>Ga0255769_10000138_pt1 | contig 82329 bp, 47 predicted proteins | sample 041ome_9_FD_179637 | JGI IMG/M metagenome (GOLD analysis project Ga0255769, IMG submission 179637) | Coastal salt marsh microbial communities from the Groves Creek Marsh, Skidaway Island, Georgia - 041413US metaG (version 2) | ecosystem: Environmental > Aquatic > Marine > Intertidal zone > Salt...
GCTTGCGCCTCGTTCGCCCGCCTTGCCGATGGGCGCGGCGTAAATTTTGCGAAACGATGTCAAGTCGCCCATCAGCCCAGGGCACGCGAAATCCATCACCGCGAAAAACTCATCCAAGTCATTCTGTACAGGTGTCCCCGTGAGTAACACGCGACGCTTGCAATTCAGCATCGTGAGCGCCACAGCTCCCTTGGTCGTGTTCGTCGCATTCTTCAACCGATGTGCCTCGTCGCAAATGAGCAAATCCACCGATGCGCGCGCCAACGCGTCTGCGTGCGCTCGCAACGTTTCGTAGCTTGTAATCAGCACGCTACGTCGGCGTTGGCTCGGAAGCGCCCAGGTTTGGAACAGCTCGCGCGCTTGTTTTTCACCGCCTTCGACAAGTTGCGGATCAACGCGTTCAGGTCCGAGCCACTTTTTAAATTCGGCACCCCAGTTGCCGACTAAAGACGCGGGCACGCAGACGACAATTCGTCGACACGTCGGCGCACCGCGCTTAAACGGACTCTGCTTCAACAGCGTCCAGATAAGCGCGATGACTTGTAACGTCTTTCCGAGACCCATTTCATGCGCAAGTAAGCACCCAGTATGCGCCTTGTTCGTGTGCACCGATGCGCGCGTGCCCATGACGCATTCAAACATAAACGCGACGCCGTCGCGTTGATGCGGACGCAAATGTCGCGCGATAAATGGATCCACAACCACCGCGCACGACGTACGCGAGTCACGTCGATAAAAGTTCGTCTCTAGCGTCGACAGCACGAGCGCACCGTCGGCGGTATCGCTGTACAACGGAGTCTCGGGACGCCACGCGATGGCGTCTCGCGACGAGGGTGCCGCGTTTTTCGTCACCGTAGCCATGCGCGACGTCGCATTCGTCGGGTGCAAAAACGTCGCGCGCTGAATGTCTTCGCGCGGCGGCGGTGCGGCACCACTCATAGAAAACGCCGCGCCTGAATCCACGGCGTCTTTCGCCACGGGTTCGGCAATCTCAACCTCGTAATTCCCAATCGACGTCGTCGTGCCTTGAACGACGGTGCCCGCGTTCGCCTTGGCCACGCGTTTCCCTTGCATATCAAGCAACGTCGACACATTCGTACGGCCATCCACGATAACGATGCCATCCATAAACGTCTTCGCGCTGCGTTGTTTCCCCCCACCACCAGCTTTACGCTTCGCATACAACGCCACGAAACACTTTGTCGCGTCTCCGTTTGAAACCGACGTCGACGCCGGCTTCACCGCGCCGCCAAACACCCGCCGCGCCGCGTTCACCCCATTCGCACCGAACGGCGACACGAACGGTCGTTTCCCCACGCCCCCCGACGACGACGCGAACGGCGACACGAACCCGCGTTTCACCCCGACCGCGCGATTCACCGCGACGACGACCGTCGCACCCTCCGAGACGCCATCGCCATCATCGCCCTCGCCCTCCATCGCGTGTACGCCCTATCAACGTCACCCAGCACGCACGCGCGTTATATATATATATCACACGCAATACCCTTCACGCATCGGCGTCGCGACACCCGCGTCGTCGTCGTCGCGTCGTCGTCTGCCGTCGTCGGTCGTCCGACGTCTGTCGTCGCGATGGGACGATTCAAATGTTCGGACATTCGGCACACCACCCAATACTCTACCCCATCTACCCCCATCACACTCCACACGACGTGGCCTCTACAATACATAAAACTCTAACCCTCTATATATATATACGTCAATCGTCGATCGGACATTCGGCGTCATCATCGAATCGGTCCGTTTTATACCCTTGTGTTGTTATCACAGCCGTGGTCGTGAACACCCACGCGCGCACGCCTCTTCGCGCGCGAGAACGCGACGCGGTGCGCGAGCGACCTCGGCGCGCGACGCGAACGAACGACACGGTAACGCACGCGTCGCGCGTCTTCTTTCACGGCACCCGCGACGCACGCGCGACGCGCGCGTGGCGAGAGATTTGAATTCTGCGGTCGATCTTTTGGTTTAGTGTTGCGATCGCATGTCCGCCGAGGCGTTCGACGTGGAGCGCGCGGAGCGCGCGAGTTTGCTCGGGCGCGATGCGCCGGGGCGTGTGGTGTCGTCGTCGTCGTCGTCGTCGCGTCGCGCGCGGGCGTTGACGACGGCGCGCGTGGTTGGTGGCGCGGCGTGCGTGGCGGCGGCGGCGTCGGTCGGGTTGTGGTCGCACAAGGCGTCGACGTTGCAAGAGGCGTGGAGACCGGTGCCTGGGTCGGAGGATGTCGTTGGCGAAGTGCACGGTACGCGTGCGGTGGGTGGTATCGCGCGGTGGCCCGCGGCGGCGAGGGCGAGGTTGGGGCAGCGAGGGATGTCGGGGGTGACGGCGTCGCCGGCGCAAATGGGCGCGCTGCGCGCGTTGAGGTTGCAAATTCGCACGGCGATGTTTAGTCCGAGCACGGATGATGCGACGTTGAAGGCGTTGACGGCGCAATTGAAGCAGATTGTTCCTGAAGCGGGTGAGATGTTTCCTCCGCAGGGTCCGGCGAGCGTGAATGATTTGGAGGCGGCGGTGAAGTCGTTGATGGCGCAGAGCGCCGTCGCGGCGCCGGCGGCTTCGAGCGTGGAGGGTGAGTTTCGCGTTGAGGAAGCGGCGCCGGCGATTGAAGTGCCGATCTCAGTGGATGATGATGCGCACGCGTCAATTGTTGCGCCGGCGACGAATTACGAAACTGCGTTGAGGCAGACGTTGCACGCTGAAGACGACGAGCGCGCCGAAGACGACGAGCGCAAGCACGAGCACAAAAAACCATCCACAAATGAGCAAAGCACAATGGAGCACAATAACGATTTGCAAGCGATGATCAATTCGCTCGACCGCGTGAATGGTGTGGTTTCGAATCAGCAACAGCCGTCGTATTCGTATGGAAATGACGAAGACGTCGTCGCCGCGGATGCTGAGAATGAATACGACGCGCCCAAGCGCCGCGAGCCAAAGCCCGCGCCGGAGCCGCTCGTTGAGGTTCAAGTCCCAGAAGTGTTCAATGTCGATGCGTTCTTGACGAGCGCGCAACCCGCGACGGAGGAGTCGTCGAAGTCATCGTCGTCGTTTGCAGAGGCTATCTCGGCGCCCGAACCGGTGGAGTCCGAACCAGCACAGGAGGTTGAACCGCAAGCGCAAACGCAAGGGGTGGATGACGCCTTAGATGCGTCGTGGGTGACATCGTTTACGGGCGAAGTCGAAGACAACGCGCAAGCGTCTCAGTCCGTCGATGCGTTGCTGAGCATCCCGGGGGCGGTGCAGCCGCAGGCGCAACCACAACCTCAACCAGCAGCCGAGGCGGAGGCGGTTGAGCCAGTTCCGGCGCAACCGCAACCCACGGATGATCTCGTGAGCGCTATTTCTGACGTGTTACAAACGCGTCAGACCGACGCGTCGTCGTCGTCGGGAGAATTAGGCCACTCCGGCGTCGCGGCGGCGCCGACAATCAAATTGACGACGCCGCACGAAGCGAACACAGATGCGAGCGCTATCGCGGCGAACGTCTTGGCGTTGATTCAACGTCGCATGCAGAGTAACGCCGCGGCGAGCACTGCGAGCATGGGTTCGGACGGCGGTGGCGCGTACGCTGCGCCGCAGCAGCGTCCGAATTTATCCAAGGAGGAAATCGCCGCCGCCATTGCGCGTTCGCTCACGGCGGCGACGACGCCCGCGGTGCAAGCCAACGCCATCGAACAAGCGCAAGCGGCGAATTCTGGCGACGCTAACGTCGACCCGAACACGCAAATCATCGCCAACGCCATGGTTGATCACGACCAGCGCACGGCGCATCGAATCGCTGAGATTTTAATGCAGGATGACGGCGTGCAATTGACGCGGGACAAGTACTCTGAAGCCGCGCGCATGGGCGAGGCGGTGCCCGGAACGTCGTCCTCGTCACCCTCCGCCGAGCAAAACGCTCGCGAAGAAGCGGCGCAGTTAATTTTATACGAGGAACAGCGGCGATCGCGCGAAGAAGTGCAAGCCATGCGTCGGGATTTAGCCGCCCTCATGGCCAACGTGCAGGCGCACTACGCCATGGGCGTGACAGAGAATAGAATTGACAAGACGGCGTCATCGGCGGCGAGTCAAATCGTCGAGACGCTCAAGCCCGTGCTCGGCACGCGCGATGGCTCATCCGGAACGGCGTCATCGTCTTCACGTTCGTCTTCGGCGGTGTTTGATTACCCGATGATTCCGAGCTCGACGCTGTCAAAGACGAATTTGGTGCTCCAGGGCGTCGCCACGCAACGCGCTCGACACGACAAGCAAAAAGCTGCCGAAGCCGCTGATCACGAGGCAGCTGACGCCGAACGGCGAGCCGCCGACGACGCCGACGCGCTCTCGCAAGTAACATCCGTGGATGAATCCATCGCCGCGCCATGGGATTCGTCTAGTAGTCTGGGTTCAGAGCCAAAGTGGTTGAAGGATTCCGTCGAAGGCGGCCGACTCGAAGCAGATTTCATCGACGCCGACGTCACAGACACCGGTCGCGCCATCGCATCCAGAAGCGCTGCGGGTGACTTTGAGTTGCCCGATTTCGACGCTCCAGCGATGTCCAAGCGATCAAAAAGTGGCGTCAAGGATGAAGTGCGTAAAATCGTCCACGGCGTCCTCGCCGAGAAGAAATCCAAGAGGAGCGACGACGAATACGACGTCGATGCCGATACCGTTCGCGCCGTGCGTGCGAACAAGCACCTCTTGCACCCCTCAAACTCCAAGTATTCATAGACACGAGGCGTCAAGACTGTCATTAAACACGTTGTAACAGTGAAACGCCACGCGAGCACCGCGCCCGCGCGCCCTCAAAGCATGCCCCCGCGCGCGCACCCCGTCCGTCCCGCCGCGGTCATCGCCACCCAAGCGCGCGCATCGCGAACCCGCGCCCGACGCCCGACGCCGTCGTCGTCGTCCGCGCGCGCCATGTCCTCGAGCGCCGACGACGCGGCGCCCGCGCCCTGGACGGTGAAAGATGTCCTCGAACACTTGGGCGCCGCCTCGTCCTCCGCGCGCGTGCGGTCATCGATGCGCGACATAGACGGCGCGCTCGCCGCGTACGCCAAGGGCATCGCGCGCGTGCTCGACGCGAGCACGTCTCGCGTGCCTAAGGAGGCGTTGGAGTTTCTTCGCGAAGGCGTCGAGCGCGCCGACGACGCGCGCGCCGTAGAGGATAAAATACTCGCGCTGCGTCGCGCGATGGATCGCGCGACGGATTGTTTGATGAACCCAAAAGAACCAAAGGATATGTATGAGGCTGAGGTTGGCGCACAGGCGCGAGAGCGAGGGGAGACGGTGCGGTTGATGTCGTTCGCGAGCGCCGCGGGTGGGGACGACGCGAAGCGTTGGCGCGCGTTGAACGACGGCGTCATGGGTGGTATGAGCGACGGGTTCTTCATGAGTGGCGAGAGAGGGGCGAATTTCGTCGGGAATGTGAGTTTGGAGCGAAACGGTGGGTTTGCCAGCGTCCGGGCGGCGGTGGAGGAGGATGGAGAGGCGTACGACGGTATTTACGTCGACGTCGTCGCGGCGGAGGATAACGCGAGCAAAACGTGGCTGTTCATTTTGAAGGATGACTTATGCATGCGCGAGCAAATGAATTTTAAGACGGCGTTTAAAGCCAGGGGTGAGCTTGGACGCGTGAAGCTGCCGTTTGATGCGTTTAACCGCCCCGAGAGAATGGGGCGAGCCATGTATCGAGAGCCGCTTCGCACGCGGATGTTGCGGGAGTTTGGATTTATGATTTTGAAAGGCGACGACGTACAAGTCGGACGGTTTGCGCTTGGCATTGCCGAAATTGGGTTTTATCGCGATTAAGAGAGTCGTACAGTACATGCATTTTATTAATGTTACAGCAGCAGCAGCAGCAGCAGCAGCAGCGTTCTACAATTTGGTCTATCGTCGATGCGTCGACGCGACGTTTGCTTCTCTCGCGCGCATCGAGCTCGAATTCATCGTTTCATCTATGACTATCCCGCTCGAATCTACGTGGTATCTAAATGCCGTCAATGGAGCTAAGGGCGACTTGACAATCTTGATCAAACGCTTGTCGGGCGCGACTTCGAGAACGACGCGCGTGTTTACGCAATGCGCCCACTTCGTGCCGAGCGCCGCGGTAATTCCACTAGACTCTTCTTCCGCGCCCGGCGCCGGGGGCTCACGCAGCGATGCGTCGTGTGCGCCGTGCGTGATTGCCCCACCAATGCGCGTCGTGACTTGATTTACCGCTAAAACCGCCAATCCGTGTTTTTCGGCGTGGCGTTTCAGCGTCGCCGCAATCGCGCCCAAAACGCTCTGTCTTTGCATCACCTTTTCACGCCCGAACTCTCCGCGAGCCAAGTGTGCGACTGAATCGATAATAACCAATCGGACCTTATGATCGATAATCGCTTCTTCGAGCGCTTCCAGACGCTTTGCTAAATCACTTAAACTCGTCGGCGTCGCGACTCGAACGCGGTTCCACGTCGCCTCCGCCTCGGCTTCGCTCGCGAACGCCTCACCAAACTTGGCGCGCGCAATTTCTTCCAAGCGCGCACCGCTAAACTTCCGCTCGGCATCGATGTAAATCACCCCGCCATCGGCACCGCCGACGCGAGTCGGCGCGCACGCGCTCGCGCACGCCGTGAGACACAGTTGCGTTTTCCCAGCGCCCGCGGCTCCGACGACTTCCGTCACCGATCCGATCGCCAAGCCCCCGCCGAGCGCTCGGTCGACGTCCTTGACGAGCGTCGGGATAAATTTCGCCGCACGCAAGGCGTCGAACGCGGTTGTGGGCGCGGGAGCGACCGCGCGCGCGACGCCACGGAGGAGCTCTCGAGCGCGCGCGTGTGAGCAATCGGCGAGCTCGACAACATCGAGGGGCGAGCGGTACAGGGCATCTTCGGCGGTGCGACAGCCGCGGGATTCGAGTTTCGCCACGAGGGTTTGGTCGACGTCGAGCCGGTCGAGGGTTCGACGGGAGGTGCTCATGCCGCGGAGGTGCGTTGTGACGCACATCTGCGTCGCTTTTTGCGTTGATGATGGTGATATTACACAATACATGTGGTGCGTGCGGGTTATGCGGGCGACACGGCGGTGCTTTGTTTTGAGACGAATCGTCTGCGAACGCGCCGACGGAACCGACGAAGGATTTGTCGGGCGACGTCAAAGAATGGTTGAGTCAGACGACCGACGGCGATACTCAACAATACGCAACCGAGAGAAAATGATTCTTTGAAGTGCTCGGCGAGGGTAACCGCGCGAAGACCAGTGTATAGCTCTTTGCGCAGCTCTTTATCAGTGGCGAGCATGTGCGCGGCATCTTTGGCCAACGCGAGAATTGGAACTTTAATGCCACCCTTGACGCCGACGCCGGCGAGCGAAATCAAATTGCGCAATCGCTCCCATTCGAAGCGCTCCTTGACGACGACAACCTTGAGTAGTCGAAGTCGAAGCGCCGGATCTGGATCAGTGAGCAAACGGCGCGCGACGTACGGAAACGCGGCGTCGAGCAAGTTGAAATCTGGGTTGAGCGTCAAGCAAATGCTTTCTTGCGTCAACAACGAACGAATAACCAGTGAGAATCGCTCGGGAACGCGAATGGGGTATTTGAACAACAATTTGTTGAACTCCCGAGTGAGACCACGGAATGAGAACTTTTCCGCGCTTGCTAGCGATTGGAGCGCTTCGTCACCCCAAACCTCTGCCAAGCCTTCGGCGACTGGTCCGACATCCGAACCCGGTTGCAAAAAACCCAAGTCCGAGAGCGTTTCTGCGAGCGCGTCGTAATCGCGATTCATGACGTGCACGACGGCATCAATCAAACTCTCTTGATTCGAACGAGAAATTTCGGCGACGTTACCAAAGTCGACGTATGCGATGTCGCCGTTGCGAATGGCCAAAACGTTTCCTGGATGCGGGTCGCCGTGAAACAATCCGAATTCAAGCAATTGCTTCAATCCCGCCTCGACACCGTTCACCAAAAAACGTGCGCGCGCAGCATCATTTTCAAACGCACCCTGCGCCGTGCACCGCACGCCCGTTTGCCAATGCATCACCAACACGCGCGGACCGCTCAAATCACTCACCACGGCTGGAATCTGCACGTGCGAGTCGTTTCGAAAGTTGAACTTGAAATCGCGCAAGTTTCTTGCCTCTTGTACAAAGTCAAGTTCTTCAAGAAGCTTTTCCGCAAACTCGTCCACTAGCAACGCCGAAGAACAACCAAGGTTTGCAGTGGAATACTCGTCAAAAAACTTGAGCGCCGCCGCTCGAAGCAAAAACAAATCGAGAACGCATTGTGTGCGCGTGTTCGGACGAAGGACCTTGATGGCAACTTCTTGGCCATCGCTCTTGAGTTTGCCTTTGTACACTTGTCCGATCGACGCCGCCGCGATCGGTTCGGGCGAGATTTCGCTAAACGTCTCCTCGATGGTTTTTCCCGTTTGCTCTTCTATAATCTTAAATGCCTCCTTTGAATCAAACGGTGGCACGCGATCCTGCAACTTGGTCAGCTCCTCCATCAACGTTTCATTCACCAAATCTGGTCTGTTGGCCAAATTCTGCCCGAGCTTGACGAACAACGGCCCAAGCTCGCACAAAGTCTCCTTCACGGCGTTGGCCCAACGCGAACCGCCGTCGAGCGCGTCCAACGCCTCCAAGCTCTGTTGTTTATTCTTCAACTTTCCGAGCACGAACGCGAGGTGCGCCGTACGCTTAGCGAGCTCGAACGGTCTCGCCAGCGCTTCGCGTTGGATTTCCTCCGGATCATATCGCGTCACCATGCGACAAAAATCTCTATCCGCCTCGAGCGCGGCTTTATCCTTTTTCTTTGGCGCCGGCTTCGACGCGCGCGGGTTCACCTTTATCTTTTGCGTCGACGACGACGGCGCGTCGTCCACGCCTGCCATGGAAGGATTAGCGACAGCAGACTCGGACGTGCGAACCCGCCGCCGCGCGTCGTCGCCAAGGCGCGTCCCGGAGCCACCGCCAGCGGACGCAACCCTTCGCGCATCCGTAAGCGCCCGCACCCCGAACGACCCCACCGTTGTCATTCGCGTCGCGTATCGCCCCGCAACGCGCGCGTCACACCCCCGCGCGCGCGTCCGCGACCCCGCCCGCGACGGTTCCCCGCGCACGCGCGCGCACGGCGCCGCATGAAGCGCGCGCATGGGTGTCAAGCCACACGAACGACGATGCGCACGATTCACGCGCACACGCACCCCCGCGTGCGCTCGAACGTCCCGCGCGCGCCCTCGATCGATGCCACGACCTCTCCTGCGTGCGTTCACGCGCGCCTCGACGCGATGTGAGCGCGCTCGACGTGCGCGCGCGGCGTAATGACGTGGTGTGCGACCATGTCGCCTCCAGTGGCATCCACTGCATGCCGCGCCCATCCAGTCGTCTCGCGCGCGTCTCGCGCGCGTCTCGCGCGCGACGCGACGCGCAGCGCGGACGCGTCCCGCGCGCCGCATCCACGGCGCGCGTGAGGCGCGTCAGCGCGCGCGTGACGGCGTCACCGTCGCACACACACGTGAGCCGAGTCACGCCCAGGACGCGGACGCTCCATTCACTGACGCACGCGCGCGACGGACGGGATGTCGCACGGGACGATGACGCACGCGCGCGCGTGTCGCGCACCTCACGCGACGGTCGGTGCGCGCATCGCGCGCGCGGCGACGATGCGAGCGACGATGACAGAGGTCCCGATGCGCAGCCGCCGCGCGCAGGTGATGGTGTGCGCCGCCGAACCGCCGCGCGACGGCGCGTACGGACGCGGTCGCGGTCGCGGTCAAGGTACGTGTGCGGTGCGATGCGCGATGGCGGCGTCGCGAGCGATGCGAACGACGTCCGAGGGCGATCGTGCGACGCGAGTGCTCGATGTGTCGCGGCTTTGGAGAGAAAAACAGTTACTCACGGCGCGCGCGCATTCGTAGGAACATCTGGCCGTGGTGCGCGCGGTTCAGGGCGCGGAGGGCGCGGAGGGCGCGGAGGGCGCGGAGGGCGCGGACGCGGACGCGGTGGCGTGCGGAAACAGAGCGATGGGAAGCAGCATCTCGGACAGACGTTGGAATATCAGGCGGACAAGGCGTTTCCGGCGGTGGATGAGCTCGTGGACGACCCGCCGTTGAAAATTCTCCCGCTCGGTGGGTTAGGAGAGATTGGCATGAACTGCATGTTGATTGGGACTGGCGATCGGTATATTTTACTCGATGCGGGGTTGATGTTTCCAGAGTACGTGTTGATGTGATGTTAGTTTTCGTCGCGTTTCGAGCGCTTTTTGACCTAGGGCGTAGTCGTTTTACTCGCGCGCGCCCGTCGATGTAACTCGCGTCGCAAGTATTGACCTGTGTTCGTTATATGTGTCTCGCAGTCATGAAGATTTAGGTATACAAAAAGTGCTCCCTGACGTGTCGTTTTTGGCGCGATGGAAGGACAAAATTGAGGCGGTGCTCATCACGCACGGTCACGAGGACCACATCGGGGCGCTCCCGTGGGTGATCCCCGCCCTCGATCCATCCACGCCCGTCTACGCCGGTCTATTCACCATGCAACTCATCCGACGACGAATGATGGAATTTTCGTTATGGAACGATGAACGTTTCAAGGTGTTCAACATGAACGAGCGCTTCCAAGCCGGACCCTTTGACATGGAGGCGGTGCGCGTCACGCACTCCATTCCCGACTGTTGCGGATTAATTTTCCGCTGCGACGCGGGAACCATCGTGCACACGGGCGATTGGAAGATTGATGAAAATCCCGTCGATGGCCAACTTTTTGATCGCACGTCTTGGGAACGCGTTGGCAACGAAGGCGTGACGCTGATGATGAGCGACAGCACAAACGTCCTGTCGCCCGGGCGAACGATTAGCGAATCCGAAGTCAGCAAGGGCATCATGAAACGCGTCTTGGGCCATCGCGGACGCATCATCACCACGCAATTCGCGTCGAATATTCACCGTCTTTACGGCGTTCGCGACGCCGCAGAAGCTACGGGGCGTTCGATTGCGTTTTTGGGCTTGTCGTTGACCACGTACCTCGAAGCGGCGAAAAAGGCGGGCATCGCGCCCATCGACATCGACAAGCTCGTGCCGGCGGAAGAAATCGACAATTGCGATCCTAGTAAGTTGTTAATCGTCACCACCGGGTCGCAAGGAGAAGACCGCGCGCAACTCGCGCGTGCAGCGTACGGCGCATCGCCCCTGCTCACGCTTCGTCCGGAAGATTTAGTATTATACTCGGCGAAGATGATTCCGGGCAACGAAAAGCGCGTGATGCGCATGATGAATGAAATCGCCAAAAAAGGCCCCGAAATCGCCATGGGTCGCGAAGACTTGTTACACTCGAGTGGACACGGATATAAAGAGGAACTGGATGAGGTGATTAAGCTGTTAAAACCCGAACACTTTCTGCCCGTGCACGGTGAGTATGCGTTTTTAAAGGCGCACGAACAGCTGGCGCGGCAGTCGGGCGTGGCGCACACGACGGTGATTGGAAACGGACAAATGTTGGGCGTCACGCCGCTGCGCACGAAGAAGTCGCACGGCACCATGGGTAATTTTCATATGATTGGTAAAGCTCGGTTGCAAACGATGTTTAACGATGGGAACATGGGGAGTGGGACGTCAGAGGACATGGCCATCGAGGAGCGGATGCGCATCGCCGTCGAAGGCATCATCGTGTGCGACTACGAAATCGCAAACGACGGCAATGGATTAATCCTCGCCAAGGCGCGCGTGACGTCGCGAGGGATGTGGACGGATGATGGACGCATGTTAGAGTCCGTGCGATCGGGTGCGGTATTGGCGACGGAGGCGATGCCCATCGATACCAAGTTGAGCGCCGTCGAGCGCGCGGTGTCCCGAGCCATTCGTTTCGCGGTGAAAAACTACTGCAACAAACGCCCAGATGTCATCGTCGTCGCCCATCGAGCTGGCGAGCGTTCGCGCCCAGTTCCAAACGTTGACGAGATTGCTATCGACGGCGACGACGATGATGGACAGCGACGGTATCCGAAGCGTTCGATGACGCCGACGGATGTTCGACCGCTACGCGGCGACTATAAAGGTTCGGGACCGTCGGGGGATTCGCGACACTTACGTCGCGACTCCGAATACCAATGAGCGCGTCGACGAATGCGATCAAGTTTTGTTGGTTAAGTTATTTTGTCCGTGTATTTGTAATTATCGATGGGAACGTAGCGTTCCTTTTGTTTCCTTTGTCAGTCGACGTCGGGACGGTTGCCGCCAAAAAGCGCGCCGTCGCCTCAGTGCGCGCCGCGGCATGTCCTGCACGCGAGCGCTCCCACACACGCCTCAACGCGCAACACCGCGCGCACTCGACGTCTATCCCCGCATCTCTTTCGTTCGAACGCGCGTACGCGCGCGGGCGACGCCGACGCCGACGCCGCCCGACGCCGACGCCGACGCGTGCGCGCTCGCGTCGCCTTGGCGTTTCGAAGGTACCAAGCGACTCTACGGCGCCGAACGCTTCGCCGCGCTCGAACGCGCGCACGTCTTAGTCATCGGACTCGGTGGCGTCGGATCGTGGGCGGTCGAAGCCCTGGCGCGATCGGGCATCGGGGCGCTCACGCTCGCGGACCTCGACGACGTGTGCGAAACAAACGTCAACAGACAAGTCGCGGCGCTCACGAGCACGGTTGGGATGTCCAAAGCGCACGTGCTCGCGAAACGCGTGCGAGATATAAACCCTGACTGTGACGTGCGCATCGTGGAAGATTTCGTGCAAGGATGGAACGTGGAAGCCATCGTTGAGCGAGGCGAGGGCGCGCGGCGGGCGGCGGCGGACGACGCGGACACGGACGAGGATGTCTCTGGAGCGTGGCGTCGACCGGATTACGTGCTCGATGCGATCGATAAAGAACGAGATAAAGCGGCAATCGTGGCGTATTGTGTACACGCGCGCGTGCCGCTGTGCGTCACGGGTGGCGCTGGAGGATTGGATAGTTTACAAGACGTGCGCGCCGATGATTTATCGTCGACGACGTTTAATCGCTTGGCGTCGATGACGCGAAAGACGCTGCGGAAAGACTACAACTTTCCAAAGGATACTGAAGGTCCGACGTTTCCTGGCGGCAAGAAGAGTTCGGCGAAGAAGGCGAGAAAGTCGTCAAAGTGGGGTGTGAAATGCGTATACGCTCCAGAGAATCAAAACGTCTTCAAGACGGCGGGGACAAAGGGGCGAGGAGGTATAGGATGCGACGGCGTCGGTGGCAGCGCAGTGTTCGTCACTGGCGCTATTGGATTCAAAGCTGCGTCAGAAATTGCGCTTGATTTGATGCAAGAGAAGACGTCGTCGTCGTCGAACGATGGACCAGCGACGACGGGATGGCGTTCGCGTGTGTGGCCGTCGACGGCAACCGTCGCCGTCGATGGTTTGAGCGATACCGTGGAGGGCATCCCGCACGACATTATATCGTCAACAACTGTCACGGAGACGAACGAATCCATCGACGTAAATGAAAACACAAAGGGGCTTGAGCCGTCGAAACGAGACGCGTCGCAACCGACGAGCGCGAATTTGGCCGCCGCCGCGAAATTAGACGTCGAGGAAATTTTTGACGCGCATTGCCATTGGCACTTGGATGGCGATCAAAAAGTCGTGCGAGAACTGTGCGCGCGTCTTGCCGGAGCATGTATGACAACCACGCGTCCTGGCGATTGGAACGACGCTCTGGCGATCCGGGAAGGTGATCAAGCCGTCAACGTCCCCGTCGCGCTCGGCGTGCACCCGTGGTGGGCGCATTTAGAAAAAGAGTCCAAGGACGCCTGGATGACTCGCTTGCGCGACGCTATGACGTCTGTGCCGTCGTGCGTGGTGGGTGAAATCGGACTCGACAAGGTTGCCGTGCCTCCAGACGCCGACGCGGACTATGAAAACCAGCTCGATTGTTTCGCGAGGCAACTCGCGCTCGCCACCGAGTTGAAAAAACCCGTCGTCGTGCACTGCGTGAAGGCTACCGGAGACATGCAAAGAATGTTCCGCGAAGCATCTGATTTGCCACCGCGTATATATATGCATAGTTTCGGCGGTTCATCCGAGTTTTTACGACAGCTGACGACGATGAAAAAGTATGGCGATCGATTTTACTTTGGCTTTTCAAGCGTGATTAATCTGCGCTCACCAAAGACGCAAGACGTCATTCGCGCGACGCCTGACGATCGTTTACTGCTCGAAAGCGATTTATGCGATCCAACGCGCGCGGAAGATGAATTACGTATCATGTTAGCGTTTATTGCGGATGTCAAAGGATGGAGCGTCAACGACGCCGCGCGCATTACGCGCGAAAACGCCAATCACTTTTACGGCGACTAGAATTTCTGCGAGAACGCCTCGCGTCGTCTCTGTGCAATATCATCATCATCATCATCATAGAATGTGATTATAGTGTGTGTGCTAATTCTTGTGCTAATACCACCGCGCGAGAGGATCTATTCGTCTAGAAATAGATTGCGCTGATGTCGCCAGTGGCAAACCCAGATCCGCACCCAGGGCATTTGCGTTGACGCGCCTCAACCGTCTTATCAATGCACGTCTTGCAAAACATGTGATAGCATCGCGTGATTATCACAGATTTCGGGCGCTCCATGCACACCGAACAATTCATCATCGTTTTATACGCCGCAACTTCCTCGTGCAAATCTTTAGTGCCGCCCTCTTTCATTAAACGGTCGCACTTCTTCTTCAAGCCGGCGACTTGCGATTCGGCTTTTGTTTTCGCTTGCTTGGCGGCTTCGAGTTCGCCGAGTTCCTTCTTGCTTCGCTTGAGCAAGTCTGCAACCTTCTGTTCGGACGCTTGCAACTGCTCTCGCACGTCTATAATTTGTTTCTCCATCGCACGAAGCTGGGTCTTCGAACGTTCGACTTGTTCATCCGTTCCAGACGTTTCCTCGCGCATCTTTGCCAACACTGTCGTCGCTTCGGCGAGCTGGCCTTCAAGCTCCGCCATGCGCGCGTTGGCGTTGTCGAGATCGCGCTTATAATACGCCGCGGTCTCAGACACTCGAGCGCATTCATCTTCGAACTTCCTGGCGTGCGCTTGCGCGGCGATGCGTTCGCCGACCGCCTTGTTTTGACCCTCTTCGCTCGTGGCGATGCGCTTCAACAAACGCGTGCTCTGCTCCTGCGCCTCGGCGTACGCCCCAGAAATCGCCTCACATTCTTCAACGTACATCATCACTTCGCCTTGTTTTTCTTCTAACGCGCTCTGTGCCGACGTGGCGGTCGCTTCGGCGCCAGCGAGTTGTTCCTTCAACAGAGCAATTTGTTTTTCGAGATCCGCTTGCTTGGCGGATGATTTCTTCGCGACTTTGCCTTCGAGGTCGGCGACGGATGCCTCGAGTGACTTCACCTTTGCATCTGCAGCGTCGCGTTGAATCTTAGCCTCTTCGAAAGACTTGTAAGACGCCATGAGACGGGTGTTTTCATCCTTGAGCACTTTGTTTTCTTGCATGATGATGTCAAGCTGCTTGAGCTTTTCGTCGGTGGAGACGTTCATATCCGCCTTCTCCGTGACCGCGCGCACCTTAAATTCCAAGTCATCTCGCGACTTGACGACGTGGGACAAACGTGAGTCGAGCTCATTTGCGCGAGCTTCCGCAGAACGTAATCGCGTGATTGCGGCTTCGCCGCGCTCCGCCGCTTGACGGTCGCGAATACTATCTTGATGCGCGCGGTCGAGCGCTCGTCTCGCGTCGCGTAATTCGTTCGCGAGACGTTCATTTTCATCACGCAAACTTTGAGTGCGATTGCTCAACGCCACATACGCCGAAGACTTTTGCACGCTTGCTTCGAAGTTTTGCGCGTCACCGAGTGTGCGCACTTGCAACGCCAAGTCTGTCTTTTCCTTGTTCAATTCGGCGATTGTTTTTTCATTGTGCTTCAATTTGCCTTCGAGTTCGGCAATCGTGCCCGCGTATTTAGCCACTTCCGCGGCTGGCATTGCCGTCGCCGCCGCGGGTTGACCGCCAACGGGTGTGTCCGGGCGACTCACACCACCAGCGTTCGATTTACCTTCCGCCGCCGCTGCGGCTTTGGCTTGCGCCTCGGCGCCCGCCGCGCGAGCGTCCTCCGCAGTCGCCATTTTGGGCAAACCTTCAATGGTATCGTCACCGCCATTCGCCTTGGCAATCGCTAACCGTCGTCGGGTCGCCGCGAGTTCCACATGCATGTCATCTAATTCTGCCGTCAAATCTTTGCACTTTTTCGAATCCCGCAAGTAGGCGTGCTGCAACGCGTCGTAATCCCGTCGCAATTTTAACCTACTCGCTTCAAGCGCATCCATCTTCTTGGACAACTCAGTATCACCTTGCCCACCCGTCTTGCTCTCAATCGCATCGAGCACGGCGGCTAACTTTCCTTTTGTATCATCCGCTTTCTCGCGCAACGCCTTCACCAACGCATCGCGCTCAGAATCTTCCAATCCATCGTCCTCGAGTTCGTCCGCGGCGCCCGCCGACGCGCTCGCGTCCTCTCCTCGCTTTCGCTTCCCCGACGCCGCATCCAGCGCGCTCGCGTCTTCACCAGCGAGAGAAATCAACCGCGCGATGAATGGATCAATGAACACACCATCTGGCGCCGTAGTCTTAGTCGTCGACGTCGCGCCCGTTTTCCTCGCGAGCGCGTCGATCGCGTCTCTCGCCGAGTTCCATTCATTCGTCACGACGCCCACGAGCGTCTCATACGTCGCCTTCGAGCGCTCGTAGCGCTCAACCTTGGCTTCAAGCTGCGCGAGTTCAACCCTGCGCGCTTCCAACTGCGACGAACAACGCGCATCAACGCGCGCGCGTGTCAGTCAACACGAATCAAAAATCAATCCATCGCATTCGCGCACCGCCGTCGCCCCGCCGGCGCGGCGCATCACCATCCACGCGCTCGACGCCTCACGAACACGCACCTGCCCACCGAGCTGTTGGTTTTTAAATTTCAACACCGCGGTGTCGTCCATCGGCGACGATCCGTAATCCACTGCACTGCGTCACAAAAATGACGCCACATGCGCGCGTGTCGCGAAAGACTTTCCCGTCCGACTCTCTCGCTCGTGTTCGCCCCGCGCGCGACGCACACGCGTGAGGCATATTTTACTCCATCGTTCGTCGCGCGCGCGAGCCCCGCGCACGATCGCAGCGCGCGCACCGGCGGGGCATTCGATCGCCCCGGGTGCGGTGGCGGCGCCGCAACCGCGCGCACGTTCGCGTCGACGTACGCCCCGTGCGCGCGTGAACTCGGTGCGGACGACGCGCGAGGCGGCGAACGCACCACGGTGGATATGTCGCGCGACCCGCCGCCGCCGGAAGGGTTCAACGTCGTGCGCGAGGGCGCCGCGCGCGCGTTGCAACGCGCGAATGATGTGTTTTACAACAAGCCGCAAGTCGTAAACCGGGACTTGTCGTTGGCGATGATTCGCGAATACCAGCGCGTGCGCGCGGAGGAGCATGCGAATGGTACGGCAAAGCGGAATAGGCGCGCGAGAGGGGCGGCGTGCATGACGGCGAAGGATGATGTTCTGGTCGGCGCGTTGACGAGCGAAGCGGAACGCGAGGCGTTGTTTCGGACGGCGGAGGAACACGGAGTGATAAAGGATGCGGCGGCGGCGGCGGCGGCGGCGGCGACTGATGGCGATGATGCGACAGTTGAAGTGGCGAAGGAGCCGCTCCGTGGGTTGACGATTTTGGAAGGCATGTCCGCCACTGGGTTGCGCGCGTTGAGGTACGCGCAGGAATTGGACGACGTCGGGTGCGTCGTGGCGAACGATTTGGATCCTAAAGCCGCCGAGGCGATCGAGAGGAATAAAGCGTATAACATTGCGTGTTCGCCTCACTTAGAAGAGAAAATTTCAAAGGTGATTCCGCATAATCAAGATGTGCGGATGGTGTGCATGACGCACGAGAAGATGTTTGACGTCGTGGATTTGGACCCGTACGGTTCGCCTTCGACGCTTCTCGATGGCGCCGTGCAGACCGTCAAGGAGGGCGGTTTGCTTCTCGTGACCGCCACAGATATGGCGGTGTTGTGCGGAAACAATGGCGAGGTGGCGTGGGCCAAGTATGGCTCGTATCCGTTGCGTGCCAAGTATTGCCACGAAATGGCTGTTCGCACGCTGCTCGGCGCCGTCGCAAACGCCGCGATCAAACACAAACGTCACATCGTGCCTGTGTTGTCGTTATCCATTGATTTCTACATTCGCGTGTTCGTCCGAGTGTACACCAGCCCGTTGCAAATGAAAAATACGCCGACAAAGTTGTCGTATGTGTTTCAATGCGTCGGGTGCGACTCGCATGAACTCCAACCCGTCGGCCGAATGGTGACCAAGGGCAACGTCACCAAGTATCAACCAGGCGCCGGTCCGGTGGTTCCGCAGCGATGCAACGATTGCGGATGGCATTACAATATGGGCGGGCCGATTTGGAGCGACCCAATTCACGACAAGCAGTGGGTGAAGAATGTATTAGCCGAAGTCGAAAAGAACAAGGATGCGTACCCCGGGTACAATAAGATTCACGCGTTGCTCACGCTCGCGGACGAAGAGCTTTTAGACGTACCTTTACACTATGACGTGCATTCCATGGGCGGCACGCTGAAAGTAACGCCGCCGAATGCGTGGTTGTTCAAGTCTGCAATCATCAACGCAGGATACCGCGTCAGTAGCGCGCATTCCAATCCGCTTGGCGTGAAAACCGACGCGCCCGCCGAGGCGTTGTGGGACATTCTTCGATGCTGGGCAAAGGATCACCCACCCAAGGCGCAGCCGCAGCCAACACCGGGCGAGGCCATTTTGGCAAAAGAGCCCAAGCTCATTGCGAATTGGACCCGCGTGCCGAATGCGCAGTCCAAGTCGCAACGCGAAGGAACGCCGCGGTTTCCCGTAAATCCAGAGGAGAATTGGGGACCGAAGCGACGCGCGGGTACGGCGAAAGGGAAAAACGAACGAGTGTCCAAGAAGGCGCGCGACGAAGAATATGAGTAAAGGTAAATTTTGTTTGTAGTTATTTACAACAGTAGTAAACTATCCGAAATGTCTTGCGCGAGAAATGTGGCGATTTCATCCGGGCGCTCGATGACGAGCCGATGCGGCGAAAAGCCTTCTGGCGCGACAAACCAACGCTCGTCGTACGTTGATGATGTGTGATGCCGCCACATTCCGAGCTGATATGCATCATATCTACAATCATCGTGCGTGCCAATCGCCACAATGTCGCACTCGATGCGCGCCGTGCTCGGCTCGTAGTTTTCGCTCAGCCGAAAATCGTTGACGAGCGACTCCAATATCGCGTTTCGCGTCGCCGAGGACGACAAATTCACATTCTTACCGTAGCGCGCGTTGAATGCATCCCAAAATGCATCGCCCTCAAGCACAGATAATCTCGGATTCACACCGTCCAAATCATTCAACCAGTGCGCGAGCGACGGCGCGCGAGCGCCCGACGCAAACAGCTTCGCCGGCGACGCGACAGCCGCCGTCTCGTACGCCAACCAACTCCCAACAGAATGCCCGAAATAACACACCGGCACGTCACCGCAATCCAAAGCAGTCATCAGCAACTCATCAGCAATCTCACGTGCCATTTCCACCAAACTCCCACCCCACGGCGCCTTCCGCGGCGACCCGAACCGTCCCGGAACATCCACACCCACCACTTTCACCCCGTTCGCGCCCAATGTCGCCGCGAACGCGCCATGAAAGCAGCTCGCCCCCGCGCCCGAGGGCGGAAAACACACCACCACCGCCTTGGTCTCGTCGTCCGCGCATCGCGGGCGCGCGTCGGTGATCCACATCGCCGCTGCGGCGCGCTGTCATGTCGAGTCGAGCATACTAAACGTCACACACAAAGTCGCCAGCTGGTGCACTCGTGGCCACACTGTGCGCCTCGCGCCGCGCCGGCGTCGTCCATGGCGTGCCCGCTGCGCAAGGTCCTGGCGTTGGTGAGTCTGTGCGCCGCGCTCGTCGCCGCGGTTGCCGCGTACTTTGGCGTGGGAGCTGCGCGGGAGCGCGAGAACGATGTGGTTGGTGTCGGGACACAGAAGAAGGCGTCGTGAGGTGGCGCGCGCGATGCGTGCGCGTGCGCGTGCGCGTGTGTGGAGATTGCGGGTGTGTTCTTGCGCCCTACTACGTCGCGGTGTCGTTGCGAGAGCGTAGTGGTGCGGCGTAGGTGGAGGTTTCGGGAGGTGATTACCCGTAGTAGCGTAGCGTCGTCGAAGTCGCGCGAGTAGTCTGCGTCGCGCGTAGAACGGCGAGTAATAGTTTTATTAATTATGCTTGTGTAGATAATAAATGAGGTGGCTTTGTGTTTTCTGATTGACTAAGACGCACGCGGGTGCGATTGGGAAGGACACGACAACCGTACTAAGACGGAGCGCCGAGATAGGCGCACACGCGAAGGATATCGCCAAAGACGCCACCAGCGGTGACTTCAGCGCCAGCACCCGGACCACGGATGACGAGCGGACCCGCGGGGGTGTAATATCTCGACGTGAAGGACATGATGTTGTCACTTCCCTTGAGCTGCGCAAACGGGTGGTCTTTGGGGTATCGGCGAAGTTCGACCGAGCCCTTCTTAGCCTTGACGTCGACGACGCCGACGAATCGCAAGACTTCGCCAGCCGCGGCGGCTTCTTCTTGCTGCTTCTTGATATCGTCGTCAAACTTCGGAAGCTCCTTCATGAAGGTTTCTACGCTGTCGGTTTCACGCAACGGCTCCGGGACGAGCGATTGGACGGGAATGTCCGAAAGTTCGAGGTCGAGACCGCATTCGCGCGCTAAAATCGTCACCTTGCGCGCGACATCCGTGCCGCTCAAGTCGTCACGAGGATCGGGCTCGGTGTACCCAGCCTCCTTGGCTTGGGCCACGATATCGCTGAACGCCACACCCGGCTCCAAGGTGTTGAAAATGTACGAAAGCGTACCGGAGAAGATGCCTTCAATCTTCTCAACCTTGTCGCCCGCGTCGAGCAAACTGCGAAGGGTGGAAATCACTGGCAAACCAGCCCCGACGGTGGCTTCGTAAAAGTAGTGCGTGTACGAGTTACGCTGAATCGAACGCAATTCTTTGTAGTAAGCCAAGTCTTCGCTGTTCGCCTTCTTGTTCGGGGTGACGACGTGCAAGCCCTTGGATAACCACTCCTTGTAGTACCCGGCGACTTCGCCAGACGCCGAGCAGTCGACGATGATTTGGTTCGGCGCTTCGGAATCCAGCACGTGTTGGGTGAACGCAGCCATGTCCGCGGGAGAACCTTCGGCGTATTCTGATTCCCAGTTGTCCAAATCAATTGTCGTGTCGCTAAGCAACATCTTACGGCCGCCCGTGATGGCAACCGTGCGCAACTCGACTTGGAATTCCTCTTGAAGCGTGGCAAGTTGCTCCTTAATTTGGCGAAGAAGAGTCTTACCGACGAGACCAGGGCCGACGAGACCGACGCTAATCGCGGTCTTAGAAAGGTAGAATCGCCCGTGCACCGCTTGAAGCGCCTTGTTCACATCCTTCTTGCTCACAACGACGGTGATGTTGTACTCTGACGCGCCTTGCGCAATGGCGATGACATTCACCGCGCTTTGCGCGAGCGCCTCAAACAACATAGCAGACACACCAGGGGTGGCGCACATGTTTTGACCGACGATGGCCAAAATAGAGCAGTCTTCCATGCAGTGGATGCGCGAGATGCGACTAGCGGCGATAGCCTTTTCGAATCTCTTGTTCAACGCCGACACGGCGAGTTGGGCTTCGTGCGCGCGAACGGCAAAGCAAATAGAGTGCTCAGACGACGCTTGAGAAATCATCACCACGTTGCATCCAGCTTCCTTGACGCAGTTGAACACGCTGCTCGCAGTGCCGGGCACACCAACCATACCCGTACCTTCAACGTTGATCAACGCGATTTCATCGATGGTGGCGATGCCCTTGACGAGCTCGCCGCTCATGTCTCGCGTCTCAAATCCACCCACTTTGTTGCCTTCGCTCGCGGGCAAAGTGCACGTCATACCGATAGACGTACCCGGAGCACTGAGGTTAAAGTAGTTGCGAATCGTCACCGGAATGTTGTACTTCATCGCAGGCAACGTCGTGCGCGGGTGAAGGACGTTGGCGCCAAAGTACGAGAGCTCCCACGCTTCGTTGTACGACAACGAGCTCAAGCACTTCGCACCCTTGACACGACGCGGATCAGCGCTATACACGCCATCGACATCGGTCCAGATAGTGATGTTACGACTTTGCGTCAACGCACCGAAAATAGTGGCTGAATAATCCGAGCCGTTGCGCTTGAGCGTCGTCGGCACGCCCTCAGGAGTGCGAGCGATGAAACCCGTCACCATGACGATGGCGCCCTCTTGCATGTTCGCCGCATACCACTTGTCCAAGTTTTCATTACTTAAGTGATAGTTCACATCCACTCCACCATCCTCGGCGTCGGTGACGACGAGAATATCGCGCGCGTCAATCCACACCGCCTTTCCACCCTTGCAACGAATCGTCGCCGCGCACAACCGCGCCGTCCAGAGCTCGCCATGACCGACGACAAAGTCCGCAAACGCCTCCGTCGAGCACCCAACGATACGAATCGCCTTAAACATCGACTTCAAGTCACTCAACTCTTCGTTGAATGTCGCAATGTACGCGTCGTACTCAGCCTTATCCGTCAACAACGCCTTAGCCGTCGTCACGTGCTTATCCTCGAGCTTATCGAGTTCAATCATGTACGCGTCGTCGCGCGCAGCAGCCATATTCGTCGCATTAATCAAGCAATCCGTAACCTTCGGTTCACCCTTATTCGCGACACCCATCGCAGATACGATACCCATGGTGAGCGGAGAGTCATTCTTCATGAGCAAATCGCACACGCCGGAAATACGTTCGGCGCTCCCGACGCACGTGCCACCAAACCTACGACGAAACCACGCGACAGACACACACGCACACACCGTCAGTCACCATACGCGCGTCATCACCACCAGCCATCACCGTCGATCGCGCGAGAGCGAACGCGTCCGAAACGCCGGCGCCCTCGACCGCTTCAGGTTTTCACCCGACGTCGCGATCGCGCGCGCGCCACGCGCCACCCTGCGCTCTATTCGCCGCACCACCGCGCGCGAACGCGCACACGCACGCCCACGGCACGCGTACACGCCCCACGCGCGCGCCTCCACCGCGCGTCGACGCGCTACACCACGCGATGTCATTCGCAAACGTACTTGTGCACATCCCAATCCCCACCGCGCGGGATCACCGCTACGACGCGTCGCACCGCGCTCGAACGCGCGCTGCGTCGCGCACAGGCGCGCGATGACGATAATTCCCGTCGATTCGACCCCACGCGCGCGCGTGCGGCGAACATCGGCGCGTGCATCGAAGACATCATGCGGCGCGCAGTGCCGTGGGGCTCAGGATTTGGCCTCGTGGGGTGTCGGTCACATGATGGCGACTTTGACGCCGTTCGCGCGCGCCGAACGGCGAGATAAAATGCACACAGCGAGGAAAAATATTGACGCGCAGATGCGCGCGAACGCGGGCGCGAGTTCGATCGCGCATCGCGGTGAGCTCGGGGCGCTTTTTTGAGTGCACTTTTTCGCCAACTACGCCGGGCTACGCGGCATTCGCGCGCGCGCGGGCGTCGGCGCGGCGGTGGACGTGGCGGAATTGGTGCGTGGTAACGTGGTGTGCGTCTGTGTTGTCACGTTGGTGTGTTGTGGTTGTGTCCGTTGGCGTTGGTACGTGTTGGTGTTGTAAAGGTTGAGTTGACGATGGGCGCGACGGCGGTGGTGGTGCGCGCGTCGTGTGGCGTCGGGGCGCGCGAGCGATGCTGTGGCGCGCGCGCGGTGCGCGCGCACTCACGCGCGGTGGCGGTGTGCGCGGTGCGGCGCGCGGTGGCGCGCGTGGCGGTCGAGGCGGCGCGAGGTTTCGGCGAGGGTCCGCCGACGGCTCGACGGAGGCGGAGGCGGCGGAGTTCGACAGTCGTACTCGCGCTCGATGGCCCTGACGGCGATGGCGCGAGCAGCAGTAGTAGTAATGGTAGTAGTAGCAGCATAAACCCACTCGGGTCGCAGGCGTTGGCGTATACGTTACCGCACGCGCGTTGGGCTGAATACGCGACGCTCGCGAGCGCGTTGCTCCTTCTCGGCGCGCCGGCGTTATTAAACAGCATCAACGAGCCCGTGGTGTCGTTATTGGAGACATTGCTCGTCGCGCGCGTAGGGACGGTGTTAGTTGCCGCGCTCGCGCCCGCATCGGCGTTGTTTGGTTTAGTCGAAGAGGTTTGTTTCGCGTGTAGCGTCGTCGTGACCACCGTGGTGAGCAAGGCGTGCGCGGCGGCTGAGGAAAACGTGGCATCCGATGGTAAGATGCGCACCACGGTATCCACGAGCGTGTTTTCGTCGTTTCTCGCGGGCATCGCCCTCGCTACTGGCTTGCAGCTGCTATACGGGCCGATTTGTCAAATCATGCTCGTCCCCGAAGAAGTGCAAGGATTACTCAGGGCGTACACGGTTTTACGTTGTGTGGGATTACCCTTCTTTGGCGCCGCGAACGCGTTGGAGGGGGTATTTTTAGGCTCTAAAGACGCTATGACGCCTATGGTTGGATGGTTAATTACGGGTGTCATCACCATCGTGGCGCAACTGGCGCTGATTAAACCAATGTTTGGGAACGGGGCGATTGTAGCCGCCGGGGGCGCGCTCACGCTCGGGCAAATGTTTGTATTTGTTTTGCTCGGACGCATCGCGATGAAACGCGGATACGTTTCATTCGAAGCTATTTTTAACGGCACAAAGGGTTTCATCGACGCCAGTCGAACCATTTATCGACGTTTGCGCGAAGAGAACATCGTGAGCGAGTTTAGATGGTTGTTGATTAACGCCGCGTCTCGCATGGCGACGTACGCGCTCATCACCACTTGGGCCACACAGCTCGGCATGATATCAGCCGCTGCGAACAAGCTCTTATTAGACATCTATATCTTGCTCGGTTTGCTCAGTGAGCCGGTGTTTACCGTGGGTAACATCTTGCTTCCTCGACAGTCGTACAAGAATCCAGAAACGGCGGCGATGACGCGAAGGGCGCTGTTCAATATCGCCCTACTCATGGGATGCACGCTCGGCGCCGCAGCGTACTGCTTGTGCGGCAGCCAGATGCTCTCTCCCGATCCGGCAGTGTACGCGGCGACGAACTCACTCAAGCACATCGTCGCGCTGGCGGTTGGCCTTGCCACAACCGCGTACGCGTTGGATGGATGCGTCATCGGCCTCGGCGGCGCTCGCTTTGTAGGTGGCGTCCAAATGTTCAACACCGCCATTTTTGTCGGATTGCTCAGCGTCATCAAAGCTGCGTTCGGGGCAAACATGTCCCTCGCACACGTTTGGCAAGCATTAGTCGTATTCCAGCTCTTACGTGTCCTCGAACACGTCGTCAAATTGTCGTTTGACGAACAACGCATGTTGAGCTCTCGATCCTTCGCGCGATGAATGCCGTCGCATCAGCACCGCACATCATGCGCCGCTCGTTTCTACATTATCTACGACAAACACAGAACGAGTTTTGTAACATTAATATTCTCATCACTCGGTCGAAACGCGTGAACGGCACGAAAGATTATGAACAAAGCGCGACCGACGCTTCAGTCTTTGCCTCGCGCCGCTCGTCATGGCAAGCCTGTTCCCCTTACCCGCGCCGACGCATCGTCGCGCATCGACGTTTCACATCCGCGCCTCCGATGGTGTCTCGCGCCGCGCCGTCCATCGCGGATCCGTCGCCGTCGTCGCCGTGGGAGGCGTCGGCGACGCCTTTGCGCAGCTCTTCAATGCACAAAAACCAACCGCGTCTGCGGCGCCTCTGCGCGCCGCCAGCGCGCGCGGCGACGGTTCGAGCGGCGCCACGAACACCACCGTGCGCGTCGTCAACGGCATGAAGCATAAACGCCTCGGTAACGGCGATATCGTCGTCAGCGAACTCGGATTAGGCACTCAACGGTGGGGCGGCGCCGACGCGAACAGCCCCGACGCCGCGACGTGCGAAAAGTTTATGGACTACGCCATTCTCGAGCGTGGCGTCAGTCTCATCGACACCGCGGAGCAGTACCCGATTCCGAGCGACCGTACGCGTCGCGAAGGGCGGACGGAAGAAATCATAGGGGCATGGATGAAGCGAGACAAGGCGAGGCGGGACAAGTGCGTTTTGGCGACAAAGATCACTGGGGGCGCAAACGTGACGCCGAAAAACATCATTCGAGATTTAGAAGGGTCGTTGATGCGTCTCAAGACGGATTACGTGGATGTGTACAATTTACATTGGCCTGCGCGATACACGCCGCAGTCGAACTGGGGACAGTCGTTGATGTATCACGTCGATACCGAGCGGGCGCCGTATTATAAAAACGCGACGTCGTTTGAGGACATTTGCGAAGCGATGGGTAAATTGATCGCGCAAGGGAAGATTCGTGGCTATGGGTCGTGTAATGACAATGCGTATGGGTTGACGGCGATGTGTTACGCCGCTCGAGCCGTAGGGGCGCCGGAGCCGTGCAATTTACAGGGTGACTTTTCGCTCATCAATCGACGCGCCGAAGAAAACGGCGTGAGCGAGGCGGCGTCGCCGGTGCACGAAAACGTCGGTTGGATGGGATACAATATTTTAGCCGGTGGGGTGCTTACTGGCAAGTACATGGACATTCCCGCGGCGGTGGATAACGCGAATGATCGCGAGCTCGCGGAGCGTTTGCTCGCAAATCCGCGCGGTCGCATGGACGACTATTCTTGGGGCAAGACCCTGTACCGTTACCGCTCGGCGCCCGCGCTTCGCGCCGCCGCGGCGTATAACGATTTAGCCAAGGCGAGCGGCATGTCACTCACCGAACTCGCCATTCGTTGGGCGCGTCAACGCACTATGCTCACCACAGCGCTCATCGGACACACGTCCATGGAACAGCTCGAGCAAACCATCGACTACTTTGACGCCGAGCTCCCACCGCTCGACGCCGATTTGGCGTGGGCCATCGACCGCGTGCACATGCGCAACCGGCTGCCCATATTCTCCAGCGAACGCGTCGGTCAAGATTGGGACGGCGCGGGCGAAATCGGAGAGCGTATTCCTTGATTCCATTGATTGATGCGACGTTTCGTCACGTCCGTTGTTGTAAAAAAGCATCCGGCTGCCCATATTCTCCAGCGAACGCGTCGGTCAAGATTGGGACGGCGCGGGCGAAATCGGAGAGCGTATTCCTTGACGCGACGTTTCGTCACGTCCGTTGTTGTAAAAAAGCATCACTTCAAAGCGCCACCTCAAAGAAAACCGCACACCGCGACGGCGAGAGCATGCGCGTCGTCGCCACCGCGTCAACGAAAACATTGCCCGCATACGCTCCTTCGAGTCGCACTCGTCGGTCAAAGTCGTCGACGTCGTCGCTGGCGGCGGTGCCAGGCGTCGGCGCGGTGATGAAGTTGTTCAGAAAGACCCCATCGTACCCAGGCATTGGCGAGCCTTTACGCGGCGAAATCTTCGATCGCGGGTGCGTGTACTTGGATTACAACGCCACGACGCCGATATGGCCCGAAGTCGCCGCGGAAATGGCGCCGTTTTTGTTTGAGCACTTTGGCAACCCGAGCAGCGGGCACGCGTTCGCGACGCCGTGTCGCGACGCCGTCGCGCTCGCCCGACGCCGCGTCGCCGCCATGCTCGGCTGCAAAGATGACGAGGTGGTGTTTACGTCGTGTGGGAGCGAAAGCGATAATTTTGCGATCGATGGCGCGGTTCGAGCATGGCGGGCGAAACGACGCGGGACGAGCAGCGACGCCAAGCCAAAAGTTGTCGCGACGGCTATCGAGCATCCGGCGGTGATAGAGCACTTGAAGGCCAAAGCAGCGTTTGGAGAATTGACGTATGAACTCGTGGGGGTTGATGACGAGGGTGTCGTGCGCGTTGAAGACGTCACGCGAGCGATGGAGGATGAAAACGTGTGTTTGGTGACCGTCATGCAAGCGAATAACGAAACGGGAGCGATTCAACCCATCGCCGCGATTGCAGCCGAGGCTAAAAAACGTGGGATATTGATTCACACGGATTCAGCGCAGAGCTGTGGGAAGATTCCAGTCAAAGTAGACGCGTTGAATGCCGATATGGTGACCATCGTCGGGCATAAAATCGGCGCGCCAAAGGGCGTGGCGGCGTTGTACATTCGCGAAGGGACCGATTTGGGCGGCGCCAAGCCGTTTTACGGAGGCGGGCAAGAAAGCGGTCGTCGCGCCGGTACAGAAAATGTGCTTCACATCGTGGGTTTGGGCAAGGCGTGTGAAATTGTGGAACGTGAAATGGACGCGTGTCCCGCGCATCTGAAGGCGATGCGGGATGATTTACAGAAACGCCTCGTTGACGCGCTCGGTGGTCCCGATGGCTCGGGCGTACGCATCAATAGCCCCAAAGACGACGCCAAGCGTTTGCCCAACACGTTAAACATTGGTATCAAGGGTATGTTGGCATCCATTTCGTTGATGGAATTGAGCGGAGCCATGGCGGCTTCCGCCGGCGCGGCGTGTCACACGGGCGACGTCGCCGCCGCCGCGGGCGGTGCAGCCACCGTTTCGAGCGTGCTCGAAGCCATGGCCGTGCCCATGGACTACGCCGTCGGTACGCTGCGATTATCCGTCGGTCGGCATACGACGCCAAAAGATGTCGAGATGGGCGCCGCGCTGCTCATAGAAGCAGCGCGACGACAAGTTAAATGAAACAACACATTGGCGTTTGTAATTATTGACAAAATAGCTAATAGCACCATTCGATGTCAATGCTGTCACAACACGCTTCTACACACAAAATCAAATCGCCAGCGCCTCCATGTCGCGCTCGATGGACCCCTTTCGCCGATGCGGCTTGTTCTTGCCGCCGCTCTTCTTCGTCTTCACCTCAGCCCATCCCCCGCCATCGTCGAACGCATCGACGTCCACGCCATCCGCGATTGCTTTCTTTCTCGCCTCTTCTTCCTCTTCTAACTCGTCCTCGATCACGCGAACGCACGCCTCGACGTCATTTCTACACGCGCGCAACGTTCGCCGAATGCGGCCGACATCGGCGCAACCGACGCGCTTCACCACCTCTGCCAAATCCGCGTCCCGCAACACCGCCAACGACAGCGGACCGCCAGGTTTATCCAGACGCCCACCGCGCACACGTACACTGTTGTAATGATCGCTCCCTTCATACGATACGTGGAACAATTTCGCGTCGTCGTCCGCCTCGTTCGCGCCCGCCACCCACCTCGGCGACCCCGCCTGATGAATACAAATCCCATACCCCAGCACGCTCGTCGCCGCGATGACTTCTAAATGTCCTGCCCATTCACCATCGCTCGCCATGCGCGCGACGTAATCATCAAACGACTCGTCGTCCTCGACGAACGGCGCGAACTCCGCCTCGCGCTCGCGCACCGTCGCTACAATCTTCTCCCTCAACTCTGCGTGCCTGTGCTCATCGCCGTACTTTTGATCCGCCAACGCGCGAAAGAAACAGTTCCCATCGGCATCTACGGCGTGTCGCGTCAGCCTCAACGCGTCGAGTTGCGTCATGAGCGTCGTGAGCTCGTCCTCCTTGGCGCGGCGGTGATGATGTTTTCCTTTCCCTCGTCCCTTCGAAGCGCCCGAGTCGCCGTCGCCGTCGCCCGTCTCGCCCTTGTCGCGTCGCCCATCGCCCGCGCCACGTTTTGTTTTGTGCTTCCCCATCGCGTCGTCGCGTTCGCGTCGCGCGCGTCGTCGACGCCGACGCCGAAAGACGTCGACAAGTGCGGCGTTCACATTCGCCATTCGCCGACGCACCGACGCGCACCATCGCCATGCCTCGCGCGACGCGTCGAAGCGCGACGCCAGACGCCGACGCGCCATCCACGGCCGTCGCCGTGCGCTCGCCAGCCGCGAAACGCGCGAAGCGCGGCGCGGACGGCGGCGAGAAGGATGACGATGTCATCGGCGGCGGCGCGATCGCCCTGCGCAAGACAAAAACCGCGCGCGGTGCGCCGTCGCGAACGTCTTCGCTTCCGGCGCCAATCATGAAACTCACGGGACATCGAGCGAGCGTGCATTCGGTGTCGTTTTCGCACGGTGGCGACGTGCTGGCGAGCGCGGGTGGGGATAAAGTGATTGAATTGTGGCGCGCGACGTCGGATGCGTCGACGTCGGATGCGGCGTCTTCGTCGTCGTTTGGTGACAACTACGCGGAATTACGCGGGGCGAAGAATGCGATCACGCGTGTGACGTTTACTCGAGACGATGAAAACGTCGTGAGCGCGGATGCGGATGGGGTTATTCGCGTGTTCGACGCCGCGGTCGGGACGCAGGTCAAGTCGTACGTCGGCGCGCGAGGCAAGTGCGCGAATGACGTCGCGTGCGGCGCCGGGGATGTCATCGCGAGCGCGAGCGACGATGGGCGAGTGATGTTGTGGGATTTGCGCGTGGCCAAGAGGGCGTCGAGGGCGTTTGCGTGTGATGTGCCGACGACGGCGGTGGCGATGTCCAAGGATGGCGGTCGAGTGTTTTCTGGCGGCGTGGATGACGTCGTGCGTATGTGGGACGCGCGCATGGATGCTGAGGCGGTGTTGACGATGCGCGGGCACAGTGATACGATCACTGGATTGGCGCTTTCGCCTTGTGGGGCCTATGTGTTGAGTAACGCTATGGATAATACGTTGAAGATGTGGGATACGCGCGCGTACGTCGAAGGCGAACGCGAGATGAAATCGTTCGTTGGACACGCGCACAATTATGAAAAAGGATTGCTGCGGTGCGCGTTTAGTTCAGACGGCACACGCGTCGCCGCAGGGTCGGCGGATATGTGTGTGTACGTGTGGGATGTCGATAAAGGAAAGTTGGCGTACAAGTTGCCGGGACACAAGGGCGCGGTGAACGACGTGGCGTTTCATCCCGTGGAGAATCCGATTCTCGCCAGCGCGGGCGCGGATGGGGTCATCTTCCTAGGCGAATTAGACCGATAACGTACTCGCGTCTCTTGTTAGAAAACGTAGTAGAACACCGTTGACGTTTAATAAATTAAACGAATTTGACGCCCGTCGCTTGTTTGTTTACGGTACATGTCTTACACGCGCGCGCGCTGCTAAAATGGTGCTACCTACTGTGCCTATGTATGATATAAGACGAATCACGGCCCATCGCCGTCGACGTCGGAGTCGTCGTTGAACACGCCAGCTTTTCGCCGCGCTGCATCGACACCTCCCGGGGTGGTTTCGAGCACATCCACCTTGGCTGGTTTCCTTCGCGCGCTTCGGCTCGGCGTCGTGCCTTCGCGGCGCGACGGCGTGCGACGCGAGCTTACTCGATCACGACCACCATCGCTTCCGAGCGAAGACGCGTCATCAGATGGGTCGCCGAGCGAACGTGCTCGAGAAGAGCGACGCGAACGGCGTTCGTCGCTTCGTCGCGAACGCGAGCGGCGTTCGTCGTAGTCGCGTTCGTCGCGACGACGTCTGTCGTAATCTCTGTCGTAATCTCGATCGCGGTCGTACTCGCGCGTCGAGCGACGATCACGGTAGTCGCGAGAGCGCGATCGCTCGCGGTCTCGACGCCGACCACCGTCGTAATCGCTTCCTCGTGAACGGCTTCGTGATCGTCGATCCCGCGAGTCCCGACGGCGTCGAGGTGGTGAGCGGTAGCCTCGATCATCATACGCACCGTGATGCATTGGAGGCGGCATTCCTGGATACTGCATGTACATTGGGTGCATGGGCATCATCGGTGTGGCGTATGGCACGGCGTAGGGCATGGGCATCGCGGCGTATGGCTGCGGGGGCGGCGGCCCGTACGCGCCGGGATGTCCGTGCGACGCGGCGCGCGGAACGCCGAACGAGTCGTACGAAGCATGCGAGCGGTCGTCGCTGTACTCACTCACCGAGCGACTTCGCGCAATGTACTCTCCAGGCTCACTGTAGCCTCGACGAGGATCTGATCCACCACTGCGCGTCGACGCCGGAGCGCGCGGAAAGGCGTCTGGCATCGCGCCCGGGCGTTGAGATTCAATCCATCGTTGCATTCGCGCCTCGTGCGCGCGCTGCTTCATGTCGGGATTATTCAAAGTCTCACGCGTTTCATTTGGCTCCAAGCCCTCGTAGCAGGATAATCCGTGAATATTTGTGATTCTATCCGACGCCCCGAGCGAAAGTAAATACTCGCCGAGCGCTTCGTATCCGTATGCGAAACAAAAATGCAACGGCGTGTGCCCGTTATTCGTCTGCGAATTGATAATCTCCAATTTCGGTGGCGTACGTTTGTAATCTGTCTGTTTCAACACCAACTTTGCCGAACGTCGTTGGTTGTTCTGACACGCGATGTGCAAGAGCGTCAAGCCGTTGCCGTCTCGCACGCGCGGATCGACGCCTCGAGCAAACAACTTCTGCAGCTCTTTCACGCGCCCGTGACGCGAGCGACTGAACGCCTCGATTACCATCGGATCGCCTGCGCTAGAACCACCCCAGGAGCTCCCACCGTCGTCATCGTCGGAGAAATCAGACCTGTCGCTCGAACGCTCAGAACCCAAGTCTGAAATGTCGCATCGCGTCAGCCGCGCCGAATGCTCCAGCGTCGACGCTAATTTGTCCACGTCATTCGGTTGCAACAGTGGTCTGCGCGTGGTACTTTTCGATGTGTTCACGAACCCATCGTCGTCGTGGAAGCTAGGCACGCCTAAATTGTTCGCGGCGGCGTTTCCACCGTCGCGCGCGTTCGTTGGCGAAACGGAAATCATCACGTGCCCATCATTCGGCGCCATTCGCTCAGGTGCTACTAATTCCGGCACAAACGCATGCGCACCCACGCGGTCGGCATGGGCGCTGCCATACATCGTCGTCGTCGTTACCCGAGCCGCGCCGCCGCCGTCGTCGTCCGAGTCGTCCAAATTGCTCTCCGCGTCGTCGTCCCCGACCGCGCGCAACGCCGCCACGTCTCCGGCTCCATCCCCACGCGCCGCCGCGCACGCACTCAGCGCACACGCGAGCCCGCGCTCCCACACCGTGCTCTCATCGACGTCATTCGCCGTGAGCTCGACGACGCCGCCGTCGCGCAGCAACAACCGAATCACCGCGCCGCCGCCGAACCGCTCCACGCGCGCCACGTCGCGCAATCCCACGCGCTCGCGCGGCGCAAACTCGCGTCCAGCATCCTCCACGCGTCCGTACTCGAGCACCCAATCATCGTCGTTGACGCGCACGAACTGTTTCTTCGCCGCGGAGGCGTCCGCCTCCGCGCTCGCGTCTCGCGCGCGACGCCGAAACATCATCTCACCCCCCGCGCACGCGCGCCGCATCGCGTACACATCACCATCGCACCTCGCGTCACGCGCCACGCGCGCCCGCGCGTCGTCGTCGCGCTCGAAAAGCGGGTTCGTGCGCTCCATGGCGTCGAATCGAAATCGAATTCAAATCGGTCCCCTCGCTCGCGCGCGCCTCCCCCGCGCGCGCTCGGCGCCCGCGCGAGACGACGCGCGGCGCGCCACGCACGTCGCGTGCGCACTCGTCGCCTCGCGTCGCGCGCGCGCGCAGTGTGCGCCGACGTGTCGGCGTCGGCGAATGCCGCCGCGGCGCTGCCGGTAAACCTCATTGTCTCGCACGCCGACGAGCGCGACATCGCCGACGAGCGCCGACGATGGTAAACACGAGCACGAAAGCCGGGGCGTCGACGACGCTCCCATCGGGGCCCGCGACGCTGCCGAAGGCGTTCGATGCGAGCGCGCCGTACGCTGATCCGCTGGCGCTGATCGAGGCGCGAGAGACGAATGCGCGCGAACAGATGGTGCGCGTGGAACGGGCCAAGGTGCGACGACGACGACGACGACGATGACGACGATGACGCGCGATGCGTGATGCCGGGACGTCGAACGGCACGCGAGGGCGTCGCCGCGCGCGTAGGATGCGTTCGATCGGTGGATGGATGACGGACGCGCGCAAACCTCGCGCGACTGACGCGACCGCGACCGCGACTGACGCCGTGCGTTCTCGCGCCTGCACAGATATTACGCGATCGAGTGATTGAATGCTATCGCGTTGAGGGGGTGAATCACTTGGAGAATTGTAAGGCGACGGTGGGGAAGTATTTGGAGTCGATTAAGAATGTGGGCGTGCATAGGTTGAACTTTGGCGAGCACGACAGAGGACACTAGAGGAGGATTTTTTTGCGCGTCACGGCGCGTACGAATTGTAAAAATACTACACTACACTACTATAACTATTCACTATCCTACTCGCGCGGTGCGAATGCATGAGATGAAGGATGTCGGCGGAATCAGACGCGGGACTCGGTTCCGTGGGGACCGTTTCGTCAACGCTCGCGTCGTCACGAAATGGCTCGCGCTCGACGATCCTTTACTACTCGAAAACTACTGCTCATACGCACCGCGTGATTACGACGATCATGACAGACACCCAACGCGTGCGTGCTGTTCCACGCTCGCCGGTTGCGCGAAGCGTTCGGCGCCTGGCTGTTCTCGGTATGGATGTTCGAGCGTCGCGCACAACGCGCGAAGCGGCTCGAAATCATCTCGTTCGGCGCTTTCGATGACTCGCTGAAGCAAGTAATTTCGAGGCACATACAACGGATTTGCGGAATCTTGAGCGGCACGAATCAGCTCTGGATCACCGCGTTCGCGCAGAAGAATCTCGGCGTACATTGCGCCGAAATCGGCGATTTGAAGGCGCAGCGCGTCATCCATCGCTTTGTCTTCGCGTCCGTCTTGCGCGCGTCGAACGCTGGCAAACATGTCCAAGGCCAACGCCGGCGCCGTCGCGCTTTCACCTCGTGCGAGCACCGTCGACGCGAACGCACCGAGCGAGCGGTGCGATAGCGTGAAATCAAACGCCCCGCGTTGGAGCACGCGATGAAACGAGCGCACAATTTCGTACTCGTCGTCGTCGCGTATCCACACGCCAAATTTGCGGGTGAACGTCGCGTAGATTTCGGCGCTAAATGCTTCGTCAAAAATCTCGAGCGCGCGCGCTCGATCCTTACGCGTCGCCAGCCGGTCGCACGATTCGAGAAAACGCTCGAGATTCCATCGCACCGCCGACGGTTGATTGGCAAAGGAATACATGCGGTCGCCGAATAAGTCGCTTTGATTTGGCGTGTACCCGACGTCGTACGCCTCCATGAATCCAAACGGCCCGTAGTCAATCGTAAGCCCTGCGACGCTCATGTTATCGGTATTGAGCACGCCGTGCGTGAACCCAATCGACTGCCACCGCGCCACGGTTATCGCCGTGCGCCGCGCCACGGCGGCGACAAAGGCGCCGTACGCGTCGTCGTAATCGACCCCTCGCGTACACGCGAGCTCTTCGGCGCTAAACACGCCGTACGACGCGTCCATGACGAAATCCGCCAACTTTCTCGTCGTCGCAAAGTCGCGTCGGCTCCATGGCAACTGAAACGATCCAAACCGTACGAATGTCTCGGCGACGCGCGTCACCACCGCTCCGGGCTCCAATCGACTCGCGTTGGACGCCGTCGATCGCACGACGCCGGCATTGGTCGCCACCAACGCCAACGCGCGCGTCGTCGGCACGCCGAGCGCAAACATCGCCTCGCTCGCCACGTACTCGCGTATGGATGACCGTAACACCGCACGTCCGTCGCCGTTGCGCGAAAACGGCGTGCGTCCGGCGCCCTTCAGCTGCACGTCCACGCGCGCGTCTCGAACCCGTCCGAGCGTCACGCACCGACCATCCCCTAACGCCCCGGCCCACTGTCCAAACTGATGACCGCCGTACGCGCACGCGTAGCTCTTCGCCCCGCGCCACGGCGCCGCGCCCGACAGCACATCCGCGTCGCCGTACTCGTCGTCATCGTCGTCGTACTCGTCGCTCGAGCCGACGAGCGCTCGCGCGCTCCGCGACGTCGCCACCACCACCGCCTCGCCCCCGTGCGCCGTCGGCTCGCACCGCACCGCGAGCCCGCTCGCGGCGAACGTCTCAACGAACGCGTGCGCGTCATCGAACGCGATGGACGACGACGACGCGCGCGCGCGACGCCCCGCGCGCGCATCATCATCATCATCATCATCACAAACACCGACACCGACACCGACGCGCGCACGACGTCTCGCGGACGACGCGCGACGACCGCGCGCGCGACACGGCGGCGACGCGCCGACGCGCGCGCGCAGGGCCATCGCGCGTCGTCCGCGACGGCGACTGGCGACCGGCGCGGTCGTCGTCGTCGTCGACGACGACGTCGCGCACGTGATACACCTGGTGGCGTCATACAAGGTGTTGGCCGACCGTCGTCGTCGACGATGTCGCCGGCGACACAGCGCGCGGCGACGGACGCGGCGGCGACGACGACGACGCACCGACGCGCGCACGCGCACTCGCACGGCGGCGACGACGAGACGCGCGATCGCGACGACGACGAGACGCGCGATTTCGGTCGTCGTCGAGGGTGCGTTTTTGGGTGTTGTAGAGGAGGATGGATGGGCGCGCGCTGTCGTCGATGCGTGGCGTCGACGCGGCGCCCGTGCGGGCGAGGGATGCGTTGGATGACGGCGTGAGGCGGTCGTTGAGGGATGAGGCGGACGTGCGGCGCGCGCCGGCGCGCGTGAGCGATACGGAGACGACGGATGGGGAGGATTCGTCGTCGAGTTCGAGTTCGAGTTCGAGTTTGAGTTCTTCGAGCGAGGACGACGACGCGGAGGAGACGCGTCGACGAAACGCGTCTGAGATGAAGGCGAAGACATCGGTGAGGAAACGGCGTGGGGGTGCGAGAGATGAGTACGACGTGGAGGGCGCGCTGCCTCGTCGGGAGCACCGGCGCGACAAAGACGAGGACGCGTCGTTTTTCACGAGGTGTTATCACGACGGGGCAAAGTTTTGTGGGCTCGGGATATTGTTGGATGATTACGTCAGTGAAAGCTCGACGTCGAGTGAAAGCGAGAGCTCGTCGTCGAGCGACAGTGAAAGTGAGAGCGCGAGTAAGGCGGATGCGGGTAAGAAGTTGGGCCGAGTCGATTCGGTCGAGTTGGTGTCGAGCGACGACGACAAAAAGCCTACGTTCGATGCTTCCACCGTAGCTGCGCTTGAAGAGGAAAAACAAGCAGACCTCTGGCCTTCACCAACGCTCATCGAACGAGAGTTTAACGATATGCGTCGGCGTCTCCAACGAAAGGCTCTTCGCGCTGAGCGTGATGAAGAAAAAATGGTTGAAGGATACGAGTCGCTAGTTGGCAAACGTCGGAAAGGTAAATCAGTGACGTGGAGAATTTATGTTCTGGTGAAATCGTGGCCGTTCGATGCGTTTATATCGCTATGCATCCTTTATTCTGCGATTGTCAGCGGTACCGTCGCGGCGGCGCCCAACAAGTACAGCTCGTCAAATTTTGAAAGCATGAGCTACAACATCTTGAACGCGTGCTTTTCCGTTGAAGTCGTGCTGAAGATCATGTCGAGTGGAATTACCGCTAAACGAGGTGGCGTCGAACAGTTAGCGGTGTTTAAACCGCACTACTACTTTAAGGATTATGTGAATTGCTTTGATTTTGTAGTGACGTTCACGTCGCTGTTGGAATACGTCATGGATGGTGGAAAGTCATTGGGCGCACTGCGCAATCTGCGTCTCATTCGTCTTTTGCGACTGTTGAGATTAGTACGGAATATGCGCATTATTCTCGAAGGGGTCGTTAAAGGTATCATGAGCATCGTGTGGATTCTCATCTTGCTTAGCGTCGTGGTGTATATTTACGCAGTGTTTGGGGTCATTTTGTTCAAAGCTAACGATCCTCGTCATTTTGGGACGCTGGGCACGGCGATGTCAACGGTGATATCAGTGTGCACGATGTCGGACTGGTTGGGATTTCTCTACGTAAACTATTATGGCTGCGATGAATACGGGTACACATCTGACACCGACGCCGCGTATTGCACCACCCCGACGGCGAAAAAGTGGGCGACGACGTTGTATATGGTTTCGCTGACTCTGATTCTCGGTAACATCATGATGAGTTTGTTTATTGGGGTAATTACCAATAAAATGGAAGAAGCTGCGTTTGAAGTCAAACAAACAAAAGAGAAAAACCAGGCGCAAATAGACGCCGCGATCGCGAATGATTTGTGGAGCGACGTGAGCATGATTCAAGCGAAACTTGGCCAAAACAAATACGATCAACTTATGTACCATTTGAATTTGCTCTCTGGCGTTCGACGTGAAGGAAAAGCACGACCAGTGCCGCACATACCTATGTGGCGGCGTGGGCAGATTTTTCTCCAGCACATTGTGAGTAATCCCATCTTTGAATACGTCGTCGTCTTGGTGATCATCGCCGCCGGCGCCTTGTCTGGCATCAGTGCAGATCAGACCGATGAAGAAAGTTGGTTCGCTACCGTGGAAGATGTGTTCCTGGGCATATTTGCTTTCGAGCTCGGGGTCAAGTTTATCGCCGCACTCGACAAGAGACTTTCGTTTTACACGGGTGTGGATAAATGGTGGAACATTTTTGATACGTTTGTGGTTATGTTTGGTTTGATTCCGAATTCACTCAGTGCTGTCGCCACAGCTGTAAGACTTTTCCGTCTCTTACGAGTGCTTCGACTAGTTCGTATTATCAAGCCTTTGCAGGTCGTCGTTATCTCCCTCGTCGCTGGTTTGCAGGCAATCGTGTACGTCGCGCTGTTGATGTGTCTCATCTTCTTCATCTACGCTGTCGCGGGAGTCACGTTATTCGCTGAAAATGATCCATTTCACTTTGAGAGTTTGTTCCCAGCGTCTATTACGTTGTTTACCGTTACGTTTCTCGAGGCATGGATGCCAGTGTATAGCATCAACTACAACGGATGCGACGTTAACCCGTACGGAGACGTAGACGACGGAATATATTACGCCTCTATCATTGGTTCATCGTACGATGGCACTGAAGGGACGACGAATCCTTGTTCCTCACCGGACGCGAAACCGTTTTATACGTTCTTCTTCTTCTCGACGTTCATTCTGGTCAGCGCCATGGTGCTCGTGTCTGCGTTGGTCGGTATCATCGTTACGAGTATGCAAAACGCTCAAGCCGTGGTGCAACAGGCGCTCGAAGAAAACAGGCGAGCAGATGAAACATCAGAGTATTTCAAATTCAAAGAAGCATCGGTTGACGCCACAGTGAAGGTCTTCGAGATTCTTGATGCTGGTTTCACGGGCGCGTTGACTCCAGAGGTGCTCTTGGAGAAGATGCACGTGTTAGACATTCCGACAAACGACGCCTTTGTCCATCGCGCGTTTGCCATCGCAAACAAAATGACAGACAAACCGTTCGATCGTGCCGACTTCTTACTCCTCGTTGGCCTCGCTGAACGTGCAGTCATGCTTCAAGAACAGTTTGGCGACGATATCGTAAATCAAGACGATGAATCCGCGAGCGAAGGGCACATGGACCGCTCGCAGTCGCGATTTTCATCGCGGTCGCTCGTCGCCTTTGCCAAATCCAAGTTGAAAGAGCGCGCCCCATAGACCGCGTTGTAGACGCACACACGCACGCACGCGGTGCGTACCTGGCGTAGTTGACTTTTGTAACGTACCCACTTTATATATAGCCATTGCAATGCGTTACGCGAGGCGCAGGACGTCGACGATGTCGCGCGCGGAGCTCGACCGTCGCGGCGAGCAAGGCACAAAACCTGCAGAACCACCACGTCACAGCATCGCGCTTAAAACCCATGACGAAACGTTCGGTGCGTACTTCGACGCTCGATGACGGTGTAAACAACGCGTTCGGCGCGACGCACGCGCACCGCGCTCTTCGTCGCGGTCACGTCGCGCGCACTCGTCGACGGATCGATGACGACGATCGCATGGGCACCGTCATCGAATTCCGCATAGTTTTCTCGAGACTAACCTCGCGAATGGTGTGTTTGCGCGCACGCACAGAAGGACGTGGATGTGGCGGATGATACGCCGCAACGTCGGCGCGCGCGGTCGACGTTGGATATTCCTCCGGGCACGGAGTTACCATTGGAGCTCGGGACCAAGGTGCACTGCCGCTGGCGAGGTAAGGATGAATTCTACCAAGTTCGCGTGATCGAGAAACGTCCCGGGGCGAAAGGGACCGGGGATGAGGATTACGAGTATTACGTGCACTATGAGCAGTTTAACCGCCGTATGGATTCGTGGGTGACGCTCGGGGAGATGGATTTGTCGACGTTGGTGCCGGTGGAAAAGACTGAGGATGGGAAGAAGAAGAAAGTGGAGCACGAAGTAGACGCCGAACACGCGGATTTCGATCCGAAGGCGTTGCAAGAGCACGAGGAGTTCACCAAGGTGCGAAACATTTTACAGATTGAGCTCGGGAAGCACGAGATGGATACGTGGTATTTTTCACCATTTCCACCCGAGTATAGCAACTGCCAAAAGTTGTTCTTTTGCGAGTACACGTTACAGTTCTTCAAGCGTAAAGAGCAATTGCAGCGTCATTTGAAGAAAAACGAAATGCGACACCCACCTGGAGATGAAATCTACCGCAAAGGTAACTTGAGTTTCTTTGAGATTGACGGCAAAAAACACAAGTTGTTTTGCCAAAACTTGTGCTACTTGGCCAAGTTGTTCTTGGATCACAAGACGCTCTACTACGACGTCGACTTGTTCTTATTCTACGTCTTAATGGAATGTGACGAGCGCGGGTACCACATTGTCGGTTACTTTTCCAAGGAGAAGTGCTCTGAGGAAGGGTACAACTTGGCGTGTATATTGACGCTGCCCCCGTACCAGCGTAAAGGTTACGGTAAGCTTCTCATCTCGTTCTCCTACGAACTTTCCAAGATTGAAGGTAAAGTTGGGACCCCTGAACGCCCGCTGTCGGATTTAGGATTAGTGTCATACCGTGGGTATTGGACGCGAGAGCTCCTTCGCATCCTCAAGGATGAGAGCAAGCAATTCGTATCCATCAAAGACTTGAGCGAGTTGACGATGATTAAAACCGAGGATATCATCTCAACGCTTCAACATCTCGGATTGTTAGCGTACACGAAGGGCGCGTACGTGATTTGCGCTTCACCCGAGCTCATCGACAAGCACTTGAAGGCGGCGGGCGGTCCCGGACGAATTTGCGACCCAACAGCAATCGTGTGGAGTCCGTATCACCCGGAGCGAGAATTTAGAGATTTCCGAGGCTAATGATGCGCATTTCTTGTTTTGCCATCGCCATCATCATTGTACACTAGAACACACACAGACACACGGAACCGACCTTGACGGTTATCAAACACACTTTTTAATAGACAAAAGAGAGAGACTAGCTCCAACCGACGTGCCTCAGAGCTCGACGCGCCCGAGGCTGCTTCCTGTATCTCACCCCGCGCGCCCGGCGTCGGCATGAGGGACGACAAATTTACGCTCAACCTCATCACCCCGGGCCTGTCCCCGGCGCAAACGCGCGCGCAGGCGGTGGAGCTCCTCCGAGACCTGGACGCGCTCGCGGATGGCGTCGCCAGAGGCATCGCCCAGCGCGCTAGCTCGCACACCGCGCGCCTACACGCCCTCCAACGCCGCATTGAAAACTTAGACGATAAGGTTAAGCAGCTCAGCGCGAGTAAGAGCGCGCGAACGATGCTGTCGAGCGCCAAGTACCCAAAGGTTGATGAATTTGAAAATTATGAGCTCCTCTACGGCGACGTCCCGACGACGCGTCTCGTCGAGCACCTCGCCGCGGTGAAAGAACTTGAGGTCATCGCGCGCGCGAGCGTGCTCGAACTTGGTATGATTGAGCGGCAAAACGTGTTTCGAGAGGAAACGGCGGAGATGTTTTGGCGAGAGGCTGCGCGAGACGCTTCGAGCGGGCGAGCGTTGGCGAGCGGCAGGGACGGTTTAGGCACGCTTCCCGCGACTTTAGACAGCTTGAACGAGTGCTTATTGTTCAACACGGATGTGAATCCGTACGTGGAGTACGCTTTGGTTGATAATTTAATGAATGCTGATGATGACGAGTTTGATGGCGCCGATGGTGGCGAGTTAAAGAGCGACGACGAGGACAAATACGACGACTGGAAAAATTTAGCCGACGCGCCGACGTCCATGTCCAACGCGTATGGTTCAATGCAAGCGACGCAGTTTGGGTTTAGACCCACTGCCGGGGCGTTACCAGAGTTGAAGCTCCCGACGTCTTTACCTACGCTTCGGAATGCGGCCGATATTAGCTGGTCGGGAGCGTCGCGCGCGGCGTCCATCGCGCCTTCATCGACGGCGACTCCTCTTCCGGATGTCGTCATCGCCGCGCCCTCATCGAGCGCATCCGAAGCGCCCCCGCCCCCGCCACCACCTTTACCGCGTGGTTCTGCCCCACCACCGCCGCCGCCGCTGCCACCGCCGCCGCCATTCGCGACTGGCGAACCCTCGTCGTCTGGTCCGCCCGCGCAACTTCCGCCCGGCGCCGCGCCCAACGATGGCGGTCGAAGCGCGCTCATGGAAGCCATCCGCAACAAGGATGCGCGTAACCGTCTGCGCAAACGAGGTCAACCCGGCGCGCCGCCGCGTCCAGCGCCATCCACCGCGCCGGCTGAGCCGGATTTACGAGGCGCGCTCATGGACGCCATTCGCGCCAAGCCGACGTTGAAATCCTCCTCTGCGTCCGCCGCTACTACTACTACGACGACGACGACGACCGATGCACCGTCTCGACAAATGTCCATGATGGAAGAACTTGCCAATAGCCTCGGCCGCCGACGCTCAGCCATCGTCGCTTCAGGGGATGTGGACGTGCGTGAGAAGATTCGCGAAAAGTTGTCTGGAGGCGTCGTCGGTCTGGGCGAGTTTTTAGCGCGAGGCGGCGCCGCCGCGGGCGACGGCGGCGGCGGCGACGACGACGACACATTCAGCGACGAGAGCTGGGACGACGATTAGCACGCATAGATGTACACACATAGAGTTACAAAACAACCGCTAGAGCTTGCTCGGCGTCTTCTTCCGAAACGTCTCAAATTTCACGCGCGCCTCGGCTCGATACTGCGCAAACGCCCGACGTCGCTCCTCCGCGCGCACGCGCTCGATGTCCAACCCATCGTCAATCGCACGCTTGACCGCCTCTGCACCACCAATCGGCGTCGAACGCGCCATCGCGCGCACCATCGCGCACGCCTCCTCCAACGCCTCAACCGCCGACGTCGGCTCGGCTTCGACGACCAACCCCAGCTCTCGCGCCCGCACACTCGTCAAAACCTTCCCAAACACGCTCACCGCCCGCGCCTCGTTCGCACCAATTATTCTCGACAACTTCACACTCAATCCCCAGCTCGGCACGATCCCAATCGCCGCATGCGTGTCCCGAAACGTCGCGCTCGACGCCGCCACGACGACGTCGCACGCCAACGCCAGCTCAAACCCCGCGTTCACGCACGCCCCGTGCACCGCGCACACCGTGGGCGTCGCGCAGCGCTCGAGCGCATACACCGGGTCGTCGACGACGTCGTTTTCGTCCGTGGCGAACACCTCGGCCGCGGCGGCGAGGTCGATGCCGGTGCAGAAATTCGCACTCGAGCCGTCGGCGCACAAAACGATCCCCCGCACCGCGCTCGGCACGTCGCGACACGCCTGCGCGAGCGCGCGAAGCATGGGCTTGGTTAACGCATTGCCTTTCGACGCGTTGGCTATGGTCACGACGCGCACGGGTGCGCGCGTGACGTCGTCAACGACGACGGACATGCTTCACACAGTGACGCAACATCATGATGATGATGAAGCTTTCGACGCCGACGACGAAGACCACGGCGACGACGACGATCAGACGCGCGGCGACTCATCGCACTCGCGTGATCGCGTCCGCTGTGGTGCCGCAGCCACCGCGTGGTCGGGCGATCGGCGCGGCCATCGCCATCGCCATCGCGACATCATCATCAGCATCCGCGTTCGCGGCGGTTGAATGCAACCTCGTGACGCCGTGCACGCCACCGCCGCCGAACGGCGAGCCGCGCTACACGCTCCCGGGGGCGATTAACTCCCCCGGCGAGGACGCCGTGGCGCGGTACATGGCAAAGCTTGAGGCGGCCAAGGGGACGCCGGCGCCGGCGGTTGAATCGTCGTCGTCGCCCGCGTCGTCGCCCGCGTCGTCGTCCGCGGAATAGATTCCGCAATCCAACGCTGGGCATGCACTAGAAGTTTGTTGTTGTAACTAACTCACGTTCGCGCTGTGACTATCGTAGCATGCGACGACGCGTATTTGAATTAATCCTCACAATGTGACTCGCATGGGTGACGACGATGCGAGCAAAAGACGCGACGAACTCGACGCCTTGCGCGCGATTTACGCCGACGACATCGTCGTGTGCGCGGACGCGCTGACGGTGACGCTCTTTGACGGCGCGTGGCGGTGCGCGGTGGAGCTCCCGAGGTCGTATCCGTCGACGAGCGCACCGAAAGGCGATGCGTTGGCGTTGAAATCGCGCACGACGCGCGCGATGGAGATCGAACGATGGGCGTCTGAGGCGATGCTCGACGCATGGGAGGCGGCGCGCGGTGAGGTGTGCGTGTTCGATTGGCTCGAGCGCGTGCGGAGGGAGATTGAGGACGCAGAGGGTGACGAAGACGAAGGCGAGGACGCAAACGCGGACGACTCGACGGCGTCTCTCGAGGATGAACTCGCGGCGATCGCAGCGGATAACGCGCGTCGCGCGCGCGGTGATGACGGCGGCGGCGAGGGCGATGCGACAATCGCCGATGTCCGTCGTCGTTTGACGAGCCATGAGCCAATCGTTGAAAAGAAGTCGATATTTCAAGCGCACGTATGTCGAAACGCCACGTCGGTGGACGACGTCGACGCGACGCTGAAAATACTCGCCGAGAGTCGAAAGTTCCGCGAGGCGACGCATAATATTCTCGCCTATCGCATCGAGCATGGGTCGACGTTTTGGCAGGATTTCGATGACGATGGGGAAACCGCGGCGGGCGGGCGGTTGTTGCGCGTGTTGCAGCTCAGCGACGCGCGAAACGTCGTCGTCGTCGTCAGTCGATGGTACGGCGGCGTCAAACTCGGACCGAAGCGGTTTCAAGTCATCAACACCGTCGCCCTCGACGCGCTCGCGGCGACGGCGGCGAACGCGTAGCGGCATAGGTGGGCCATACATTCTTTACTAGCGAGACATGTTGTTGTTTGTTTGTACACTACTATTCTACGACGCGGCGCATGGCGTCTCGCAACGACGCGAGTCCCATGGCGCGCAAATATTCTACGTTTCGCTCTCGGATGTCTTCTCTCCCTTGCGCGCGATACCACGTCGTCTCGGCGTTGTCCACGTCGCATTTGCGGAGCAAGTGCACCGTCGGCGACGGGCTTCGACTGGTGTAGTCCCCGGGCTCCTCTGTCATATCGTCGTCGTCATCGTCGTCGTCGCTCCACGTGGCGTGCGGATGAAACGGTACCACCATGACCTCTTCGCCGCTCAGGCGTTCGCACGTCTCTTCGGCGCGAGCCACGGGGCCATCCATGAACGCCGTCCAGCCGTCGGCCCCCAACCACCTCGCATCGTCCTCGAGCACCACCAACGTCGTCGCGGGCGTGTCTTTCGCGCACGCCGTGAGACGAGAGGTTTCACGAGCGATGATGACGTCGAATGCGTCGAAAGAAGACGCGGCGTCGCAGGTTTCTATCACGAGAGTCGGTAACGACGCGCGCGCGAATGGGCACAAGTCCATGCCCACGACGAACGCGTCCAACCAGCGTCTAGTGCGTTCGATGACGCCGCGCGTGGATGTGGCGCGGATACGCGGTGCTCTCTCGCCTTTTCGCGCGGCTCCGCGGCACGGCGGTCGCGGCGGTCGCGGCGCGCACGCGGCGACCGCGCGGAGCATGGCGAGGAGTGGCGCGCGTCGCTTTAGTTCGCTTTGCTTTGCTTCGCGTCGTTTGTGTTGGCTATCGCATGTACAGTTGTGCATTGAATGCTAGTGGCTATCGAAACGCTCGAGTGAATAAATAGACGTGCAGTAATATGATGTACGTCGAAAAGAGCGTGCGCGTCGTTCGACTCGTCATGAGCATCTTGCCCGAACCGAGAGCTATGCGGTCGTGAAGCGGAAGCAGCGACGCCGAATCGTCGCTCGCGGTGTCTCTAAACGCCGTAAACGGATTGAGCTTGGCCAAGTATTTTTTGCGATATCGTGAAATGACGCCTGCAGCATCTCCACCTGGAATGTCGTCGCCGCCCGCACCACCCGGTCCACCAAAACAGCCGTACCGCGCGGCGCGGCGGCGAATGCCGTCGGCGATGGCGGCGGACCGTTCGCCTTCGACGTTGACGGAAATACCGCCACCGCAAGAGTATCGTTGCTGCTTTGCGCTTTGCGATTGCATCGCGTCGCCAGATGCGCTAGTCGATGAGGTCACTGGAATCCCCGCGTCATCGACGCGCAGTATCGTCGTCTGACCACTCTGCGCCTGCTTGCTATAATAATTTTGCACGAACGTCAACTTTTCAACCAAAGCGATGGAATCGTTTTCAAGCTTTTGCTTGGCGTCTTCTGCGGCGAGGCGCTCTTGTTCCAATCGTGCTGCTCGTTCCTCGAGTTCGCCCGCGCGACGTTTAAATCGATCGCGCTGAGCCGTGAGAATGGTGAGCAAGTCGGCATTGTTCGCGTCGCCTCCGGCTTCGATGGCGTTCGCGAGCTTTTGCGACAAATCCATCTCCAACGTGCTCACCATTTGAGCCGCGTCGGTGTAGCGCTTTTCCGCCACTTCCTGTGCGTCCCGTGCAAGCGTCACGGCGGCGGTGGCTTCGTCCTTTTCACGGGTTGCGACGACGACTTCCGCGGCGAGCTTTTTGTTCTTCTCTCGCAACGAGCGCAGCGCCTCCAGACTGGCTGTGCTCTCATCGGCATCCGTTGCCCCTTGCGCGGCACTATCGACGTCATCGTTCACGCCAGAAAGCTCCTGAAGCATCTTCACGCGCGTCTTCAACCGCGCAATCTCTTCGCGCTCGGCTAACCCAGACGCGGCGTATTTCGCCGCCGCTAATTCCTCGCCGAGCGCCGCCAAGCGCTGATTTGCAGCCTCAAGCTCCTTTGCCGCGCGTTGCTGCGATTCAACCGCATTCTTTTCCGTCTCCTCAATTGTTGTTGCGAGTTGAACAACCATGCGTTCTTTCACCGCGAGCTTCTCGAGCAACGCGCCGTGCGCGTCCGCCGCGTCCGCCGTTGAAGCGTCCATCGCTTCAGCGCGTCTGCGCTCATCCGCCGCATCCATCGCATCTTCACGCGCCTTTATGCTCTCTCCGAGCGCCATCAATTCGTCACGCTCAATCTTCACGCGCGCCATGGCTGTCTCGCTTTCGTCTTCAAGCTCAAACAACCGCGTCTGCGCGTCGTCGTATCGCCGTCGCAACTCGCGAAGCTCTCGCTCCGCGTTCGCCTGACCTTCTCGCGCAGCATCCGCCGCGCGCTCCGCCGCACGCTTCTTCGATTCCATACCTTTTAACGCACTTTCAATCTGCGCCTTCATCTTCGCTTCGGCAGCCGTCGCGTCGACATTTGCGCCTTCTCTATTGAGCGCTCGCGCCTTGGCCGCGTCGCGTTCGACTCTCGCGGCGTCGAGCTCCCGCCTCACCGCCGCAATCGATTCGAGCACCGCGCTCGGGTCCTCAACCGTCGCGAGCGGCGAATCGCACACGCCCATCGCATCCCTCATCGCGTCGTCGCGTTCGCTTTGCAAGCGTCGAATTTCCTCCGTCAACGCGTCCACGACGCCATCTTTCGAATTCTTTGCATTCACAATCTTCTCCTTCAACGCGCGTTTTGCCGCGACATCGCGCACCTTGGCGTCGTCCACGCGCGCGCGAATCTCGCGCATGCGTTCTTGCGCGTTGCCGAGCGCGCACGCGCGCCAGGTGGCGGCGAGCTTGCTCGTTTCGTCGTCCCACGCGGTCGACGATGCGGTGTCGTCGCCAAACAAAGATCCCGCAGCGCCGTCGATGGCGTCGAGCGCCGACGTCAGCGCGGCATCAAAGGCGTCAAACGACACGGCGTACGATGCCGGCGCGTCGGGCGCGGCGGACGCAGCCGTCGTCATGTCGTGCGACGTCGGAGAATGACGATGTGAACTTCAAGACCAAGGACCAAGACCACGAGGCGTCACATTGCGACGCATGCGACCGCATTCTATCGCGCTTGCGCCTACGAATTCGCATTTTCACGCAACACGCGCGCGCTCGGTGCGTTTTCCGCGCGCGGCGAGTGATCTCGCGCGGGCACGGGCGAGAGGCGAGCGACATTTGACCATGACTCGGATATCATGCTTTGGCGTCCACAGCGCGCGCGCGGCCAATGATGATCCGGATAAGATGATGTACACATTCAAACGCGGCGAGGCGGAAGGAACGAAGGAGATGAAGCATACGCTCGGGGGAAAAGGTGCGGGATTGCAAGAAATAGCTGCTCTTGGTTTGAATGTGCCTCCCGGATTTACCATTACGACGTCGGCGTGCGAGCGGTACCAAAGCAAGGGTGAATCGTTTGTCAACGTCGATCTCTGGCCTGATGTGTTGCGTGGGATTACATTTCTTGAAAAGACATCGAATCGCACGTTGTTTCGCTCGGGATGCACCCCGATAACGCGGCTTCCGTTGTTTGTGAGCGTTCGATCGGGCGCCGCGGCGTCGATGCCTGGAATGATGGATTCGGTGCTCGATATCGGTTTCAACGACGAAGCGTGCGAGGCGTGCATTACCGCCGGCATCGACGCGCGCTTCGTGTACGATTCATATCGACGTTTACTTCACATGTTCGGTGATGTCGTCGAAGGCATTCCAAGTGAAGATTTTGCGCGCGCTCTCGACGCCAAGAAGAAAACAATCGGCGCGAGTACCGACGCCGAACTGACATCTGACGCCTTGCGCGAGCTCTGCGACGATTTCAAGCGAATTTACGAACAGCACAAGATTCAGTTTGAACAGAATCCACTCGAGCAATTACGTAAGAGCATTGTGGCTGTGTTCAAGTCGTGGAACAATCCTCGCGCGGTGACGTATCGGAAGATTAACAACATCACCACGCTTCGCGGTACCGCCGTCAACGTCCAGCAAATGGCGTACGGTAATCTCGACGACAACTCAGGCAGCGGCGTGTGTTTTACTCGAAATCCGGCGACGGGGCAAAATGTCATTTTTGGTGAATTTTTGCTTCGCGCGCAAGGCGAAGACGTCGTGTCTGGCGCGAGGACACCAATCGACATTTCCCAATTGAGCGCGACGCTCCCAGACGCCTCGGCGGATCTCAAACGCGCGTGCGCGGCGTTGGAATCCTCGTACTCAGACATGATGGATGTTGAATTTACGATTGAATCTGGAACGCTTTTCGTACTGCAATGCCGCGTCGGGAAGCGCACCGGCGCCGCGGCGGTGCGCATCGCGACTGAAATGGCTGCCGAAGGCTGCGTGACGCGGGAACGCGCGATTACGATGGTGCCCACGCGTTCGCTCGAACAATGCTTGCACCCGGTGTTTACGCTCGATGCGAACTCGGACGAATACGTCACGCGAGTAGTCACGCGCGGGTTGTCTGCGTCTCCCGGAGCGGCGGTCGGCGCCATTGTCTTCAACGCCAAGGAGGCCGAAAAGCTTTCATCTGAGGGTAAGCCATGCATTTTAGTTCGCGAAGAGACGAGCGCGGAAGACGTCGGTGGTATGTGGAGCGCGAATGGAATCCTCACGTCGCGAGGAGGCATGACGAGCCACGCCGCCGTCGTCGCTCGCGGATGGGGCAAGCCGTGCGTCGTCGGCGCGAGCGGCATTCACATCAAAAACGGCAAAGAACTACGATTCGACGGCAGCGACAAAGTCTATCGACAAGGTCACGTGATTTCCATCAACGGCGCGACGGGTGAGGTGCTCGATGCGAAACTCGACACGCGCGCGTCGACGATTGACACGTTTCTTCCATTGAAAACGCTCATGGCGTGGTGCGATGACGCGCGTCGATTGGACGTTCGCGCCAACGCCGATACCATCGAAGACGCCTTGGAAGCTCGCGCCGAAGGCGCGCACGGCGTTGGTCTCGTGCGTTCTGAACACATGTTCTTCGGTACTCCCGAACGCGTTCGAGCGATGCGCGCGATGGTCGTCGCGCAACACGACGAATCCGCCCTCTCAGCCGCGTTGGAGACGCTTAAAAAGTTCCAATACGACGACTTTTACGGCGTCTTGAAAGCGTTCGCGGGCTACCCGGTGACGATTCGTTTGCTCGATCCGCCGCTGCATGAGTTCATGCCGAGCGCTGAAAAGCTACGCGAAGGCGCGGCGGATGAAATCGCTCGCGACGTTGGCAAATCGAGTAGGGACGTGATGGACATTGCCAAGGATTTGGAATGCGCAAATCCGATGCTCGCCTTGCGCGGATGTCGTCTCGGCATTGTTCGGCCAGCGATTTCAACCATGCAAGTTCGCGCCGTGGTGGAGGCTGCAATGACGCTCCGAAATGAAGGTGTCGCCGCGATGCCGGAAATCATGATTCCGCTCGTGTCGACAACTCGCGAATTTACTCATCAACGTGATTTGGTCTTGGACGTCATTCGTCTCGTCGCCGAGGAGCGTCAAGAGCCCCCGTTACGCATCGCCATCGGAGCCATGATTGAGACTCCGCGCGCGGCATTCATTGCAGGTGAACTCGTGCGGGAAGGCGCGTGTTTTTTCTCATTCGGGACGAATGACTTGACACAGACGACGTTTGCAATGAGCCGCGATGATTCGGACGCCTTCGTCGCGCCGTACAAGACGATGGGCATCTTGTCCGAAGATCCGTTCGTCGAGCTCGACGACGTGGGCGTGGGCGAATTGATGCGAATCACCATCAGTCGCAGTCGCGCACAAGAGATCGGCGGGAAATCGATTGAATTCGGAGTGTGCGGTGAACACGCCGCCGACCCGGCGAGCTTGAGAATCATCGACCGTATGGACGTTGGCTACATCAGCGTGTCATCCCATCGCGTTCTCGTCGCCCGTCTGGCCGCAGCGCAAGCCTCAATCGCAAATGGTTCTAAGCCTCACGCTCGCGCCTCCAAGCACCGCCACGTCGCTTCTCACGCGGCGTAAGCGCGCCGCGCCATCACCAAGAACTACGCGTTTCGGCTCGCATCCAACGCCGCCGAGACGCGACCCCGAGACGTTTACATCGCACACTTTCACGCGAATTTTCAATACAACACTCGACGCTTACACGTCCACGATATTATTTCCCATCGCGTACGCGCGTGAGCACCGAAATCCCACTCGACGCGCGTCAGTTTCGCGTGAGAACGCGTCGGCGCGAAAAAATGAGCCAAACGGCACCGACATCACTCGTGCCATCGCCATTACACGCCCGCGTCGCACCGCCACTCACAGTCCGCGCCCGTCGCACGCGTGCGCGCACGATGGGTGACGGGTACGACGACACTCAGCGCCTGTCGCGCGCAGAGTCGAGCTCGGCGCCGGCGATGACGATGTCTCGCGCGCAGTCGCTCGATTCTGCATCTGCGAATTACACGCCGTCGAGTCCAGAGCTCGTCGGCGGCGTCGTCGGCGGCAAAGAGACCGATGTGACGTTGCTGCGGCTTCAGCGCATGGCGGCGTTCGAGTCGCACGATTATGACCCGATGGATAACGACTTGGAGGAGGACGCGTTGCGCGGTCGCTCGAGGGAGGATTATCGACGGGAAATGTCATGGAAGTGGTTTACGTCCGTGCTCATCGGGCTCGCAATGGGGTTTATCGCGTTTGTCGTCGATGGTTTGGTGGATAAGTTGAATTTATTTAGGTATGGCGTCATCGGAGAGAAGGTTGGCGTGGACGGCATGTCGAGGTTCGTGGCGTATTTGGCGCACGTGAGCGTGAGTTGCGCCTTCGCCGCAGTGGCTGGAGGGTTAGTGTCATACGTCGAGCCTCTCGCCGCGGGTTCGGGAATTCCAGAGCTTAAGACATATTTGAATGGCGTGCACTTGAAAGGGCTCCTTCGTTTGAAGACGGTGGTGGCAAAGCTCGGCGGGATTTCTTTTAGCATCGGCGCCGGGTTGATTGCCGGAAAAGAAGGGCCATTCGTGCACGGTGGTGGGTTAGTCGGCGGTGGCATCGCCGCTTTTGGGTCGAATACGCTCGGGTTTAAAACCAAACGCCCAGCGTGGTTTAGAAATGATCGCGACAAGCGGGACTTTGTGGCTATCGGTACGGCGACTGGCGTCGCGGTGGCGTTCGCCGCTCCCATCGGTGGCATGTTATTCACCGTCGAAGAAGGCGCGAGTTTTTACAACTCGGATATGCTTTGGCGAGGCTTTTTAGCAACGTGCACGGGCGTGCTCACCATGCACTGGCTTGAACAGCTTGATTTTGACGCGAGCGATTTCGCGCGCGCGAGATTCGGCACGCATCGCGACTTTGGGTTGTACACCGATAACGAAGCCGATTACTCCAAACAGTACTGGTGGTACTTCTGGGAAGTCCCGATTTTCCTACTCATGGGCGCCGCCGGTGGGTTGATGGGATCGGCGTTCGTAAACCTCAACGTGAAGATTACGGCGCTGCGCGCCAAATACATTCCGGTGGGAAACAAAAGAAAGCGCTTGCTCGAAGTCATCGCCATCGCCGGTATCACATCGACGCTGTTCTTCTTTTTCATGTCAATCTCACCGTGTAAGAATATTCCGTTACCCTTGCAGGCGGGCACAACAGACTCCATTGACACCGCCGCGGCAAACGCTACGTTTGAGTACGGCGTGGAGACGAGGGACGAAATTCGAGAAGACTTTTTCAAACAGTTGTACTGTCCCGAAGGTCAGTACTCGGTGTATGGGCAACTGTTCTTCACTCCTTTGTCGCAGTCGTTCAAGTTTTTGCTCCATCTCGGTGAAGTGGGTGAATTTGGCCAGGACAAGGAACATCCTTTCCCACTGAGTGCGTTGATTTGGTACTTTTTGCTCACGTTTTCATTGATGACTGTGACGTATGGTGTCGGTGCGCCGACAGGTTTGTTCGTGCCATCTCTAGCCGTCGGGGCATCGTTTGGTCAGATATGCGGCCGCATAGTTTCCGCCGTAGCCGCGCGACATTCGAGAGATATAGAAATTAACTTGCACGCGTACGCCATCATCGGCGCTGCGGCGAGTCTCGGCGGCGCCACACGCATGACGATTTCAATCACGGTTCTGGTGATGGAAACCACAGGGTCGATGCAACTCATCATTCCGCTCATGCTTACTATTTTCGCCGCCAAGCACATTGGGGATAAGTATACGCTGGGGATTTACGACACGCACATTAAAATCCGCGGGGCGCCGTTTTTGGAAGAACCCGAGCTTGCCGGACCGTGCGGGGACAAACTTCGCGTCTCAGAAGTCATGAGCGACGATCTAGTCACCCTCGAACCCATCATGCGTGTCAGTGAGTTACTCAAGGTGCTCATCGAAACCAATCACGGAGCCTACCCGGTCACGGACGCACCTCCGACGCACAGCGGCGAAGAGTTTGAGCTTCACGGTTCGATTACTCGCAACGTGTTGCTCAAGATGCTCCTCCACAGGATTTCTTTCGTGGACCCACAGAACCTGTCGGTTGGGAATAACTTGTTCACCAGTCCGCGTGAGCGCGATGAACTCTTGGAGCAGCTGAAGCAAATTCCTTTCAAGGTGCCCTCGGCTCGCGAAGTGGCGCAGCGAGTCGCCCAGAGCGACGTCGACACCATGTGCGTCGATTTACGCAGCTTCATGCAACGCCATCCATTCGTAGTGCACGGCGACGCGCGTCTCAGTCGAGCCTACCGGTCATTCCGAACGCTCGGTTTGCGACACATGTACGTCATGCCCGCCCGTCCGCGCGTCGTGGGCGTGCTCACCCGCAAGGATGTGATTCACGAAAAGGCGGCGTTACAATTGGGATTGTACGCCCGCGGCCTCTCCCAGCCGCCTCGCGCAGTCAGTCGCACGTTCGAGCCCGTGCACGCCTCACCAGACGTCGCACATCGTCCGCGCGCATCATCACACGCGCATGCACCCGACGACGCCGAACACGAACACGACGAACACGACGCGTCGCTGCCGTACATTCCGTACTATGTCAGCAACGTCGTCGAATCGACGCCCTCCAATCCCACTTCCGACACCTTTACCTCCATCGAACTCATCGACCGCGCCTCTCGCGGCGCCGTTCGACGACGCGACGCCAGTCCACGATAGCTCTTTGTGTCAATATCACCCTAGTATATCGCGTACCCGATCGAAATGTCGTCCTCGACGTCTCGCGCGCGACGCCTCGCGGCGCGCTGACTGTACTTTGGTGCAATTCCAATCTCCCCCCTCCGCACACCGCCACGCGCGGTTCCGCACACTCGTCCGCGCCGCACCGAGCGCAAAAGGACGCCCCAGGTCGCATTCGCACCTCGACGACCACGCCTTCGTCGCGGCGCGCGTCATCATGGGCGCGTACTTGAGCCAGCCCGTGACGGCGAAATCCTCCACCGACGGCGCGGATGACACATTTGCGTACGGCACGACCGCCATGCAAGGCTGGCGGACGAATATGGAGGTGCGTGTGATGGTGCAATGCGTGTGTGCTCGTTTCGACGCGTTGTATGGGGGGAAATCGGCGTGCGCGCGTGCGTGAGGGGCTGGGCACGTGAGATTGCGCGCGCTGGATCGCGCCCGCGACGGCTTGAAATCGCGCGCGAATGGCGCACGCATGGCGACGACGGCGATGATGACGCGCTCATGACTGACGCATGCGTCATTATTACGTGTTCTCTCGCATGTGTAGGACGCGCACTCGACGATATTAAACTTGGACGACACCAATACGTCGTTTTTCGCGGTGTTTGACGGGCACGGAGGCAAAGAGGTGGCGCTGTACGCGGCGAAACACTTACACGAGGCGTTAAAGAAGGAAGATGCGTACAAGGGTGGCGATATGAGCGCGGCTTTGCAGGCGAGTTTCTTGAGGTTGGATGAGATGATGCTTGCGAAGGATTCAGCGGCGGAGTTGACGGCGTTTCGAAACGACGGACAGAAGAACGACGAGCCATCCATCGCCGGGTTGCTCGGAGGGGAGGGGTCGAGCGCGGAGGATAAAAAGTCGCGACGAGCGGAGATTAACGCCAAGCTTCGTGCGGCATTGATTGAACAAGTGAAAGAGGCAAACCCTGATATTGATGAAGACGATATTAAGTTTGATTTTGAGCTTGATGATGATGATTTTGATGAAATCGCGCCGAGCTCGAGCGGGAGCGACGCGATGAACATCGACAAGGCTCACGAACATTGGACTGGCCCGCAGGCTGGGGCGACGTCAGTGGTGGTTGTCGTGCGCGGTGACAAGGTATACTGTGCCAACGCGGGTGACTCCAGAGCGGTGTTCTGCAGGAAAGATGGCAAGGCGGTCGATATGAGTATTGACCACAAGCCTATGAATGACGCCGAACGCGCGCGCATCATGAAGGCGGGCGGATTTGTCAGCGAAGGCCGTGTAAATGGATCGTTGGCACTTTCTCGTGCGTTGGGAGATTTTGAGTACAAGCAAAATCAGAACCTCACCGTGGAAGAGCAAGCCGTGACGGCGTTACCAGAGATTAAAGAGTTCACCATTGAGCAGGGTGACGAATTCTTCATTCTGGCGTGCGACGGCATTTGGGACGTCTTGAGTTCACAAGAATGTGTGGACTTTGTGCGCGAGCGTCTAAAGGCTGGCGAGCAAAAATTAAGTAAAGTGTGCGAAGAGCTTTGCGATCGGTGTTTGGCGCCAGACACTCGAGGCAGCGGATTGGGTTGCGATAACATGAGCGTAATAATCTGCGTGCTGAAAAATAAGACGAGCGCGGTATGACGGGACATGGGACAACGATGATGACGACGACGATGACGACAATAATAGTTTAACAACATGTACGATTGTATCCTGTCGGGATGAATGTATGCGCTAGGACGTAGGGACGTAGGAGATTCCAAATCAGAGTAATATAAGGAGTATTTTTTTCTTACACCGCGGGTTCATAGCTGTCTCGTCAGCGAGGCGCGTGGCAACGCTTTGCGACGCATCTCTTTTTTCTTTGTGGTGGTCCATTCTTCAACTTTTTCGTACCGAAGTGTGTAGAAGCTTGTTCAAGTTCTTCCCCGAGCTCCATCACCAGCGGTCTCCAAAGCCGCACGCGAGCGTTGATGAAGAAATTAGAAATTTGCGCCACTGAGAATCCGGTTTGTTCGGCGAGTCGGCGTTTCTCCATCGGAGTAGGCCAAGGCGCATCAAAGTGCTCAACGATCCAACGCTTGAGTACGTCTCGTGGTGGCGCGTCAGCGCCCGTTTCATAACACAAAATATCATCCACTGACGTTCGAGGTGAAGCGCGATGCGACGCGACGCCGGCGTCGGCGTCCTTCCCGCCTCTCGTCGTCGACGCCGCTCGAGCCACATCGAGCGACTTTTCCATACGAACGCGCGCGCTCGCAAATCTCGCCTCAATTGCGCGCCTCGCGTGCGTCGTAATCCCCGGCGAAGTCCCAAAAACTCCCATCTCGCGCGTCAAGCTCGCGAAACGCTGCTCCACATCATCCAACCTCTGCATACACTCTTCTTCAGCCATGCGAGCGTCGCGCACGAGTTCGCCCATGTCCGCAGTCTTCCGTCTTCGCGCGCGCGACACCGATGCGTCTGTACTATATGCACCTCTTCGCGCGTTCGCCGCGATCGCCACCGCTCGCGCGCCGCGCAAAATGCCGACATTACGCGCGAAGAGGTGACTTGACAAGACACAAAAAACGCGCCAACAACCAGCACCTGATTGGTGTTGCGCTTTTCACGCGCGCACCGCACACGATGGCGCGCGATACCGCCGGTACGCGCGCGCCCAGGGCATCGCGGCGAGGAGGACGCCGCGGCAGCCGATCACCGCGGAAGGCTGACGGCGGCGTGGCGGGCGATGCAGGTGCGGAGGATGGTGTTCAATTCAAAGTTGAAAATAGTGTTGACGCCGACGCACAGACGACGGGGAATGGTCGACGCGAGGTGGTGATTCCAGCGCCGCGCGGCGTGAGCGCGGCGCGCGTGAGTAGTTTTATTCGTGCGCCGGATGATGCGGACGTGGTTAGGGCGGATGCGCTCCCGCCCACGCCGCGCGGGTTGACGCTGAACACGAAGACGGTTGCCAAGGCGGTTGAGGATGGGAAACCGAGCGTGACGTTTGATTCGCCCGTGGCGATACGTTCGCCCGATGTGCGAGCGGCAGAGGAGTCGGAGAATGAATTTGGATCGGCGACGAGCGTGTTTGCGGTGCGAGTCGGCGATGCGTTGGAGAGCATCGATGAGGACGTTTCGCCGTTTTCGCACGCGAGCGAATATCCGCCGACGTATCACGAGGCGAAGATTGCCAAACGTGAGGCCGAAGCCGAAGCTTACTCAGATGCAAATACCGTGACGGCGTTGTCGAGTTCTGAGGATGAACTCGCGGATGTCATGTACGATGTTTTGGGATTTGAAATTCCAGAGGCGCTGCACGTCGAAGAGGACGCGGCCCGAATGTCTCGCGCCGAACATCGGAGTCACCAGGGTGAATATCTTGACGTTTATAGAAAGTGCGCGCGCAAGCAGCAGAATATTGGTGGAGACGCATGTTTAGCGCTGGCGGTGAATGGTGTGCATCCCGACCATCGAGCAGAGATCTGGGCTGAGAAGCTTAAAGCCCACGTCAAACAAAACGCGAGCGGTACTTCCTTTTATCAATATTTAGAACAAGGGCGCACGACGTTGAGCGAGGATGAGATAAAAATGATTGAAACCGACGCTGGTGCAGTATTTCCAACGCATCCGAGGTTTTGCGTCGATCAAGAGGCGTTGTCGCGTGGTCATTCTAGGCAAAACTCGACGCACTCCTTGGCGAGCATGGCGTCTGGCTCCGGGTACGTCGAACATCCAAGCGTGGGATACTGCTTGCTCAGCACACTGCAGAGTATTCTCATCGCCGCCGCCGCTCGAAGTCCGCACGGGTATTGCGCTGGCTTCGTCGTCCCGGCGGCGATTATGCTGCTTCTCACCGAAGACGAAGAGGCCTCGTTTTGGATGCTCGCTGGATTCGTCGAAGACGTCGTCCCACACGTCGTTTCTCGATCGATGATTCCGCTGTACAGCGAAGGTAAATGCGTCGATTTAGAAATCAACATGAGTGAGCCTGAATTGCATGCGCACTGTGTGGCTGGTGATTGCCGTCCGGCGCTCGTGGTTGCTGGATTGTTTACTCGCCTAGGCGTAGGCGTTTTACCGACAGAGAGTGCTTTACGTCTCTGGGACGCTTTGATTCTCGAAGGCGGGCAGATACTGACGCCATTCGCGTTGGTGATGCTCAAGTCGATGAAAGCTACGCTCATGGCAGCCGATTCGAAGTCGTTGTGCGACGTATTTGATGACTGTGCGGCGCGAATGCACGAAGTCTCCGACGCATTGCTCGACGCCATCATTATCGGTCGAGACGCGCCATCTAAATTCGACAGCTTAACTATTCGCGTCGCCGAACGTGCGGTGACTGCTGATGCGCTGAACGATCTCAACAGTTTTTACGAGCTGTTAGAGCAGCTTCAAAATCAGGTTGAAGGGTGCCAAATTTCGCGAAGCGCTCTTGACCACATGACGCGCTCGACGTACATGTACGACGAGTTCTATGACGTCGACACTCCTGTGGACAAAGAATATCAAACTCGCAAAATTAGTGACTCGTTCGATGCCATCGTGCGGCTAAGAGGCGAAAACGCGGACCCCAGCGTGCCGTCTAGCGTGACGTACGACGAATTGATGCGAGTCTTTCGCATCAAGCCGGCGACGTCGGGCGCGTTGAAGATGCTCGCTGTCGAAGGTGTAACCGTCGAATCACGCGTAGAAACGTTCCTTCTCGGTGAAGGTGGACGAGAATCGGGAAAACCGCCGAGCGAAAAGGCTATTAAGATGGCGCTGTTTGTCGCAAATTCTGTGTTACCGACGCAGCGTTTGAGCGGTGCGCCCGTAGAGAGCAAAATATTAGGCGAGCTCGCAACCTCGTCGCCACAAACGTGGTATAGTGAAATGCGCATGGGCGCGCGCTCGGGATTGATATTAGCAAATTTCACTATCCCATTGTTTAGACGAGGCACGTCGACGAATGCCTTTGACGTCACCGTCGTTGCGTCGCGCGTGAAATCAAACAACGAAAGCCCGCGAGCGCTCGCCAATGCCTTTGACATTGTCGCGCACACGCAGTACTCGTGCTTGGTACAAACCGCGGATGGTGCGCCATACATCGTTAAAAAGCGTTTTAACGATTTCAAGCGCTTGCATGAGACATTAAACGCTGGCGGTTGTTACAACTGCATGCACATGTCCAAGAACATCATCGGCTCTGACGTCGGCTTGAGCGTCGACCCGCACGTCGTCGCGTGTCGCACCGTGACATTGCAGAGGTATTTAGATCAGCTCAATGGATGTGGCTTACCGAAAGTGCACATGACGCTTCGCGCGTTCCTTGGTTTAGATGAGCCGAAAACCAAAATTTCTCGCTTGAGAGCGTTTTGCGCGTGCGCGCCGCTCGCTAAATGCGACTTGTTTGGCTTTCTTGGACGATCACGACCGTCAAAGCGTTAGCATGGCATGCATCTATTGCATAATCAAATAATTCTAGCTACTCTACTCTAGGTATCGAGACACAAACTGTGTCTCGATGTAAAATAATACACGTACAAGCGGCCGACGTCCTCACCGTCGCGTGCGTGTGATTCAAGCCCACGCACGCATCCAAATCCACCACACACACGCACGCGGGTGATCACGACCCTACCGCGTCGTCGTCCGCGATGATCCAACAGTCTTCCGCGTGTTCGCCGTGCGGATTTTTCACCCTGTCTCGTTGCATGCGTTGCGAATACTCACTCGGCACCACCACGCACGCCTCCCTCGTCACCACAAACGCCTCAACAGCGTCGTCCTCAAACCACACCCCATCTTCGGCGTCTTCGCGCGCGAGCGCGGCGACGATGAGCGCGTCATCGTCGCGCGTCACGTCGCGAACCGCGCACACGCGCCCATCGACGAGCACGCAATCGAACACTTCTGCGCGCACCAGCGCGCCGCACGCGCGCGCCAATCGCCGTGGCGCGCGCCAACCGCGAGGTGGCGCGCGCGTGACGCATATCCGCGCGCGCGTCGCCCACATCGCGCGCGCGATGCTCGCGTGCGCGCGCGAATGTGACGTCTTTGGGTGCGCCCGCAACCCTACTGGGCTCGTCACAAATCGCCGCATCACTCGCGCACTCGGCCGTCGTCGCGACATGAGCGCCCCGATCAACCCCAAGCCTTTCCTCGCGCAGCTCACTGGTAAGAAGGTGGCGGTGAAGCTGAAGTGGGGCATGGAGTACCGCGGGTTTTTGGTGTCGACCGATGCGTACATGAACGTGCAGCTCGCATCCGCGGAGGAGTACGTCGACGGCGAGTCGCAAGGCATGCTCGGGGAGGTGCTGATTAGATGTAACAATGTGATGTATTTAAAAGCCGCGGATGAGGAGGACGCGTGAGCGCGCGCGCGTGGCAGCGAAAGGGGTTTTAGGTGCGGATTTTAGAATTTTGAATGAATGATAGAGCTCAATTGAAGACGAACGAGATCGTTACACGCGCGTCAAGCTATGTCGAAGCGCCGGGGTTGAACCCACCAGGGACACCATCGAACTTGCAGTTGCTAAAGTCCATCTCCGGATGCGCCGCCATGAAGGATTTTAATGCGTTTTGCTTGACTTCTTCGTCAGCCGTCGGCAACCCGAGCGACTTTTGTCGTTGGTCGTACATCATTTTTTCCACCGTCGACCGCGTTTCGCCATCGAGATCGCTCAGCTTGCTATTTTCGGGTTCGACTTTTTTAACGTCGATTTTCGGATCGCACGTCAAGACGTGGGGCCACCACAACATGCCCTTTTGCTTTTGTAAAAATACGTTGACGACGGCGCCGTCTTCGAGCGTCCAATAGCACTCGTCGACGGCAATCGGGGCGAAGAATTCACCCTCAATCACCGGCTCACCTCGACCATTCACCGCATCGGGAGATTTGACGTAAAACGTAAACGTATTCTTCGTGAACTCGCATGAGATTTGCTTTGCTTTGGTCCCGGGCGGAACTGAAACGCGGACGTCCGCGTCGTCGAGCGTCTGCGTCCACGAATACTTCTCTGCATCCCCACCGTTCCCACGGTTCGGCATCATCGTTCCAGGCTGCAACGCGTGTGGATCGTCTTCATCCCCATCGCCAGCTCCCTCCGCAACTGGCGCATCAGTTGCGTCCACGTTCGCCGCCGACGTAGCCGCCGTCGCGTCCTCATCCGTCACGTCGACAATCTTCCCCTTGCTCTTCTCCATCTCCATCTCCAACGTCTTCGCCCGCAATCGTTCTACGCGCTTCGCCTCTTCCTCTTGCTCTCTCGCCAATCGTGCGCGTAACTTGGCGTCTTCCTCCGCCTTGCGTCGTTCGATCGCTTCGTCGCGCGCCGACGCCGCGCGCGCCGCCTCGGCGCCATCCTTCCCTCCTCGCTTCGCCAACGCCGCGCGCACCGCCTCCCCAGCGCGCGCAGGGTCGGCAAAAAAGTCCGTGCGTCGATCTAGGAACCCAAAGAACGCATCGAGCACGGCGACGATGGCGCTTTCCCCCGGCGGCGCGTGCGGGCTACACATTTGCGCGCACTGCGTGAGCAGCGCATCGACGTTCGCCTCCACGTTCGGCGGCAGCGTCGTTAACGGCGACATGAATGATGCGATATATGATGCGACGTTATCCTTCGCGGGCTCGAGCGCGCGCCCGGCGACGATCGAGCGACGATGGAGCGTCGACGAATGACGATGATTTGAATTCAAATTCCAGCTGTCACACCATGACGCCCACCCCGAGCGACGCCCTGCGCGCGCTCGAGCCCGCGACGCGCGATGCGAACGCATTCAAAGCGCGCTCGGCGCTCATCGCCATGCGTGCCATCGTCGCGCGCGCGGGCGCCGACGCGGACGCGCTGTGTGCCGCGGGCGCCGCATCCGCGTGGCCGCACGTCTTCGCGCGCGCGGCGTCGGCGCAGGATGCCGTGCGCGCCGACGCGGTGGCGACGCTCGAGGCATTCGTCGCGGCGCGGTGCGTGCGCGCGAGCGACGCGGTGGCGAGGCTCGGTTCGGCGTGGACGCGCGCGCATTGGCGCGCGCGAGAGAGCGCGTTGAAGGTGTTCAGTGGAACGCTGTCGCGCGGATGCGCGCGAGAAGACGACGCGCGAGAGATGTTTAAACGCGCGTGCGATTCGATGGGCGACAGAGAATCGGCGGTTCGCGATGCGGCGTTTGCGTGCGCGAGCGCGGCGCGCGCGGCGTTTCCAGAGGCGACGGCTGAGGAATTTGAGTTGGCGAGGAACGATTTGCGGCCGCAGCACGCCAAGGCGCTCGAACGGCTGTTGACGACGACGACGACGACGACGACGGCGACGACGGCGACGGAGTGCGCGGACGATGTTCCACTGCGTTCGACGGCGGCGGCGGTCGTGGCGGATGGATTGGTGCCGCCGCCGCCGGAACGTATTTCGAATGAACACGAGCTCAAACGCGCGATGCACGCGGCGGCGCGGGATTTGCATCCAGAGCAGGATTGGTTGAAGCGCATCGCCGCCATGGTGCGCTTGGAAGCCATCGCGCTGGGTGGTGGGAGCGTGGCGTTTGAGGATGCGTTCACGTCGTCGCTTGGGAAGGCAAAGGAGGCGATTACGGCGCAGGTGAATGATCGTCGTAGCGCCGTGGTGAAGCAAGCGTCGCATTTACTCGCGGCGTTGGCTCGACACGCCACGGCGTCGTTTGAGCCCTATGCCGAGCATTTTATCATGGCGTTGTTGAAAACGACGGTGATTACTGTCGGTGTCATCGCAGAGAGCGGTGATGCGGGTATTAAAGGTATCATTGCGCACTGTCAATCGCCAAAGGTTGTGATGAAATTGAGCGCGGCGGCGCGCGAAGAGCGAGCGCCAAAGGCGCGCGCGTGCGCGGTTGAATACTTGAGTTTGATTTTACAAACATGGGATTTGAACAAGAAATATTTAGAGTGCATTGGTGACGCGTTACAAACGTGCATTAGTGACGCAGACGCAACCGTGCGGAACAATGCAAAGGCGTGCGTTGAAATTTTATCCGAGACGTCGCCGACGTCGTCGAGTCGCGATGGTTTCGCGCGCGTCGATTCCAAGCTTTCGGGAAGTGCGCAAGATGTGATGTCTATGGATAGTGCCTCAGAAGTCACGAGCGATCAACGCGGCGGACGCGCACAGCGAGACACTGCCGATGAGCACGCATCAGTCCGCGACCGCTCGAGAAGCGCGTCCAGAGCCACGCGTCGGCTCGGCGGCGCGTCCCGCGTGGCGCCCGTCCCCGTCGACGACGTCCCGGCGCCGGCGCCATCGCGCCCGACACGGGATGTATTCACTGCGATTGAATTCGCCGAGCACATTGAACGCGCGGGCAACCGCGCCGGGCGCGTCGAGGCGAGCGCGCGACTGCGAGACGCGCTCGACGCCTCGGATGCTCGAATTCACGGCTCTCAAGCGGCGCGCTTTGAAGCGCAAGCGACAAAACGCGTCGCCAAAATCGTCAAGCTTTTGCTCGCATACGCTGCCGACGCTAACGAACTCGTGTGCGACGCCGCGCTCGAGTCCATGTCCACGCTCGCGTACGTCGCGCGGGACGAATTTCGCCCGTCGCTGCCGAGCGCGTGCTCGAGCGCGTTTGAACGCTTGGTGGATGCTCGGGAAGCGACGCGCGCGCTCGCCGCTGAATGCTTGGCGTCGTTTGGCGATGTGTACGAGCCGAATGCCCTGGCACCCGCGCTGTTGTGCGCGTTGAAAGGCGCATCGACGGCGCGCGTGAAGACGGGTGTTTTAGAATTTGCATTATACGTCTTTTGCGGTCGCGGCGGCGGTTCGGGCGAAGTCGCGTTCAATCCGGCGAGCGTAACGACGACGATCGAGGCGTGGATCGACATGGTGTGTGACATGGTCAGTGACATCGACGAGACGATGGCAAAAGCCGCGGCGGCGAATTTAGCCGCCATTCATTCGCACGTGGACGGCGCGGTGGTTCCGCGAAGAGTCAACGCGTTGTACGAGTACTCGGCGCGCGTACGATTTATGGACGCCGTCGAGCGGCGCGCGCCAAAGCTTGCTCAAGCGCTGCAATCTCTCGTTGATTTACAAGAGCCGCCGATTCGCGCGGAACCGAAAGTTACTCGAACGCCGCATGGTGCGCCGAAGAGCTTCAATCGCGTCGCCGACGACGTCGACGACGACGATTTCGAGCGCGACGGTTTCGAGAATCAAAACGTCGCTTCGTTCATGAATGGCGCTTCGTATGAATCTATGTACGTCGAAGCGACGACCACGAGCACATCCCCGGAATCACCAAACGTCGGCATCGGGCAGCGTATCGTTCGCGCTTTAGAAGACATGCGCGACGACGATGAGGCGCGCGTCGTACGTGGTTTACTCGCCGTCGCCCGGGCGGCGTCGAGCGACGTCAAAGCGTTTACGCCGTATCTCGCCTTGGTCGCGCCTCGCGCGTGCGCCGCGCTGAATGACTCGCGATCCATCGTCGCCGCGCACGCCGTGTACGTCATGCGGAGCATATTCGAGCGAGACGGTGGCATGCGCGCCGACGACGCTGCCGTCGCGTTGGCGCCGTTGCTCAACGACGCGAGCGCCGCCGCCGTAGCGCCGCTGACGTGCGTACGCATGATGGTCAGCCACGCGTCGACACGTGAGTTAGAAGGCGCGTTACCAAAAATCATTCGCGCCATCGTTGCGGCGTGCGAAAGCGACCACGTCGCGGTGCGTCAGCTCGCGGTTCGGGTCCTCGGCGCGTGTCAGTCGACGCTCGGTCAGGCGTGGATGGCGCCATACGTCGAAGCGTTGCCGCCGTCTCGTCAAACCATGATTACGCATTTTGCCGCCGCCGCGTAGGCGCCGCGACGCCACGTCACGTTGTTCAATATCAAAGTACTACAGTACGCATACAATTCTAGTGTTCTCGCGCTACGCCGCGCTCTCGAGCACGGGCTTCCAGTCATTTGGATCGACCCACGGCCCAAACTCGATGGCGTCGCCGGCGTTGGAGGCGCTCGAACCGCGACTAAATTGCTGAACATCCCCAGGCTTACGATAATCGCTAATAAATTCGCCATGTGGAATTCGCCGACTCAGTTTACTCGTCCATCCACGATTCCACAAGTTGAACCCACCGCGTAAGAGCACCAATCGCTCGTACCCGGCGTCTTCGAGCGCCTCCAACGCCTTGACCGCGCGCAGCCTCCCGTCGCTACAGACGACTATTATTTTCGACTGTTTCTTATCCGGAAAGTATCGCTCAACGTCGGCGACAAACGACGGATTCAGCGCCTGGCCTTGCATTACCTTGGCCTTCGCGTTGCTGTCGTATCGATAGGCGGTCGCCGTCACGAGCGGGACGACGCGCACTTTTTCGGGACCGCTCACGACCACCACCTCGCCGACGCCGCCGACGGTGCCTTTGGGCGGGTTCGGACACTCGCCGAAAAACTCGCGCTCGACGTCGCAACGCACGTCGAGGAAATCCCAACCGTCGTCCCAGAGCACGCGCGCTTGTTCGGGATCGGCGACGAATTCGTCGCCGGCGTCGAAGACTTCGCGGACGACGGCGTCAAAGGTGGCGTCGCCGTACTGGGGCACCGCGGGACGAGCCACAGGGCGCGCGGCGCGAGCGCGGCGGCGCGAGCGCGTGGGTGATACCATCGCGTGTGCGTGAGCGTGCTGTGCGGTGTGCGCGCGCATGGTGTGCAAAGTGCGTCGCACAGTGCGGCTTTGCAGAGCTCTGTGGATGCCTTTTATCCACGCTGAGTCACCGTCTGAACGCGCGCTCGAGACCACCGCCAGACCGACCGCGTCGGCGTGCATCACGTTCAAAATGTGTAATTCACAACGACAATTATGTAAGCTAATGTTGTATGCGCGAGCGCACGCGTGGCGTGGAAAACTAGCGCTGGATGACGACTGCGCCTGCTAAACCGTCGGAGATGACGTGGGCGTCGTCGTCCAACGTCTTGGGCGGGAATCCGCTGAGTTGCAGCGCGTACGCGAATGATTCCGACGGTCGCGAGTTGGCAATGAACGAACGAATGTGTGCCACGGTGTGTGAGGTGTTGAACTTTCCGACGAGTCGGCTACCGTCGCGTAAACGAATCTGAATGGACGTCGTCGGTTGACTTTCGTCCACGGTCCAGTCGCCCACGCTCGCGCCAGCAGCTGACGGTGGCGGTGCAGTCGTCGGCTCGCTTGCGAGCGTACGCCCCGAACCACCGAATGCTTTGTATTTAGGTTCCGCCGGTGGCACGTAAGGCTCGTGACGCTGCATCAAATTGATGTTCATTCGCGTGTTTCGATCCCGAGGCAAAAGCTCCGCCGGCGCCTCGCCGCGCGCGATGGATTCCATAAACGCCACATTCGCGGGATCATCAAAACCGCGCAACGGTCCGTCGTCAATGGTAAATCCATTCTGCCAGAACGTCACGACGGTGCTCTGAATCGCATTCGAATCCGCCGCGACGTCCGCGTCGCCGACCTCCACCGTCTCCGCCGCCGCGTCGCCCCCAAGCGTGCGCGCGCGCCCTTGAAACGCCACCCGCGCACCGCGAGCACCGCGCTCGTTTGGATTTAAATCTTCGTGCGTGCCTTCACCCACGCCGTGTGCACGCGCGGAGTCGAACATTTGTCCGAGACGCGTTTCTGGACGCTGCCTCGGGTCGATGACCGACTGCCCGCTCGATGCCCCACCCGTGTACCACTCTTGCGGGTCTGGCCCATCGCCCCGTCGCTCGTCCTCGTCGTCTTTATTCACGTCGCTCAAACTGCGAACGTTGACCTGTGCGTGCGCGCGAACGCGAGAGACAAGAGCGCAAAGAGTGGTTAGCAACGAGATCCAATCCAACGCACTTTACGACGACACCGCCGCGCGGCGGCACGACTAGGTCTCGCGTGAAAGCGGGCGTAGGGCGCACGTACCATTGCGTGATGTGCGTGTCTGTCGCGCGGAAGCGTTGGGCGAGCACCGGGATGCGTGGCGCACAGTGAGGCGGCGTCGCTTCGCCGGGCGCGGACGAAAAGAATGAATTAATGAGTTGAAATTCTTGTATGTGTTATGATGTACCGTCTACAGTTTGCGCGCCGCTAATTTTTTATCGCTTACCACCCTTCTTCTTGCGACTGGCATTGGCCCATGCCTCGCTGTCGTCATCACCGCCGACGCCGTCGTCAAAGCCGCCGCCGCCGCCCGAACTCTGCGACGCCGCCACCTTGGCCAACTCACCATTTCCCAACCCTTCGGCGAGCGAGGGATCGGCGCGCTTTTGACGAATGAGCTCACCAGCAAACGCCGTCGCTTGCGCCGTTTTGCCGAGATACAACGCCACGTACTCTTGCACCTCGCCCGCGGAGGGCAAGCCGAGCAGGAAATCAACCAACGTCATGTCGTCTGAATTGTTCAACGCGAGCATTTGCGACTTGCACCACGCGCGCAAGGCGTTCTTATTGTTCAATGGAGGCATAGATGTGGCACTCGGGGTCGCAGGCGGCTGAGTCAACGGCGCCACGGCAACACCCATCGCCGGTCGGGCTTGTGGTGCTGGCGCCGGAGCCGGCGCGCGAGCGACAGGCGTCGGAATGGACATCGCCGGTCGAGGCACCGTCTTGGCGGCACCAGCCGCGGCGGTAGCCGCCCATCCACCAGATGGTAACTGCGACTGGTACTGTTGCTGTTGCTGCGCGGCGGCGGCGGCGCGGCGCTCGACCGCGCGCGCCTCCTCCTCTTGAATTTCCTTCAAGCTTTTTCCCGCGCTCGATTGACCACCCCACGCGCTTCCAAGCACCGCGCCGTGCATGCTAGGCGGCGGCGCGTTCTTTGCTGCTAACGCCGCACGCGCTTCTTCTTCGCGCTGAATATCAAGAAGGGTCTTCTTACCAACGTTAGCCGGGGGCGCGGGCGCGGCGCCACCCCACGCCGGACCCGTCGGCGCCTTGGGCGAGGGCGGAGGCTCCTGCGCCGGCGGCATCGGAGCAGGCATCGCCTTAGGAATAGGCATTGCTTGCGGAATGGGCGGCTGCGCACGTTGAGCGGGAGGGGCGTCCCATTGCGATGACGCATCTGCGCCCGCGTTCTCTTGACGTCCTTGCGAGTTGTGCATTTGTCTCGCCTCAAGCTCAGCAAGCGTCAACCCGCGCACTTGCGGAGGTGGAGCTTGGCCTTGCTGGTTTGAAATCCCCAAACCCGCAGCGAAATTCGCGAGTGCGTTCATAGATGGAGGCGGCGCTTGCGGCTCAGGCGCACGATGCGCGCGTTCAAGTTCTTCAAGCGTCATTCCGCGCGCCGGAGGCGCGCTGCCTACTGGAGGACCTTGCGGCATATTCGCGAGCCACGGCGGTAAACCACCGCCGCCAGCTTGTGGTGGTGGCGGTCCCATCGGTGGCATGTGCTGATGTTGCGGTGGAGGTTGCTGTGGCATGGGAATGTGATATCGCCAACCAGATTGCAAAAGTTCAATCAACGGCATAAACGGCGCTTGAGGCGGCGCGTCGATCGGTCTGCAAGGCAAATCGTTCGGGAAAAAGCCACCTTGGTGCCACTCCATGAGCTCTTGACGGGAAAACGGCCCTTGTTGTTGCCCGCTTGGATCCAGGTAGAGCCAATCGATGTTTGGCGGCACTGGCAACGGTTGCTGCGGCGGCGCTTGTTGCTGCTGTGGTGGCATTTGCACCGGCGGCATTCGCACTGGCGGCATTTGTACCGGCGGCATTTGCGCTACGGGAGGTTGCATCATACCCTGAATGCCTCCTAAGTGAGACATGTGCGGCATGATGGTTTCCTCTTCTTCCAAAGCGACGAATCTGGACGTTTGTTGCGGCGCCGGCTCTGCGGATGCGGCCATGGCGAAGAATCCTTCGCGTTCCTCCTTTGTCAGCTCGGGCATCGTCGTGCCTAAGAATGAGTCATCCGTCATACTCGCATCGATGAGCGCGTTGCCCTCTTGCGCCCATTCAGGGACATCGGAATCTTTTGCCGCGCTCGCCTTGGTGTCAGCCTTCTTCTCCTCCTTGGCCCAGTCGCCGTGTCGTCCAATCATCGTCAACTCCCACAGCGGATCGCCAGGTTGAATATTCTTCATCGGCACGTTCGTTGCGCACACGTCCGCGGGTAAAACGCACGTGTTCGACTCTTCGAGCTGACGCAAAATGGTCACCATTTCGCTCGCCGTGTATCGATACTTGGCGCCGTTGTCCTTCTTCTCCGCGCCCTCCTCGCCGTCTTCACCCGTTGCATCTGTGAATTGACCTTCCGTAGATTTGCTCATCACTCGCTCGTAAAACGATTCGCTCACGCTGCTCACTTGCAACGCTCCGAGGGACAATTGCAACGCTTGTCCGCCGCTCTTGCCGCGTCCCATCGTAAACCCTCGACCAGCGCCCGTCGGTCGCGTCGGGAACCCATCTCGCGAGCTCCGCGCGCCCCCCACCGCGCGCTTGCCATCACCGCCTTCAGCTTTATGAGATTCAGCCTGAGCGTTATCCACCCAGCCTTTGCCGCCCCAATCTGCGCCACCGCTGCGACCGTCCGAACGCTTGCCCCACGAATCTCCGCCCGCGCGACGAGCGTCATCCTTAAACTTCCGATCGCGCCCGCCTCTCGTACCTCGCGTACTTTGACGTTCACCTTCACTTGTACGCGCAGTCGTGTCTCCAGCGCTCGCATTATTGCTCCACGGCCGTCCACCGTCGACACTTTTACGATCGCGTCCGGCGGTGACCCATCCGTCGCCCGCGTTCGCGCCCTTCCCTTCCCCATCCGCGCCCGCGCCCGCGCCCGCGCCCGCGCCAGACTTTCCCTCGCTCATCACCGCGTTCTCGCGCCCCGCTTCGTCCGCCGTCATGATCCAACGCGCGTCACGAATGCAGTTCAATGCGCAATCCTAATCGACCGCAATCAATCTCCAATTCACTGCTCGCGCGCTCGCCTCGCCGCGTCGCGTGCCCTCGCGCGCGTGCCCGTGCGTCGATGCGCCCTCGCGTGGTGTCTCGCGCGCGTTCCACGCCTCGCCGCGCCTCGCCGCGTGCGTGCGTGCGTGCTAAAGAGCGTGGGGTAATGACGACGTGCCGATGCTGACGCAACGTCAGAGCGCGAGCGCGAAATGATGCGCGCGACGCGCACGATGTCGCGCGCGATCGGCACCGTGCGCGCGGGCGATGCGCGCGTGAATACCCGCGCGGGACTTGCGCGCGCGATGCGAGCGCAGCGCGCGCGGCGTCGCGCGTACGGGGGCGTTGGAACGCGCGCGAGCGCTGGAGAGACCTCGGAGCTGGCGTATAAATGCGCGAATGAACGCGCGACGGCAGCGTTGGCAGCGGCGCTAGCGGGTGTGTCGCGTACGGGTGATGTGATATGTTTGCATGGTGCCGTGGGTGCGGGTAAGAGTGCGTTTGCGAGGGCGTTTATACGCGCTGTGTTTGATGACTCGACGTTGGACGCGCCGTCGCCGACGTACTTGGTGCAACAACGGTACGAGGGAGACGTGTGCGGGGCGGATGGCGTCGTCCGAACGCGTGAGGTGCATCACTATGATTTATATCGCTTGAAAGATGCGCAGGAGATTGCGTCGATGGTGGATTTGGGGGAGAGCGCGGCGCGAGCGACGTCGTTGTTTGAGTGGAGCGAACGGTTGGGGACGTCGACGCCGAGCGAGCGATTAGACGTATATGTGCGCGCGGTGCGCGAAGACGAGGTCATAGAGAATGTTATCACGTTAGATTGTGGCGAATGTGAAGACGATGAAGATGAGGAGGACGAGGAGGACGAAGACGACGATGACGTGGATGAAGCGTACACCGATACGGCGGCGCGGTTGTTTCGATTGAACGGTCGCGGTGGAGACTGGCACGAACGCTTGCGTTCGTTGGATATTTAGAAAATGATGTAATTTACCGTAGCTAAAGTAGTGGTGTTATTCGACGTCGATGTCGTCGAGATTTTCTGGACCCCAATCGTCGTCGTCGTCGTCGTCGACTTCATACATGTCCGGCGTGCCATTCAATTTCGCCGTAAGCGCGCGCACTAATCCTGCTTGAAGCGAGTTGAATGTTTGTATATTTTCGATCGAGCCTTCGAGGGAACCGGCGTGAATTGCGGCTCCGAGCGCCACGGCTTCGTCGGGATTAACGAGCTTTTCGTTCGCCTTGCGTCCCATGGTATTCTCGACAAACCTTCGTACGCACGGCGACCGCGTTGCGCCACCGACGAGAAGAATTTGATCAAACGGACGACCTGCGGCACGCGAAGCGCCGTCTTTCTTGTTTGCGTTCTCCATAATGGCTTCTAAATCCACGCCCGCGCTGTCAGCCGCGGCACTCACAGGATGTCGCATGCGTCGAAGAACATCAATAACGAGCTTTTCTAGCAATGACCGCGTCATTGTTCGAGTCTCACCCCCTGGCATTGGAATATCAACTTTGTCTTGAATACTCAGCGCTTCGCGCGCCTTGCGAGCTACGCTCAGCGCACCTCTCGGATCGACTTCGGCGCCGAGCTTTTTCGCCTCGCTCGAGAGCCACTGCGCGACGGCACGGTCGAAATCATCCCCACCTAAATTCGGATCGCCACCAGTGGCGAGAACCTCAACGGTGCCCCTACCAACCTCTAGTACGCTCACATCGAACGTACCTCCACCGAGATCGAATACGAAGACGGTCTCGTCTTCGTCCACGTCTACACCGTACGCCAAAGCCGCCGCCACCGGCTCCTTCAAAAGTCGCACCGTTTTCAACCCAGCTAAACGCCCCGCCTCCTCGGTTGCCGTCATTTGTCTATCATCAAAGTACGCTGGCACGGTAATCACCGCCTTGTCCACGGGAACGCCTAAATCAGCCTCGGCGGCGTCCAATAAAGTGCGTAGCACGTGCGCGCTCACCTCCTCGGGAAGCACCACAAAGTCCTTCCCATCACCACCAACTCCGCACATCGCCGCAAACTTTGTTTTCGGATGTGAAATCACGCGATACGGAAACTCACGCGCCATGTGCTTGGCGTTCTTAAACTTTTTCCCAATCAAGCGCTTGACGCTGTGAAACGTGTTTCTCGGGTCAGCGCTCAAGCGCTTTCGCGCCTCGTGCCCAACGAGAACGGCGCCATCGGGGGTGTAGGACACAACGGATGGGATTGTGCGATACCCTTGGCACGGTACGATGACGGCTTTGCCGTCGCGCACGACAGCCACAGCGCTGTTTGTTGTCCCGAGGTCGATGCCGCAAATTGATGCTCTGGGGACGAGTGTCGCGAGGCTGACGCGTCGCGTGCGCGACACCGCTCGGACATCGCGCGGGCGACATGGCGTGAATGTTGATGCGTTCGAGTGTGTTCGCGCGCGAGCGGCGCTCAGCGACATGTTCGCGCGCGCGTGCGTGAGTGACGGCGCTTAAGCTGACAGTTACTTTTTCGAGAAAAGCGCAGCCGCGACGACGCATGCTCTCGTGTGTGTAATGTCGTCGCCTGCAACGGCAGCACCGAGTGTCGCACGTTATCGGTGTGTTTGTTTAGTATCTAAAATGAATTGAATCACTGGCTAGGAGTAAATGGATGTGAATGTGGCTAAGGTTGGAGTTGTCGTTGACGCGGCGTAGCGGCGATGCGCAACGCTTTCATAGGACTGGTGTGTGGCGTAGAATTCGGCGTCCGCGCGAGTCTCGGAACCAGGGACAGGTCCGACGGACTCAACGAGTGCCCAATTCGTACTTTGACGGGTAACGGTACGGCGAGGTTGAATTCGTGCGCTACGGATTCCATGGCACCGCGCACGACTTGCGCCGCGGCTTTGGCGGTTCTCGCGTCGACTTCAAAGACGCACTCGTCGTGAATGGTTAGAATCAAATAGCATCGCTCGAGAAGATGCACGGCGCGGAGCTTGTCGTTGACGAGCAAGCACGCACGTTTGAAAATATCGCTCGCGCTACCCTGACACACGGTGTTGAATGCCTCACGCTCGGCTCGGCTTCTGTGATTGTTGTCCGTAGAGTGCAGTCCTGGAAAATTACGGCGTCTCGAGCGAATGGTCGTGACGTATGACATCGGCTTTTGCTCGCGTGCGTTTTGCAGCACAGAGTCTCGCCAGATTTGTAATTTTGGAAGCGCTTCATGAAAGCGCGCGATGTGAAGTGACGCTTCTTCGGTCGTAATCCCGAGCTTCTGCGCTACGGTGCCGGCGCCGCTCCCATATAAAGAGGCATATACGCACGCCTTGCATGCGTCTCGGTCACTCGGTTGCACGTGTGCAATCGACTTTTGCAACCACTTACTCGCGAGCACTATGAAGATGTCGTCCGCGGGATTGTCGGGATCTGGCGTCGGATTGGACAAAGACTGTATCAAAGTCTCGTCGCCGCTCAAATGCGCGGCGAGTCGCAATTCAATTTGCGAAAAATCGGCGCACAGTATAAGCTTCCCGGGTGGTGCGGTGAACGCGCTTCGCATTCTGATCTGAGGCGGCGGCGCGTTTGAACCGACAAGCGCGGAACACTCCTTGTCGAGTGGTACGGTGTGGAGATTCGGGTCGTCGTGTGTCAGTCGACCAGTCTCTGTGCCCGTTTGCGACATGGAGCAGCGAATGCGAATCGGCGTCGAAGGAGAAGCGTTCGCACTGGGTACCATTTCGAGCAGAGCTTCTGCCTCGCCATGCGCGCGCTTCAATGCACGATATTCTTTGAGCATCTTTGGGAATGGATGCTGGGTCTCCGTGATGAGCGCATCGAGGATAGCTTTGTCCGTGGAATACTTTTGCTTTCGTGCTGCGACGCCGCCGACGGTGGCTTTAATCGCGGACGGAGGCGGTGGTAGCTTTAAATGCTCAAACAAACACACACCAACGTCAGCGGGCGAGTCCAGCGATGCACCTTCAAACACCCACTTCGAGTCCACGGCGAGTTTCAGCAAGTATCGCAACTGATGATCAAGAATTTGCAACTGTTGTCTCATAATCGCTGGCGAAAACGGAACTCCCGAAGTCTGCATGGCTACAATCGTCGAGACAAACGGCATCTCAACGTTGAGGAGCGCGCCGAGCAATTTTTTTCCTTCGCACATTGCCCACAGATGACCGCCCAGGGCTAGACACGTCGCCGCCGATCGAGAAACGTTGCGCAAATGTGCGTGGCGTTCGTCGTCGATTTTGCACGAGTCATCCAGCGCTGACGCGTCCAAGCCAGAACTAAACAACTGCGCGAGTGCTTCCGTCGGATCCTTGTCCAATACTCTATTGGCATCCGAGATGGGTTTTACTTGAACGGCTTCGACGTGAATCAACCATGCGGCGATGCGAATGTCGACGACAGGCGCACCAAACGTAAACAAACGTTCGGCGTACGTTTCTCTCGTGTGTAGTATACCACGCAACTGCGCTTGTAAATCAACAGTGAACTTTTTTGGACCAGGGCGAGATAAGACTTGCAACGCGTTCTGAATTGGTATACCCACGACTCTGCTCGGATCGTGTCTGTCGTAAAGAATCTTGGCGATGAAGACCGCGTTCGTGTTGAGCGCGACGGCGATGCGCGCCGGAGCGCCAATGGGATCGTCACGGTCGGGCTGGAACGTCACTGCGTACTCTGCCGCACTCTCCCACGCCTTCATAAACATGTCAATATCCGCGTTGCAACGCAATAGCGTCATACCAGATGCCGAAGAGATGTCCAACGCGGGGAGCGCTGCGACTTCATCCGGTGTCAAATCCGCCGCGAGCGCAGCTTCCATCTTTTCAAGTTCAAGTAGACGAGCTTGCGCCTCTTCGCGTTCCTCACGAGACTCTTCAGCAACAAGCTCTTTTGCGCGCACGAAAATCTGTCGCGCGGCACGAATCAACGCCCCTTGTGCCATATCAGTTTTGCTGTGCTGCTTCAAAACGCTTGCAATTTTCTCCACGCTCCCCAAAGACACGATGGCTTGCGGCGTTTTGATACCTCCGTTGTACAGTGCGCGCGCTCGCGCGATACCGATAAAAGGAATTTTTGTCAGTGCCAGAATCTCTTCTTGTGCGCCGCTCGTGATACGATCGTGCATGCGAGCGACGAGGGCTTCCATGTCACTCCATCCTAAAGTACCACAAATAGTCGCCACGCCTGACGCAAATCGCGCGCACGTCTCTTGTACCATTTGAACATTTATTTCACCGTACTTTTTCACGAGCTCGTCTGGTGGCATTTCTTGAATCACATCGGTTACCATCATGGCTGTCTTGAATCGTCGGCACTTGAATCGCTGAAGTACTTGCTCGGGCGTAGTGTCTTTTCTATTTGAACGCATGCGGTTGACATAGTGCTCGCTAATGCCGACTTTCTCGGCGATGCGAAGCTCCACTTCGTTAAGATATGACCACATGTTAACAAATCTGTACGTATCAAATCGAAGCAAATCATTGGCATCTCGCGGTAAACCGTTCTCTTCGTTAATCACTGGCGGGTGCGTAAGCAGATACAGTAAATGTAACGGCGTGCTGAGAACAAGATCGTCCCGCGCGCGGCGAATGTCTTCAATTATTGGTCGTATAAACTCCAGTGGCAGCATCCCAGCCGCGACGGCAGATCCGAGTGGTGACGCACTCCATAACAGTGCCGCTTGATTCCACAGAAGCAGGCTATTCTTTTGGCACCACTGAATCGCTTCTCTCGCAATCTTCTGCACCATGTCGTCAAAATCATTGAGCGCGGATAACAACGTGCACTTGATGTAACACTCGACATCTGAAAGAGACTTCACCAACCCTGATGCGACGGCTTCTAACATGATACGACGCATGCCGGTCTCCGCGACCGCACTTTCGAGCTCGTCCGTAGGTCCATCGATGAGGTCGCACACGGAGTCAAATTTCGCCACCGATGGACAAAAGACAACAGCCGAACCTGAAGTGTCTAAACCCGCGCGACCCGCGCGACCTGTCATTTGCTGAATGTCGCGAGCGGTCAAGTCAACCATTCCTTTTGTAAGATCTCGAATGATGACGCGGCGAGCGGGAAGGTTTACGCCCGTCGCAAGCGAAGTCGTACAGCACAAGACGCGCACGATGCCGCGTCTGAATGATTCCTCCACCATCTCCCGTTCGTCCGACGCCAATCCACTATGATGGAACGCCACGCCGTCTTCAAAATACGGTGCGAGAGTATTCGAGCCTCCGAGCGTCGCCATAAACTCCGCTATTGATTCCTCACGCGACGCACCACTGTCATTCGTGTTGTTCTCGCGCTGAGTAATAAAGACGTTTCGCAACATCCTCCTCAGCTGATCAGCTACGGATTTACATCGAGCCTTGGTACCGCAGAAAACTAACACTGAACCGCATTGGTCGATTGTTTCGTGGCATAGCTCGGCCAGATGCGCGACGTCTGCATCTTTCGTTGCGTTCATCAACGCTCGCTTTACTTGCTTTGTCGACGCATCGAGCAATTCGTGCCCAACTTTGACAGAAAGTTCAAGTTCAATCGGTCTGAAATTTGTCACGTACAGCTGAGCGAATAGCCACTGCGCAAGTGACGTGAGATTTGGAATCGATGCACTCATGCCGATGATCTGAAGCACAGACTGATTTCGGCTGTTGCCAGATGTTCTCCCGACAGAGTGCGTCATTTGGCTCCCATAAACATTTGTCTCAACGTTTTCCTTGCGCCTCCAAACACCCGAAGAATACAACAATTTAGTGATGAATAGCTCCATAGTTGCCCCGCGATCACCGTCTTGAATCATGTGCAGTTCGTCAACGACAACAACGCTCAGTTCTTGAAATCTATTTTCCTCGAGAAGTCGTGAAGCAATTTGATTCGCGCGCTCGGGAGTCACTACTAATATGGAATTCTTCTTGGCGTCTGTAGGGAGCGCACCACCTCGGTTACCGTAAATTCTTCGCACGCGAGTCTCCGTTCCAGCAAAAAGGCGCTCTAAACTATTAGCCCGTTCATCACATAACGCGACGAACGGTAACACACACATGCACATCGTTCCCGGCCGAGCCGCAAGTCGACGCGTCATCAAAATATCCGCCACGAGCGACTTGCCACCGCTCGTCGGCGCGCTGTAGAGTAAATTTTCCCCTTCATCTAAAACGCCTGGCATGGACAAGCACTCAACTTGCCAAGGATACAGCGAACGCACGCCCTTGCTTTCCAACGCGCGTTTCGCGCTCGGCGGCATTCCCCAGTACTCCAAACTTTGCTTTGAAATCTCGCACGCATGTTGCGTGGCGCCCGAAGCCGTCACCGTGCGCGCATTGCTTATTGTCGTCGTCGCTGTTGTCACTTCTGAAGCCGCACTTGTTGTCGCTGCTTGACTCATCGTACGTCGACGAGCCTCGTCTAGCGCGCGCGTCGCGCGTTCCGCCGCCTCCGCGAACGCCTCATCATCCTCAAATGCAAAATCATCCTCATCAAATCCAACCGCGGCGTCAGCAACTCCACTAAATCGACTCGCGCGCGCACTTTCCTGCGTCACAGTCGTGCGCTGCGCCTCTACATCGCGACGGCTGTCCAGCGCCCGCGGGCGCTTCGAATCTCGCGAGCCGACGCCGTCGGACACACCATCGCCGTCCGTCCCCGTGGCGCCCTCCGCGTCCGCGCGAACGATGTCTACGCACAAGGCTTCTTCGGCGCACACCGACCGACGGCGGCTGGCCCGCGGACGGCCGTCTTGCATGGCGTGCGCCGGTGCTGGATTGGATGAAATTCAAATCCGGGCACCGACGCCCGTCGACGAGCTCACGCGTCGTTTGGCGCGTACGTAACGTTGCTCACGCGTCGGCGCGCGCGACGCGACGCATGTAATGCGTGTGCGTCGATCAGCGCCGCGCGGTAGGCGGCGACGGCGGGGGACGCGCGTGGTGGAGTGGCGCTCGCGAATGAGCCGCGGTTGGCGTGGAGGTGTGCGTATGCGTGGCTAGTATTAAAAATATGTGCTACATGGGTGGAACGCCAATGCGCTCGAGCGTTCCAGTGGCGTAAACGAGCGCCATCGTGGTGTGACTAGTCTCCTTCGTCGGTGTGCGCGTGCACCTTGAGCAGGTAGTGCGCGAAGAGTGGAAGATCTGGAAAGGTGTGCGCAAAGTACGCCTCGACGATTTTCCTCGACGACGTCCAGGGATCGGCGTTTGTATCTTCCGGGCGAAGCAAAGTTGCGGCGTTGGCGCCGAGGGCACGAAGCATCTCTGCGCGTTCGGCTTCGAGCGGTGGATGCTCGTGCATGTTGCGAGCAAAGCGTACGAGATCGAATAAGCGGTCTCCATAGGATAAATTTGCGAGAGGAGACGCTTGCGTCTTTGCCGCCGCCGCGCTGACATCGACGTCCTCAGTGCTAGTGTTACCGCCACGGCGGTTTTTACGCTTTGGGCGCGCATTGGCTTTTGCGGCACGAGATTCTTCCCACGTTTGCTGCATGTCTGCAGTGCGTCGGACATATCTCTCGGCGCGCGTCAGAAGCGATGGCACGACGATGGACTTCCAGTTTCGCACCGTTTGCGCGGCACGTTCGGCTTGCCCGGGTCGCCCTTTCCATACCGTGTGCGCGAGATCACTTTCCTCTTTTTCGGTCAAATCGCGGACGATTCGACGATCGAAGACTTCGCGAATGGCATCCATGCAATCTTCCGCATCCCAAAGCACGGGGTGCTCGCACACCTCCGTCGACGTGGGGCGCTCACGAGGGTCAGGATCCAACATGCGATGAAGTAATTCTCGCGCCGCAACCGTGGTATTCATCGGAAGCTTCGCCGTTTCCAGTGCTTGCAGACTGAACTTGCCTTTGACGATGCGTTGATTCTCGAAACCGACGTCAAGCGCCGTGGACGCGTTGAAATCATCGCCGCCGCCGCTTTTGTTGCGCGTGTCCGCCTTTTTCTCTTGCTTATATGGCGACTGCAATCCAGTCATGATGGTATACATTAAGCACCCAAAACTCCATACATCGACTTTCGGAGTGAGCTGAGCATTCAGCAGTACCTCCGGTGGGCGACCTTGCAGACCAATGTTTACGCCGTAGCCTTCAAATGTCGTCAGCGAGTACGTGTTCCCATCCGTCGCCTTGTTGACATCCTTCAACCGCACACCCAAACCTAAATCGGCAAGCTTAAACTCGCCTTCGCTGCCACGCAAACAATTATCAGCCTTGATGTCGTTGTGCGTGACCCCGGCCAAATGGACATCCTCAACGGCGTGCGCGAGCTGCCGCACGGCGTCCATGCGATCGATGTGTGAAATAGCAGGAGCGCCGCCTCGAGATCCAGCGTTTTTCAACCAAGTAGCGAGCGACTCACCGCATAACTCCATAGCAGAATAAATGGCGCCATCTCCGCGATCGACGTCGAGTTTGCTGCCAAGAATGTACGTCACGCGCGTACTGCGCTCGTTCAAGTGTCGATGAATCGCTATTTCGCGCTCAACGAGCGACTTCATGTTATCACCTCGTTCGCCAGGCGGTAGTGGAATGCGCTTGATTGCGGCATCTCGACGGACGACGCGATTGCCCGCACCTTCATCGTAGAACCCTTTGAACACAATCGTGCCGAGCGAGCCTCTGCCGAGAATCTCGGCTTCGTTGTACCAAATGTTCCGCCCGGCGTTTACCCAGCGATCACTATCGGAATCACTCCCTGACGTTGGTGCCGGGAGAAGCGAATCCGTGATGCGATGCGTGCGAATGAATGCCTGAATTTGCCGCTCGAGGTTTTCAAGTTTGGTTTCCGCGCTAAACACGATGTCTTGATCGACGCCAACTTGCTTCGCGATGTTGATTTTCTCGCGCAACTTCATAGGATCGACGTCTTCAGCCGCGTGCAACAAATCACGCGCGGCATTGAGCGCTTTTACTCGCTCCCGTCCGCGTTCGCCCGCATTGGCTGCCGCTTCGACGTCTGCGGCATCGAGTTGAATCGCATCCATGAGTTCCGGCGTGATATCGTCCTCGCTTAAATCGTCCATTCTATCTTGCGAGACTTGGATCGCTGAACCCGCCAGTCGAGCTTGAATTCTCGATGACAGCTCATTCATAAGTCGCTCGGCTTCTACACTTTCAGCTTCAAGCGCCTGCGGGCCTCCTTCGACGGGCATCGGCGCCGAAACTAGTGTGTTGATTCTTTGCACCGTGTCTAAAAACGCTTGGCGGTGCATTTCGCCGAGGGCGGCTACTTGTTCCACCTTGCCCAACTCCATAGTGAATGCCATCACAGAAGGGTCCATCATAGGTAAATCCACTTGCGATATCTTCCCCTTCGCGTTCCACATGTCTCGTAAAAGTACTTCAGCCTTGACGGCGTCAGCGTCCTCGCGTGAGGCTGTGATATCCTTTGAACGCGCCGTGAGCGCCTTCAATTCAGCGCGTAAGTCTGCTTTGCGAACGGCGATACGGAACTCGCGCAAAGCGTCGAAAATTTTCGTCACGGGTGGAAAAAGCTTCGCTTTGCCTTCCTCAGAATCGTAAAAATTAATCAGCTTGCGCTCCTCCTCGAGAATGGCTTCGTCTGTTAACTCTCCTCGAAGAAATTTGTGCGTGTGCTGCGTCGTTTCCACAATGGAATCCCCAAACGAGCGCGTACGCGACCGCAAACGATTAATAAATCGCAATCCTCCGAACAGTGCATTCATCAAAAACCATCGCGCGTCGTGCTGCTTACCCAAGTATGGCGCCGTGTATTCGTCAAACCATTTCCGCGCGCGTTCGCTCGTCATCTCGCCAAACTTGTCGAGCTCGCCGTTACTCATCATGCGCGTGACTTCGGGCAAAGTCAATCCATTATGCGACCATTCGCTCAACCATTGATCTTGGATGTTGTCGAGCTGCGTTGCAAATCGCGAGTTGTGCTCGGCCACCGCTGCGTTGGATGTGATCTTTGTCATCTCGCTCATAAACTCATCCCACTGATCGCCTACGGCGACGTTTGACCCGCGGTGACCGGCAAACTCGAGCCCGCACACCACCACTCTACAATCTACTTTCTTCGCCACGCGCAGCGCGGTTTGGATGTCTTTTTCTATCAGCGTCCTATTGTCTTGTGAATTCAGCGGAGGAAGCACCCACACGAAGAGCTGCGGCGGCGTCAATCCTCGCTTATATTCTATGAGGCTCAAGTCCGTCATGGGCACCACAGTCATGGGCGTGTCCGGGCGTACCTCGACCACGCGCCCGGATTCTTCGATGCGCTTGACGAGCATCTGATGCAATCGCTGGCCTTCCCAGTCGCGAGGTAATCCCGCGAGCGTCACGTACACGTTTGGCTGAATCATCGGAATAAATAAGGGCGAATACTTTGACCGCCCCGCAGCTTGCCTCAACAGCATGTTTGCCGTGAGGTAGTCAAACAACGCCTCTCCGCGCTGCGTGAGTTCGATGTCCATCGTTTTGTTACTTCGCACGTTGTACAGAAAGGTTGATTTCCGCGACGAGCCGCTTCCAAAGTTTATAAACTTTGTCTTGGCGTTTGGATTCTGCCCAACCACCGCGCCCGTGATCACCACACTTCGCCAAAACCCTTCATTTTGCGATTGACACAACCATTTCCACATCGCGGGCGAGAAAGATGGCGTCAAATCATCCTTGGGCGTCGGAGCCGCGCCGCCCCACGCGCGCGCCAACCACCTCGGCCGCGCCAAGTCGGGCTCGTACGTCTTCTGAATCGCCAGCGAATACTCCGTGGTTTCATTCCCAGTCAACGGCACCACTACTTTATCATACGTCCAGTGATAATTCTGCGCGAGCCACGACGCGAGCAGCTTCGATCCAGGCCGCGGCGTCGCCAACCCGAGCTCGCGAGCGCGCGAGAGCTCCGCCGAAGCGTACGCGCGCGTCGAACCTCCCGCCACCGCGTTCACCGCCGACGCCGACGCCGACGCCGACGGTGGTGCGCGCGCGCCAAACCCACCATTCACTGACCCAGCACCACGCGCGCCTTCCGACGCCGCCGCCGACGCCGCCGAAGACGAAGACGAAGACGAAGACGCGCCCGCGGATGACGCCCGCCGAACCGCCGCCGCCGAACCGCCACCGTCCACCGCCTGCACCACCGCCCGTCTCGCCTCAGCACCCGCGCGCTTCATCGTCACACCACGTCAACGCCACCACCACCAACCTCCGCCTGCACCAACCACCAACCACCGTCCTCGTCCTCCTCGTCCTCGTCCTCGTCCTCCTCCTCTACGCGCGACGCCTTTTGCGCGACCAACCACGACGATGGATGCCCGACCGCGACGCCGCGACTCCAACACCCTCAACACCACGAATCCACCTCGCCAACGCCCCACTAAGCGCACGCAGTGACGCAGTGACGCACCCCACGCATTCTCCTCCTCGACGATCGATGGATGGATGGCTGCGCCCAGCATCGTCGT
>Ga0255769_10000152_pt1 | contig 79036 bp, 73 predicted proteins | sample 041ome_9_FD_179637 | JGI IMG/M metagenome (GOLD analysis project Ga0255769, IMG submission 179637) | Coastal salt marsh microbial communities from the Groves Creek Marsh, Skidaway Island, Georgia - 041413US metaG (version 2) | ecosystem: Environmental > Aquatic > Marine > Intertidal zone > Salt...
TGGGTAATGGTAAAAACTCAGATTCGAATCTCAATGCAAGAATATTTACCGAATCAAAAGGCTTCTTAATCCTCAAAGAATGGTTCAAAGACTATGATAAAAAGAAGGAATTGACAGAGGCGAGTTTTATTCTTCGAAAATTAATCCTTGACGGTCTTATTTATGAAGATGTTAAACAACAAACTTTAATTGATTTGGTAGGCGAAAGTTTTGATGTGTCTATTGATAGAGTTAAAACCCTTGATGATGTTGAAAATCATTCTCGAAATAGTCGTTTTAGATTAATTAAAAAGCAATTTAATTGAGATTCCATAGCGTGTTTTAAATAGCACGATTCCGTGTCGAAAATTACATATCGCGACAAAGTACTTCGTGTAAATTTTAAAAAAAGAATATGCATCAAGTACAGTTTATAGGTCTTAGCCTAGATGAATTGCACCGAACAATTTCGGACAACCTAAAGAAGGAGTTGAGTCAAATCACGGCCAACTTTCAACCCAAAGAACCAACCGAGTATTTAACCCGTCAAGAAGTTTCAGATCTTCTAAAGGTTGATTTGTCGACCGTCCATAATTGGACGAAAAGAGGTAACTAAAAAGTTTCGGTTTAGGCAGTCGCGTCTACTACAAACGAAAAGATGTAGAGCAGGCATTGCAGCCTCTAAATGTTTGAAAACAGAGCAAATTCTAAATTGAAAATCTAACAGATGTCCTCAATTACGTTTATTGAGTAGGAAAATGTGATTGATGGTAAATCCATTGTTATCGCAAAACCAATTTAGTTTCAAATAGAATGGCAAATACCACAGGACGAAAGTTTGGCGGACGGGAGAAGGGCACACCCAATAAATTGACCAAAGAACTCAGGGGGATTCTTAAAAACCTTCTTCACTATGAGTTAGAGAATCTGCCACATCAACTTGAGAAATTACAACCAAAGGAGCGCGTTGAATTAATCATCAAACTTCTGCCCTATGGAATGCCCCGAGTTGAGCAGACCTCCTACAGAGTTGGTGAATTGAATCCTGATAATATGTGGGATTAAGAATAGCGGTTAGAGGCGTATTAGTGGTTTGTATGCGCCTTTTCGGATGATTTAAAGAACGTATTAAAACCAAAAATTAGCAAGGCTTACTCCAAACCCCATTTACCATCGGTCTGTCCTTTAAACAACTAAAATATGAGCACTATTTCAACGCACTACGGACAATGGATAAGTCAATTTAATTGGTCACACATTGCAACGATAAGACTTCACTATAAGTTGACTGAAGTATCAGCACAAAGGCTTGGTCAGAGAATCATCAGCAGCCCAAAAGAGATAAGCAGACTGTTTTATTCGGTTGAGAAGGACAGCTATGATAATATGAACCATATGCACTTACTTCTTGAGTCCACTAATCATACTTTATCAAGGAAAGATGTTGCTCAAGCTGCTGGGCTAAGCAGAAACCCAAAAGCCATCAGCTTCATTCAGGAAGTAGATTCCAAAAAGGCTGTATCAATGTATACTACTAAATACATAGGCAAACCGAATGTCTACTACGGAATTGAAGACAAGGCGTGCTATAACTATTACTGACTCAAGCAGGGGTTGTAGGACTCTGCTATTCAATCACATAAAGGTTTGAATATGAGTAGCACGAACAGAGTGAGGTTTACTTATATCATCTCAGTTATTGACAATATTCTTTAAACAGGTCGTAAGCCTTTTCATTACCTAACTCTCCTGCTTTATTCCAATCTAAGCAACTACCGTCTTTGTCTCCTAACCTGTACTTAGCGATTCCTCTATTGTTGTATGCCTCAGCATAATCAGGGTCAAGTTCAATCACCTTGTTATAGTCTTGTATAGCACCTCTATTGTCTCCTAACCTGTACTTAGCGATTCCTCTATTGTTGTATGCCTTAGTATAATCAGGCTCAAGTTCAATCGCCTTGTTATAGTCTTGTATGGCTTCTGTATAGTCTCCTAAAAGAGCCTTTGCGTGTCCTCTATTGACGTATGCCAAAACATAATCAGGGTTAAGTTCAATCGCCTTGTTATAGTCTTGTATGGCTTCTGTATAGTCTCCTAAAAGAGCCTTCGCGGCTCCTCTATCGTTGTATGGCAAAACATAATCAGGCTCAAGTTCAATCGCCTTGTCATAGTCTTGTATGGCTCCTCTATTGTCTCCTAAATCATACTTAGCAACTCCTCTATTGCAGTATGCCTCAGCATAATCAGGGTTAAGTTCAATCGCCTTATTATAGTCTTGTATAGCACCTCTGTTGTCTCCTAACCTGTACTTAGCGTGTCCTCTATTGTTGTATGCCTTAGTATAATCAGGCTCAAGTTCAATCGCCTTGTTATAGTCTTGTATTGCACCTCTATTGTCTCCTAAATCACTCTTATCGACTCCTCTATTGTAGTATGCAAGAGCATAATCAGGGTTAAGTTCAATCGCCTTGTTATAGTCTTGTATTGCACCTCTATTGTCTCCTAAATCACTCTTATCGACTCCTCTATTGCAGTATGCATTAGCATAATCAGGGTTAAGTTCAATCGCCTTATTGTAGTCTTGAATAGCGCCGCTGAAGTCTCCTAAATCATCCTTAGCAACTCCTCTATTGTAGTATGCAAGCGGATCACCAGGGTCTAATTTAATCGCTTTGCTATAGTCTTGTATGGCCCCTCTGTTGTCTCCTAAATCTAACTTAGTATTTGCAGAATTAAAATATCCCTCCGCAGTCTGATTAATATCTCCCTGAGCAGCCAGATTCAATGAAGCCAGTAGGAAAAGCGCTGATAGGATGGTGATTCGCATAACTGTGTTTTGCTCAAAAATAAAGTTTTGATTCTTCTTTATCTGGTCAGCAAAGCAAAAACGGTCTTAAATAACACCTATGATGTATGCGGTCGCATAGCGGTGGCATTGCCAAATGGATGCGGTGGCATTATTAAAACTAAGTGGTTTAGTGAGGCATAGTATAATAGCCGCTAACAACTTCTAGATTGAATGTATGATTTTCAAACTCTTAAACCGCACTTACTGACTAATAGCTGACTAATAGCTGACTAAAATGAAAATAAAAAACCCTAACTTATTGCAATGCAAATAGTTAAGGTTTCGTATTGTGGAGAAGATGGGAGTCGAACCCACGACCTCTTGACTGCCAGTCAAGCGCTCTAGCCAACTGAGCTACATCCCCATAATGAAACGTGAACCGATCAAGTTGGCGGCAAATATAGTATTTGGTCCATTCCATTTGGTGTGATTCAGATTCACGCAAACCTTAATATTTCGAATACGTCTCTTTAAATATCTCGCATCTTTGCAGGCATGGTTAGGCACTATTATTTCGTGGCATTTATACTTCTTGCTTTTGTGGCTGCCTGCAAAGACAAAAAGGAGGAACCTGTGGAAGAAAAACCACTAGTTACCACTGAGGAAATATTCTGTGAAAACACCTGCATTTTTGCGAATGACAGCAGCTGTGACGATGGAGGGCCGGGTTCCTTAAATAGCTTTTGCGACTTCGCCACAGATTGCGAAGATTGTGGAGAAAGAACAATCATAACCGTTGAAGATTAATTTTGATTCATGCATACTATCAAACTCATAGTGCTATTTATTCTTCTTTCCTTCGTTGGGCTTACTTCATGCGAAGAGCAACTCTGTGATGACTCGTGTCCCTTTGCCAATGATGGAGTGTGTGATGATGGTGGCAGCGATTCCATTCATGATGTGTGTCAATTAGGCACCGATTGTAATGATTGTGGCGAGCGCACGCCCTAAGACTAACTTCAAATTCAGCATAATTAATTTCTAGCTTTGCCGCGAAATGCAAATTGAAGTTCTAAAATCCAAAATTCATCGCGTAAAAGTTACCGATGCACACCTCGACTACGTTGGCAGTATTGAGATTGATGAGCGATTGATGGATGCCGCTAATATGATTGAAGGCGAAAAAGTTACCGTTGTTAATATCAACAACGGGGAGCGACTTGAGACTTATATCATTAAGGGTAAAAAAGATTCAGGCACGATCAGCCTTAACGGTCCCGCTGCACGAAAAGTGATGAAAGGAGACATTGTAATTATTATCTCCTATGCTCAAATGAAATTTGAAGAAGCAAAGACCTTCAAACCTTGGATCGTATTTCCAGATGAAAATACTAACAAGCTCATAACAAACAACTAGTTGGGCAAAAAGCTTAAATCAGTACTGCAGGTGTTATTTTCACTTGCCATCGGATTCTTTCTTATTTGGTATTTCTATAAAGATTTGACCGAAGAGGATAAACGAAGCATCTTAAATTCGTTTGCCAATGCAAACTATTGGTGGATTCTAGTCGCAACTTTCATTGGGATTTTAAGCCATGTATTTCGAGGTTATCGTTGGAAGTATACATTGGAACCATTGAATATCAAGATCAACTTCATCAATCGTTTCTCTGCGGTGATGATAGGATATTTGGCAAACTTGGCTTTTCCGCGTTTAGGCGAAGTCAGCCGCTGTGCAGTGCTTACAAGATACCAAAAACAACCTTTTGAAAAGCTTTTCGGAACTGTGGTAGCAGAGCGAGTTATAGATGCCATTCTACTACTATTGATTTTGGCGGTTACTCTCCTTTTACAGCTGAATGTTCTGGGAGCAATGGTAACTGACTGGTTGGAGCCGATGCTTGAAAAAGCACAAAACCAGCTCATCTTCGCCTTAGCAGGCATTATTGCGTTGGTGCTCGCCTTTTTTGGTTGGAAATTCCTACAAAACTCCGAGCATCGAATAGCGATAGCAGTACGAGCAAAATTGCTGGGTTTATGGGAAGGAATTATTTCTTTAAAAACTATGAAAGGTCAATTTGGCTTTTATCTACATACTGTCTTAATCTGGGTTTGTTATGTAGGGATGAACTACTTCGCCTTTTTTGCTTTTCCAGAAACGCATGACGTCCCTTTTGCAGGAATCATGGCGTCATTTGTTATGGGTGGATTGACCATTGTTGCGGTGCAAGGTGGATTAGGTGCATACCCTTTAGGAGTAATGACCGTATTGCTGCTCTATGGTGTAGATCGCGAATTAGGATACGCTTTTGGTTGGATTGTGTGGTTTGCCCAAACGGCAATGATTATCACTCTTGGATTTATATCATTGCTCATCATGCCATTGATAAATATCTCAAAACCGGAACTGGATGTCACAGAATAAGCTTTCCGCAAAGATTCAATCGATTGAGCAAGCAACTGAGACTATAAAGAATTGGTCTGATCAGGGGAAAATTGTCTTCACAAATGGCGTCTTTGATTTAATTCACCCAGGGCATGTATTATATCTTGAAGAAGCGAAGAGTCTGGGGAATCGCCTGATAGTTGGGCTTAATTCTGACGATTCTGCGAAAAGACTTGGTAAGGGTTCGAATAGACCAATAAACGATGAAAATTCTCGAGCATTGGTGATCGCGGCTTTGGAATCTGTTGATTTGGTTGTTTTGTTTGATCAGGATACTCCCCTAGATTTGATTACAACCTTAAAGCCAAATGTCTTAGTGAAAGGTGGAGATTATTCCATTGATCAAATCGTAGGATCCGAACTAGTCATTGCAATGGGTGGCAAAGTTGATTCACTACCTTTTGTTGAAGGTTATTCCACTACAACTATCGAACAAAGAATACTTAACGCTGGTTTAGATCAATGATGACCATCAACGAAATACAAGACGAGATCATTGAGGAGTTTGAATTTTTCTCAGACTGGATGGAAAAGTATGAACATATTATCTCGTTTGGAAAAGATCTAAAAGGATTGGACACAAATCACAAGACATCAGAAAACCTAGTAAAAGGCTGTCAAAGCCAAGTTTGGTTAATTGCAGATTCTAAAGATGGAATGTTAAAATTCGATGCCGATAGCGATGCAGTAATCACGAGGGGGCTTGTGGGGCTTTTGGTCAAGGTTTTATCCGATCATTCACCTGAAGAAGTTGCTAACGCAGACCTTTATTTCATCGATCGAATCGGTTTAAAAGAGCATCTTTCACCGAATCGGTCAAATGGCCTTGTCTCTATGGTTAAGAAAATGAAATTGTACGCAATAGCACATTCCGCAAAAAGGACGATAGACTAATGGAATACGAAGAAGTAAAAGCATTGGAAAAGAGTATTGTGAGCGCGTTAAAAACGGTTTACGATCCTGAAATTCCTGTGGATATCTATGAATTAGGATTGATCTATGAAATCAAGATCAACGAGGACCGCGAGGCAACAATAGTGATGACATTGACCTCGCCTAGTTGCCCTGTAGCCGAAAGTTTGCCACTCGAAGTGGAAGAAAAAGTAGCCGGAGTGGAGGGCATCACCAAAGCCACCATCGACCTCACGTGGGAACCCACATGGGATAAAGACATGATGAGTGAAGAAGCGCTTGTTGAGCTAGGCATGATCTAATGGATATTATAGAAAATAAAGTCGCAAAAAGTGGTCTAATCACCATAGATCTAGAGGAATTAAAGCCGAATTGGGACATCCTCGGCTTTGATATTTCCAGCGTACTTGTTGAAGGATTAATGCTGCGAGAAAAAGACTTCAGGGAGTTTATCAATAGCAATGATTGGTCTCCATATTCAGATAAGCACCTACATGTTTACTGCTCAACCGATGCCATTGTACCCACGTGGGCATATATGCTGTTGAGTTCTAAACTCAGCGGAGTTGCCAAATCGTGTGTATTTGGAACCAAGTCTGAAATGAAGAAAATGCTTTGGCTTAATTTAGTGGAAAACATGGACTACGAACGTTTTGCCGGGGAGCGGGTAATTGTAAAAGGATGCGCCACTGAAGCGATTGATGAAGCGGTGTACATGCTCCTTGCGCAGAACCTAACACCCATTGTGAAGAGTCTGATGTTTGGCGAACCATGCAGCACAGTTCCCATTTATAAGAAAAAATAAGGGCTAGAATTTTCCAGCCCTCATCCCTCATACACTGATTCTCTAGTCAAAACCCATAGTGGCGTATGCGTAGATTTCTTCCAATTCATTCATGGCCACTTTTTGACCGTTCAAGAATTTATTGACTTCAGCAAACTGATATCCCTTTGATTGGAGTTCTTCGCGATATGACTCTGCTTCTTCCAAGTTATCAAATTCTCCCGCAGAATAAGCAAAGGCACGATTTGGGAGGATTTCAAAACTCAAATCCTCACTTATTCCTTTCACTGAATATTTGCTGATAGGAGTGACATAAGTTTCGAAATACACAGTAAATGATACTGCATCCGGCATTTCTAGATTGTTGGCATCATACCACGTTCGATCCCCCATAAGGATGAAGGCATCTGCTGCAGTAATGCTGGTCTGATTAAAAAATGGCACCAAGGAAACATCTTTTGCTTCTACCCCTTCAGGCAATGCTGGCATTTGAGCCATTGCGGTTGCCAAGCTTTTGTATTCTCCGTAATAAACTATAAGACCCTGATTAGTGCGACTAATGGTGAAGTCTTCATTGAGCCAATCAGAGTTGACGGATTCAGTGATAATTCGCCATTGGAATACGAGTCCCTTTGGGAGTTCTGGGTTGAATATTTTCGATTGTGCAGAAGCTGCAGAAAAGATGAACATTAAAGAAAGGAGTGCGATAAATACAGGAGCTAACTTTTTCATGACATTAGATTTTGAGGTTAACGATGATGTTAGTGGGTCATCTTATCGATCTAATGGAAAAGTGGCTTTTTCAAAACACTATTCTAAAGACTGTATTAAATTCAGAAAAGTTGTCTGATTATTTCTTTTCTACGCGAAAAAACCAAATTTTGTTTCGTTACAACTTCAAAACACCAATGATTTCGGCACTTTGAATGAGTCACAATTGGCTTTCTTTTTTTGCATTTTTGAGCAAACACCCTGGTATGAGATTCTTACTCAGTCTAATCTTGCTATTTTTTGTCTCATACGGTATCGCTCAGGACCTTACCCAAAGTTTGCGAGGTAGAGTAATTGACAAGGACACGCGTCAGCCAATTCCCGGAGTTAATGTGATATTAATGGATGACAGCGTCAATCTCACTGGCACAACTTCTGATTTTGATGGACGCTATACACTCGAAAAACTTTCGATAGGACGACACTCTGTTCAATTTACTTTCATTGGCTACTCTCCGCAATTCACAAATAATATCATTGTAAATTCAGGACGGCAAACTATACTCGATGTTGAACTTGAAGAATCTGCACAAGAACTGGATGCAGTGGAAATTTCAGCTTCTCGAGACGGAGAGCCGCTGAACGAAATGGCCATTGTTAGCGCACGGCAATTCAATGTGGCCGAAACAGAACGATACGCAGGAAGTCGTGGAGAGCCTTCGCGAATGGCGGCCAGTTTTGCTGGAGTTCAAGGTGCCGATGATTCAAGAAACGACATTGTCATTCGAGGAAACTCACCTCAAGCCATTTTATGGCGCTTAGAAGATGTACCCATTTCAAATCCAAATCATTTCAATATTCCAGGCACTGCTGGAGGATCCGTCAGCATTCTTAACAATAAAACACTAGGCAATAGCGACTTTTATACGGGTGCGTTTCCAGCTGAATTTGGAAATGCAAACGCAGGAGTTTTTGACCTTAATATGCGGAATGGGAACAATGAAAAACACGAATTTATTGGACAGTTTGGTTTCCTAGGAACCGAAGCCTTGTTAGAAGGTCCGCTTAATCGCGAAAAGAACATTACGTACATGGCTTCTTATCGTTATTCCACGCTGGCGCTTATCGGTGGACTAGGAATTAACTATGGAACAGATGCTATCCCAAAGTATCAAGACGCTTCCTTTAAAGTAAATATTCCCGGAAAAGGAGCTTCATCTTTCTCTGTGTTTGGCGTTGGCGGCTGGAGCGACATCGACATTTTAATCAGTGATCAAGAAGGACCATCTGATCGCAACATTTATGGTGACAACGACCGCGACCAATATTTCGGTTCACAAATGGGTGTGATTGGGGCCAGCTATACACGCTCCATAAACGAAAAGACCTATTGGAAAAATGTGGTTGCATATAATCACAGTCAAGTGGATTCTTATCATGAATTGGTGTATCGTCAACTCACTACAGATAGTACCTATCAGGTGGACAGCATGCGGCCACTTCTAGACTACACCTTCCGTGAAGATCGTATTGTAGCGCATTCGTATGTCAACACAAAGTTGAACCGTAGAAACGTGCTGAAATTCGGCATTGTGGCAGAGCAGATCTTTTTCGATTTTGTAGATAGCACATGGATTTTTGATTCCACACAGGCTGATTATTTGGATTGGCGAGTCCGATGGAATACTTCCATAAGCGCTCAACTACTGCAGCCCTATATTCAGTGGAAACATCGCACAGATAAAGGGCTGACCATAACTGCAGGAGTTCACAGTCAAGTGTTTACGCTGAGTCACAGCATCAGCTGGGCAGAACCTCGCGTTGCGATGAAAAAAACACTTAAGGATGGCAGCGCTATAACTGCAGGGGTTGGCATACACTCTCAGGTTCAACCGTACTATATGTATTTCTATAGCCAAAGTGAAAACCCAGATGGTAGCCGCGCACTGCACAATAAAACCATGGATTTCTCCTATGCTGCACATGCCGTAGCTGGCTATGAACGAATGCTAAAACCAATGCTTCGATTTAAAACCGAAATCTATTATCAATACTTGTGGAATATACCCGTGGAGCAAAAATCCAGTTCGTTTTCATTGGCAAACACTGGTAGTGGTTTCGAGCGATTCTTCCCAGACACCTTGATAAACGATGGAACTCAATTCAACTATGGTATTGAGTTTACGTTAGAGAAATACTTCTCGAAAACCTACTATTTCATGGCCACTCTGGCCCTATTTGAAAGCAAGTACGTGGCGAGTGATCAAAAGACAAGAAATACAGATTTTAACGGACGCTATGCCGCAAGCGCCCTTATTGGGAAAGAATTTAAACTTTCAAAAAAATCAATGATCTCTGTGGGTACTAATATCACAGCCGTGGGCGGCAGATGGTATGGCCCCGCGGATATTGCGGCCAGTAACCAAGCTCGCGAAGTGATAGCAATTGATTCCTTAAGGAACACCAAGCAATTCCCAGATTATTTCCGTGCTGATATTAAGGTAACCTACAGGCTAAACACGAACAAGGTTACGCATGAGATCGGCCTTGATCTTGTCAATGTTTTTAACGTGAAAAACGTTCTGAGCCTAACCTATGCACCGGATGAAAACAACGATCCGAACAAATCTATTCGCAGAGAATATCAATTGGGAAGACTTCCTCTTTTCTACTACAGGATTTCCTTCTAGTAAGCTCTCTCTCGCTTACCTTCAAAGAAATTCATGTAAGCCTTATTCACAACCCGATTACCTCCATTAGTCGGGTAGTCCCCGCTGAAATACCAATCCCCTAGATGGTCTGGACAGGCTTCGTGCAAGGCATCGATGCTTTGGAAAATGATCTCCAATTCAGCCTTCAAACCCGCAGGTTTCAGCAGCTCCGCCACCTTGGCCGAAAGTTGGTCATCGGTGAACGGGGCATAAACCTTCTTCACATGATTCACCTGATTGATATTGTCCACATCTGCTACACAAAGTTTATACACGTCTTTCAGGATGTGTTCTTGATTTGTTTCTTTCAGCAGCGCAAGAGCCGCTTGGAACACACAAAAATCCTGAAGGAGACTCATGTCAATTCCATAACAATCTGGGTAACGAATTTGGGGAGCACTACTCACAACTACAATTTTCTTCGGACCTAGGCGATCCAAAATCTTCAAAATACTCTGCTTCAACGTAGTTCCTCTCACAATTGAGTCATCAATCATAACCAAGTTGTCTTGCCCTCTTCGAATGGTGCCATAAGTGACGTCATATACGTGAGCAACTAACTCATTTCGGTCACTATCTTGGGTAATAAATGTTCTAAGCTTGGCATCCTTAATCGCCACTTTTTCGATTCGAACCCTCTCATTGAGTAGCTTTCTCAAACCTTCTTCGTCATTTCCTAACCTAGGAATTTCGACAATTTTTCGTTCGCTGTGAAATTCCTCCAATCCTCGAATCATTCCATAAAATGAAACCTCCGCAGTGTTGGGTATGAAACTGAATACACTGTTATCCAAGTCAGCGTCAATCGCTTGCAGTACTCGTGGCACAACCAATCGACCAAGCGCCTTTCGTTCCTTATAAATATCTGTGTCGCTTCCCCGCGAAAAATAGATTCGTTCGAATGAACAGCTTAATTTATCCCCCGGCTGACGGATCATGTCCATCGTCACTTTACCATCTTTCTTCACGATAAGCGCATGACCAGGAGTAATTTCCTGCACTTGATCAGCCACCAAGTTGAAGGCCGTCTGAATCACAGGTCGTTCGCTTGCCACAACTACCACTTCATCATCTTGATAGTAGAATGCAGGACGAATTCCGTTTGGATCACGAAGCACAAACGCATCACCATTTCCAATCAGACCGCACATGGCATAACCGCCATCAAAATTGCTTGCGGAACGACTTAGAATATTTTGAATGTCAAGATTCTTCGATATCAGGTCAGTGATTTCTCGATTTGGATATCCCAAGCGCTTGTATTTTCCGAATAAGGCTTCATTCTCTTCATCTAAGAAGTGACCAATTTTTTCCAATACGGTCACTGTATCCGCCTTTTTCTTGGGATGCTGACCTAAATCTACAAGCAAATCGAACTGCTCATCTACGTTGGTCATATTAAAGTTACCCGCTAGAACCAAGTTCCGCGCCATCCAATTGTTCTGCCTTAAAAACGGGTGACAAGCCTCAATGCTATTGCTTCCGTATGTTCCATATCTCAAGTGGCCTAAATAAAGTTCACCAGAAAAAGGCGCGTTTTGTTTCAGCCATTTTGGATCATTCAGCAATTCAGGATCATCACCAGACACTTCTGAAAAACGACCATAGACATGATCAAAAATGTCTTGAATAGGTTTGTTACTGTTGGATCTATGTCTTGAAATATATCGAGCACCGGGAGGAACGTCAAACTTAATGTTAGCCAATCCCGCGCCATCTTGACCGCGATTGTGCTGTTTCTCCATAAGGAGATACATTTTGTTTAGGCCATAAAATGACGTTCCATACTTTTCTCGGTAGTATTCGAGTGGTTTGAGAAGGCGAACCATTGCTATTCCGCACTCGTGCTTTATTTGATCACTCATCTTTTTGGGTGGGTCAAAGTTAAGATGATTTTAAACCTAGAACATATCCAATTCAATGTGGTTTTAATAGCAACGTTTAGACCCAACATTTCGTCTTTTATTTCGCGTATACCAAAGGATTACGTTCCTTTAATGGCTCAATTGATTCGATTCTGAAATACATTTTCACATATCTATTTTTGGTAGTCTTTGCTTTTAGCGGCTTGGCGCACGATCATGACGGGCAGTTGCCTATCAAATACCAGGAGAATAAAGGTCAGTGGAATGATGATCTTTTGTTCTTTGGGCAAGCGGCCAACATGGATATATTGATTGGCGATGGAAGATTCATACTGCAATTACGAAGTCAGAAAGATTTCACTGCAATAAGTGATGCACACCATGGTGAGATTGAGCTTCCCGATGACTTCATGGTACATTTTCACAACATCGAATTCGACTTGATTGGCTCAAAATCTACTAGAGCATTTGGCAAGGATAAAACCAAGGATTTTGTGAATTACTTCATTGGTAATGACAGTTCCAAATGGGCTGGAGGCATAGGTCAGTATGCTGAAGTAGTCATGCCAGAAGTGTATTCGAATATTGACTTTGTTCTATCGAGTATTGGCAACCACATGAAATATGAGTTTCAAGTGAATCCAATGGCAGATATCGAAGACATAAAATTCAAAATCAGTGGAGCAGATCAATTGTACTTGGATAAAAACAGACTTTTCATGGCTAACTCAGTTGATCTATTGATTGATGAGAAACCCATAGCCTGGGAAATTGTAGAGGGCGAAAAAATGTTTCTTAATTGCTATTATCAACTCGATGGGGATACGCTGAGTTTTCACGTCCCAAATCACAACCCGGATCGTCCATTGATTATTGATCCTACATTGATTTTCTCCTCATATACCGGGTCCACCACGGATAATTGGGGTTGTACAGCAACATATGACAGTTTAGGAAATCTTTATGCTGGAGGAATCGTAGTGAGTACAGGTGGCAGTATGAATGGTTACCCCACCTCTACCGGAGCATTCCAAACACAATACCAGGGTGGTGGTACTGGACTGGGTACTGATATTGTTATTTCAAAATTTGAGGATGATGGGTCAAGTTTGATCTATTCAACCTATCTAGGTGGAAACAACAATGAAATTCCGCATAGTTTGGTAGTCAACTCAAACAACCAATTGTACATCCTTGGTACTACATCTAGCAGCAACTTCCCAACAACAAACAGTGCTTTTGACGGCACTTACAATGGTGGTTCGAGCATCGGTACAGGAACAGGTGGCAATAACAATTCTAATGGAGTGGCTTATCCAAATGGTTCGGACATAATTGTTGCAAAGTTCAATGCGAATGGCACCAATCTTATTGGATGCACCTATGTTGGTGGGTCTGGTAATGACGGGATCAATTTGAGCGATACCTTGCAAAAAGCTTATGCAGATGAATATCGAGGTGAAATCATCGTGGACAATAACGACAATTGTTACGTAGCGACTAGCACAGGGTCAACCAACTTTCCAATCGTAAATGGATTTCAAAACACATACGGTGGTGGACTTACAGATGGGGTCGTATTCAAATTCAATGCAAATCTCAGCAGCTTGCTTTGGTCGTCCTATATTGGCGGAAGCGAAGCCGATGCAGCCTACTCTTTGCAATTTGACCCGAACTTGAACGTATTCGCAACGGGTGGAACCAAAAGCACGGACTTTCCAACTACTAACAATGCTCTTAACCAGAACTATCAGCAAGGAAGTGCTGACGGCTGGGTTTCCAAAATCAGCAATAACGGTCAAAATCTTTTGGCTTCAACCTACCTGGGAACGAATAATTACGACCAAAGCTTCTTCGTGCAACTGGATCTTCAAGGCAATGTCTATTGCTTAGGACAAACTTTGGGTGCATATCCTATTGGACCGAGCTGGGTTTATTCAGTCAATAACAGCGGTCAGTTCTTGCACAAACTCACCAATAACCTTCAGAATACGGTTTTTTCAACCCGCTGGGGAACAGGAAATAGCAGCATTAACTTGTCTTTATCTGCATTTCTAGTAAATCAATGCAATCACATTTTCGTAGCCGGCTGGGGAGGAACTCTTTTCGGAACAGGTTCTCTGACCAGCGGCAGTTCAACCACCAACGGTTTACCCACAACAAACAATGCCGTCCAAACCACAACTGACGGAAACGACATGTACTTCATTGTTTTTGAGGACAGTGCCAAAGGAGTCCTCTTTGGGTCTTATTTCGGTGGAACAGGAAATGGAGGACGAGAACACGTAGATGGAGGGACAAGTCGATTTGATAAAAAAGGGATTATTTATCAGGCTGTATGCGCAGGCTGTAATGGATCGAATGCTGGCACCTTCCCAACTACTTCAGGTGCTTATGCAACCTCAAAAGGTGGAAACGCCAACTGTAACCTTGGAGCGATAAAATATGATTTGGTAACCCTTGAATCTGACGCGGATATTGACGGCCCAACTCAGGTTTGTGTAAATGATTCCATTGATTTTCTCAATGAAAGCTTCGGAGGCTCACTTTATCTTTGGGACTTTGGAGATGGCAATAGTAGTACGGAGTATGAGCCTAAACATGCCTATTCTAACCCTGGAAACTATAATGTCATCCTGATCATATATGATTCGGTAAGCTGCATTTTCGCAGACACTGACACCATTGCCTTGACCGTAATTCCAGGTCCATTGGCTATTGTGCCTAATCTTCCAAAGGTTTGTCCAGATACTCCGGTGCAATTAATGGCGAGTGGAGGTCAAACCTATGAATGGTCGCCTGCCGGGGTTTTAAATGACCCAAACATTGCAGACCCAATAGCCGAAGTAGAACTTTCCACGACTTTCATAGTTTCTGTCACTGATAGTTGTGGAACTGATACCGCACATCTCAAATTAGTAGTCTTTCCTGATGACACTGAGGCCATGACCGATACTGCACTTTGCGCTGGACTTTCAGGAAATTTGAGGGCCGAAGGTGGTGTGAGTTATTCATGGAACCCAGGGATCTATTTATCTTCAGCAACTTCACCTAGGCCACTTTGCAGTCCTGACACTACCACAGAATATATTGTTACCATAATAGATTCATTTCAATGTGAAAGAGACCACCCCGTGAAGGTTTTTGTTGAAGGTTTTATTCCTCAAATCGAGGCATATGGCGACACAACTGTCTGCCCAGGTGATCGTGTAATTGTGCGAGCCACCGGTGCTCCAAACTACGAATGGAAACCAACTACATGGCTAGTTGACTCCCTCTTACAAACCACTCCTGCTTATCCAGAAGAAAGCATTCAATATATTGTGAAAACGTTCAACTCCTGTGGTTCAGCCTTTGATACAGTGACCATAACCGTTCGGCTACCTGACTTAGTGGTGGAACAATCTCCGCCAGTTTGTTTAGGAGACAGTGTTCATTTAAGTGCCTCTGGAGCCTTAATTTATAAATGGACCGGGCCTGAATTTGATCTCCCCAATTACAATCGAAATCCATCTATTTTACCTGATGAAAGTGCATGGTACTATATTGTTGGTTCCAACATCGAAAGATGTGAGGGAGAGGATAGCGTTTTTGTAACTGTGCACCCTCAACCAACTTTAAATCTGCTGACCGACCCTGACACCATTACTGGCCTGTTTAATGTGATGCTCACAGCCGAGTCTAGTGGAACTATTCACTGGGTTTCTAGCGGTTACATCCCTTGTACTACTTGCGACTCCATTCAGGTATATCCATTATATAAGACAGAGTATTTTGTAGTAGCCTCTGACAGTAACAATTGCAAAACAACAGATAGCATCAGTGTAAAAGCCATCAGCAAACTCTACGTGCCATCTGCCTTTTCACCAAACGATGATGGAATCAATGATGACTTAAGAATTGAAGGCCACAATCTAAAGGACTTTCATTTAGTGATCCGGGACAGATGGGGTCAAATAGTGTTTGAAAGCTTTGACATTTCAAACCGGTGGGATGGCACCAAATTCAACAAGGGCTATATTCTGCCTGATGGTGTTTATGGATATGAAATCGTATATACCATCTTACCTGACCAAGAATTACAGAAATCGGGAGTAGTTACGCTGGTTAAGTAAAACGTGGATCAGTCTCCATTGTGTGACCACAATTATCACACGTTCTTAATTCTTCACTTGCATAATACTCCTTAAAGGGAGGAAGAAAGTCATTTTCAATATTAGAAAGCGGGAAATATGTTTCATGCAGTTTGTGGTTGCATTTATCACAAAACCACATTAGGCCATCTTTATGATCCGATTGTCTAACTCGTTCAATAACCAAACCAATAGACCCTTCCGAACGCCCTGGACTATGCGGTACTTTCGGTGGCAAGAGAAACATGTCACCCGGACCTAGTTTTATGTCCACCGGTTTACCATCCTCCTGAATTCGGACGTTTATATTACCCTCCAATTGGTAAAACAACTCCTCAGTTTCATTGTAGTGGTAGTCTTTGCGAGCATTTGGCCCTCCCACTATCATCACAATATAATCCGTTCCTTCAGGATATAAATTCTTATTGGCAACAGGAGGTTTTAATAAATCCCTATTATTCTCAATCCACTTTTGAAGATTAAATGGCTTCTTGATACTCATATGATTTCGCCTATTGCTTTGCTATCAATCGCTTTTCATTGATAATATCAGACTCTATGCTCAACACATAGTTTCCTGCATCTAAATCAACCAAGTCAAGCTTGATTATTCTACCGCTAACAATATTGTAATTACGAACCATCTTACCAGTCATATCATATAGTTTGATATCTCCTTGAGGAGTTCGACCGTTGAAATCGATACTTACTAAATCTGAAGTTGGGTTTGGGAACACCATAACACCACTTTCACTGGGTTCCATGACTCCAGCTGGCCAGATTCTAACAGTTACTGTATCCTTAGTAACACAACCATTTGTATCCTGCACCGCCACACTATAATCGCCAGAGAAAACAACGTTCAACACTTGGACAGAAGCTCCCGTATTCCATAAATAGCTCACGTACTGAGGTCCAGCATCAATAGGAATTGGTCCAAGTCCACTTTGGTTTGGCCCTAAATCCACTTGGTCTGGTATATTGAGGAATACCTCTACTTCATCAGACCCTTCGCAGCCAACACCATCCGAAGCGGTCACCGAATAGATACCTGCAGATGAAATAACAATCGAATTAGTTGTGGATCCTTCACTCCATAAGTAAGAAGCATATCCAGGAGGCGCTGCTATCACCGTGCTCTGACCTGGACAGAGATTCTTATCAGCACCAAGGTTAATACTTGGATCCTCATTTTCAAAATCAAGATCAACGTTTAGCGCAATATCACAATTACCCGCATCTGTGATCGTTACAATATATGGACCGGCAGTCAAATTGGATTCAGTAAGTCCGGTTCCGCCTGAACTCCAAACGTAAGAATACGGGGGTGTTCCACCGGATGGATTCAAAGTTATTTCACCATCTGCACTGCTCTCACATAATGCAAGGTCAATATCAAATGAACCCGCTAAGGCTGGTGGCGAGTATAAATCTGTAGAAATATCGTTAAAACAACCATCATCATCCGTTACGGTTACACTGTATGTTCCAACGCCAATATTGGTGATGGCTGCTGAAGTAGCGGTGGTTGACCATTCATACGAAAAAGGTCCGTTCCCTGTAGCATTCGCAGTCAGCCCACCATCGGTGTCTCCATAACAATCCAAAGAGTCCATAGTAAGCGTTAGATCCGGCCCGCCAGAAACAATCGTTGTGAAAGTGTCACCACATTGAGGGATAAATGCAACATAGTCATTGGATATCGTCCATGATGATGCGTTGCGTCCACTTGGTGTATACGCCACTGTTCCATTTGAGTTCTCGATACCCATTGTATGAGTTCCACCATCGCTTGGCATTGAAGTCGTGTGAATCTCAATCAATCCACAACCTTCGTATAAAACTACCTGCGAAGTTACATAATAGGAAGTACCAGGATAGTGCGGTACCGCATCAAAATCAATAATACATTTTCTGTTAGGCGATGTCCCCTGTGTCCAGTAGCTAATGGTGCCGGCATTGCCTCCGTCCGGATCTAGATCTTCCCACGCAAAAGCAATTAGATTATTCGGGGCTGTGCCGCTCGGCAGGTTCTGTCCGCTACAACATCCATTGGCTGTATTTGATCCAAAAAATATGAAACCATTAGATGAAATTCCGAATGTGGTATACTGATTCGCGAAAAAATTAAAGGTGAACCCAATCGATAGATTTGAAGAAGTGGCATCGTCTCCAAGAGAAACTGTACTTGCAGAACCTGGAACACCGACTGTATCAAACGCACCAGTCTGATCAATGGTATAAGAAGGGGCCCCATCTAAAACATAAACTTCTACTTGCCCTGTTCCGGCAAGAGATGGATCAAAATCTCCGTTTGAATTTATTCCTGCTCCAAATATTGTCGGGGTTCCATTACACGAGGCTGTCAGAACACTGATCGTGTCAGAAGAACAATAAAATGCTTCAAGCCCAGACAAGGTACATTGTCCATAGCTGAAAATTGTGACTATTAGAAATGCTGAGGATAGTAAAAATGATTTCATAGGTAGTAAATTAAGGTAAATCGAGCATAAATATAACCCGATCAATCAAACCTCACACACTACTAATCAATAATTATTCTAGATGAATAAACTAAGGCGTAACAAACTTGAAACCTTTACCATGTTCATTCATGATCTTAACGGAGTCATCAACTCGTAAGTATTTTCTCAATTTGGCCACATATACATCCATTGATCTTGAGTTAAAATAGCTGTCGTCACCCCAAATAGCCAATAATGCCTGAGATCTGTCCAATAGCTGATTTTCATGCTGAATGAGCATCTTCATTAAGGCATTTTCTTTGGACGTTAAATGCTGTTCTGAATCGCCATGTTTCAAGACTTGATTCTTAAAATCGAAAACAAATGATCCAAATTCAAAAACAGTCTTTTCTTCAATTTTCTCTTCGCCTTTTGTTCTCCTGAGGATTGCCTTCAATCGAAGCAGCAACTCTTCCATACTAAAGGGCTTGGTGATATAATCGTCTCCTCCAGATTTAAAGCCTTGAATTGTATCCTCCTTCATGGATTTGGCCGTCAAATAGATGATGGGAATAGTCGGATTGGCAACGCGTATTTCTTTACCCAGGGTAAAACCATCTTTTTCGGGCATCATAACATCTAGAATGCAGCAATCAAATTGACCGTTGGCGAATTCCTTCCAACCTTCCACACCGTTCACAGCTAGTGTAGTTGTATATCCTTTGGCTTGTAAATATTCAGAAAGTATAATCCCCAAGTTAGGATCATCTTCGGCCACCAAAATATTCGCGCTATTAAGCTGCTTGACTTCTGCTTCCATCTGTTTGTGGTTTTAATGGTATTTCTATATAAAATGTACTCCCTTTTCCTAGATTGCTTTCTACGGAGACTCTTCCCCCATGACGTTCGGTTATTATCTTGACATAACTCAGTCCCAATCCAAACCCTTTCACATCATGAATATTTCCAGTGGGTACTCGGTACAAACGATCGAATACTTTCTTTAAATTTTCATCGCTAATCCCTATGCCATGATCTTTAACAGAAATGACAATTGAATCGCCACTTTGCGCGGTGTGAATTTCTAAATGAGGTTCGTTCTTTGAGTATTTTAAGGCATTATCTAGTAGGTTATACATAACATTCATAATGTGAGTTCGATCCACCTCCGCAACTGCATTTCCGGCAGCTAAATCGGTTACTATCTCGCCTTTCTTCTCCTTGATTTGTATAGAAAACTTATCAATTACATCTTGAATTAATTGATGCAGATCCAATTCCTCCCTTTTCAGTTTGAAGTCACCTTTGTCCAGCACTGCGCTTTGTAAAACCTCTTCCACCAGAAGACCGAGACGCTTATTTTCAGCGTTTATTATACCGATATAACGATTCTTCACAGTTTCGATTTTCCCCAGCTCAGGATCAGTTAGCGCCTCGCATGCTAATGAGATTGTCGATATCGGAGTCTTCAATTCATGGGTCATGTTATTGATGAAATCATTCTTGATCTCGCTGTTTTTTTTCTGCTCAATAATTGTTTTAAGGATATAATATATAGACCCGATAATGATCAAAATAAACAATAGCGAAACGACCAAAAGCAGCCAAATATTCTTCAGAATGTACCCATCTAAATTGGGAAAATTTACGTGCAGGTAATAAGGCACTTGTATCACATCATTTGGAAAGAGCTTTGCTTTGAGTTGGGTGTTGGAAAGGGCCTCTTCAAATTCTTCATTGCCAAAAATCATCGCATGACTGCGATCAAAGACTCCAATCTTGAAGGGCATGAAGATGCCATGGTTATGAAAAGAAAGTTGCAGCAATGAGTCCACAATTTTCGGGTTGATTCGTTCATCGATGGGTTGATTCAAGTCAACTTCAATCAAACTCTTTACAATATCTCCAAGAAAAGCGCGCTTAGATTTTACTCTGTCCCGCAGTTCATCAATATCTGGTGCAAATGGATCTGAATTCGCCAAAAGCTGCATTTCGGTACTGTCCAAATTTGCTACTCTTAACTTAACCTCTTGTTCTAAATCTGAGGTAAACGGAAGATCATCCAAGGAATACGTAATGGTTTTTTCGGTTTTGGTTCCTCCTTGTTCTTCATTAACCTGCATCTGAATTTGATCTCCGGTTCGCTCAATTTTTTTACTGATTACATACTCCACTAAGCTATCATCAGGGGGAAATTGCATTTCGTCAAGACTATCCGATTCTTCAAAAAACAAGTATTTGGCCTCTTGATGAGACCTGAGCTTTGTAAGTGTTTCGTGCCTTTCGAGTAGATCAATTACCTCATTTATCGCCTCACCAGCGCTGTGTTCTAGTTGATCACGTTCCAAATTAAAGGCATTCTGAATCCAGTAAACTTGAACCGCGATTAACCCGATCATGGCAATCGATACTGTGACAACTACTGTTTTGAGGACGTTTGCTTTCATAAGCTGCGAACAAAAATAACGGGGTCGGTTGCGGTCGTGCCATGCTTAACAGTACTTAACATTGGTTAACCTGAGATTAACAGCAAATGTGGGATAGTAAAAATATGTTTGCTCAATAATCATCACCTATGAAAACAATCATTACGCTCCTCATAAGTATTTGCTTTTTATCGAGTGCTGCATATTCTCAGACAAACACATATAAACGGACTATAGAAATTAACGATGGTGAATCGCCAAGTGTTATCATCACTACCATTGAAAATGGAAAAACCACCATTGAAGAACTGTCAGGTGAAGAAGCCGAGCGGTACATCAAAAAACATGAATCAGAGAAACTGGTTGATTTAGAAATTACCAAAAATGACCTTAACGAGCTTGAGCAGGATTTACAAAATCTGATGTTGAAGGTTGAAACTAGAATTCTCGAATTAAACGAAGAACCTATTGATACCACCATTCAACGCTTCAATCGAAACATAGAAAAAACGAGTAACTGTATCAAAAGAGAGATTTGCGGAGCGATCTAAAATCATCAAATAAGGCTGTTTAGTTAGGTTTGAAAGGCCCCGATCGGAAGATTGGGGCTTTTCATTTAAATCCGTTTAGGGAATTACTTTTGACACTCATAGCTGACTATGGAAAAACTACAGAATTATATCAACGGAGAACTGGTGGCTCCAATTTCAGGTGAATATTTTGACAACTTCGAACCTGCCACAGGAAAGGTGTATTCACTGATACCAGATAGCGACTTGGCAGATGTGGAAACAGCAACGGCTGCCGCAAAAGCAGCCTTCCCAATTTGGAGCCGAATGAGTATCCAAGACCGATCCGACATTTTACTTCGCATTGCCCAACTCATTGGAGATAATTTAGATGAATTAGCACAAGCAGAGAGTCGAGACAATGGAAAACCGCTAAAACTGGCGAGAACGGTAGATATTCCAAGAGCCCAGTCCAACTTCCATTTTTATGGAACAGGCATCTTGCATTTTGCTTCTGAATCACATTCCATGGGCGATTTGGCTATTAATTACACCTTGCGCCAAGCAATTGGTGTTGCCGGTTGTATTTCTCCTTGGAATTTGCCTTTGTATTTGTTTTCATGGAAAATTGCTCCTGCATTAGCCGCAGGTAACACGGTGGTAGCCAAACCATCTGAAGTCACCCCGTATACCGCTTATTTACTATCGAAGATTTGCATTGAAGCAGGCCTACCCAAAGGAGTACTGAATATCGTACATGGATTAGGTCCTAAGGCTGGAGCTGCCATCATTGAACATGAAGACATTCCTATGATCAGCTTCACTGGAGGAACAGCCACTGGTGAGTGGATTGCGAGAACAGCTGCTCCGAAATTCAAAAAACTGAGCCTTGAATTGGGAGGAAAAAATCCCAATATCATTTTCGCAGATTGTGACTTTGAAGACATGATGAAGACAACAGTACGTTCATCTTTTGACAATCAAGGACAAATTTGTTTGTGCGGATCACGAATATTGGTGGAGCGGCCGATTTACGAAAAATTCAAAACTGAATTTGTGAAACGCGTGAAAGCCATGAAAGTGGGCGATCCTTCTACCGATGTAAATTTAGGTGCCGTGGTGAGCAAACCACACATGGAAAAAGTGTTGAGCTATGTAGAGCTGGCCAAAGAAGAAGGTGGCACGGTGCTTTGTGGAGGAAAAAGAGCAATGATCGATGGTGAATTTTCGGAAGGCTATTTCTTGGAGCCCACAGTAATTGAAGGTCTTCCGCATACTTGCCGAACCAATCAGGAAGAGATCTTCGGCCCTGTAGTTACAATCATGCCTTTTGATACCGATGAAGAAGCATTGATGATGGCTAATAGCACAAAGTATGGCCTTGCCAGTTCGGTATGGACAAGCAACTTGAAAAGGGCGCATACCATAGCACGTGAACTGCACACAGGAATCGTATGGATCAACTGCTGGTTACTTCGAGATTTGCGCACTCCTTTTGGTGGAGTAAAAAGTTCTGGAGTAGGTCGAGAGGGCGGTTTCGAAGCCTTCGATTTCTTTACAGAACCCAAGAATGTGTGTATCAGGTACTAAATAGCATGAAAGTGGGCGCTCTCTACTTTCATTAGCATACTGTGATAGCTTTTGTACCAGCGTTTCATGCCTTCCATTTTGGCCTTTTGATGGATAAGGTCCTTACGCCATTGATCGATAGCTTCCTTGTCTCTCCAATAGCTGATAAACGAACCCCGACCTTCAGATTTATGACTTTCCCAACCTAGAAACCCATCGATTTTATGGACCAATTCCAAGGTGATTTCATCCATTTCTTGATAACCTTCCAAATCATCACCTAGGAAATAGTTAAAGACGTTGGCGTAATAAGGTGTTTCTGGCCGAATGTTGTTTTTCCAGTTAATCACAACTATTGGCTTTGATCAATTTTCTTTACCATCGTCAGAATCGTTGCAATAGCCACCGTTTCACCCGTTTCGTCAAACATATCCACCAAGAACTTTACAATGCCTTTGGCTATGTCATCTTCTGATCGCTTCTCTTGATCAATCTTTTCTTTAACCGTAAACCGAACGCCAACCGTTGCTCCAGGGTAAACAGGCTTGGTGAATCGCGCTTGCTCTACTCCATAGTTCAGCAATACTGGTCCTTTCTTTGGATCTACAAACAATCCCGCAGCCTTCGATAGTAAAAAGTACCCATGAGCTACTCGCTGTTCGAAAATGGTGCCTTCCAAAGAAGTAGCATCCATGTGCGCATAGAAATTATCCCCACTTACATTAGCGAAGTTCACAATGTCTGCATCCGTAACCGTGTGCTTGTGTGTGAATACCGTGTCGCCAACCCTCAATTCTTCAAAATGCTGCCGGAAAACATGAGGATTCGCCTCTGGTTGATCCGCACCAACTTGAAATTGCTCTGTGATACGAGTAATGGTTTCCGGATGGCCTTGAATAGCCGTTCGCTGCATGTAGTGTTTCACCCCTCGAACTCCACCCATTTCTTCTCCCCCTCCCGCTCTTCCTGGACCACCATGTGTCAATAATGGCATCGGAGAACCATGTCCTGTGCTTTCTTTAGCACATCGTTCATTTAAAACCAAAACGCGACCGTGCATATGAGCCGTGCCAATAACGAAGTCTTTCGCTAAACTGTCATCTGCCGTTACAATAGAAGTCACGAGTGAACCTTTTCCCAGTTCTGCCAATCGAATCGCTTCGTCCATATCCTTATACGGCATAAGTGTGCTAACAGGTCCAAAAGCTTCAATTTCATGAACTGCAGTTTTGGTGAAAGGATCATCGTTACGAAACAAAATAGGGCTGAAGAACGCTCCCTTATCCTTATCAGCTCCAACGACATCAAAATTGTCCATGTCACCATAAACAATCTCTTGCTCCTTCATCAACAACTCAACATTATGTCTGACTCGATCTACCTGCGTTCTGCATGCCAATGCTCCCATTCTCACCCCATCGGCTGATGGATCTCCAATGGTCGTTTTTGCTAGTTGTTGACCCAAAGCAATCTGTACATCTTCCATGTACTTTTCCGGCACCAAAATTCTTCGTACTGCCGTACACTTTTGACCCGCTTTCACTGTAATTTCTGCTCTAGTGGCCTTAATAAAAATGTCGAACTCCGGTGTGCCCGGAGCGGCATCTTCGCCCAACATAGTCGCATTCAGACTGTCCGCTTCCAAATTAAAAGGAACGGTATTTTGAATGATATTTGGTAGCGCCTTTAACTTTAATCCCGTTGCAGCAGAGCCAGTAAAGGTGACCACGTCATTTTGAGTGACATGATCCAAAATTCCTCGCCCAAATCCACTCACTAATTGAAGAGATCCTTCGGGTAAAATTTTTGATGCGATAATTTCCTTGACCATCAATTCGGTCAAATAACTAGTGTATTCACTTGGCTTAACTACCGCTGGAACTCCGGCCAATAAATTAACTGCGATCTTTTCGAGCATACCCCAAATTGGGAAATTGAACGCATTGATATGAACTGCAACCCCGCGTTTAGGAACTAAAATATGGTGACCAATAAATGAACCACCTTTTGATAATGGAATTGCATCTCCTTCAACCGCATAGGGTAAATCAGGAAATTGCTTTCTCAGCGATGCATTTGCAAAAAGGTTTCCTATACCACCCTCAATATCAATCCAACTGTCCACACGAGTTGCTCCTGTGGCTGCTGATAGATGATAGAACTTATCCTTAATGGACATAAGGTGCAACGCCAAAGCCTTTAGCATTCGACCTCTTTCTTGAAAGGTCATTTTGCGAAGTGCTGGACCTCCAACGGTTCGCCCATAATCAAGGATAGAGGCGTAATCTAATCCTGCACTCGAAACCGCACCGATTATTTGTCCATTAATGGCATTTTCAGCCAAAAGCTCTTGGCCATCGCCATTTACCCACTGTCCTGAAACGTAGTTGCTAATTTTCTCCATATTATTATTCTATTTCTTGCACTCGCATTTGCCTTCGCTCTTTCACAAATTCCTTTAAAAGTTCATTTGACTCCTTTGTAAATTTAGTGTCATATATGAACTGTCCTCCCTGATACATAACCTTGCCCACTGGTCGATCTAGATCAATGGGCGCAGGCACTCTTCCGACAGGGTATAAATCCACAAAAAAGGGAAAGGCGTAATCCTTCCCTTGTTTGGCAGGATGAATTTTAGTGGATACTATCAGGGTCTTTGAAACATAACCCTTTGAAAAAATTACAAGTGCCACAGAATCCTGCATTTTCACATCTATGGCAAACTTTCCAATTTTACTTGTCGGTATTTCCTTCACAAACTTCATGATTCTTGTAAACATAGATCATGGATTCTTGACCACGTCTATTTTCATTGACCACCTTACCTGACATGTATAATGTCCCCAACTCCTGCCTTAGCGCATTCACCTGCAATCCAACACTAGCAAGCAATAACAACATGCTTAACCTTAAATCCATCAATTTACATCCCATTTAACCGCGAAGATAACGTACCTCTAGAACCAAGGAAAGTTGAGTAGATTTTTTGCAAGCCAAATGAGAGACTTATCCCGTTCAATTGAGAGGCTTGACTCGTGTCACCTTTAATTTACTTTGATTGATTCTTCCAAATCTCATATGACCGATTTTGCTCAGGTCTATCAAATTCTGGCTTCCGAAGTGGTTCGCATTCTTTCAAGGTATCATAAAGTTCTTGTGGTAATCCTTGATAGATTTTAGTGCCCTCCGTCTTCCATTTAATCATTTCGTCAGTTACGTCCTTTACTATTTTATGAGGATTTCCGACAACCACCTTTCGATCAGGAATAATTGATTTCGCGGATACGAATGTCAGTGCACCCACTATACATTCATCTCCAATTTCCACCTCATCCATTAATACCGCGTTCATTCCAATCAAGCAATTTTTACCTAGCGTTGCGCCATGCACAATCGCCCCATGACCGACATGCGCTCCCTCTTTTAGACGAACTTCCACCCCAGGAAACATATGAATCGTGCAGTTTTCCTGCACATTACAACCATCGTCAATAACAATTTTCCCCCAATCACCTCTTATTGCGGCACTTGGGCCGATATACACATTTGCTCCAATGAACACATTACCTGTTACCGTAGCCTGAGGATGGACAAAGGCAGACTCATGCACAACAGGCTTAAAGCCATCAAATTCATAGATCATATTAATCCGTTTGAAGCAAAGGTTGCAAAACTGACGATGTGACAAAAGACCGTCTTTTCAATCCGAGTAAAATAGAACTTGATAGAATGATTAACACTTCTATCTTTGCATTGCGGGGTGGAGCAGTTGGTAGCTCGTTGGGCTCATAACCCAAAGGTCACAGGTTCGAGTCCTGTCCCCGCAACCAAATCTAAAAAAGCCTCAACAATATGTTGAGGCTTTTTTATTTTCTTCGCCTGCATCATGAATCAAATCAACGCCTTCGTTCGAACCAATCTGCGAGAATTGACTATGTGGGTTTTGGTGGTCGTATTGATTACAATCAAAATATATCAAGGCGATCAAAGCTTCTTTGCAAAATATTTTACCGACCCAAGCTGGAGTCAAGGTGAATCAGATTGGTTTCGCTGGTTATATCATCATTTAGCCAGCCTACTTCTCTGGGCATTCGTGCCATTTATTATCATTCGTTTCTTCTTTAAACAAACTCTAGGTGAGTTTGGCTGGAAGTTAGGTGATTGGCGATTTGGATTAAAGGCTACACTCATCTCATATGTGGTGATGATAATGCCTGTTTATATAAGTAGTTTTAATCCTGAACATCGAGAATGGTATCCACTAACCACTTTAGCAACTGCATCTGTTGGCTATTTCGCTCTTTGGGGATTAAGCTATTTACCTCATTACATTGGCTGGGAGTTTATGTTCCGAGGTTTTGTTGGTATTGGAATGAGCAAATTCTATGGAAAAATTGGTGCTACAGGAATTCAAGTGATCATCACTGTTCTGCTTCATATCGGCAAGCCAATGGGCGAAACTTGGGGTGCGGCTTTTGCAGGAATTTACCTAGGTTGGCTCACTTACAGAACGGGTTCAGTTTGGTGGGCCATCCTTTTTCATTTCTATTTGGGTATGTTGAACACATGGATGTGCGCATAAGATGAGGTATGCTGTTACTGGCTCAAACGGATTAATAGGCAAGGCGCTTACACTTAAACTTGCTAATGAAGGGCATTCAGTTGTCGCTATTGTTCGTTCTGAATTTCCAGTTGAGTTTCTCGATCATGAACGTATCGAGCTGGCCAAGGGCGATATTCAGGATTTAGAGTTCCTTAAAGCGGCTTTTCAAAATATAGATGGAGTCTATCATGTGGCAGCATTTGCAAAACCCTGGTCGAAAGACAAATCATACTACTATAAGATTAATGAACAAGGTACCCGCAATGTCTGCGAGGCTTGTGTTGAAAACAATGTATCTAGATTTGTTTATACTGCTTCTGCTGGGATTCATGGCCCACAAAACGGCTCGTCTTTCATTGATGAAAACACATGGCCCACTGAATATCATACAGATTATGAGCAAAGCAAATTCAATGGAATGCAGGTGGCATTGTCGTATGAGCAATCAGGACTTGAGGTAAATGTGGTAAGTCCTGCCCGAGTATATGCTCCTGGCGAGGTGACGGAGAGCAATGTGCCCATGCGAATGGTTGACATCTATTTGAATAGAGGTTTTGGTGTGGTACCAACAGATGGTCTTGGAATTGGGAGCTATGTTTACATAGATGATGTGGTGCAAGGCCATATGGTTGCCATGCATTGTGAAACGCATGGTGAGGAGTTTTTAATCGGTGGTGAGAACTTAAATTACTTCGAATTCTTCGATATAATTACGGAAATCACGGGCCAAAAGAATACAATAATTAAAGTGCCATACCGTCTTAGTCTAGCTATTGGAAAAGCAAATTTGTTTTTAGCTGAAAACTTCGGAATAAAGCCCACCATCACCACTCCCTGGGTGAGGCGCTATTTGAAACATTGGGGGGTCTCAAGCGATAAGCTTAGGGCGCTTGGTTATAAACCTAGACCATTAAAAGAAGGAATGTTGCAAATCCTAAAACCGTAGAGGCTATTCAGACTTGTAATCCCGATTCTTCTTCAACTCTTCAGAGATTTCTTTGATCTCTTCAGGTGTTTTTCCTTTCAAAAACTCAGGTAATTCCATTCCAGCCATGTTAAACATCTCTTGTAACGGAGGTACAGATTTATACAGTCCTGAAATGAAGTTCGCTGTGGATGTTTTATCTCCGCCTTGGCTGCCGCCATCCCAAACAGTGACTTTGTCAATTTTGATGTTTTGAATAGCCTCGGATTGCAACCTAACTAACTCTGGAAGTTTGTCAGTAATCAATAACATAGCAGCATTATTGGCATCACCGCCAGCTGCCTTAACTATCTGATCTAAACCTTGCGCTTGCTTAGTCAAAACCTCATACAGACCTTGAGCCTCCGCTTGCCGTTGAAATAATACACCATCCGCTTCCCCTTTGGCTCTTCTTCGAATACGCTCTGCTTCGGCCTCTGCAGCAATTTCGACACGTTCCTTGTCAATTTGAGCAGGCACCACAATATCCGCTGTTTGACTGGCTCTATCCCGCTCTGCCCGCGCAGCCTCTGCCTGCTTCTCTGCGGCATATGCTTCTTCAAGTGCTTTTGCACTTTGAACTTTTTCTGCCGCAGTCGATATTTTTAATGCCTCCGCTTCTTTCTCTTGTCTTAAAGCATCTGATTGGGCCACTTTAATTTTTGCCAAGTTTTCACCTTCTACTGCCATCGCATTTGCATCCGCGACCCTTACCCGTTGGTCTTGAACCGCTTCAGCTTCTCCAATTGACCCGTCTCTATTTTTTTCTGCAACACTTTTACGTGCGTCATTGATTGCTTTGGCAGCAGCTTCCTTTCCTAATGCCTCAATGTATCCTGATTCATCTTTAATATCCGTAACGTTTACGTTTATCAATTTCAAACCAATTTTCTTCAATTCCGCTTCTAAATTGGAGGCCACATTTTCCAAGAATTTATCCCGGCTGCTATTGATCTCCTCGATGTCCATTGTCGCAACAACTAAACGCAGTTGGCCAAAGATGATGTCCTTGGCTAAATCGTGAATATCCTGCTGGGATAAGCCTAAAAGCCTTTCAGCCGCATTATTCATTACACCTTGTTCTGTGCTGATACCGACTGTAAATCGCGATGGCACATCCACTCGAATGTTCTGTCGGCTCAATGCATTGGTCAAGTTCACCTCAATAGAAATTGGAGTCAGTTCTAAAAACTCAAAATCTTGGATTATCGGCCAAATAAACGCTGCGCCACCATGAATACATTTTGCAGATCGTCCTTCAGTCCCACTAGACCCAACTTTTCCATATACGACAAGTATTCTATCCGATGGACATCGCTTATAGCGCTTGAATAATCCAATTAATAAAACAAATATGAATACGACAGAGGCCGCTATAATAATGACAAATGATCCTCCCATTTGGTGCTGATTTTAGCTTTTTGTAATTAATAATAAGTTTCCGTTGATGACCTCTTTTACATTAATCACCATTCCGTTTTTTAGGTCTTCTTCATCGTCAGTGATGGCTTCCAGTTCTCTAAAAGAGCCCTGCACCATGATGGTAACTTTTCCGATGTTACCGCGCTTAGCTCGAACGGTTAAATAAACTTCACCAACTCCACCAATCGCATTTTTCACATCCATGGTTCCGCTATCTGTGAGCTTGCTGAAGAAATAGAATATAGACGCCATTACCGACATCATTATCAACCCTGATACGAGTGAAACGATTACGACCGTAAAAAATGCCATTTCCGCTTCTAAACAAGCAATGCCTGTCCAACCGAAAATGGTAAAGAAGGCGACAAAATTCTTGATTGTAAAAAACTGAAAGCCGATTTCGCCATCAGCATCAATATCCATGTCTGTATCACCATCAATCTCACCGCCAACAAAGGTTAGCACCGTTTGAATCAAAAAAATCAGAGTAAAGGGAATGGCTATTCCCCAATATATTTGTTGCACTGAAGTGAGGGCATCCCACCAAGCTGGAAAGTTGTCGAACATAGGGCTGTGGTTTCGGGGACAAGCTAAAATTTTTTTCGCTTGTTTGCAACCACATTTTATTCAAGTCTAACCTCGAAGCTCTGCACCTACTTCTCTTTTGAATCTTTCAAGAAGTCGATTCATGGTTTTATCAACCTCCTTGTCCGTTAATGTTTTGTGCTCGTCTCGCAAACTAAAGGCCAAGGCATAGCTCTTTTTTCCCTCAGGCAGACCTTTGCCTTCATAAACATCAAATAAGGTAACTGACTTCAAAAGTTTTCGTTCCGTTTGATAAGCCAATCGCTCTAATTCCGCATAGTTCAGTGCTTGGTCAACTAATAGAGCTAAATCTCTGCGAACTGCTGGGTATTTAGGTAAATCGCCAATACTTATTGATTCTTGTCGCAGTTTGACCACATCCGACCATCGCATTTCCAAATAGAAAACATCCTTTTGTTTGATCTCAAATGCTTTTTTCATTTGATCCGAAATCTTCCCTGCCGTTATAACCACTTTATCTCCAAGATTCCAATCCATGCCGTACTCGAACCAATCATTGGAAGTTTCACTTGCTTTCAACTTGCTTGAGCTGATTCCCAATCTGTAAAAAATTTGCTCCAATGACCCACGTAGAAAGTTCCAATCGGCAGGAGTATCAGCCAACCGCCACGAATCTGAAATTTGACTACCTGACACCGCAATGCCCAATCTATGTTCTTCGAAGAAACCTTTTTCACTCTGGCGATAGATGTTGCCAAACTCAAACTGTTTCAGGTTGTTTTGCTGCCGATTCAAATTATAAGCGGCACTCTGTAAGACTGAAAACACCATGGCTGGCCTCATGATTCCCATTTCAGAACTCAAGGGATTATTTACGTGAACAATGGCTGATTCAGACCATTCAGCCGATAAGGCCCCATAGCGCTCATCTACCATTGAATTAGACATACACTCGAGAAATCCATTACCCACTAATAATTCTGTAATCGCCTTTTTAGCCAGAGTGTCAGCCGATGGTTTGATATCTCCAATGGAAGATTTAATTTGTGTGGTGAATGGGATAGCATCATAACCATATATGCGTAGTACTTCTTCGACTACATCTGCTTCGCGAGTAACATCCACTTTAAATGGTGGTATGCTTAGTGTCCACTCCCGCCCTTGCTTTTCGGCTATTTCAATATCCAAACCTTCTAGAATACGCTGAATATCTGCATCAGGAATATCATGACCAATAAATGCATTTGCCTTATCTAATCTATAGGTTACCTCGAAGTTTGGAAAGTCATTTGGATGAGTGTCGCTGATGTCGCTAGTTATTTTCCCTTGCCCCAATTCAGCGATCATTTTAGCGGCAAGCTTTGCTGCGTACGCAGTAATATTTGGATCAATGCCACGCTCAAAACGGAAAGATGCATCGGAGTGAATCGCTTGTCGTTTGGCTGTTTTGCGCACCCAAACCGGATTAAAATAAGCTGCCTCAAGGAAAACTTCTGTTGTCGATTCCGTAACCCCAGATTTGGAACCACCAAAAACACCTGCTATACACATGCCTTCCGTTTTATTACAAATCATTAAGTCATTGTCATTCAACTCACGCTCTTCGTCATCAAGGGTAGTGAACTTGGTGCCTTTCGATAGCGTCTTCACGATGACCTCATCACCATCAATTTTTGAAGCATCAAAAGCATGAAGGGGTTGGCCAAAGGCGTGGTTGATATAATTGGTGACATCCACCACATTGTTTATGGGTCTCACTCCCACCGCTTTCAATTTATTCTGCAACCAGCTTGGAGACGGTTCAACCTTAAGATCAGAAATTGTTACACCCACATACCGAGGACATGCCTCTTCATTCTCGACTTTAACAGAAATTACCCTACTAGTTTCAGCTGGGGAAAAATCATCCACAGACGGACGGCAGAGTTCGATTTTCTTGTTCTTCCGCTGAGCTAAAACAGCCTTTAAGTCCCGAGCAACGCCAAAATGTGAAGCGGCATCTGCCCTGTTTGGGGTAAGGCCAATCTCAAAAACAGTATCCGACTCAATCTTGAAGATTTGAGCTGCAGGAGTGCCAATTTTGGCGTCCTCAGGCAACACCATGATACCGTCATGGCTTTGGCCCACACCTATTTCATCTTCGGCACAAATCATTCCTTCGCTGACCTCTCCTCTGATTTTTGACTTTTTTATCTCGAAGGGGGCTCCATCTTCTGGATATAAAAGGGTACCAACGGTAGCCACAATTACCTTTTGACCGACAGCCACATTTGGCGCCCCGCAAACAATGGATAGAAGTTCCCCTGAACCAACATCGACCTTAGTGCAGTTTAATCTATCAGCATTTGGATGCTGCCATTTCTCCTTCACCTCTCCAACAAAAAGTCCTTTTAATCCTCCTCTAAGCGACTCAAAGGACTCGATTCCTTCCACTTCCAAGCCAACACTTGTCAATAATTCACTTACCTCTTCGGGAGATTCTTCTAAATGGATGTATTGGCTAAGCCAGTTGTAGGAGATTTTCATGAGCTGCTTTTCTAAGTCTCGTCAAAGGTAAAAACCCAATAATCACAGCCTACATTTAAATCAAAACTGATGAACTAGCCAATAATAGATCGGCAATCCAAGTGTAATGTTTATCGGAAAGGTAACCGCTAGCGCCATTGGGAGATAAATTCCTGGATTAGCCTTTGGAAGTGCAATTTTCATTGCTGCTGGCACAGCGATGTAAGAGGCGCTAGCTGCCAACACTGCCAACAAAAAACGGTTACCTGGTTCATCGGTTACAAAACCACTTATCACGGACACAATCGTTCCGTTAACTAAGGCAAAGAAATCCGCGGCTATCGTAGTAAACCATCCATGTTCAAAAAAGGCCTTTAGTTTTCGACCACTCGTGATGCCCATGTCTAAGAGAAAAATCGCGAGAAATCCTTTAAAAATATCTGTCGTAAACGGCATAATTCCATTGGCCTGCTCATCGTTTGCAACAAAACCAATGAATAAGCTACCCAGAATCAATAGCACACTGCCGTTTGTAATTGAGTGTTTCACCAGCGCTCCCAAACTGATATCCTTGCCCGCCCCTTGGCTGAAATATCTGATCAACAGTACCCCAACTATAATCGCTGGTGCCTCCATGAAGGCTAGAATCGCGACCATGTATCCATCAAAGTGAGTCATGTGAGCTTCTAGAAAAGAAATTGCAGTAACAAATGTGACGGCACTTACTGAGCCGTAGGCAGCGGCTACAGCTCCAGCATTCTCGGTCCCCAATCTTTTCTTTACGATAAAAAACACATAGATTGGAACTATACTCGCGAGACCTACACTGAATAATATAGTGGTTAAAATGTCGCTACTGTAAGGACTATGGGAGAGTTCTTGTCCTCCATTAAAACCGATGGAAAACAGCAAGTACAGCGAAATAAACTTGGAAGAATTTTGGGGTATTTCTAAGTCACTCTTGAACTGCACTGCCAAAATACCAAGTACAAAAAAGAGCAATGCAGGATTCGACAAATTGTCGATCAACAAGTCGAGGTTCATGCAGTCTTTCGCTCCTGATTTGATGCAACCTCGATAATATCCACTTTGCTCGACACAGTTATTCGAGCCGACTTATCTGCTTTTTCAAAAAACTCAACGAGACGTTCTCTTTCTTTTTTCAGTTCAGAAATACGAAGTTCAGAATGATGAATGTCTTTATTGAACCGTTCTTCATTCCTAAAACGCTTCGCTTGATGAAATCTTATTTTGTAATCAAAAAGTGCAAGTACTACTTCTTTGGCTTCCACTGCGGTGAAATCCGTGTCGACTAGTTTGAGATCAATCTTTAATTCGTTCATGCTAAAAAATTTAATTTTTTCTGAGTGCAAACTTTGAGCGATTAGTTCATATATCAATATTTATATTATCTATGTATTAGATAGACTTTGACTATGAACTATACGCTAAGACAACTGACTGTTTTCACCAAAATATGTGAGAACCGAAGCATTACAAAGGCCGCGGATGAATTACATATGACGCAACCTGCAGCATCCATTCAACTTAGAAACTTTCAAGATCAATTCGATATTCCGCTTACGGAGATAATAGGACGCAAACTTTTTGTCACCTCATTTGGTGAAGAAATCTATCAGGCCGCGATAAATATTTTGAATGAAACCAAGAAAATTGAGCAAACAGCTATGGCTTACAAAGGCCACCTTGTTGGGCGAATTCATATTTCCATCGTATCCACAGGTAAATACATCATGCCGTTTTTCTTGGCTGATTTTTTAACAGATAATCCCGGGGTTGAGCTTCAAATGGATGTAACCAATAAATCTTCTGTGATCACCTCTTTAAATGACAATTCTGTTGATTTTTCTCTTGTCTCAATACTTCCAGAAACGATGGCAATTGATAAAACCGAATTAATGACAAACCGATTGTTTTTAGTTGGCGGTGCGAATACTATAACTTTTGAAAAGCCTCAAAAGCCTGAAATTATTGCCGAATTACCATTGATTTTCAGAGAGCAGGGATCGGGTACTAGGCAAACCATGGAGCGCTTTCTTGACAAACATGGGATCAAGGCCGATAAAAAACTTGAATTGACTTCAAATGAGGCGGTTAAGCAAGCAGTGATTGCCGGTTTGGGATATTCCATCATGCCGTTGATAGGAGTCAAAAATGAATTATTGAAAGGTGATTTAAAAATCATTCCCATTAAGGGTATGCCGATTGCCTCAAGTTGGAATTTGATACGGCTTCAAAACAAAAAATTCCTTCCTCCAGCAAAGGCATTCTTAGAATATCTTGCATTGCACAAATCAAAAATAATGGAAAAACATTTCAGCTGGTCAGACCGAGAATTCTAGTCTCGTTTTAATCTCTTGATGTTAATTTTGGCACCATGAAAAATGCGCTAATTTTCTTCCCTATACTCTTGCTTATGCTTGCTTCGTGTGAGCCCAAACCTGAGCGTGTCGTTGAGTCAGAATGGTCTACCGAGCAACCCAAACTCGTAAGCTTTTTTATAGAAGTCGATGATGTAAAATTCAAGCAAGGTGAAGAAAAATACTACGAGAATGGAAAGTTAGAATACACTGGAACTTGTGACCCCGCTGGTGAGCGACACGGAGATTGGAAGTATTATTATTCAAATGGAAATTTGTGGAGCACGGGCAGCTACGAGCATGGCATTAAGACAGGAGTCAAGCAAGTCTATTGGCCCGAAGGTAAGTTGAGATATGAAGGCAATTTCACTGACGATCAGAAATCTGGACACTGGATATTCTACGACATGGAAGGAAATATCATCGAAGAAAAGGACTATTAACTAGTTGCTCAAATCGGCCCGTGGCGCGGATTTATTGCTGATATTAAAACCAAATCCTGCCGTCATTCGGATAGAACCTTCACGCTTGATATTCGGTATGGACGCATAAGCTGCACGCATAAAAACACTGCCCACGCGATAATAGCCAATCCATTCTGCGCCAATTTGAAAACCCGACTTATCAAATGGAGTCAAATTCTGGGTTTCATAAACTCCATAAACGTTTTGAGAACTTCCACCACTTGGTGATGATATTACTCCAACTCTCGCAAATACATCATCAATCTCGTGGCTATAGCTGTAGAGTACATCGGCATATACATTAACGGTAGAACGAACATACCTGTCACCATAATCAGTAATAGATACCACGGAATTAGTAATAACGGTGTATTGCGCCCCAATGGAAAGGTATGACATCTCCACCATTGTGGTATTTGGTCCATTTTGATCAAAAAGAATAGGCGCTCCCACTGGATTGATTTGCTCCCCATTGATCTCTGTTCCAGAATACATGCTTGATTTATATCCTACACCAATTCTTGGGCCTACTGATCTTGCTATGGTCAGCGGAACATATGTGACATAGTCCGTTCTGCCAACAGATTTAATATTCACCGTCTTCTCCTTCGTACTTGTCCATTGATAAGCTCCAAAAGCGCCAGTAAAATAAAGTTCTGTTTGTGGTTTGTCTTTATAAACTGAAAAGGAATACTCTGGCAGTTCATATGACGCACCCTCAGAGTCATACTTACTATACACCTTTTCGATCCGATCATAGTAGGCGATTTTGTACTCCCCTGCTATTTGAAGCCTACTTGATATCATGAGGTTTGAATATGAACGGGCAGCAATATTCAAGTTTACGGATGAGATGTCTATATCTCCAGGACATAGGTTTGTTGCAAAGGCAGTGAAATGCGTTGGGTCGTCATATTTAATGGTGTAATAAACGACATCCTCGTTTTCAATGTCTCCAATTTTTTCCAACTGAGCCGTTGCTGTACATCCAATAAAACCAAAAAAAGACAGTAACAGATATGATTTGAACTTCTTCATGGTTATTCAATTGATAATTTAAGGCTACCCGAAACTGTCTCAAAAACGTCATCATTGGAATCCACAAATTCGATATCACAAAAACTCACATAAAGGGTGTTTCCTGAAACCGTGGTGTAGATTTCCTGATTCTCTCGAGCACGATAGAGTTCACCGAATTGCTCACCATAATACATTATACACAACTCGTCTCCACCATAAATACCTGTCAAATATTTTCGATCTACATCGAGAGAGTCAGTATAAAAGTCCGCGTCTATGCGAACATGACTGTCATAGGAGGTGAAGTCTGCTTGAAATTTATCGAAGCTTTTGTAGTAATCTCCATCTAAATCGGTTTCAAACTCCCAAGAATCTTCGATCCTCGAAATCGACCGGTCTTCACATTCAGGATCAATATTACACGGGACTCCACACACATCTCCACAATCCACATCTAATTCACCATCTAAATAGTCAAATTCATTGTTATCACAATGCTCTGGAGTCTCCACCTCTGGACCATTTGCGTAGAAATCATAATCATCTATATATTCCTTTTTGCGACAGCCCGAAGACCAAACAAGCAGGCAAACCAATGCTGGTATTAAGTATCTCATTGAGTTAAACATTCGCCAAAGAAACGAATGTCCAGGACACCAATTTGCGCACAACGGAATAATGGAATGTCTTAAGGGCATCTGAGCTTCTTTAAATTATGTGATATTCATCTATTTCTACACCTTCGCATTCTCGTAAAACGGATTTCTATGAAAACACTACTAATTACTGGAGGCGGTGGTTTTATTGGCTCAAACTTGGTTGCTCACATTCTGAAATCAAAACCCGACACGCGGGTCATAAACTTAGACGCAATGACTTATGCAGGTGACGCTGCAAATCTTGCCTCTGTCCAGAACCATCCCAATTATAAGTTCGTGAAAGGCGACATTAGAAACCGTTCCTTGGTTGATGAGCTATTTAAATCGCACGATATTCGAGGCGTAATGCATTTAGCTGCCGAGTCTCATGTAGATAACTCCATCAGCAATCCTTCTGTATTTATAGAGACCAACGTGAATGGCACATTCAATCTTGTTGATGCCGCTTACAAACATTGGATGATCAAGCCCTTCCAATTTAGAGAAGGCTATGAACACTGCAAATTCTTACATGTGAGCACAGACGAGGTTTACGGAACACTCGGAGCCACGGGACTTTTTACAGAAGAAACCCCATACGCCCCAAATTCGCCATATAGTGCATCAAAGGCCAGTAGTGATCATATAATCCGAAGCTATCACCACACTTATGGAATGAATACGGTTATTACGAATTGTTCAAATAACTACGGTCCAAATCAGCATGATGAAAAACTAATACCCACGGTCATTCGTAAAGCGCTCACCGGTGAAAACATTCCCATTTATGGCGATGGAAGTAATGTTCGAGATTGGTTGTATGTGTTAGATCACTGCAAAGGGATAGAATTGGCATACGAAAATGGTCGAGCAGGTGAATGTTACAACATTGGTGGCAGAAATGAGCGGAACAACAACTACATAGCGCATACCATTTGCGAGCTTTTAGACAAGCATAAGCCAAAAACTGCTGGTAGCTACAAGGATCAAATCCATTATGTGGAAGATCGCGCAGGGCATGATTTTCGATATGCGATCGATGCAACAAAAATTGAATCCGAATTGAAATGGAAGGCCCAAGAGAATTTTGAGACTGGCATCTTAAAAACTATTGAATGGTACACTAAAAAGTACAGCTCCTAGACGTGTAAATTCTTTCCTAGCCCTTAGATTAATTCATTTTAAAATGTAGCGGGGTATCTTACCTTCGCTCAGACATGATACCTCCCCACAAGATTGACGAAATAATGAATGCCGCCCGCATCGATGAGGTGGTTGGTGAGTTCGTTAATTTGAAAAAATCAGGGTCAAGCATGAAAGGCCTGAGTCCTTGGTCGGATGAAAAAACGCCTTCATTCATGGTATCTCCTGCCAAAGGAATATTCAAAGACTTTAGTTCTGGCAAAGGCGGCAATGTTGTCACTTTTTTAATGGAACATGAGCACTTCAGCTATCCAGAGGCATTAAGATGGCTGGCACAGCGGTACAATATTGAGTTGGAAGAAGAAAAGCCTACTCCTGAAATGGAAGAGGCAAGAAGCGAACGAGAAAGTTTGTATGTCATCAATGAATTTGCCCGCGATTGGTTTGTCAACCAAATGTGGGAAGAGGAAGAAGGCCAAACCATTGCGCTGAGTTACTTTAAGGAGCGTGGCTTTAATGAAAGCATTATAAAAAAGTTCCAGTTGGGCTATAACCCTGATAGCTTTCAGGCATTTACGGACGTTGCGGCTGATAAAGGTTATAAGGACGAATATCTATTTGCTACGGGCTTAGTAAAGCAAAAAAACGAACGGAAATATGACGGCTACAAGGGACGAGTCATGTTTCCAATTCAGAATTTGAGCGGCCGTACCATTGGTTTTGGTGGTAGAACACTCCAGGCAGATAAAAATATACCTAAGTATATCAACTCTTCAGAGAGTTCGATCTATGACAAAAGCAGTTCACTATATGGACTCTACTTTGCAAAAGGGTCTATTGCCAAAGAGGATAACTGTTATTTAGTTGAAGGATACACGGATGTTCTTTCCTTTCACCAAAAGCATATTGAAAACACTGTCGCATCCTCGGGAACCGCGCTTACCAAAGAGCAAGTCAAGTTAATTTCTCGATACACTCAAAACGTCACGCTAGTTTACGATGGAGATAAAGCTGGTATAAAAGCCAGTTTGAGGGGAATTGATTTAATCCTTGAGCAGGGAATGCACGTGAAGGTGATCATGCTACCCGATGGTCATGACCCTGACTCGTTCAGCAAAGAGCATGATCGAATCGAGGTAAAAGAATATTTAGAAGAACATGCGCGCGATTTCATCGCTTTCAAAGCAGATCTTCTTATGGAAGAGGCTAAGGGTGATCCTATTAAAACCAATGACGTGATTCACGCCATGGTAGAGAGTATCGCACTCATTCCTGATACCATATTACGTTCCATTTACATTAGCGAATGCAGCAGGTTAATGCATGTAGGCGAAAAGGCATTGATCAGTGAACTCAACAAATCGCTTCGAAAAAACCATAAACAAAACAATCGCTTTAGAGGAAATGAAAATGTCCCAGAGGCGCCAATCATTGAAAATGACTTTCAGCAAGAGCAGAAATTTGCTGAGGATACGATTGAACATCAAGAACGTGATTTACTTCGTTTGATGATTAATTATCATGACAAGGAATTCACAATGGAGCTTCCTAGTGATGAAGTTCCAGAACCTGAGAAATATAATGTGCTGGAATTCATATTGGATGAAATAGAAGGTGATGAAATTGTCTTTGAGACTGAAAAATTCAAACAATTGTTTCAAGAAATTGGTGCCCGTTATGATGAACATGGCTTTAACCAAAACCATTTCATTCAGCATTCAAACGAAGAGATGCAACGTCTTTTTATTGATCTAATGACTTTTCCATATAATCTTGATAACTGGGAGCGTAAAGAAATTTACGTAGACTCAGAAGAAAAGAAGTTAAGAAGAGCGGTGATGGAGGCCATTTATGCCTATAAATCCAAGCGAGTAGAAAGAATGATCAAAGAATGTCAGCAAATGCTTAAGGATGCGATGGAACTTGGCGGAGACGTTGAAGAGTTCTTGAGAAAACAAATCAAGTTAGAGGAAGTGAAAAGAGAGATAAATCGAGTTCTCGGAAGAACTGTATTACATTAACGCCCAATGAAAGAGATCTCTGAAATACTTAACTATCAATTACTTGGATATCGAGACTTCCACTTGTCTTTGCTCGATTTGATCATTGTCATTGGTATTTTCTTTTTGACCTGGATAGGACTCAGAATCTTTAAGCTTTTTGTCAATCGAGCGATTAAAAAGCGCCAGTGGATGGACAGGTCTTCGCTTTATGCACTGCACAAACTACTCTCCTATTTCGGATATACGATCGCCATGCTTATTTCCCTCGAAACAGTGGGAATTGATGTAACGATTCTAATGGCGGGGTCTGCTGCTTTGCTGGTTGGGGTTGGCCTTGGAATTCAGCAAATATTCAATGACTTTACATCTGGAATTATTTTACTCTTTGGTGGTACCGTTCGTGTTGGTGACATTGTTGAATTTGATCAAACCGTAGGTCGAGTCATTGAAATTGATTTCAGAACCAGTAAGATTAAAACCAGAGATGGCATAACCCTGATTGTGCCTAATAGTCATTTAGTATCGGATAACGTAATTAACTGGACGGAAGGTGATAACCTGACACGATTCAATGTGGAGGTTGGAGTAGCTTATGGGTCAAACACTGAATTGGTTAAAACCATTCTAACCCAGGTAGCCGAGACCCAAGAAGGCGTATCAAAAGATCGACCGGTTAGAGTACAATTCACCGATTTTGGAGACTCATCCCTAAATTTCAAGCTATTATTTTGGGCAGAAAACACTTGGGAAATCGAGTTTCTTAGAAGTGAAATGAGGTTTGAAATCGATCGTCTTTTCCGTGAGAATGGCGTGAGAATTCCTTTCCCGCAAAGGGATGTGCATTTTTTCCAAGAAGAAAGCAAGAAAGAATAATCCAAAAATCCCAAGGCAAATTCCTTGAGGATAATCTTAAAACACTCCGTGTTTTATCTTACTATCTGCAACTTCTCAAATTTCACATTGGCTCCTGCATCATTGGTTACTTGCAATAGAAATATCCCGCTTGACAAAGAAGTGAGATTAATACGTTCGACAGCAGAAGAGCTTATCCCCTTCATTACAAGCTTAGCATCCACATCATAGATGGAATAGTTAAACCCACTTTCTAGGGCCGTTTCTACTTGAACAAAGTGTGTACTTGGGTTTGGGTAAATCTTCACGTTCCCATTAGCCGACTCATCGATACCTACAGGAGGGGTTGGCACAACCTTGGTATAAGACATATTCGAATCTGGATTACCATTTGTATCAATATCCACTTGAGCTACAAATAGATTGACCTTTTCATCATCAGTCCACCAACGATAAGTGCCATCTGTGGCAGTATCGCTGTAGTGATCATCAAAAAAGGTCAACATTAGAGTCGTAAATGGATGCCAATCACCATCGTAATAACAATCGTTGGTCACATCGATAATAGTCGAAGTTCTTTGGCGAATAGTCATGAAGTTACCTTGTGGTAATTGCATTTCTCCCCATGCATCTATTTCATTGTGGAAACTTGCGACAAAAATAGTTCGGAGGGAATCGATATAAGGGTGAGGGCCAGCTCCATCAAAATCAATCCCTAATTCATCCGTTGTTGTGTCACTTAAAAACTGCGAGCTGAACGTGGTCCCCATTGTGGCCGGATATTGCATGAAGCGCCATGTTCCGTCTAATTCACCCTTCACTGGATCGCCAAGGCTATCGTATTCCACTAAACCAACTATATCGAGGTAAGTGGCTATCTTCTTAAAGAACAAATGAATACTATCCTCATAAAGATCATTCGCCACGAAGTCCGCAGTTGGAAATAAGGCGTTTAGTGGAGCGGTGGACACTTCTTCTAAGATCACACCATCTGGCTTGTCTTCTGTAACCGAAGTGAAATCCCAAACTTGATTTCCCGCGGCCGATTCCATGTCTAAAAAGGCAGCATGAGTTGTGTCCTCGGCTAGAAAGACCGTGTCGCCTAGATTAGCCATGGACATTCCATCAAAAGTAATTTGTGCAGAAATTCCTGTTGAAATGGCCATTACTGCGAGTAGTATTGGTTTTCTCATAATCCGATTATTAATAATTAAATAAAACTAGTTGCTCTTTCAACTTGTTCGCCCGCTTACACTTCTACTTTTGCGCAAATCAATGTGAACGATGAAAGATTTTCTAAAAGAACTTGGGCTAAACGAAAGCAATGAAGGAACCTCGACAGGACAAAACTGGATCTCATCCGATGGAATCCTTTTTGAATCATTCTCCCCTACAGACGGTGAAAAGATAGGCGAAGTAAAGGGTAGTTCAAATGACAATTATCAGGCTGTTGTAGCACAAGCTGAAAAAGCTTTCGAAGAATGGCGTATGTGGCCCGCCCCAAAGCGTGGTGAAGTGGTCCGTCAAATTGGTGAAGCGCTTCGCGAAAAGAAAGATGTACTCGGAAAACTAGTCAGCTACGAAATGGGCAAAAGCCTTCAGGAAGGACTCGGTGAAGTTCAAGAAATGATCGACATCTGTGATTTTGCCGTTGGTCTTTCTAGACAGCTCCATGGCCTTACCATGCACAGCGAACGACCTATGCACCGCATGTATGAGCAATACCATCCGTTGGGTGTTGTTGGCATTATTTCAGCGTTTAACTTTCCTGTTGCCGTATGGGCTTGGAACAGCATGCTTGCTTGGATTTGCGGAGATGTTTGCATATGGAAACCATCTGAAAAAGTGACTTTGTGCGCAGTAGCATGTATGAATATCACCGCGGAAGTTTTCAAACGTAATAATGTTCCCGAAGGAGTTAATGGTCTTGTCGTGGGCGATTATAAGGTTGGAGAACTGATGACAAACGACAAACGTGTGGCTCTGATTTCAGCTACTGGCTCCATCCGAATGGGTAAAAAGGTCGGTGAAGCAGTTGGACGAAGGTTGGGTAAAACCATACTTGAACTTGGTGGCAATAACGCGATAATTATCACTGAAAATGCTGACTTGAAAATTGCCATTCCAGGCATCGTGTTTGGTGCTGTTGGCACCTGCGGACAGCGATGTACCTCGACAAGAAGATTAATTATCCACGAGTCGATGTATGATCAAATCCGCGACACTTTGATTAAGGCATATGGCCAACTGCGTATTGGAGATCCTCTTGATTCAAACAATCATGTCGGACCTCTGATTGATACGGATGCCGTGGCCATGTATTCAAAAGCGCTTGAAGAAGCTAAGCGACTTGGAGGAAAATTACTTGTTGAAGGTGGAGTTCTTGAAGGAGCTGGATATGAAAGCGGTTGTTATGTGAAGCCTACGATTGTAGAAGCGAAGAATGAGTGGGAAATTGTGCAAGAAGAAACATTTGCACCCATTTTATACTTGATGAAGTACTCCAATTTTGAAGAGGCGCTTCAAATTCAAAATGGTGTGAAGCAAGGTTTGAGTTCTGCTATCATGACAACCAACATGCGCGAAAGCGAAATATTCCTGAGTCATAGAGGATCTGATTGTGGAATAGCGAACGTGAACATTGGAACGTCTGGAGCAGAAATTGGGGGCGCTTTTGGAGGAGAGAAAGAAACTGGAGGTGGTCGCGAAAGTGGATCAGACGCTTGGAAAGCATACATGCGAAGACAGACAAACACGATCAATTGGAGTACCGAGTTGCCTTTAGCTCAGGGTATCAAATTTGATCTATAGAAATTATAAAGACAATTTGCCAGCGTTCAGAATTGGCGAGCCAACCCTTGCCGATTCTGTCGCGAAGGCAATGACTGTGTATTCGCCTACATCAGATCTAAGGTTATCCGTATCAAAGATTACCGACCATCTACCTTCATGGCTTTCGATGTTCACCTCATCGCCTTCAAACCCAGAAAGAACATGTCGAATAACGTTGGTATGCTCAAAACCTTCAATGTATTCGCCCTGCTCAAAGTATGGATGGTTTTCATCTTCATTACCATAGTTTCTTTGGTCATAGCCTGTTCCTTCCCCTGTGACTAAGTCTTCAACGATCAAAACAGTGAGACCTATCGATTCTAACGACACATCGTTTGATTCGAGTAAAACATCAATAGTCAAATCTTGGGCATCTAGGTTCGTTTCTATTGTAACACCCAAATTAACCGCATCGCGTTCCACACCTTCCACCATTTCGTTCAATCGATCCATTCCAAAATAAACTACGCCAGCATCGCCATTCACCCTTTGTATGAACGAAAGTGGTGTGTAAAGTGTCTTGTCTACTCTCTCAATGACATAGTCGGTGTACTCGTGATGAAGCGGTCCAAAAAGGTAATGAGTAAGGTGCATTACATTTTCGTTGGTCGCTTCCAAGTTTTCAATTTCATAATGAGCCAATGGACATGCGCCACATGAAGTGCTGGTGAATGGTTCAAGTAATACCATTCTTTCAAACTCGATCGCACGAATGGTATCAGACGTTATGATTTCTAGCCTGTCTTCAACTGGTGATTTTCGCAGGCTACAGCAATTATCATCAACACCAATACCATCCAATTTTTCATACTATCAAATTTTCCTAAGAAAGACGAAGACCTGCTCTAGGACTTACATTAAACGATCATTGTTATAATCTGTTGCCAAGGAATCTATTTAATGAGAATATGAACAGATATAGAAACTTGTTTGTTTACTTCGTGCACGAATGTCGATACTGATAAATACTATTTCGCTTGTTGCTGCTTTTTGCGCAATGGAAATCGTGGCTTGGGCTTCTCACAAATACATCATGCATGGGTTTGGCTGGGAAATTCATAAAGATCATCATGTTCCTCACGATGGGATGTTTCAGCGAAACGACCTTTTCTTTCTACTATTCGCCATTCCCGCATTTTTGGCCGTTTTTTATGGAGCTTCCAATGGTCTTACTTGGTTGACTTCACTCGGTTTTGGAATCAGCGCTTATGGCTTTTGCTATTTTTTGGTGCATGATGTATTTATTCACCAACGATTTCCATGGTTCAAGCGAACGGACAACGCTTATTTCCGAGCCATAAGAAAAGCTCATAAAATTCATCACAAATCCCAGTATAAAGAAGATGGTGAGTGTTTTGGGATGTTGTTCGTGCCTTTCAAGTATTTTCGAGAAGCCCGACAAGTAAATTAGGCGGCCATTAGTATTCCAGATCAATATCATTACTTGCTCATCAACGTGCTGACCATTGCTTACCCGTTGGCTCAGAGTTATGAACATCGCTTGAAATTTTTGAAAAATTGGAAGGCCATTTTTACCTCTATGGCGATCGCGGGTGCTTTTTACCTCGCTTGGGATGAACTTTTCACACAACTCCAGGTTTGGGGTTTTAATGAGCGCTACTTGACAGGAGTCTACATTGGCCATCTGCCCATTGAAGAGTATGGATTTTTTATTACTGTTCCATTTGCTTGTCTATTTGTTTACGAAGTGCTAAACTATTTTATTAAAAAAGACATTTTAGGTCCATATCGTCATGCAATTACTTGGTTTTTTCTGCTCGTCTCTATCATTCTTGGAACATTTTTATACCCGCGCATCTATTCTTCTGCGGCATTTTTCTTTTGCGCCATTCTCCTTTCTTACCAACTTTTTGTAGCAAAATCTATTTGGCTTGGCAGATTCTACTTAGCCTTCATAGTTTGCCTAATTCCCTTTACTGTAATGAATGGATGGCTTACAGGCAGCTTTACAGAAGAGCCCATCGTTTGGTACAACAATCTTGAAAATTCAGGAGTAAGAATGGGCACAATTCCATTGGAAGATTCGTTTTATCAGTTGAGTTTTATGCTCCTGATCGTTTCCATTTATGAAAGAGTTAAGTTAAGGAAGTCTTACCGCAGGTAACCTATCTCATAACTTCACTACTTTTGGCGCTGCGAAAATTTGCCACATATGAAGTATGCTATATTGATTGTTGCCCTTATCACAAGCTTAAATGCGGTTAGTCAAGACACTATAATGGTCTTTCAATCGTCAAATGTGAACTTAAACCTTCAGGGTAAAAAGACCGAAAAAGTATTGGACGAACCAATATCAATACGCGTAGATCTAGAGGCCAACACATTGACCATTGAATCTACAATGCCCGAAATCAAGGAGTTGTTTCGAAACAAAATGACTCAACCAATTGACTCAACCATGGGGAAAATGGGTGATGAGTTTAGCTTGACAATTGACAAAAACACGTTTGCACACTTCTATTTGGATGACAGAAAGCTAATCTTCTTTACTAGAAATGACATCCACCCATTAAAATGGGGTTTGATGCTAAAAGAAGTAACAAGGATCGAGGAGGAATAATTAACCCCACCCCATTATTACAGGCAGGTAAACGGCTAAAAAGCCTGTACCCCATCCGAGATATATTTGAGGTAAGTTATGTGACTCCAGTATATAGCGTGCCGAGCCCACTAAACCGCTCGCGAAAATCCCGAAGAGTATGTACCCCAAAAGGTTAATGTCATATAGTTGGGACATTCCATAGATGGAAGCCGTGATCCCTCCCATACCAATCATGTGAATACTGATCTTGGTATAGAAATTTACGAGCAAGGCAATACCAACGGCCACGCTACTACCAAGAAATATAGAATAAATAATTTGCGCCATTGGTATATCCCGAAGCAACCAATAGTTGGTCAAATAAAAGAACAGAGCGAATGTGAATGGTATCACTCTATCTTCCCTTGTGTCCAATTGAATTGAAGTGACCAACTTTTTCCATCTGAGTACAGCGGTGAACAGAAATGGAATGACGGCTGTATTAACGAATATCCAGCTTACTAGGAAGAACTGTTTGTCATGTGGAGTGGCGGCAGAAATGTATCCGTTCAATCCAAAAATTACCATCAATCCAAACGTTGGTAGGAATATCGGGTGAAATATATAGGACAATATGTGCGCAGAAACCCTCAAAGTTCTCTTCTCAATCTCGCCACTGGAATATCCAGTTGCTCACGATATTTAGCCACTGTTCTGCGGGCAATATTGTAACCTTTTGTTTTTAATTCTTTAGCTAGATTCTCGTCCGTCCAAGGTTTTTTCTTGTCCTCTGTCCCAATTAGATCTTGAAGGATTTTCTTTACCTCACGAGTGCTTACTTCTTCTCCATCATCATTGGTGAGTGATTCTGAAAAGAAGTATTTGACAGAAACCGTTCCGAAAGATGTTTGAATATACTTGCTATTCGAAACACGACTGATGGTGCTGATATCCATATGCACGATATCTGCAATATCCTTTAAAATCATTGGCCTCAGGTTTGTTTCGTCACCTGTTCTAAAGTACTCAATTTGATAGTCAACGATGGCTTGCATTGTTCGTATCAAAGTATCATGGCGTTGTTTTATGGCATCAATAAACCAACGAGCGCTGTCTAGCTTCTGCTTAACAAACATCATAGCATCGCGTTGAGCCTTATTGGGCTCACCTTTGATTCTTGAAAAATCTTCAAGCATCTCGGCATACTTTTTACTCATTCGCAATTCAGGAACGTTTCGTCCATTGAGCATCACAACGAGTTCGTCACCCTCTGACACCAACTGAAAATCTGGAACCACTTGTTCCACAGGTCTCGCTGATTCATTCATTGAGTTGCCCGGTTTCGGATTGAGGTTAACAATTTCTTCAATTGCATCCTTTAAGTCCTCATCTTCAATTTCGAGTCTGCTAGTAATTTTATCGTAATGCTTTTTGACAAATTCATTATAGAACTTGTCGAGAATGACAGTAGCCGTCTTGATAGTCACCGTGGCTGGTTTCCGCCTAATTTGTAGTAACAAACACTCTTGCAAATCGCGTGCTCCTATACCCGCAGGATCCATGTCTTGTATCTCGGTCTTTAATAAGTGCTCTACTTCCTCCTCAGACACCATTATACTTTGAGTAAAGGCTAAGTCATCTGTAATCGCCATTATTCCTCTCCGCAAATAACCGCTATCATCCAAGCTTCCAATAAGATGCTCGCAAATGGCCATTTGCTTGTCGTTTAATGAACGCAGGTGCAACTGAGCGCTTAACCGATCATGAAACGTTGATGCCGAACCAATTGGCATCCTTTTATCGTCATCATCCTTGCTATAATTATTTGCCTCGTATTTATAACCTGGTGTGTCATCATCGTCCATATAGTCGCTGAAATCGAACTCTTGTTCAGACTCACTCAACTCCTCGCCTATTTGATCATCAGTATCCGAATCATAATCTGATTCTTCATTGTCCTTTCCTTCCTCTAAGGCTGGATTAACCTCTATCTCCTCTTTGACTCTGGCCTCTAAGGCTTGTGTGGGCAATTGCAACATCTTCATTAATTGAATCTGTTGTGGACTCAACTTTTGGAGAAGTTTCTGCTCTAATGTTTGCTTCATTGCCATAGCCGAAAAATAGAAAATGGATCGTTAAAACTGTGCGTTTTTTGGAGTACGTGGAAATGGGATCACGTCACGAATATTATTCATCCCTGTCACGAAGCTTATCAATCGTTCAAAACCTAAACCAAAACCACTATGCACGCAAGTTCCGAACTTTCTAGTGTCTAAATACCACCACAGTGATTCTTCTTCAATATCAAACTCCTCGATCTTCTTCTTTAACACGTCATATCGTTCTTCTCGTTGAGAACCGCCAACTATTTCACCAATTCCAGGGAAGAGAATATCCATGGCCCTCACCGTTTTGCCATCATCGTTCAAACGCATATAAAATGCTTTGATCTTTGCTGGGTAATCATATAGTATAACCGGTTTTCCGAAGTGCTTTTCAACTAAATAACGCTCATGCTCGCTTTGCAAATCCGCACCCCACTCTTCAATGATGTAGTTGAATTTTTTCTTCTTATTTGGTTTTGAATTCTTCAATATCTCAATAGCCTCAGTATAGCTACATCGAACAAATTCATTGTTGGCGACAAATTGTAATTTTTCAAGCAAAGGCATGGTTCGCTTGTCCTGAGGCAAACTCTTTTCTTCATCATCCTGTCTTTTGGCAAGTAACTCCAAATCCTCCGCACAATGCTCTAATGCATAATTGATAGTAAACTTCAAGCAATCTTCAGCCAAGGTCATATTGTCAAAAAGATCATTAAACGCGACCTCTGGCTCAATCATCCAAAACTCCGCAAGATGACGCGTGGTGTTAGAATTTTCAGCCCTGAATGTTGGTCCAAACGTGTAAATCTTTCCCAACCCCATAGCGAAAAGCTCCCCTTCCAATTGACCTGAAACGGTCAGATTTGTTTCCTTTCCAAAGAAATCTTCTTTCCAGTTTACTTCCCCGTCATCTGTCTTAGGTAAGTTAATTGGATCGAGTGTAGAAACGCGAAACATTTCCCCGGCCCCTTCCGCATCAGAACCAGTTACTATAGGTGTATGAACCTGAAAAAAACCATTGTCATTGAAGTACTTATGAATGGCAAATTGCATAGCATGTCTCACGCGAAAGACAGCACCAAATGTTTGCGTGCGAGGTCGCAAATGAGCGATCTCTCGTAAAAATTCGAGTGAATGTTTCTTTGGCTGTAGTGGGTATTCCTCCGGGTTGGCATCTCCAAGAATTTCGAGTTTATCGGCTATCAACTCCACTTTTTGACCTGCACCAAGTGATTCAGCAACTGAGCCCGATACGGCAATACAAGCTCCGGTGGTCACTCTTTTAAGCAATGCTTCATCCATTTGGTCAAAGTCGACTACTACCTGCAAGTTTTTTGAAGTGCTGCCATCATTCAATGCAATGAATCGGTTACTTCGAAAGGTTCGCACCCAGCCTTTTACCTCAATCTTTCCCCCAACAGGTTCGCTTAAAACAATTGATTTAATATCCATCGCACATCTTAATTAAGGCTGCAAAGGAAAGAAGTAAGATGAAATGATGGCGCGTTAATTGACCCTGCGCATCCAAAATTGAGTTTCTGTGCGCTGTTCTGCATTCAGTTCTTGCGAATACTGACCCCTAAATGCGCTTTCGGAAAGTATCTCAAAGGGAATTTCAAGTATCGATTCCTCCAATTCTCTTTCAAAGTCCAACTCATCGAAGATTCTTAAAACCGAATCATTCGTCTCAAAATTCACTGAATACACCTCCCTTGTGACTACTCCACTAAAGTTGATGTAATTGAATACAAACCCCGTGTCATCATCACAATTCACCATCAAATCAAAAAAGTATGTAGGCCTTTTATTCACAAAAATGGTGTCGGTTGTATCGGTTCTGGTTGTGACCCAAACCGAATCGCTCTGCCATCGGCCCATTAAGGTGTCATTTACTAGGCAAAATTTTGCTTTTTCAGGATATGGGTTCTCAATGTCCACAATTCTCTCGCACGATAAAAATAAAACAGCCATTATCCCAAACACACCTAATCGAAGGACGCTTAAATTATCAGGTTTGGAAATTTTCATTTTACTCTTTATTGCCATACCGAAATATGTAACGCGAATTACTGCACAAAATTTCGAATTCCCGAATTTACTTCACGCCATGGATATGAATTAATCTTGCAACATGGACTGGATTGAAATGGGATATGTTGGACTCTTTATTGCCACCTTTTTGGCGGCTACCGTTCTTCCATTCAGTTCAGAATTTGTTCTTATCGCATTGGTCGCGGCCGGCTCCAACCCGACAGTTTGCTTAATTATTGCCTCATTGGGCAATACAATTGGCGGCATGAGTAGCTATGGTATCGGCAGGCTCGGTGACTATGAGCGCATTTCAAAATGGTTGCGCCTCAACCCAGACTCTATTCAGCGCTGGGAGCCAAAGATCGACCGATATGGACATTGGTTAGCCTTGCTTTGCTGGATGCCATTTATTGGAGATCCGATAGCGGTCGCACTTGGGGTGTTCAAAACTCGATGCATTCCAGTTTTAGGATTAATGCTATTTGGGAAATTTATACGCTATTTTCTACTAATCTATATTCAGCTCAAAACACTGTAAAATAAGCAAATAACCTTTATCTTCGCGGATTACGCCATTAGGTTCGGAAATTAGTGAGAAGTTTATTTATATCTATTTTATTGGTTCTGTTGACACTGGTTCCCATGGCTCAAACGCGATATTGGGTTTCAGATGTAAATGCAAATTGGAACAGTGACAATTGGGCAAATTCTTCGAACGGAGCCCCCGATGGAGGTGGCCCACCTACGGCAGCTCAAAACGCTCGTTTTGATGTAAATGGCTCAGGTAACTGCACCCTTAACATTGCCTTAGATACGGTCACTAATCTTGAGTTAACGAATTATCCCGCCACAATAGAATTTGATGGGAACTCGCTTCGCGCCACTGGCACAGTAACCTTGACAAGTGGGGCCTTAGATGACAATTCAGGCGGAAGTGTTCTGACTGTAGTTTCTACTGGTGTGAATACAACCTTCAACGGGCGGAAACATCTATAATGGCAACACTACTTTCCGAAATTCTGGCACTGGATATCAAATGATACCGAACAATTTAGCTGACGATTTTAATGGCGATTTAACTCTAGTCAAAACCTCTACGGGTATCATGTACCCATCCTATAGCAGCACCTCGACTGTCGCTGGAAACATCAATTTTGACGCAAATACTGCCATCACAATCGGAGCAAATTCAGGGCGATTTGAACTGGATGGTACGGGACCTCAAAGTATCAACGACTTAGGAACGAGTACAACTCCAATTTTTAGAAGGTTAGAACTCAACAACTCCGCTGACTCTGTTACACTGAACATGCCCATACAAGTGCAAACAGAAATGGCATTTACTGATGGAATTATGAATTCAGACACCATCAATATTCTCGAGATATTAGATAATTGCTCAGTAACGGGGGCATCCGATGCATCGTTTGTTTATGGCTACGTTTTAAAAACCGGAAATGATGTCTTTGAATTTCCTGTGGGCGACTCTATTTATCGTCCAATCAGCATTTCCAATCCGAGCAGTGGAGCTGCTCAATTCCGAGCTACTTACAATTATTCCAATCCAGCACCTACTTATACTTACGGTGCAACGGACGCTCCCATCGATCACACCAGCACTCGCGAATACTGGATTTTGGACCGAGTAAATACTACGAACAATGTGGACGTTACCTTAACTTGGGATGTAAACAGCGGAGGCGTTACGGACTTAAGCGAATTACTCGTAGCAAGGTGGGACGGTGATTCATGGACAAGTGAAGGAAACGGTGGTACAACCGGAAACACGACTGCTGGAACAATAGTTACCGCTGCTGCGGTCACCAACTTCAGTCCATTTACTTTAGCCTCTTCCACAAGCAACAATCCATTGCCCATTGAACTTTTATCCTTTGATGCTACTCCATCAGGGGATGATGTAATTATTGAATGGGTAACAGCTACCGAGGTTAATAACGACTACTTTACCGCAGAGCGCAGCGCAGACGGAATCATATTTGAAGCTATAGAAACTGCAGTTGGAGCTGGAAATTCTATTCGAAAGATTCAATATGAAACCATGGATGCAGATCCGTTAAAAGGAGTTTCATATTACCGATTGAAACAGACAGATTACGATGGTTCATACTCTTACAGCCAAGTAGAACAAGTTGATTATTCAAGCGAATCGAACACTACTATTTTTGCCTCAAATGAGGATATCCGAATCAATGCCAGCTCAGAGCACAGCGAGCGAATCGAAATTACCATACGGGATGCCTCTGGCAGAATCGTTCACTCTGAAACTTGGATGAAATCAATTGGAAAAGACTCATACGCAATCTCACAATCCGTGATAGATGCTGCGGGAGTCTATCTCGTTACACTTCAAGGAGATTTCACCAATACTACTGAGCGACTATTCCTTCGCTAAGCCATCACTTCCTCAAGCAACCCAATCGCCTTTTCGAGGGAGTTTACGTTATTGAAAACCATGCTTAATCTATCATTTCGTTCACGCATCTGAACCTTGTTCGCATTTGTTTGAACGTACATAATGACCTTTTCAAACTTGGGCGATTGGTAATAGGTGGAAGACTGATCTGCCAAGAAATATCCAATCAGCTTTTTCTGTTTGAATACCACCTTTTCCATACCAATATCCTTCCCTGCCCAAATCAATCGTTTAGATTGCAACAGTCTGTTTACGGCAGGTGGAATGGCGCCAAATCGGTCGATCATGTTTTCTTCAAACTGAGTGAGACCGTCCAAGTCATTAACATCCGCAAGGTTTCGATAAACCGTCATTCGCTCGGTTACATTGTTGATATAATCATCCGGAATATGAACCTCAATATCCGTTTCTAATTGACAATCACTCACGTACTGCTTGTCCTTTTCCTCCTCGAACAAATCCTTAAACTCATTTTCTTTCAATTCTGCGATGGCCTCTTCCAGGATCTTTTGGTAGGTATCATATCCTATGTCGGATATAAATCCACTCTGCTCGCCACCCAGCAAATTTCCAGCACCGCGTATGTCCAAATCGCGCATGGCGATGTTGATTCCACTGCCCAAATCGCTGAATTGTTCCACTGCCTGAAGTCGCTTTCGTGCCTCATTAGTCAGGGTGGACATAGGGGGGCAAAGCAAATAACAAAACGCCTTTCTGTTAGAACGTCCCACTCGACCCCGCATTTGGTGGAGATCACTTAATCCAAAGTTCTGAGCCTGATTGATGATGATGGTATTGGCATTCGGAATATCGAGGCCACTTTCGATGATGGTCGTAGAAACCAACACATCAAATTCTCCTTCAATGAATCGAAGCATAATGTCTTCCAACTGTTTACCATCCAACTGACCATGTGCAAATTCCACAGTGGCCTCGGGCACAATCTTCTTGATCATAGCACAGACATCCCCTATATTTTGAACTCGATTGTGAATGAAGAATATTTGTCCGTCTCTGCTCAGCTCGGAATAAATGGCATCTCGGATAATGGCTTCGTTGAAGGTATGCAGTTCGGTTTGAACAGGAAATCGGTTGGGTGGCGGAGTGTTGATCAAACTCAAATCACGAGCCCCCATCAATGAAAACTGAAGTGTTCTAGGTATTGGGGTCGCTGTGAGTGTCAACGTATCCACATTGATTTTCATCGTCTTCAGCTTATCCTTTACACCTACTCCGAACTTTTGCTCCTCATCAATGATCAGTAATCCAAGGTCCGCGAATTTGATGTCTTTACTGACCAAGCGGTGTGTTCCGATGAGGATGTCCACCTTGCCTTCTGCCAAGCGCTTTAAGGTCTCCTTTTGTTGCGCTGTGGATCGAAATCGATTTATGTAATCGACCGTTACAGGGAAATCTTCTAGGCGTTTTTTAAATGTCTTGTAGTGCTGTAAGGTAAGGATGGTGGTTGGCGCCAGCACTGCGACTTGCTTACCATCAGTTGCTGCTTTGAATGCTGCTCGAACAGCAACCTCCGTTTTTCCAAAACCTACGTCACCACAAACCAATCGATCCATGGGCCAAGACTTTTCCATGTCAGCCTTAACGGCATTTGTGGCCTTCTCCTGATCTGGCGTGTCTTCATAAATGAAGGAGGATTCTAACTCTATCTGCAAGTAGGTATCAGGAGAAAAAGCAAAACCTTCTTTCAGCTTACGCTCCGCGTACAATTTGATTAAATCATAAGCTATTTCCTTGACCTTTTTCTTGGTCTTATTCTTCAGATTCGCCCAAGCCTGGGTGCCAAGTTTGTTGATTTTTGGCGTTGTGCCGTCCTTGCCAACGTATTTCGATATGCGGTGCAAAGAATGAATGCTAACGTAGAGTGTGTCACCGCCTGAGTATATCAATCGAATGGCCTCCTGCATTTGTCCGTTGACTTCAATCTTTTGAATTCCTGAATACTCCCCAACTCCATGGTCAATGTGCAACACAAAATCGCCAGGTTGTAGGTTGGTCAGTTCGTTGATCGTGATTTGTCGTTCTGCCTCCGCAAATCCTTCCTTCAGTCGATAGCGGTGATATCGTTCAAATACTTGGTGGTCTGTGTAGCAAACAAGCTTTAAATCATGGTCAATGAAACCCTCATGAATAGCAGTGTTAATTCCTTCAAAATCGAAGGGGTTATCAATGCCGTCACGATTCTTGAGAATGTCATGAAATATTTGATGTAAGCGGGTTATTTGTTTTGGATTCGATGCAAAAAGATAGTTGCTAAACCCATTGTGCTGATGGTTCGTGAAGTCCTTGATCAGCATATCAAAGTTCTTATTAAACGGAACTTGGGGTGACTGATTAAACTGAATTTCTACATCTGGTTTGATGATGGACGGACGGTCAAATTCAACCTGCGTGAACCTTTGTAATTGCTCCACATAAGCGTCCTCAGATAAAAACAGTTGATCTGGTTCAACGTGTTTGATTCCGCTTTGTCCTTCATAAACTTCTTCTACGGTTTCAAAAGCCTTGGCCACTCGCTCTTGTATGAAATCAGAGTTTTTCAGCCAGATAACTGTATCGTCCGGTATGTATTCAAGCAACGACTGACGTACCTCTTTCATGGCCTGCTTCTGCACATCAGGAATTATGGAAATGTGTCCATGTTCCTTCACGCTGAGCTGAGTCACAGGATCGAATGTTCGCAAACTGTCTACTTCATCACCAAACAACTCAACACGATATGGCCGATCGTTTGAGTAGCTCCAAATATCAATGATGCCACCGCGAATGGCATAATGACCCGGTTGATAGACAAAATCTACTCGCTCAAACTCCAACTCTTGGAGCATATCATTCACAAAATCTTGATCGAGTGCGTCACCTGTATGTATGGCCAGTGTGTTTTTGACCAGGTTTTGCTTCGTCACCACCTTTTCCGTCAGCGATTCGCAATAGGCCACTATGACAAAGTTTCGTTTTCGGGTGTTGATGGCATTGAGGACCTCGGCCCGCATCAACATGCTTTCACTTTCTCGTTTTCGAGGCGACATCTCCTCAGCATCTCCCGTCTCATAGGGTTTACGACCACTATGCGGGAAAAAGAAAACGCGATTTGGACTGATTAGATTTTGAAGATCGTTGTAGAAAAAGGCCGCTTCTTCACGATCGTTGAAAATCATTAAGTGGTGAACCTCACTTTTTTTGAATGCGGCAGCGGCCACAAAGCTCAAAGCGGAACCAACCACCCCTTTTAATCTGTGACGAATGGGCGTAGCGAGGTCAGGCCCAAAATCGAATTCCCCGATTTTTGGACTTTTCTCAAACAGCTTCTTTAAATCGTCAATTCCCACAGTTCAGTCGCGATTGCGAATGTAGGTTTCTACATGATTTTATCTAGTGATCTATAAAGAGATTACCTAACTTAGTCTCGAACTCCCATCACTATGAAATTACCTGCTCTGCTCCTTTTCCTAAGCTCCATTTGGATAACAACATATGGACAATCGATCATTTACGTGGATGCAAACAACACCGGCACCCAAAATGGACAGAGTTGGAGTACCGCTTTTTCAGATTTGCAAGGTGCACTAACAACAAGTACTGCTGGCGACAGCATATTTGTGGCAGATGGCGATTACTATCCAAACAGTGAACTCGCAGGCAGCACAGACCCAAGGGACAAAGCTTTTCTAATACCAAGCGGAGTTGCTCTCTTCGGAGGATTTGTTGGCAACGAATCTTCCATTACTGATCGGTCACTAGATTCAATGTCCCTGCACGTGACAAACCGAACTCGATTGAGTGGTGACATTGGCACCTTAAACGACCCCACGGACAATTGTTATCATGTAATCGTATCTATTCTATCTTCCAATTCTACCTTAATAGATGGGTTCACCATATCTGACGCCAATGCAAATGGGCAAGATTCCATTGTTGTTAATGGGGTGGATGTATTCAGAAAGTATGGAGGAGGTCTAAACCTGACAACTAGTTTTTTAACCCTTGCAAACTGCGTTGTTCGAGACAATGTTGCTAGCCGAGGCGGTGGAGGCATCAACAACAATGACAGCGACCCAAACATTGAGACCAGCACCTTTTATTTTAACAGTGTGATTTGGAACGATGACCAAGACCCAAATTCAGGTGGCGGTGCCATGCGCAACGATGCAAGCCATCCAAACATCTATCAAACTGCATTTAAGGGTAATGATTGCTATGCAGCTCAAGGAGGTGGTGCCATTCGAAATGAAAATGCCAGTAATCCCACTTTTGACCATTCAAGGATTAGGGATAATTCTACCACATTTGGCGGTGACGGTGGGGCTGGCATGTACAATGCTACAGGGAGCGCACCCATCATTTCAAATTGCAAATTCCTATCAAACTCTACACCTGAGCAAGGTGGGGCCATGTACAATGATAACAGTACCCCCATTGTTTCGAATAGTTTGTTCCAATCAAACATAGGCGTTGGCGGAGCTGGAGCGATTGAATCCGATGGAGGTAGCCATATGGAATTATTGAATTGCGAGTTCTTTTCAAATTCGACCGATGGAGACGGTGGGGCGCTACAAAATTGGAAAAGCAGTCCAAGCATAAACGAATGCCTTTTTGTAGGCAATCATGCCGATGGAGACGGTGGGGCGATATTCAACTATAACGAATGCAGTCCGTGGATATCGAATTCCACATTTCGCAATAATTCGTGCGATGAAAATGGTGGTGCGATCTACAACCGAAGAGATTGCAATCCTGTTCTGACTCAATTGCTCATCTATGACAACTATGCCGGAAATGATGGTGGCGGCATATACACAATCACCAGTAATAGCGCTCCGTGTAGCCCAATAGCGACCAACGTAACCATTGTTCAAAACGAGGCGGGCAACAGCGGTGGTGGTGCCTTTGATGACGGCATTGGAAGTTCTCGATTAAAGAACTCCATCGTTTTGGGAAACATCGCACAAAGCAACAACGAAATTGACGCTCCGGCAGCATCGGCCGTTACGAATGTCTTTTACAGCATCATCGGCACGGAATACTACACTTTTGGCTCAAACACTCCTACGACCTACTCGGGCAGCGTTTTTATCGACCCAAACAATGATGATTTCCATCTGGTTTCAAGCAGTCCTGGACTAAACGCAGGTGATAGCAGCTATTACGCCAGTTCCGCTACGCCAAACTTGAGCGCAATTACTGAAGACATGGACGGCAATCTAAGAGTGATGGGGTCAAACATTGATTTAGGTGCCTATGAAGTGTGTCCAGACACGCTGATTCCTGAAGTGAGCATTACGGTAGCACCCAGCGATTCCGTGGCGGACAGCACGATTGTGACCTTCTCATCCAATACAAACGTCACATCCATTACCCAATATCAATGGCTGAAAAATGGATCGGCTATATCAGGTGCAACCGATTCTGCGTATGTGGCCCAAGCCAATGTAGATTTTGTAGATGGCGATTTGATTTCATTAAAAATGGAATCCAACCAACAATGTGTAGTAGCCAACGCCATCACATTTAGCAATGAAATTGAAATGATGGTATATGCCATTGCCGACACAACCGACACCACAAACAATGATACCATCATTGGAATTTGGGAAAACTCAAATACAGCTGAATTTCATGTATATCCGAATCCAACGAACACTGGAATGGTAACCTTTGAATCCGATGAAGACCACGTTTTTGAAGTTTCCATCTTTGACCTCACCGGTAGAATGGTATTTGCAGAAACCGCTTCTGCAAGAATTCATCACATAAATGTTTCGAATCTACAACCAAGCACTTATGCCGTTTCAGTGAAGCACAGTGACGGATCTGTATCCACAAAGCGGTTGATTATTACTCGCTAACTTTGAAGATCAATGAACGATCGAAAGCATAAGGCAACTTTGGAGGAAAACATATACGAGCAACGCTTTCGCATGCTTATGAAGTTGATTCGAATCGATCAAATGCTGAAAGGAGCAAAAATCACCCACAAGAAAATTCCGGATAATGGACATTCTTGATGACGAAATGCTTGGACTTTGGAAATCGCTAAGCCAAAACCAAGTACGATATATCATGGTAGGTGGATTTGCTACAAACCTTCACGGTTTCTCGAGAACAACAGCCGACTTGGATTTATGGATTGATGACACCGAAGAAAACCGAAGAAATCTGATCCACGCATTGTCTGATATTGGCTTATCAAACCTGGAATCGCTTATTGATACTCAATTGATCCCAGGCTGGACAAGCATCAAACTAGATTCGACCTTTGAGTTGGATATCATGACCTCATTAAAGGGGTTTGAATCAGGGGATTTTAACAACTGCTATAATTTGGCCGCTGAAGCAGAAATTCAAGAGATTTCCATTCGTTTTTTGCACTTGAATCATCTGATTAAAAGCAAAGAAGCCTCAGGGAGGCCCAAAGATCAAATTGACCTGATTGAATTAAAAAAGATTCGAGACCAATCTAACCAATAGCCTCATCCATCATAACGGGACTACCCACATAAAACGGACAACGTTGATGCAATTCAGTTGGCTCTATCTCTAAAATATCTTGTGTTCCATCCGAACCCTTCCCGCCTGCGTTCACAGCAAGAAAGGAAATAGGGTTACACTCATACAAGAGTCTCAATTTCCCCTTGGGCGAGTCCACCGTGGCTGGATAAACATAGATGCCGCCCTTCAGCAGGTTGCGATGAAAGTCTGCGACTAAGGATCCAATATACCTCCCGGTGTACATGCGCTTGCCATCGGCCTTTCGCTTGTCTTTACAGTGCTGGGCGTAGCGTTTTAGATTGTCGTCAAAGTCATCCAAATTCACTTCGTTGATGGAATATACTTTACCATCGGCTGGGAATTGGACGTTCTCATTGATCAATCGATATTCGCCCGACTTTGGATCAAGCGTAAAAATGTGCGTTCCATTTCCAGTGGACAACACCAGCTGCGTACTTACGCTATAATTCACATAGCCGGCTGCCACTTGGTGTTTTCCAGCCTGCAGAAAATCTCCGTCTTCCAATTCTGAACCGTTGTCTGAAATACGCTTGTAGATTGCAAAAATGGTCCCGATGGCCACATTCACATCAATGTTAGATGAGCCATCTAATGGATCTATCATGATGATGTAATCGCCATTTAAAGATTCGTCAAATTGCAACGCATTGTCCTGTTCTTCGCTGGCTAGTCCTGCCACTTGTCCGCAAGCACGAAATTCTTTGATGAAGCATTCATCGGCATAGACGTCCAACTTCTGTTGTTCCTCGCCTTGAATGTTTTCAGATCCCTTGGCGCCAAATATGTCCGCTCCCAAACCCGCTCTGCTCACCTCACCCTGCACAATTTTCGATGCGGTTTCTATCGCTCCGAAAACAGATACCAACGCGGTTCCTACTCCCTTTTCTGCCAAGAATTTCTTTAGCTCCATCGCCTATTTAAATTTCGACAAAGGTGATAAATTCCCGCTCTTTCGGGCTGCGGCTAATTCCACATCAGCCTCAGTGAGTGGTGTTAGCCCAGCTTGCAAAAAACGATAGCTATCTAGCGCGTACATTACCTCGTAACCCACCGGTAAAATTTCATCGGTAATGATTGCCGGCAGGTCATTTTTATAGGAACTGAAGTATCGCTTTTTCACCAGCGAGAATAGCTCATTCCCTTCCTTATCAAACACCGAATAATGCACCTTGATGAGCCTATTATAGTCCTCGGACTCCAACTCTTGCTGAGATCCAGCGGCATTCATTAAATTGAGCTCGTTCACAAACAAGAAGTAGTCCGCCTCATATTTTGGCACCAACGAATCGAAAATGATTTCATTAAAAATTTTCGCTTTGGTAATCAACTCTCGTGTGTCTTCTACGCTAATGATCTGACCCCGTTCAACGCGTGTTCCCGGCTCTGGACCTTTATCAACATTCGTCTGAATCTTTGTCCAATACTGACTCAGCTTGCGCTTGAATCCTTTGTCTTCTAGAATAATCGGTGGTTCATAAGGCACCACCGATGGACTAACCACTTTATAAATAAAATCCAAGTCCTCATTAATGACTGGGTCATCAGCATGCATGCTCACAAACTCATTATGTTCTTTCGCACCAATGAGAATCGCATTGTCTAGTCCTTTACGGAAAAAACCGCGCGTATGCTGATATGTGTAATTGGTTCCCTCTGCTATATAGCGATCAATTTCACTGATGTAGCGATTGGGATGAAATGGAACTACTACAATGTTTGGGCGCTCCAACATGCCAATACTGTCTCTGTAAAACCCGAGATAGAGTGAGTCATTTGTCGGACCGTAGATCGATTGTGAAACAGCCCCCGCTGCAATGAATAAGCTGAGAGAAAATATCAGTAATTTCATATTGTAAAACTACCGTCAGATAGGGCAGGCATACCCCAACATGTAGCGTATTTACAACATCGGAATGTGAAAAGCAGTGCTTCACAATGATGTTTGTCAGTTTGCTTTCACAACCATCTTGGCTTGTTACCTTTGCTTGGTTATCAAAACTGATTAGCACATGCCTTTTTACCACAAGCTAGGGAAGATTCCACCAAAGCGACACACCCAATTTCGACAAGACAACGGAAAACTATATCAAGAGCAACTTTTTGGCACCATCGGATTTGATGGAATGTCGAGCAATTTGTACCATGTTCATGCTCCAACACGTGTTTCCAATGTGGGTGAAAGCATCAGCATGAAACCCGAAATTGCGGTTGAAAACAACATGAAATCACGCATGTTGAAAGGTTGGGATATTGCACCTAAAGAAGATTATCTCGAAAGTCGAGTTCCAGTGTTAGTCAACAAGGATGTTCAATTGATTCTTTCGGCTCCGAAGAAATCCTTGCGAGATTATTTCTATAAAAACACAGATGCCGATGAGTTGATTTTTGTGCACAAAGGGACCGGAAAATTGAGAACTCAATTTGGAAACATCGACTTTAAATATGGAGATTACCTTCTCGTGCCCCGTGGAATCATTTACCAAATAGACTTTGATGGAGAAGACAATCGTTTGTTTATCACCGAGTCTCGACAGCCAATCTACACTCCAAAAAAATACCGAAACTGGTTCGGGCAATTACTCGAACACTCCCCATTCTGTGAGCGAGATTTGCGCGCTCCACATGAGCTAGAAACACACGATGAAGAGGGTGAATTCATCATGAAGGTGAAAAAGCAAGATGCACTTCACACCTTGACCTATGACCGACATCCCTTTGACGTGGTTGGCTGGGATGGATTCAACTTCCCATACGCCTTCAGCATCCATGATTTCGAACCAATCACCGGGCGCATACATCAACCCCCTCCCGTGCATCAAACATTTGAGACCAGCACTTTTGTGGTTTGTTCATTCGTACCTAGGCTATACGATTACCATCCTGATTCCATTCCAGCGCCATATAATCACAGCAATATTGATTCAGATGAAGTGCTTTATTATGTGGATGGTGATTTCATGAGCCGCAATCACGTGGAAAAGGGATACATATCATTGCATCCCGCAGGCATTCCGCATGGTCCACACCCAGGCGCGATGGAGCGCAGCATCGGACAAAAAGAAACCCTAGAGTTAGCAGTCATGGTAGATACCTTTGCCCCGCTTCAAGTAACAAAACAAGCCTTAGGAATAGACGATTCGACTTATTGGAAAAGTTGGATTGACTAAGTCTAATTTGATGATTAGGAGATTAGGAGATTAAAGATAGAAGCGATTGAGAAATAGACTAAATGAATGATCGGTATAAGGATAATTTAATATTGAATCTGACAATCGCGTTTTCATTGTCTATTATCGAATATGCCGAACACCTTGAAGAATCAAAAAAATTTGTAGTTTCAAAACAAGTTTTACGTTCAGGAACGAGCATAGGAGCAAACGCTGTAGAAGCACAAAATGCAGAGAGTCATCGACACTTTATCAGTAAATTCAAAATCTATATCCGAGAAGCGGATGAGACGCATTATTGGCTCACGCTGTGTCAAAAATCAAAATCATACCCAAATCCACCCGAAGAATTGTTTGATCAACTTACATCAATCATTAAGGTAATTAACAAAATAATAGCAACCACAGTTGGTAAGAAGTTGGCATAATTGTCAAATCTTCTAATCAACTAATCATCTGATCATATCATGGAAACAGCTAAAAAAAGAGAAAACGTCAAGTACGGCACCGATAAAATCTTTCAAGATGCGGAGGATTTCCTTCCCTTATTAGGAACCGATTACGTTGAACTGATTGTTGGCAATGCCAAGCAGTCTGCTCACTTTTACAAGACCGCATTTGGATTTCAATCTATCGCATATGCGGGTATGGAGACAGGTGTAAAAGATCGTACCTCCTACGTACTTGGGCAGGACAAAATTCGACTTGTATTAACTACACCACTTCAAGGCGATGGTTGGATGAACGAGCATCTAAACAAGCACGGTGACGGAGTAAAAGTGGTCGCTTTGTGGGTGGAGGATGCAACAAAAGCCTGGGAAGAAACGACAAGTCGTGGAGCGAAGTCATTCATGGAGCCTACGAAAGAAGAAGATAAGGATGGTCCTGTCATCAAATCGGGAATCCACACCTATGGTGAGACAGTGCACATTTTCATTGAGCGAAAAAACTACAATGGAACATTTCTACCCGGTTTCAGAAAATGGGAATCGCATTACAATCCCTCCGAGGTTGGATTGAAGTTTATCGACCACATGGTGGGCAATGTGGACTGGGGCGAAATGAACACTTGGGTTGACTTTTACGCCAAAGTGATGGGCTTTGCTCAGATCGTAACTTTTGACGACAAAGACATATCCACCGAGTACACTGCTCTGATGAGTAAGGTGATGAGTAATGGAAATGGCCGCATCAAATTCCCGATTAACGAACCAGCCGAAGGGCGCAAGAAATCTCAGATCGAGGAGTATATCGATTACTACAAAGGGCCTGGAGTACAGCACATCGCAGTTGCCACGGAAGATATTGTGGCCACCGTAACGCAGATGCGAGATAGAGGAGTGGAGTTCCTTTATGTGCCAGACACTTATTATGAAACCTTGAAGGACAGAGTAGGTGAGATCGATGAAGACATTGAAGTCTTAAAAGAGCATGGCATTTTAGTGGATAGAGATGACGAGGGTTACCTATTGCAATTGTTCACCAAGCCGGTGGTTGATCGACCTACAATGTTCTTCGAAATCATTCAACGCAAAGGAGCTTGGAGCTTTGGAAAAGGAAACTTCCAAGCCTTGTTCGAGGCCATTGAAAGAGAACAGGAAAACAGAGGAACACTCTAGACTTTAAAGTCAACTTAGATTTAAGCCTCGTCACCAACTGATGGGGCTTTTTTTGTGCGAAACACAAGAGTTGACAACCTGTATGCGTTGCTACTTATTCGAAATGAAACCGCGCACACGAACAGACAAGTCGCACGCAGGATACCCAGCTCCACAAGGCGTATTTTACTAGAAAATGGTAGTGATTTCCGAAGACTTCACCAGACAAAATTCATTTGAAGGAAGATTAATGTTGGCGTGGTAGGCAATATTCAATGCTCAAAAATCAATGTCTAATTGAAGCATTGTTAATTGACTCATCTTCTAATCAGCGAATCCTCTAATCATCTCATTAAAGCATTGACACATAAAAAAAGCCCGATCGAATTACCGATCGGACTTTTTCGTTTTCTAACTAACCCTTATTGCTTGATGAATTTTGTTGTATGAACCTCAGCTCCATCGCTTAGCTCAACCATATACACTCCAGTGTTAACCTGTGATAGATCCAAATTTAATTGGAACAATCCCGCTTGATCGGCAATCACATTGCTGTAAACCACTCGACCCATAACATCATAAACTCGAAGTTCGTTTTGAGTATTAGCTGTCATATCGGCTTTGATGTTTACGAAGCTATTGGCTGGATTTGGATAAACCGTCAATTTCTCCTGCTCATATCTAGCTGTCACAATGCCCGTTGGAGCAGCACCACATTCACCGGTTAATGCTTCTGCGTAATCTGCTTGGTATCCATTGTCAAATTCTCCATCTGGATCCATCAACATGCCAATGATGTGCATATTATCCAGATCCCATTCTGAATCAATGTCTAAGACAAATTCGAAAGAATACGTCTCACCTACTTCTCCGCCTTCGGTGAACGAATCGTCCATTCCATCGAAAGAAGGAGCAATCATTCGAGCTACGTGATCATATTCCATCATAGAGGCTGGAACGGGATTAGCGGCACTGTGCCAATCGTGACCCGCTCCGCTTAACTCTCCACTAGCTCCACCAGAATAATAGTTTGCTTGGGCATAATTGCTGGCTGTGCCTGTGACATCATTTTCACTCAATGCCACTGCTACTCTCCAATCATTGTCAATTTCTGTAGTTGGCTCAACGGTCAAAGTCACGGTCATTTCCATTTGTTCTGTATCCATCTCTGCAGTCACACAAAGCGCTGCTGCTGCATTTCTAACAACTCGTTGCAAGAAATCTGTTTCCATAGCCGATGGATCAATGTCAGCACCACGGTCAACCACTGCGCTTGGGTAGCCACTAATCAAATCTCCCAATCCAGTATCGTACTCTTCATTTGCCATTGGGTCATTATTATGAACTGCCAATCCAATGAAATGATCTGGATATTCTTCTTGCAACCTCTCCATCCAAACGGCACCTCGTGGACACCATCCACACCAAGTACCAGTAGCTTCTTCCACGATCACTTGTTTGTTCAAGCCGGGAGCAGTCGGGTTTACGCTCAGCGTTAGCACATCGTCTGAAGCATCGTCATCGCCCGTTCCGCCATTTACATTCTTTAAGGTGGCTACCATGTCATTGGCGCCCTCGGCCAAGGTTATCCCAGTATTGAAGCTCACCTCATACTCATCAAAACTAGCTAAGTTTACTCCCGTAATCTGTTCTGTTTGTACCACACCATTGTACGCTAATTCCACATCAAATGAAGTAATGGCATCAACACCGCTATTCGTCACCGAAACAGTTGGTGTTTTCACTTGTCCCACCAAACCAGTGATAGAGGAAATTCCAGATAGCGTTCCATTTAAATTGGATAACGTAGGAGTGGTATAACTGACGTCATCCACCCAGAAATTAGCTAGACCGTTGCCTCCTGCCGAAGCAATATTCGCAGCATAAATATTTAGGGAAGCAATAGAGTTTATGTTGTTCGCAAAACTTCCTTGTGAAGTCCCATCAATAAAAAACTCCCAAATATTGGCAGTCAGATCAATCTCAAATGCCACTTCAATCCACTGACCAAGAGTATAGGTTGAGGTTAGCAAAGTGCCGCCCGTATTTGAAATGGTTATGTCACCCGTTTGGGTCATTGCACATTCCAATGCCCACTCCTGACCCACAGTAGTTTGTGCTTGAAAATTGAAATAGGCACCTGTGCCGGTTTCTACGAGCATCATCATCGAGAAATCAAATTCGCCTGTGGTGTACTTCGCTCCAAATGGCAAAACCACATCGTCTGGACCTCCGTTGGCAGTAGTAGCCTCGAAGTAAATGGATTTGTCGCCACTGTAAGCCGTATCGTCCACTATGGCTACATCTTGTGCCGTCTGTCCACTCCAAGTATCCCAATTGGGTGAAGAATTGGCGAGCAATGCGCCCACCGTATATGACTCAAAGTCATCGGTTGTTTGAGCAAAGGCCACCGTGCCAATGCACAGCGCTGCGGCTAGAGAGTATATCTTTTTCATAAATTGTTTAGTTAGGACCACTAAATAACAGAAAATTAAACTACTAGCCTAATCTTGCGATTCGGTAGGATTCTAAGAATCATAGAAGTCCTTGAGTAGGGATCGGTAGGCACTAAACAACTTCGACTTTGATACGAAGCCAACGTAATGACCATCGCTATCCAATACTGGTAAATTCCAGGCACCACTTTGTTCAAACTTGAACATGACTGTTTCCATGCTGTCTTCTTTCCTTACATAGTCAGGAGCATCGTTCATTAAATCATGTACGTGTGTGTCTTCGTATAATTCTTGTTTGAATATTACATCTCGAATTTCATTCAAATTCACAATTCCAATTAGGTTGTTCTTCTTATCGACCACAGGAAAGAGATTCCGTTGCGAGTTTGAAATGACCTTAACCAAATCACCTAGTTTATCATACGGATCAACACAGGTGAAATCAGTCTCAATCTCCCGATGGAGGCGCATAAGGGTCAATACTGCTTGATCTTTATCATGTGTGATTAGCTCTCCTCTGCGCGCAAGCTGGGTAGTATATATACTGTGTGGATTGAATCGTTTCACCGTTACAAAAGCAATACTTGATGTCAACATGAGCGGAACAAACAATTCATATCCTCCCGTAATTTCGGCAATAAGGAATATCGCCATAAGCGGTGCGTGCAGATTACCGGCCATCATTCCGGCCATTGCCACAAGCGTAAAATTGCTCTCAGGCACTTCACCTAATCCAAGAATATTAATACTTCGGGCAAAAAAGAATCCAAACATGGCTCCCATAAAAAGCGTTGGTGCAAATGTTCCTCCGACCCCTCCAGCCCGAAAAGTGAGGGTAGTTGCTACCACCTTCAGTAGTCCAAGGCACAAAACAAATCCAAGAAGGACGTAAACATTGTTATCATATTCTCTGAATAAACTATTGTCAAGAATATCAAATGGTCGACCCTCGATGATGGCATTTATAGCTTCGTATCCTTCGCCATATAGGGGAGGGAGCAGAAAAAGCAGCGCACCCAAAGTGGTACCTGCAATGACCGTTTTGCTTCGCTGCCTTTTCATTTTGTCAAACAGCTTTGTCACGTATGTGAAAGCACTATAAAAGTGCAGCGAGGCAATTCCCATAAAAATGCCCAACCCAACATAATAGGGTAAGTCGCTAAACCGAACCTCTTCAGTAATGTCGAAGTGGAACAAAATGCCTCCACCAAGGAAAAACTTAGAGGTAATAGCAGCTGTTGCAGAGGCTAATAACAATGGAATGAGCGAGGCCGTTGTTAAATCTAGCATGATGACTTCGATGGCAAAAACAATGGCAGCAATGGGCGCGTTAAATAGCGAGGCCATGGCTCCTGCAGCAGCACATCCAATAAGCAAGGTCCGAGTTTTATAGGGTAGCTTAAATAGTCTGGCCAAATTTGCTCCCCAAGCAGAAGTTGTCCCTACCGTTGGCCCCTCCAATCCCGCGCTACCTCCAAAACCCACGGTAATAGCCGCCGTCAACATGGAACTGTAGAGGTTGTGTTTCTTAATCAGTGCATTCCTTTTAGAGATAGCATATAGCGTATTTGGAATACCATGATTCACATCCTGCTTTATCAATTTCCTAATGACCCATTGAGCGATAAGAATTCCAACTACCGGATAGATGATGTAAAGAAAGTAGCGGTACTCATCAAAGAATCCCGCAGTCAATAAATATTGAATTCCATGCACTGAATTCTTGATCACGATGGCTACCAATCCTGAAATGAATCCGATAGTGATGGCTAAAACGTATGTGAACTGTCGTTCACTGAGGTGGTCTTTACGCCAAGTGTTTACAAGGTCCACTCCAACGGCCAGACCGAACGATAGTCGTTCTGAAACAACTTCGATTAGATGTCTGAACTTCTCAATAAACTGAAGGGCTCGAGACACGCTTTACTTGTTACTCTTGGGTTATGTTTAAGGACAGTTCTTCAAGCTGATCTGCACTAATCGATGAAGGAGAATCAATCATTAAATCGCGACCCGCGTTGTTTTTAGGGAATGCGATGTAATCTCTTATCGAGTCGGTCCCTCCAAACATGGCGGCCAGTCTGTCGAAGCCAAATGCGATTCCTCCGTGTGGAGGAGCTCCATATTTAAATGCTCCCATCAAAAATCCAAATTGCTTCTCTGCTTCTTCCTTGGTGAATCCGAGTATTTCAAACATTCTCGCTTGGAGTTTCTGATCATGAATTCTGATTGAACCACCGCCCAGTTCCACTCCATTGATAACCATGTCATACGCATTTGCATTAATAGATCCTGGATCCGAGTCTAACAGCGATAAATGCTCAGGTTTTGGGCTTGTAAATGGGTGGTGCATCGCAAGAAACCGTTTTCCATCCTCATCCCATTCCAGCAGCGGGAAATCAATAACCCATAGCGGTGCGTATGTTTTTGAATCTCTCAAACCGAGCTGATTACCCATTTCAAGTCGCAGTTCATTCAACTGCTTTCGAGTTTTATCTGTCTCACCAGCAAGCACCAAAATCAAATCACCCGGTTCGGCATTAAACTTCGATTTCCATTGCTGCAAATCCGCTTCATTGAAAAACTTATCTACGGAAGACTTCATTGATCCATCTTCGTTCACTCGACAATAGATCAACCCTTTCGCTCCTATTTGAGGTCTTTTCACAAAGTCGGTCAATTGATCCAATTGCTTTCTAGTGTAGGAGGCTGCTCCCTTGGCGCAGATACCCACAACAATTTCTGCGGAATCGAAAACTACAAAGTCTTTTCCTTGAGCCACATCCGTCAACTCGACAAACTCCATGTCAAATCGAATGTCGGGTTTGTCCGAGCCATATCTCCTCATCGCCTCAGCATAAGTCAATCGCTGATAATCCGGCAAGTCAATTCCTTTCACCTCTTGAAATAGGTGACGCACCAAACTCTCGAATGTGTTCAATATATCCTCTTGCTCTACAAAAGCCATTTCACAATCAATCTGTGTAAATTCCGGTTGGCGATCCGCACGAAGGTCTTCGTCTCTAAAGCAACGTACAATCTGAAAGTATCGATCGTAACCACCCACCATTAGGATCTGCTTGAAGGTCTGAGGCGATTGGGGCAGGGCGTAAAATTCACCGCCATGCATTCTCGATGGGACCACAAAATCACGCGCTCCTTCCGGAGTAGATTTTATTAAATATGGGGTCTCTATTTCTAAGAAACCTTGATCACTCAAGAATTTTCTTGTTTCGAAACCCAATTTGTGGCGTAGCTCCAAATTCTTTCGCAATGGATTTCTTCTCAAATCCAAGTAGCGATACTTCATTCTTACCTCTTCGCCACCATCGGTTTCATCCTCAATGGTAAATGGTGGAGTCTGCGATTCATTGAGTACCTTCAACTCGCGTACCTCAATTTCAATATGGCCTGTATCCAAACGGTCATTCTTACTTTCTCGCTCAATAACAACGCCTTGAACTTGAATTACGAATTCACGACCCAGTTTGCGCGCGGCTTCGCATAGTTTTTCATCCTTTTCAAGATTAAACGATAATTGAGTGATACCATATCGATCTCGTAAATCGACAAAGGTCATACCCCCCATGTTGCGAGTGCGTTGCACCCATCCAGCCAATGTTACCTCGTGACCAATATTCTCGCTTCTCAGCTCTCCACAGTGATGTGATCTATACATTCCTTAAATCCAATTGAGGCCGCGAAGTTAGGCAACCCATCGGCCAATCAATATGCCGCAGGCCTATTAAAACCCATATTATTTGATACCTCTCAATTTAATACGTGACAACGGTCGTTAGAGACTCGTGGCATAGCTCGCTAATTTGTAGTCATCAATTAAAAGAAGAAAAATGTCAGCAACAAAAGAGAAAAAAGTACACATAGACGATTTGCATTTTGAGCATCAGCGATGGATGAGCGAGTTAAAATTCTATTTGGATGAGCTTCCAATATTTCAATCCCGATTGGAGGAAATTGCCAAACGATATACCAGTGCCGAAGTGTTAGCAGAATTGGATCGTTTCCAAAACAGAATGTACTTGGAAAGAAATGCTATTGATGAATTGCTTCATGACATCAACCTTCACGAAACAGAAATAGCAAAATATGCTCAGGAACATCCTGTCGCAATAGACCATGTTCTTTTCAATGATCATGCTCCGCTTCGAGATCGTATTGAGACAAATAGAAAAATGATGAATGAGATGAAACAGGAGTTTCAGATCTATTTAGCTAAATGGATGTAATGACAGGAATTAATATAACCGATGGACTAACCATCACAGAAATTCAGAAACTCTTCACCGAGCATTTTCCGTTTTTAAAACTTGAGTTTTACGAGACCGAGCACGAAGCTGGAGAAGGAAATTTGAATCAAAATCGATTCGAACCTACAAAAACGATAGGGGAGATTAGGACAAAACACAACACGGGTGAATTAAGTATTCACGGAAACCAAAAGGTATCCACGCTCGAGCAAGCCTTCCATGATCAATTTGGACTGAATGTTCAAGTTTTCAGACAAAGCAATGAAGTTTGGTTACAAACGACTGCTACGGACGAATGGACGCTGAGTGAACAAAATCAAACAGCCGAGGAACACCACCACTAACATTTCTTGACTTTTTGTTTGGCTGAGGCCGGTTCCGCGTATTCTACAAAGAACTGGCCTCTTTTTTATTGTTCATCATTGCACGAATAATGAAATATATCCCTAGGACAACAGCGGGAATGCTGAGCCATTGCCCCATATCCAAGACCATGGACTCTTCAAAGTCAACTTGAACTTCTTTCAAGAACTCTATGAAAAAGCGTGCAGAGAACAACGCAGTTAGGAATACACCGAAAATCAACCCTCGCATCTCGCCTGCAGCTGTGAAAACATAGGCTCCCATGAGCAACAGAAATATGACGAAATATGCGATTGCCTCGTATAGCTGCGCTGGATATCGATTTGGAACTTGTTCAATGACTGAGGCGTATTTCTCATCTGACATTAACTCATCATAAGCAGCGTTCAGTTTTTCTCTATCAATTTCATTATCAGTATAAACGGACATCTGCGTCACACGTTGAACATCGTTTGGAGTAATATCATCGTAGTTGCGCATGAATTTGACACCGCTTTCGGTTTGGGTTGGTTTCCCCACGATTTCGTGGTTAATAAAATTTCCTCCTCTAATAAACAGGCCAGAAAGAGCTACAACAATCACAACTCTGTCCAAAATCCATAAAATGGATCGCTTTGAGGTTCTTTTACTCCATATATATAATGACAGCACAATACCGATAGCCGCACCATGACTGGCTAGTCCACCTTTCCAAATCATTAAAATCTCTAGCAAGTTATCCTGATAATAATCCCATTGATAGAAGAACACATGGCCTAATCTTGCTCCCACTATGGTGCCGATCATTACCGTTATAAAAACCGAATCCATCCAGGCTTCTGGACATTTTTCTTTCTTAAACATCCACTGAATGATGTAGAAACCAGACATGAAAGCGATGGCGAACAAGAGTCCATACCAACGTACGCTAATTGGGCCTAATTCAAAAAAAACGGGATCCACCGTCCATATCATATTCAAGAGTGTATTCATGCTATCGTGTTTGGTACCTTCGCGGGCAAAGATAGAATAGACATCATGCTGCGAAGACCGAGAAGAAATCGAAAAACAGAAGTCATCCGAAGCCAAGCTCGTGAAACGAATGTGGGCGTAGAGAATTTGATATATCCGCTATTTGTGGTGGACGGTCAAAACCACAAATCAGAGGTGAAGTCTTTGCCTGGCCAATTTCGAATGTCATTGGATCATTTGCTCAACGAAGTAGAAGAATGCATGAATCTAGGGGTCATGTGTTTTGATCTTTTTCCAGCTGTGGAAGAGTCATTAAAAGACCAAATGGGCACCTATGGATATTCCAAGGATAATTTCTACCTAAAATATATCAAGCAAGTTAAGAGTCGTTTTCCTGAAGCCATGATCATGACTGATGTGGCAATGGATCCATACAGTTCTGATGGACATGACGGAGTTGTTAGAGACGGCAAAATTGTGAATGACGAAACTTTAGACGTTTTGGCAAAAATGACATTGGCACAGGCCGAGGCTGGGGCCGACATCATTGGCCCATCAGATATGATGGACGGGCGAGTCGAATATATCCGAAACGAATTGGATTATAACGGGTACACAGATGTGAGCATTATGTCCTACACGGCTAAGTATGCCAGTGCTTTTTACGGACCGTTCAGAGATGCGCTCGATTCTGCACCAAAATTTGGCGACAAGAAATCTTACCAAATGGATCCAGCTAACAAACGCGAAGCACTTGTAGAAGCCGAGTTAGATTACATGGAAGGAGCCGATTATTTAATGGTAAAGCCGGCTCTTTGCTATTTGGATGTGATTCACATGCTAAAAGAAGAGTATCCAATTCCAATCGCTGCCTATAACGTCAGTGGTGAATATGCTATGCTCAAAGCAGCGGCTCAGAATGGTTGGATTGAATATGATCGTGCCATGCCCGAAATGCTATTGAGCATAAAACGTGCTGGAGCGGATGTGATTCTGACCTACTTTGCAAAAGAATTTGCTGAGCTGAACAAAGCCTAATCAAACCTATTGAGTCCAACACTTGACATATCTATTGTTGTTTCTGTTTATAATGAAGCTGAGGGCCTAGCTCATTTCTGGGATGAGTTAAAAAAACAGTTGAGTTCCGACCCTAACTCCTACGAGGTCATCTTCGTGAATGATGGCAGTTTGGATGGTTCTGTGCAAAAACTAGAAACGATTTACCAGAGCCAAAAACCATCGAACGTCTCAGTAAAGCTGATCGAATTCTCGAAGAACTTTGGACATGAATCGGCAATGATCGCGGGAATAGACCATAGCTCTCATGGTGCAATTATCTGTATGGATGCTGACTTACAACATCCCGTAGAAAAGATTCAGGAATTGGTCAACGCCTATAAATCTGGTCATGACATCGTGCTCACAAAAAGAATGAGTCGTGCGGATAACGGCATGATGAAGAATCTTTTGTCGCGCACTTTTTATTCGCTTCTGAATTCCGTTTCAGATTTGAAATTCAGTAGTAATTCCACAGACTTTTTCTTGATTTCGGCACAGGTCGCAGGAATTCTGAAAGAAAATTTCAGGGATCGAAATCGATTTATCCGCGGGTTTATTCAGCAAATCGGATTCAATTCGACAACTGTAAATTTTGATGCCCCGGCACGCGCTTTTGGTGAGTCGAGCTATTCGCTAAAACAGCTATTCTCGCTGGCCGTTGGAGCCGTTTTTGCCTATTCGAACAAACCACTTCGAATTTCGATTTTACTTTCGATTGTATTCATTCTGTTTACTCTGGCGCTCGCAGTTTACTCCCTCTATGAATACTTTAACGGGGACACCCCGCCATCGGGATATACGACCATTATCATCTTTCTTTCTGCCTCGTTTTCAGCATTGTTTGTAGTGATCGCTATTCTCTCCATGTATTTTGAAAAGGCACTTATCGAGCAAAGGAACAGGCCGATATACATTGTCAAGAAAGTCTTGGATTAAGTCACTCGGTACATCTTCCCAGGCATTGATTTTACCACGCCTTTGAATTCCAACTCCAATAGAATAGTTGAGGTTTGACTTACAGGTAGTTCTGCTTTCAAACTAATATTATCCAATGATTCCTTCTCAACACCCTTGAGCAAGTCAAACAATCGCTGCTCCTGTTCATTCAACTCTACAAAAAGCTGTTTTTGATTCGCTGGTTTTACCTTTTCCGATCTTTCCCAGCCCATCACGTATTCCAAATCCTCAACTCCTTCAATCAGATGGGCCTGTTGCGTTTTAATCAAGTAATTGCAGCCACCAGAATATATAGCATCCACTGGCCCTGGATAGGCCATAACATCTCGATTATATCCAACAGCCAGCTTCGCAGTGATCATTGAACCACCTTTAACAGCCGACTCTACAACAACGCAGACATCGCACATTCCAGCTACAATTCTGTTTCGCTGCGGAAAGTTCATCGCCTCTGGCTTTGTTCCGCTTTCAAATTCGCTCAACAGCATCCCTGACTCGAGCATTTTTTCAGCAGTGCTTTTGTTTTGAGAAGGGTAGATTGAGTCCAAAGAATTGCCTAATACTCCGACCGTGGACAACCCATTTTTTAATGCCTCCTTGTGCGCATGCACATCCACGCCATACGCCAAACCGCTTACAATTAATGCATTGTGATCTTTCAATCCAGAGACTAATTTTTCGACCAGTTGCTTTCCATAGGATGAAACGTTTCTAGTTCCAACAATTGACACCACCTTGGGTGGATTTAAATCGCAAGCTCCTTTAGAATACAGCAACAATGGGCCGTCATCACAATGCTTCAATCGCCTTGGGTAATCTTTATCCAAATAGAATATAGGCTTGATCGCACTCTTTTCGATGAATTTAATCTCAGCTTCCGCTTTCTTCAGCGCCTCCGATGAGTTCATGTTTTTGATGACCATTTCTCCAATACCTGGAATGGTCGCCAATTTCTTCTTTGGTGCCTCAAACACCTCCCGAACTCCACCGCAATAGGAGACCAATTTCTTGGCTCTTGCCGCTCCCACAGTGTCCAGTTTTTTAAGGGCTATTTGATAGATTAAATCGTCCATATATCGGAAAGGCGAAAGTAATATACACTCGGATGCAGAGATGCTTACCTTCGTCAATGATGAAAGTTTTAGGTGTAATTCCATCAAGATTTGCCTCCACCCGATTTCCAGGAAAACCCTTGGTTGACATTATGGGTAAGTCGATGATCCAGCGTGTTTATGATCAGGTGAGTTTGGCTGAGTCTCTTGACGACATCATCGTTGCCACGGATGACCAGCGCATTTTTGATCATGTACAAGATTTTGGAGGAATGGTTATGATGACCTCTTCTAATCATCACACGGGTACAGATAGATGTAATGAAGTTTCCGAAAAGCTTTCAGGATTCGATTTAGTGATCAATATTCAAGGCGATGAGCCTATTATTGATGCTGCTCAAATTGACCTCGTAATAAAGTGCTTTAAAAACCCAAAGTGTCAAATTGCCACCTTGGTAAAACCGATTGATAAAATCGACCTTCTTCATGACTTAAGTAAAATAAAGGCCGTGTTAGACACAAACGGTAAGGCCTTGTATTTCAGCCGTCAGGCCATTCCGGTCCAAAAAACGGACCCCCTTAATTGGCTATCTGGACATCAATATTGGCAACACATCGGGATTTACGCTTACAGAACTGATGTCCTAAAATCCATAGCTAAACTTGAACCTTCATCCTTAGAGTTGGCAGAATCATTAGAACAATTGCGTTGGTTAGAAAATGGTTTCGAGATTTACACTTCCGTAACCCAGCATGATTCTATTTCAGTTGATATCCCCGAGGATTTGACCAGAGTTGAACAAATAATTAGGTCCTCGAAAAGTTGATTCAAATTCCTTTCTTTGTCTTCCGATGAATCGCGAAAAAATTGACCAGTATATAGCCGAATTGCTTGAATCACACGACTGTGTGATCGTCCCCGATTTTGGTGGGTTTGTGGGCAACTATGCTCCCGCGACAATTCATCCTATAAATCACCGATTTGATCCTCCATTTCGGAAAATTTCATTTAACAAACTACTCACCCACAATGATGGTTTGCTAGCTGCCTATGCGGCAAGAATGGAACAGAAGAAATATGAAGAGGCCGTATCACTTTTAAAAGACTACGTAGTTGTACTAAAAGATGAGCTCAATCAATCGAAAAAACTAAGATTCGATCGCATTGGAGTATTACATAAGCGATCAGATGGTTCATTTCAATTTGAACAACTGAAAGAATCCAGTTTCTTCGGTGATGGCTTTGGACTCGAAAAGTTTTTTGCGAATCCGATCGAAACACCGCAAGTTGTAAAAGCCACCATTGAACCAAAGGCTGAAAAACCGGAAGCTGAATTACCAAAACCTTCGGTTATCCAGCTCAAGCCAGAAGCAACGGTCGAAGAAACAGAAATCGAAGAAAAAAAGCTTCAAGAAAAAAGAAAGAGACAATACTGGCCAGCCATTGCCGCTGGGCTTGCAATTCCAATTATTGGATACGCTATTTGGATTTCAATAAGTACGCCTTTATTCAAGGACACGCAAAACTTCCAATATTCAGATTTGAATCCATTTGTGGAAAAAGTATGTCCTGAGTATTCCTCACGAAATCACTTTATCGAAATGAATACGGAAAATGAACCATTGAGCCTTGTGGTAGATTCCAGCTCAAAATTCATTGAGATTTTTGAATCTGAAAACCGAGATAAAACACTTGTTATATCCTTAGAAGAAAAAGTGGAAAACGCCCCGCAAATCTCCTTGCCTTATCATGTTGTTGGCGGATGTTTTGGAGAAATTGCTAATGCTGAGGGTCTCGCTGAAAAGTATAGACGACTTGGAAATAATGCTTCCATTGTTGAGAAAAAAGGCAATCTATATAGAGTAAGTGTAGCTAGTTATGCCACAAGAGAAAAAGCGCTAGAAGCCCTTGGTTCTATGCAGAACGAAATCCCGAATGCTTGGATTCTTTATAAGTAATTCTTAAGTAATTGGCTATTCGCCTTCTTCCTTAAACTTCTTAATCCTTTCTCACGAATCTGACGAATCCGCTCACGTGTAAGTCCTAGGTTATTTGCGATTTCCTCAAGAGTCATTGGTGGCATGTCACCCAAGCCAAATGAGAGTCTTAGCACATCCGCCTCGCGCTCTTTTAGGTGAATCAAGACGCGTTCAATGTCCCTTCTAAGTGATTCATTCATCAAACCATCTGTTGGCACATGCGACTCACTATTTGGCATAACATTCAATAGGCTGTTGTCCTCTCCTTCCATCAAAGGCGCATCCACAGAAACTTGCTTTTGGGCATAAACGAATAAGTCACCCACGCTCTCAGCATTTGCCTCTAATAATTCGCCAATCTCATCATTTGATGGCGGTCTCTCATATTGCTGCTCCAATCTTGAATAAGCCTGAGATACTTTTTGGATAGCACTTACCTTGTTCAATGGCAGCCGCACTACTCGCGAATTTTCTGCAATGGCTTGCATGATGCTCTGTCGAATCCACCAGACGGCATACGATATAAACTTAAATCCTTTTGTTTCATCGAATCGTTTTGCGGCTATTATTAAGCCGATGTTGCCTTCAGCGATTAGATCCTCTAACGTAAGGCCATGACCCTGATATTGCTTAGAAACTGAGATTACAAAACGTAAATTAGCACTGACCAATTTATTCAAGGCAGTTTCATCGCCCTGTTTAATTCTGACAGCAAGTCTAACTTCTTCTTCGGCATTGATCATTTCCTCTTTGGAAACATCGCTTAAATACTTATCGATCGATTTGCTATCACGGTTAGTGAGTTGTTTCGTGATTTTCAGTTGACGCATAGGACAGAAGGGTTTAGGTTAACAAAAGGTTGGGTCAAAGTAGC
>Ga0255769_10000160_pt1 | contig 77320 bp, 75 predicted proteins | sample 041ome_9_FD_179637 | JGI IMG/M metagenome (GOLD analysis project Ga0255769, IMG submission 179637) | Coastal salt marsh microbial communities from the Groves Creek Marsh, Skidaway Island, Georgia - 041413US metaG (version 2) | ecosystem: Environmental > Aquatic > Marine > Intertidal zone > Salt...
CACTCACAACGCACAGCACCGCGTCGACGCAGGAGCGACGACAGATGACATCGCATGCAGACCCGCGCCGCGGCGAGGAGATCACGGTGGCGTGGCTGGACCGGATTCTCGGTCCAGGCGTGGCTGGCATCGACTGCTCCCCCATCGGGACCGGACAGGTCGGCAGCAACATCCGGGTGATGATCACGGCGGCCCCCGGCGCCGATCACCTGCCGGCGAGCGTCATCGTGAAATTGCCGTCGCCGGAACCGGAGAGTCGCGCCGCGGCTGACGCGATGAACACCTACCGCCGAGAGGTGGGCTACTACCTCCACCTTCACGGCCTCAGCGCAGCACCCCAGCCCGAGTGCCACTACGCGTCCATCGACGATGACGGCGGGTTTGTTCTTGTGCTGTCCGATATCGACGATGGTGAGGCCGGCGACCAGTTGGCGCCGTGCAGCGCTGCCCGCATCGCCGCAATGATCGATACTGCCGCCGCCTTGCACGCCCCGACCTGGGACCGCGTCGATGACATCGCTCACCACGACTGGCTCGGCCGCTCCGATGCCGCCACCATCGCGCTGCACGCTGGTGTTGCCGCTGCGGTCATCGACGGTTTTGTCGCCCGATACGAGAACCGACTCGACCCCCACGCCCTCGCCACCGCACGCTGGTTGGCCGCCAACTACGGCGACCTGCCACGTGATCACGGCTGCGCACCGTGTCTCGTACACGGCGATCTCCGCCTCGACAACATGTTGTTCCGCACCAGTGGTGATGGCGAACAGGCTGTTGTCGTGGACTATCAGACGGTGGCGATCGGGTCGGGGCCCGCCGATGTGGCCTACCTCATCGCCACCTCGCTCGACCCCGAGCAGCGCCGCGATATCGAAGACAGCCTCTGGCAGCGCTACGTCAACCGCCTGCATCACCACGGTGTACAGGTCACGACCGCTGATCTATACGAGGCGCGTCGCATCGGCACCGTGAGCGCGCTGATGATGGCCATCATCGCCTCGCAGATCGTCACGCGGACCACCCGTGGCGATGAAATGTTCGCGGTCATGGCCGAGCGTGCAGCCGCCCACATGGCCGACCATCACATCGGACCTGACAACGAAGACTGATCACGGTGCTGCACGAACTCGACGACCTTCCAATTCACCAAAGCTCCCGCCCCCTGCTGCACCCCATGTCGGCATCGGCGGACCAGTACGACCGTTTCTTCCACAACGGTTACAGCCCCAATGGCGAACTCGTCGTCGCGGTGGCGATGGGTTTCTATCCGGGCCGCCGCATTGCCGATGCAGCCATCACGGTGGTGATCGACGGCCACCAACACACGCATCGGGCATCACGCCGATGTGACACCGACCGCGACACGATCGTGGGAGGAATCACCATCGACATCGTCCGACCAATGGTGGAACATCGCGTCAGGGTGGACGGTCGACACGGCATTGCCGCCGACCTCGTATGGCGGGCGGACAGTGTGGCCATCGAGGAACCCCGCTTCGTTCGCGAAGATGGTGGACGCACCACCTTCGACTACACCCGCCTGACACAGTTCGGAAGCTGGAGTGGTCATCTCACGATCGATGGCCAGCGGATTGACCTGGCCGATGTGGGACCGGTCCGCGGATGCCGTGACCGATCGTGGGGCATTCGGCCCATCGGAAATCGACCCGATGGCCCCGCGACAGCACCGCAGTTCTTCTGGCTCTGGACACCAACCCGTTTCGACGACCATGTCCTGCACGCAGCAATGAACCACGACGGCGACGGTCGCCCCTGGCACGAAAGCGGTGCGGTCGCGCCGCTCAGCACCGACAACGACACCCGCCTCGATGCTCGCAACATCGATCGCATCACCCGCGTCGATGCCGACATCGAATGGCAACCCGGCACTCGCTGGCCAGCTCATGTCGCCACTCGGTTGCACCGCTGGCGAGCCGACCCGATTGAAATACGACATCGTCCTGTCGCTCAGATGCAGATGAGTGGACTCGGATACCTCCATCCCGAATGGGGTCATGGCATGTGGCGCGCCGAACTCGACGAATGCCGCGACACCATCGACCTCTCGGCCGTCCGGCCAGATGACCCCGCCATGCTGCACACGCAGATGGTGTGCGTCGCCGACAGCGACGGTCACCGGGGCACAAGCATCGTCGAGACGCTCGCGATCGGCCCACACCCGCCGAGCGGCCTCAACGGCATCATCGATGGCGCAACAGGCGCGGCATCCCGATCCTGACGGGAACACCCGGCGAATACATCACGTGCGGGTCACCCACTGGGTCGTCGAGCCCGGCGGCGCGCAGCACATCGGCATGCACATCAATGAGATCGGCGGTGAACAGCGGCCACATCGGATGATCAACCGGAGCCCACACCGCTCGGCCCCGCAACGGGCGAGCGATCAGACCCCAGCGAGCGGTGAGGAAACGCGCGAGTTCGTCGTCCACAGCGGGGTCGCCGACCACCACCGACAATGCTGCTGTCGACGCGTCGGTGCGCGGCCAGCGGCGCTGCACCGATGACATCACCCGATCCCCAACTCGAACATGGCGCACATCACCCACGCAATAGGGAATGCGATACCCACCCCGCGCGACGAGAGCTGGAAGCCACCGATCGATATCGAGCGACATGAACCACACCCCCCGGTGGTCGCCAGCGCGAACGTAGGTGCGCACGTTCACCTCGGGAAAAGAACCCACATACGGCAGTGGCGCCCAGCCGGGCACGCCAAGGTCATCCATGTGGAACGGGATGAGTCCCACCCATGCCGACCCGTCGAATGTGTCAACTTCTACACCGGCGGGCAACAGCGCCTGCACCTGCTCTGCGGGATACCGCCAATGGCAGAACACCAGATCATTCCAGCGCTGCACCATCACCGCTCGCCGCACACGTCCGACCGGAGGCGTTGCCACCTCTGGTGCACCCGGGTGCCAGAGCGACGGGTCGACCACCGGTGCCGCGGTCATTGCGCCACCTGCGCCACCATCACCGCTGCGAGCACCGCGCGCGTGGACCACCCGATGGTGCGCACCCAATTCGTCGTCACCAACGACGTCACAACCTCACTGATCTCGTGTGCATTACCGCTATCCGCGAGACGTGAGTGCCGCGGCACCTGGAGCATCACCGTGGAGCCGAGAACCACGGCCAGTACGAGACCCGCAACGAACGGCAGAAGGCGGCCGACCCCCGCAGGCGGCGCGAAGAACAGCCACAGAGCACACACACCTTCGACCGCCATCGGTGCGCCCACCACCCGCGCGGTGAGACGTTGATGGCGTTCGGCGTACGCCGCCGATGCCGACGCCGGCACATGGGCGAACAGCGGATAGTGCACAACCTGCACAAACCAAATCAGGCCCGCCATTGTGGTGGTGGCAAGCAGATGGACGAGAGCGATCAGCACGGGGGGACTCCTTCGGTGACGACGTCTAGCCTGCCGACCAATGACCCGATCGGCCACTCGTGCACATGAACCGCGCTGGTGCGACAGCTGTGGACGCGCGATCGAATGGCGTGCGAAGTGGGCGCGTGACTGGGATGCGGTGCGGTACTGCTCGGATCGATGCCGCCGTGAACGACCGGGGACAACCGATCGCGCGCTCGAAGCAGCCATCGTCGAATTGCTTGCGACCCGATCCACCGGAGCGACGATCTGCCCAAATGAGGCCGCACGACAGGTCGGTATGGACGACTGGCGCGCACTGATGGAGTCGGCGCGGCGCGCCGCCCGACGACTCGTTGTTGCCGGACGGGTGGAGATCACCCAAGGTGGTGTCGTCGTCGACCCGTCCACCGCGCGCGGACCGATTCGGATTCGTGCCGTCCACACCGTCGACGAACCGACTCGTCAGCGTCGGCGGCGCCGCTGACTCGCCTTAGCCTGCACCCCTGTGAGCAGTTCCTTCGCCGCCGCAGATCACAGTGAATGGTGGCGCAATGCCGTCGTGTACCAGGTGTACCCGCGGTCGTTCGCCGACGCGAACGGTGACGGCACCGGCGATGTGAACGGCATCCGGCAACGCCTTCCCCACTTGGCCACCTTGGGCATCGATGCCATCTGGATCAGCCCCTGGTACCCATCACCTCTGCTCGATGGCGGCTACGACGTGGCCGACTACCGGAATATCTCGCCACGATTCGGCACTCTCGACGATGCACGGCAACTGATTGATGAGGCCCACACACTCGGGATCCGCATCATCATCGACATCGTGCCGAACCACACCTCCTGGGAACACCCCTGGTTCGTGGAGGCAATGGCAGCCACACCGGGGAGCCCCGAGCGCGATCGGTACCTCTTTCGTGACAGCGACGGCGACTCACCCCCAACCAATTGGATTGCCGTCTTCGGTGGGCCCGCGTGGACCCGCACGCCCGACGGTCAGTGGTACCTGCACCTGTTCGACTCCAGCCAACCCGATCTGAACTGGACCAACCCTGAGGTGCGGGCCGAATTTCGGTCGATCTTCGAATTCTGGTGCGACCTCGGTGTGGACGGGTTCCGGATCGACGTCGCGCACGGTCTCGCCAAGGACATGTCATTTCCCGACATTTCCGAATCCACCGCCGTGCTGGAGAACGCCAAAGTGCCCGACCACCCCCATTGGGACCGCGACGAGGTGCACGACATCATCCGAGAATGGCGCGGCATCCTCAACCGCATCGGCACCGAGCAACACCGCGACGTGATGATGGTCGCCGAAGCCTGGGTTGCCCCCGAGAGCCTGCCCAAATACCTGCGCAGCGACGAGTACCACCAGTCGTTCAACTTCGATTTCCTGACCTGCGAGTGGGATGCCCCATCGATGCACGATGCGATCGTGCGCGCGATCGGCGCTGCCGATGCGGTGGGCTCCACACCCACGTGGGCGCTCTCGAACCACGATGTGGTCCGCCACACGACCCGGTACGGCTTGCCGAATGGCACCGATTGGCGGGCCTGGCTCCTCGACGGCCCCCACGACATCTGCGATGCCGAGCAGGGACTGCGCCGCGCTCGAGCCGCCACCTTGTTGCTGTTGTCACTGCCGGGTTCCACCTATCTCTATCAGGGTGAAGAGCTCGGGCTTCCCGAGGTGTTCGACCTGCCACTGGAGGTTCTCGACGACCCGGTGTGGGAGAACTCCGGCCGCACCCGCAAGGGACGCGATGGATGCCGGGTGCCTCTGCCGTGGACCCCCGACGGTGTCTCATTCGGATTCGGCGATGCCCCGCCATGGCTGCCGCAGCCAGCAACCTTCGGCGCGCTCAGCGCCACCGTTCAGCGCGATGACCCCGACTCCACTTTGTCGCTGTACACCGCTGCACTCGCGCTGCGACGACGCCACTGGGCCGGCGCGGGCCCGCTCGAGTGGTCGGACCACTTCGACCGTCCTGAATCGCAGGTGCTGTGTCTGCGCCGCGACGATCTGCTATGCATCGTGAACTTCGATGTAGAACCAGTTGCTCTACCCGCAGGCGAACTACTGCTCACCTCGGCAGCACCCTCCGCTGATGGCCGCCTCCCCGGGGAGTCGGCGGCGTGGGTGCTGACCGCCTAGGCAGCGCAGCACATCACGTCAGAGGATGGCCAACGCCGCCGCGGTACGGCGCACGATCTCGTCCACTTCGGCCGCGCCCACACTCAGTGGCGGTGCGAACAACAACGAGTCCGCCACCGCTGGGCCCGAACCGGCGGGATACACCCACATGTCCTGGGCCAGACAGGCATCGACAGCCGCAGCGGCACTCACCCCAGCGAGTTCCACACCGATCATCAGTCCGCGTCCGCGCACCTCGGTGACACAACGATGATGGCCAACAGCAGCGCGTAGTTCCGACATCATCCGCTCACCCGCAGCGGCCGCATTCGCGGTGAGATCTTCTCGCTCCATGATGTCGAGCACCGCGAGCGCCCCGGCACACATCGCGTCCGGGCCCGAATAGGTAAAGAACATGACATTGCCACCAGCTGCCGCGATCGGCTCGACCACATGGTCGGCTGCGGTCACCATCGACATGGGCACATACCCGCCACCGAGGCCTTTCGCCGACACCAAGATGTCGGGGGTCACCGGGTCGTGCTGGTAGCCCCAGGTCCGCCCGGTACGACCAAACCCCGTCATCACCTCATCGGCGATCAGTAGAACGCCGTAGTGCCGACACACCTCGGCCACCTGCTGCCAGTAGTCGACATCGGCAACCAACGCACCCGCTGACGCACCGATGACCGGTTCGAAGATGAACGCCGCCACCGTGTCGGGCCCTGCCGCCTCAATCGCGGCAGCGAGGGCATCGGCATCGTTCCAGGGCACCTTCGGCCATTCGGGCAACAGCGGATCGAGGCCAGCCCGGCGGGCCATATGACCACCGATCGCCAAGGTGGCGACGGTGGCGCCGTGATAGCTCGGCACCCGACCGATTACTTTGTATCGACGTTCGTCGCCACGGCTCAGGTGATGGGTGCGGGCGAGACGCACGGCGGTATCGGTGGCTTCTGACCCGCCACCGGCGAAGAACACATGCCCGAACCCGTCCGGCAGCCATCGCTCGGTCAAGCGGTCCGCGAGCGCCAGTCGGTTTGGTGTTGCCCAGATCGGCACCACGTAGTCGATGGAACGCAGAGCCGTCGCGACCGCATCGGCGATCTCCGTGCGCCCGTGACCGATATTGGTCACCACCGCCCCACCCGCGGCATCGATGATGCGCCGACCATCGGCGCACACCAACTCGATGCCCTCGGTCGCGACCACCACCGGTGGCTGCACCGCTGGCGTGACGAGGCCGTATCGGTCGTGGGAGGCATCGGTGAACGTCGCGCTCATCGCCGAAGTATCCCAGATTCACCGGCCTCGTGGTGCACCGTCGTGGTCTGGCATGCTCCGACGATGAGCAGCACAGAATTCGCCGACCGCGTCGCCATCGTCACCGGATCATCTTCGGGAATTGGCGAAGCCATTGCCCACCGTCTGTCGGCCCTTGGCGCAACGGTCGTGGTCAACTCCTCGTCGTCGGTCACCGCAGGCGAGGCCGTTGCGGCCGCACTCCCGAACGAATCGTCCTACATCCAGGCCGATATCTCCGATGCCGATCAGCGGCGCAATCTCATCGACGCCACCATCGAGCGCCACGGTCGGCTCGACATGTTGATCAACAACGCGGGATGGACCACCCGGGTCGATCATGCCGACCTCGATGCACTCACAGAGGAGATCTTCCGCCGCACATTCGAAGTGAACATCTTTGGCACGTGGGAACTCACCAAGCACGCAATGCCGTACCTTCGGCAGTCGTCCGACGGCAACGTGGTCAACATCACGTCCATCGCCGGGGTCCGACAGGTCGGGTCATCGATCGCCTATTCGATGTCGAAAGCCGCGCTGAACCATATGACCCAACTACTCGCCAAAGTGAGCGGACCGGTACGCGTGAATGCAGTGGCTCCCGGCTTGGTCGCCACGCCGTGGACCAGCGACTGGGATGACCAGCACGCAATGATCGCTCATGTGGCGCCCCTCGGCCGGTCGGCGACACCGGATGACTGTGCTGAAGCCACCCTGGGACTGCTGCGCTCGACCTACGTGACGGGCGCTGTGCTCGTCGTCGATGGCGGCACCACCTTGCGGATCTGACCCCCTGCTTCCCTGAGCAACCGCATCACCGCAGCGTCTCGACTCGCGCGGTGCACCGCCTTTGAGATCAGAGACCGAGCGACTTCGAGATGATGGTCTTCATGATCTCGTTCGTGCCACCGTAGATCGAGGTCACCCGAGAGTCGGCGTAGTTACGCGCAATCGGATATTCAACGGTGTAGCCGTAGCCGCCGAACAACTGCAGACAGCGGTCGGCGGCCTCTTTCTGCAAGTCGGTGCACCAGTACTTGGCTTGCGCAGCCTCCGCCGCGGTCAACGTGCCTGCGACCAGTTTCATCACACACTGGTCGACGTAGGCCTGAGCCACGTCGACGGCTGTTTTCACCTCGGCCAACACGAACTTGGTGTTCTGGAACTCGCCGATCGGACGACCGAAGGCCTGACGCTCACGCACGTATTCCACGGTCCAGTTCAGCGCTGCCTGTGCCGATGCAACACCGGTGATCGCAATCGACAGCCGCTCCTGGGCCAGGTTCGACGACAAGTACCGGAAGGCCCCGCCCTCGTCGCCCATTCGGTTCGCCACCGGGATACGCACGTCATCGAAGAACAACTCGGCGGTGTCTTGGGAGTGGTTACCGATCTTTTCGAGGTTGCGACCCCGCTCGAAACCCTCCATGCCGCGTTCGGCGACCAGCAATGTCATGCCGGTATGGCGTGCCGAGGGGTCGGTCTTGGCCGCGACGATCACCAGATCAGAATTGATGCCGTTCGTGATGAATGTCTTCGACCCATTCACCACATACATATCGCCGTCGCGGACCGCCGTGGTGCCGATGCTGGCGAGGTCGCTGCCCGTCGCCGGTTCGGTCATCGCAATCGCCGTTATCAACTCACCCGAGGCAATGCCGGGAAGCCACCGTTGGCGTTGCTCATCAGTGCATAGCTCCAGGTAGTAGGGAATCGTGATGTCATTATGCAAAGTGATGCCCAAGCCGGCTCCACCGATGCCGGCGTACGCAAACTCTTCGGCAATGACCTGGTTGAAGCGGAAGTCATCGACTCCCCCACCGCCGAACTCCTCGGGGATCTGCATGCCGAGAAAGCCATTGGCACCCGCCGATGTGTAGATCTCGCGCGGTGCGATGCCCGCGCGCTCCCAGTCCATGTACTGCGGAGCAATCTCTTTGGCCACCCATGATGAGAACGAGTCACGGAAGGCGTCATGGGTGTCATCGAAGAGGGCCCGCATGACCGGGAATCCTACGGAGCGGCCGAGGGGCACCGCGAACCCGACCCCTGCCTCCATACTGTTCAGGTGAGCGATGGCGACACCAGCACCGCAGGCGGCGACGACTTCGTGCGCGAACTCGTGCGCAACGAACTCTCCAACGGTGTCGTCGACCGCGTGATCACCCGGTTCCCACCGGAACCCAACGGCTACTTGCACATCGGACATGCCAAGGCGATCACCTTGGATTTCGGGCTGGCCGCAGAGTTTGGCGGTCGCTGCAACCTCCGTTTCGACGACACAAACCCCGATACCGAAGACACCGAATTCGTCGACGCGATCATCGATGACGTTCGCTGGCTGGGATACGAACCGGGTGAACCGCTGTACGCGAGCGACTACTTCGAGCAGCTGTACCGATGGGCCGAGCACCTCATCGAACAGGGGCTTGCCTATGTCGACGATCAAGACGCAGACACCATCTCGGCTCAACGTGGCGGATATGGCAAGCCCGGGGTCGAGAGCCCGTTCCGCGACCGCACACCTGAAGAAAACTTGGCGCTGTTCCGTGCGATGCGCAACGGTGAATGCGCTGAGGGGTCTCGCGTCCTGCGTGCCCGCATCGATATGCAGCACGAGAACATGCAGTTGCGCGACCCCGTCATGTATCGCATCCGCAACGAGCCGCACCACCGCACCGGCGACACCTGGCATATCTACCCCACCTACGACTGGGCGCATGGTCAAAGCGATGCAATCGAAGGGGTGACCCACTCGCTGTGCACTCTCGAATTCGATGCGCACCGCCCGCTGTACGACTGGTTCCTGCAGCACCTCCCCCTCACCGGTGATGCCCCGAACCAGACCGAATTCGCCCGACTCGAACTCACCCACACCGTGACATCGAAACGTCGCCTCGCTGGGCTTGTTCACGACGGCATCGTCGACGGCTGGGACGACCCGCGCATGCCGACGCTGCGTGGCCTGCGACGCCGCGGATATCCAGCGGCAGCGATCCGTGACTTCTGCTCCTATATCGGCGTGTCGCGTACCAACAGCCGCCATCAGATCGAACTACTCGAGTGGTTCGTCCGCGACCACTTGAACCGCGATGCGCTGCGGCGCATGGCGGTGCTACGACCTCTGCGACTCGTGATCACCGACTGGCCAGACGGCCATGTTGACACCGTTGACGTGGTGAACAACCCCGAGGACCCGGCCGCCGGAACCCGAGCGGTGCCCTTCGGTGGTGACTTGTGGATTGAACAGGACGACTTCCGCCTAGACCCACCGCCGAAGTACTTCCGACTCACACCGGGACGCGAAGTGCGTTTGCGCGCCGCCTACCTGGTGACCTGCACCGATGCCGACACCGATGCCGACGGCAACGTCACCACCGTGTACTGCACCCATGATCCAGGGTCACGCGGTGGAACCGCGCCCGACGGCCGCAAAGTGAAATCGACGATGCATTGGGTGTCGGCCGCTCACGCACTCGAGGGGTCGGCAATGCTGTACGACCGACTCTTCAACGCCGATGTGCCAGGTGATGCAACCGGAGATCCGATGGACGACCTCAACATTGCCTCGCGTGAAATTCTCACCGGCTGCCGCTTTGAGCCGGCGCTGGGCGACGCTGCACCCGGTGATGTCGTGCAGTTCGAACGTCTCGGCTATTTCGCTCACGACCCACGCACGGCGCTGTTGTTCCACCGCACGGTTGGCCTTCGCGATGAATGGGCGCGCATCAGCGCGCGCAGCTGACTCCGCCGGTCAGAGATGGGGCCAGCCGACCGCCTGTTCGAGTTGTGCTGCCACTGAGATCAATAGATCTTCGCGGCCCGTGGCTGCCACGAGTTGCACCCCAACCGGTAGGCCTGTCGGTGTGCGGTGCATGGGCAGGCTGATCGCTGGCTGGCCCGTCACGTTGAACGCCGGGGTAAACACCACCCACTGCTGTGCTCGCTTCATCGGCCACAGGTCGTCGCCAGGGCGTTCATCGTGCTCACCGATCAACACCGGCACCTCGGCCAAGGTGGGCGTCAGCAACAGATCGAATCCGTCATCCCACCATTGCAGGCAACGTCGACGGTAGGCACCCATGGCGGCCAATGCGGCTGCGTAGTCACGAGCGGTCTGCACTCCCGCGAACGATGCGAGAGCTAGGTTGCCCGGTTCCACTTCATCATCGGTGAGCGGACGTCCGAGCATGCGCCCGAACTCTGCGATACCCATCGCGGCGTTGGCGGACCAGACGGCCATGAAATCGCGGGTGGCGCTCGGGTCGGCCAACACCTCGGGGAAGGATTCGACCACATCGTGACCGAGCGCCTCGAGTGCCCGTGCGGTGAGCACCGCGGCCTCGGAACACTCGGCATCAATTTCGTCGCCGCGCGGATGCCCCGACAACACGCCAATGCGCAGCCGGCCCGGATCGCGGGTGAGGGCATCGATGTAACCGACCGGCGATGTGGGCGCGATGACGGCATCGCCCACGCTAGGACCGGCAACTGCCGCCAGCAGGCCGGCGGTGTCGCGAACCGACCGGGTCACAGCCAGTTCGACTCCGAGGCCGTTCTCATGGCGATCCGGCCCCATGGTGATGCGACCCTGCGTGGGTTTGAGGCCCACGAGCCCACAGCACGCCGCCGGGATACGAATCGACCCGCCGCCGTCTGAGGCATGGGCCATGGGCACCATGCCCGCAGCGACCGCAGCTGCCGCACCACCCGATGACCCGCCAGGCGTGCGATCGGTGTCCCACGGATTGCGAGTTGGGCCCCACGCCAGCGATTCCGTGACCGGCACCGTGCCCATCTCCGGGCTGGTCGTGCGCCCGGCGATGATCAGACCGGCATCGCGAAAGCGACGCACAAGGGTGGTGTCGTGATCCGAGATTGGCATTTCTCCGCGGAGCGCCCGGTTGCCATTCGTGAGCGGCACACCGGCCATATGCGCATGCAGGTCCTTCAACAGGAACGGCACTCCGGCGAACGGCCCGGATACCTCGCCCGAGGCCATTTCACGCGCCCGGTCAAACCAGCGGATATTCACCGCGTTCAACGGGCCGTCCAACGCTTCGATCCGTTCGATGGCCGCGTCGAGTAGTTCAACGGGGCTCACCTCACCAGATGCGACGAGCGCGGCCTGACCGGTGGCATCCATCCACCGTGTGCGATCTGCCAGTTCCCCCATGTACAGCACCCCCTGCCGCGCGGCGTCGGCGCACGGGCGCCGACCCCGACCGACCCTAGTCGGCCACACACGGCGCGGGTTGAGAGTGCCCCGTCGCAGCACACGAGGTGCTCGTCGGCCGCTCAGGGTCCAACAACGACGAAAGTCGCCCGAAGGCGACTCACGACGACATTGCGATTTGGCAGCCCGTACGGGATTCGAACCCGTGCCGCCACCTTGAGAGGGTGGTGTCCTAGGCCACTAGACGAACGGGCCAAGTAGCACCCGAGATGTTATCGCCACAGTCTGATGACACCACCGGCCACCGGCGACGCACCACATACGGGTTCGGCCGGTCCAGATGGACCGGCCGAACCTCATCGAATGGTTGGGGTGCGAGGACTTGAACCCCGAATAACAGAACCAGAATCTGCTGTGTTGCCAATTACACCACACCCCATTGGGCACCGCGAGTGTACCGACATGGTGACGATCACCCACGTCCACTCAGGGTGTCGAAACCCACGATTCGGCCAATCGCCACGCCGACGGCCTCGACAACATGACGTCGAGCCGATGTGGCGCCCGACAGCACCCCATCACGCACCGGCGATGCGCCGACGGTGCCAAAACCAACAGCGCGCGCAATGAGTTCACTCCGCAAGACGTGGTAGCGGTCCGTCACCACCACGACGGCATCGACTCCTTCGGGGGCGAGTGCCGCATAGACCGCCGTTAGCGACTCCCATGTGGTGGACCCCTTTGGCACCACCGTCAACTGTTCTGGGGGAACGCCACTGGCCACGAGATATCGGCGGCCCGCCTCAGCCTCGGTGAACCGATCGCCGAGCCGTGCCCCTCCGGTGAGCACCACGCGATCAATCCGAGCGTCGGCTACAAGATCCCGCGCGTGATCGAGACGACTAGCGAACTGTGCCGATGGGCGTCCGTCATACTGGGCAGCGCCGAGCACGACCGCCACCCGCACTGCGCCATCGGCGTCGTCCACCCGGCCCGCTCGCACCGTTTGCGCCAACGTCACCCCGATGTACAACAGGCACAGTGCGGCAACGACGACAACCACGCGTACGGCGGTGCGTGAACGCACGCTCATCGCTCAGCTCACCAGGTCGGTGCGGGCTGCGCGCAGACGGCGCAGAGTCTCCTCGGATCCCAGCACTTCAAGCGACTCGAACAGTGGTGGCCCGACGGTGCGCCCGGTCACGGCAACCCTCACCGGCGCCTGTGCCTTGCCGAGTTTCAACGAGAAGGGTTCCATCACCCTCTCCAGTTCAGCCTTGGTTGTGGCCGCATCGAACCCGGCCGGGTCGATCGTGGCGTAGGCCTCGATCACGGCATCGAGCAGGCCCGCGGCATAGTCGGCGCTCATTACCTTGTCCCACGATGGCGCGTCACGCACGGGTTCGTCGCTGAACAAGAAATCCACCACCCCTGCTGCTTCGGACAGCGTCGTGAGTCGGGGCTGGATGTGTTCGGCGATCCGCGAGAATCGCATCCGGTCCCACTGCGTTGGCAACCACGGGTCGACCGCATCGATGAATGCCACGGTGTCGAGAGCGCGAATGTATTCACCATTGAACGCCCCGAGCTTGCGGACATCGAAGAATGCCGGTGAGAGGTTGACGCCGCCGAGATCAAAAAGTTGCTCGATCTCTGCCCATGGCCGGATCTCCACATCGTCTCCAGCCGACCACCCAAGGGTCATCAGATAGTTCACCATGGCGTCAGCCAGATACCCCTCATCGCGGTACTGCTCCAGCGCCACCCGGTCCCGGCGCTTCGACAACTTCTTGCGTTGTTCATTGACCAGCACGGGAACGTGCCCCCACCGCGGGACCGCCCATCCGAGAGCCGTGACCAGCATCTGCTGCTTTGGCGTGTTCGACAAATGCTCCTCGGCGCGCACCACATCCGTGATTCCCATTAAGTGATCATCGACGACATTGGCCAGGTTGAACACTGGCGATCCGTCACTGCGCACCAGCACGAAGTCCTCGATGACGCCATTGTCGAACTCGACCTCGCCGCGCACTCCATCGCTCACGACAGTGGTTCCGTCGGGCACCCGAAAGCGCAGCACCCGATCAGGGCCTGGGCCAAGTCCGGCATCGCGCGACCACCCCCCGTAACCGGCACCACCTTCGGCGGCTGCGCGTTCGGCGATCTGATCCGGCGTCAGGTCGCAGTAGTAGGCATGACCGCTCTCGTACAGACGTGTTGCGGCATCAATGTGCGCCTGCCGATTGTCCGACTGCATGTACGGCCCCTCGAAGGTGGGATCGTCAGCAGAGATGCCCAGCCACGCGAGAGCGTCGATGATGCCATCGATCCACTCGTCGCGGTTTCGTTCAGCATCGGTGTCCTCAATGCGCAAGACGAAACGTCCACCACGACGACGGGCAAGCGCCCAATTAAACAGCGCCGTCCGAGCTCCACCGACATGGAAGAAACCCGTCGGCGACGGTGCGAATCGGAATCTCGGCGCCTCGTCGTGGGGGGTGTCCATCGATACGACGCTATCGCGACCTCCTCGGACCCTCCGGCGATCACCTCGGGTACTCTTTGCGACATGCGTTTCAACGAGCCACACGGCGGTCACCGATCGGTGTCGGGCGGCCAAGCCCGCGCCACCGTGTTCGGCATCAACGATGGCCTCGTATCGAACGTGTCGATCATCTTGGGTTTTGCTGCGAGCGGCGTGGATGCCGACATCGTGCGGCTCGCCGGAGTGGCTGGCGCCGTCGCCGGCGCAGTGTCGATGGCGGCCGGTGAATGGGTCAGTGTCACTGCCCAGAACGATCTCATCCGTCGTGAGCTCGACATCGAAATGGGCGAGTTGACCAACAACACCGAGCACGAGACAGAGGAGTTGGCCGCGATCTACGAAGGGCACGGCATGGCGGCCGACAGTGCCCGGACCGCGGCCCGCGAAGTGATGCGCCGACCCGAACGGGCCCTGGCCGTGCATGCGCGCGAAGAACTTGGTGTGGACCCAGAAGATCTGCCATCGGCGTGGATCATCAGCGTGCTGTCACTGCTGTCGTTCCTCGTCGGCGCACTTGCTCCGCTCATCCCATGGACATTCAGCTCGGGAACAGGAGCGGGTATCGGCTCGTTGGCCATCGGTGTCGCCGCGGCCGCTGGTGTCGGCGCGGTGGTTGGGCGCTATGCCGAGCGGTCGATCGCGGGCGCAGCTGCGCGCCAGGTCGCCATCGTGCTCGGTGCCTGCGCTGTGACCTTCGGTATCGGCCAGATCTTCGGCGTCACGCTGGGCTGAACACGCCGGGTCAAGGCTCGGTGCCACCGCCGTGCCCGCAGCGTGATGCAATGTCGCCATGACCCAGCTCAACGTCCTTGGCGAGGAACTGCAACCGTGTTCGATGGATCCCCTGACCGGCTACTACCGCACCGGATGCTGTGAGAATCGCGGTGACGATCCGGGCATGCATGTGGTGTGCTGCCGCGTCACCGACGACTTCTTGGAGTTCTCACGGCGTACGGGCAACGACTTGTCCACCCCCATGCCCCAATACGGTTTCGCAGGGTTACGCGACGGCGATCAGTGGTGCGTCTGCGCAGCGCGATGGCAGCAGGCCTTTGAGGCCGGTCATGCCTGCCCGGTGGTGTTGGCCTCCACGCATCTCTCAGCTCTTGAGCATGTGAGCCTCGACGACCTCCGCGCGCACGCGCTCGACTGACGGCACCGCTCAGGTGTCGCCGAGGGCACGCAACAGTTGCACCGGGGTGTCTTTTGGCGTGATCTTCGGCCAGGCGTGCGAGATGTTCCCGGCGGCATCGATCAGAAACGCAGAGCGTTGCACGCCCATGTACTTACGGCCATACATCGACTTCTCCACCCATACGCCGTAGGCCTCGGCAACGGCGTGATCCACGTCGGCGAGCAGCGTGAACCCAAGGGAGAACTTCGTGTCGAACGATGCCTGCTTTGCCGGCGTATCGGGGCTGATCCCGATGATCGTCGTGTCCCCCACCTGATCGGCGATATCGCGCAATCCGCACGCTTGGGTGGTGCATCCCGGGGTGTTCGCTTTGGGATAGAAGAACACCAACACCCGCCGCCCCGTCTGCGCGGCGACAACATCGATGATCGTGCCGGTCTGATCCTCAAGAACGATGGCTGGGGCAGGGTCTCCGACGTTGGGGGTGCTCACGGCCGTGATCCTAGATCAGCCCCGAACTGAACGAATAGGTGCGCTCAGTGCGCCGCGGCAGCTGCCACGCCGGTCAGGGCGCGCCACTGTGCCGGATAGATCGATGTGATCTGCCCCGGTGTCGCCCGAAGTGTTGATTCAGGCACCATGTCCACGATGCGGCGCGCCTGGTCGTAGTGATGGCCGGTGTGTGCCACACCGGCAAACATCGTCCGACGGAGTTCGACGAGCTCGCTGGGCGGGGCGTCGTCGTAGAGACCCCAGATCGTGAATGCGATGTCGATGTCGTGCACGACCGGAGCCCGCGAGAACATCGAGGCGCGTCGGAGGGCAATGCCAAGACATCCCGCAATGAGGTCACGCACATCCTCTCCTGGCGTCGGGCACACATCATCGGCACGCAGACGCGCAATGCGCAATGCGAAGCCCTGATCGGGACCTTGCGATCCGAGGCGCGCCCCGGATGGCTGCAGTCCATCGATCTCGGCGGGGCGGTCACCCCGCCACGGATCGGGGACTACATCGGGTGAGGAGTAGTAACGCGATGCACGCGCACCGGCGGGGGCAGATCTGGGGGCAGCCATATCCGATGTTCTACCCCAGAAGAAGCCCGTACACGATGCTCTCCGACAGAGCACGCCACGAGGCCTCGATCACATTGGCGCTCACACCGATGGTGGTCCAATCGCGCTCACCGTCCGTCGCGGTCAGCAACACTCTGGTCACCGCACCGGTCGCCTCGCCGCCATCGAGGATCCGCACCTTGAAGTCGGTGAGATGCATGCTGTCCAGGCGGGGGTATACGGCTCGTACGCAGTTGCGCAACGCGAGGTCGATCGCGTTCACCGGGCCGTTGCCCTCGGCGGTGTGCACGTGACGCTCATCGCCTACCCACACCTTGACCGTTGCCTCGGTGGTGAACTGGCCGATGTCGGCGCCGTGCACCTCATCGGTGATCACCCGCATCGATTCCAGCCGGAAGAAATCCTGTTCCCAGCCGGTGGCGCGACGCATCAGCAACTCGAGCGACGCATCCGCCGCCTCGAACTGATACCCCTCGTGTTCGAGGCGCTTCAAGTCGTCGATCACTTGGTTGATCGCGGGCCCGTCGAGTTCAAGACCCAGAGCCTCTGCCTTGATTTGAATGGTGGCTCGGCCCGCCATCTCGGACACCACAAAGCGGGTGCCGTTACCGACCACTTCGGGGTCGATGTGTTCATAGGCGTCACGGGCGCGCACAATCGCGCTGACGTGCAGGCCAGCTTTGTGAGCAAACGCTGATGACCCGACGTACGGTGCCTGCGGATTCACCGCGCGATTCAACGTCTCGGCGATGCGATGCGACACAACCGTCAGACGTTCCAACCGGCCCTCGTCGAGCACCGAATAGGCCTGCTTGACCTGGAGGTTTGGAATAATCGTGGTGAGGTTCGTGTTACCGGTGCGTTCGCCGAGCCCATTCAGCGTTCCTTGCACATGACGGGCGCCAGCGGCCACCGCCGCCATCGAGTTTGCCACCGCGCAACCGGTGTCGTCGTGGCAGTGAATACCGATCGTGACGTCACGGCCGACGTGTGCGTGCACATCCGCGACGATCGCCGATACCTCATGGGGAAGCGACCCACCGTTGGTGTCACACAGAACTACATGGGTGGCACCCTTCACGATCGCTGCCTCAAGGGCACGCAGAGCGAACTCGGGGTTCCGCTTGTATCCGTCGAAGAAGTGCTCCATGTCGACGAGCACCCGCCGATCGTTGGCAACGAGGTACTCCACGGAATCAGCAATCATCGCAGCGCCCTCATCAAGGGTGGTCTGCAATGCCTCGGTCACGTGGTAATCCCAACTCTTCGCCACAATGCACACGGCTGAGGTGTTGGCATCGAGAAGGTGCTGGAGCGTGGGGTCCTCGTCCACTCGGCCCCGGGGGCGGCGGGTTGAGCCGAATGCCACAAAGGTGCTCGTGGACAACTGCAGTTCGCTCGCCGCGCGCCGGAAGAACTCGATGTCTTTCGGGTTCGCTCCCGGCCAACCACCTTCGATGAAGTGCACGCCGAGGTAGTCGAGTTGTTCAGCAATACGCAGTTTGTCCTCAACGGATGCGCTGACGCCTTCGACCTGCAGACCGTCGCGCAGCGTGGTGTCGAAGATCTCGATGCGCTCAGTGGTGCCGGTGGCGTTATCGGTGGTGCTCATCTGCGGTGTCCTTGTCAGCGTGGTGTCGGATATGAAGTATCGGTCTGAAAAAGCGAAATGCCGCCCGAGGGGCGGCAGAACGAGCACACGGAAGCCGTGTGCTCTACGGAATAATGATGATGGTGGCGAAATGCGTCATCGCATGTAAGTCAACCCGATCGTTGCGCTGACGTCAACTCGGACCCGCTGGAGTGGACCATGACCACCGACGGCGACGACGGCTAGCGTCGCCACGATGAGCGACCGACGACCGATGTTCATCGATACCGACACCGCCAGCGACGATGCGGTGGCCCTAGCAATCGCTTTTGCCGCGAGCGAGGTCGACGTCGTTGGTGTGTCGGTTGTCGCGGGCAACGTGCCGCTGGACATGGCTGTGCAAAACGCCCTCTACACCCGCGAGGTCTGTGGTCGCACCGATGTTCCCGTATACGTCGGCGCCGATCGGCCGCTGGTCCTGCCGCTCGGCACCGCCCAGAATGTGCACGGGGCCGACGGAATGGGCGACATTGGTCTGGACCTCACCGGGCGGACGGCCGATGTTGGCCACGGTGTCGATGCCCTCATCGCCGCCTCACAGGAGTATGCGGGCCGGCTGGAGCTCGTCACTTTGGGACCGCTCACCAACCTCGCCCTGGCTCTGCGCCGCGATCCCGGCCTCGTCGACCGCCTGGCACGGGTGGTGATCATGGGAGCGGTGGCTGACCACATCGGCAATGTCACCCCGGTCGCCGAATTCAACATGTGGGTTGACCCGCATGCCGTGGCCGCGATCCTCGCATCGGGACTCCCGCTCGAGTTCGTGGGATGGGATATCAGCCGGCGGGACGCTGTCGTTGTTCCGACACAGGCCGAACGCCTCCGCGCGATCGGCACACCGCTTGCCGAGTTCTGCATCGATATTCAGGCCACGGTCGCCCAGTTCTGTGCCACCGAGACCAAGTTGGCGGGGTTCGACCTTCCCGACCCGATCACCATGGCCTACGCGATCGACGGCGATATCGCCCTCGAGACCCGCCAGATGTACCTGCGCTGCGAGACCGAGTCGGAACTCACCCGCGGCATGGTCGTGATGGATGTGCTGGGGTTCACCGGTGGCGAGGCGAATGCCACTGTGGTCATCCGAGCCGACCATGAACGATTCATGGCACGCTTCGAAGCCACGCTGAACTCATAGAGAGCCGGTATCGCCACCGCTGACCGTCACGCGTGGCGCCACCGCACCTCAGGTCGCGATTCGGCAGATCAGACGCGTTCGCACCAGTGCCGGTAGCGCGGATCGGCTGCGGTGACCGCTGCGGCATATGTCTCGGCAATGGCCCGGGTGGCCGGCCCAGGGCATGGGATCGACCGGTCGTCCACCGAGTTCACCGACGACACCTCGGCTGCCGTGCCCACCACGAAGGCTTCATCGGCGATGTACAGATCGCTCCGTGCGAGGTTGTCGCACCGCGTTTCGTACCCGAGGTCGCGCGCGATCGTCATGACCGTGTTCTGGGTGATGCCCTCGAGGGCACCTGCTGACAACGGAGGCGTCAGCAGCACGCCGTTGCGCGACACGAAGATGTTCTCGCCCGAACATTCGGCCACAAGACCGTTAGGTGCGAGCATCACCGCCTCGTCATATCCGGCCTTCAACGCCTCCACCTTGGCCAGTGAGGAGTTCACGTAGTTGCCCGTGGTCTTGGCTGCCGGCGGCATCGTGTTGTGGTCGTGTCGTGTCCACGACGACGTCTTGAGCCGCACACCCACCTCCACGGCATCGTCGCCGAGGTAGGCACCCCATGGCCAACAGGCAATGGCGACATCGACGCTGCATGGGATGGTGTTGAGACCCATCTCGCCGTATCCGAGGTACGCGATCGGACGGATATAGCACGAATCCAAACCGGTGGATGCAACCGTCTCCTTGGTGGCAGCGATCAGCTCGTCGACCGTGTACGGCAACTCCATTCCGAGAATGTGCGCCGAACGGTGCAGACGTTCGATGTGCTCGGTGAGACGGAACACCGCAGGCCCATCGGCGGTGGCGTAGGCCCTGATGCCCTCGAACACGCCGGTGCCGTAGTGCAAGGTGTGCGTCAGCACGTGCACCTGGGCCTTTTCCCAGTCGACAAGTTCGCCGTTCATCCAGATTTTCGGGGTGGGTGTGATGGGCATCGTGGGGTTCTCGCTGTGTGAGGTGTTGACGAAATAAAGAGCGGTCAGGCCGACACGCGGGCAGAGATGGCATCGCCGATCGCGCTGGTGCCACCACCGGGAGCATCATTGCACGCCGTCCTGATCCGATCCGCAGCGGCCCCTTCACCAAGGAAGTCCAACATGAGAGCCGCCGAGAGGATGGCTGCTGTGGGGTTCGCCGTACCGGTACCGGCGATATCGGGCGCTGACCCGTGCACCGGTTCGAACATTGACGGGCCGGTCCGGGCCGGGTTCAAGTTGGCCGACGAGGCCAGTCCGATACCGCCCGACACCGCCCCACCAAGATCGGTGAGGATGTCCCCGAAGAGGTTGTCGGTGACCACCACGTCGTAGCGGTGCGGATCCTGCACGAAATAGATGCATGCCGCGTCGACATGGTTATAGGCGGTATCGATATCTGTGAATTCGCTCGCAACACTGTTGAAGGCGCGCTCCCACAGATCTCCAGCAAAGGTCAGCACGTTCGTCTTGTGCACCAAGGTGACCTGTCGGCGCTCACGGGTGGCCGCCAGCTCGAAGGCGTGCCGCACACAACGCTCCACCCCCATCCACGTGTTGACCGACCCCTGGGTGGCCACTTCGGCCGGGGTGCCGCGCCGGAGCACCCCGCCCTCACCCACATAGGGCCCCTCAGTGTTTTCACGGATCACCACGAACTCGTGCGGCGTGTCATGGCCGGGAGCGGTTCCCACGAAGGGACGCTGATTCACATACAGATCGAGTTCGAACCGCATCTTCAATAGGAGCCCGCGCTCGATCACCCCGGGGGCCACACGCGGGTCGCCCACCGCACCCAGCAGAATTGCATCAAAGGCCCGCAACTCATCGAGGGTGCTATCGGAGAGAATCTCGCCATCGCGCAGGTACCGCGCCCCACCAAGGTCGAACTCGGCGGTGTCGATGTCCACCCCGGCAGCTCGCACCACTTTCAGGGCCTCTGCCGTCACCTCCGGCCCGATGCCGTCGCCTCCGATCACTGCGATGCGATGTGTCATGCGTCGCAGGCTACGGCCGAGACGGCCCTCGGGCACCGGGCGACACCACAACAAGGGGCGGGTATCGTCTTATCGCCATGGCAGCTCAACAACTGTCCCGCACCGCCTACGACCGACTGCGCGCGGAGTTCGAGGACCTCACCACCCGCGGCCGCATCGAGGTCGCCGAGGAAATCGAGGCCGCCCGCGCCGAGGGTGATCTGAAGGAAAATGCCGGCTATCACGCGGCCAAGGACAAACAGGGCCACATGGAAGGCCGCATCCGCGAACTCGAGCACATTCTCGATAACGCCGAGATCATCGAGGGTCACAGCGTCATCACGATGATCTACGAGGGCGATAGCCCCGATGATGCCGAGCGTTACATCGTGGGGAACCAAGAAGAGGCCGCTGGCCTGCCCGACGACATCACCATCGTCGGCCCACACTCACCCCTCGGGCAGGCATTGGCCGAGGCCGACCTCGGACCACTGGAATACGAGGGCCCCAACGGTGTGTTGCGAGTGGAGATCATCGCAATCGATGATCTCTGACCAACCGAGGCGATCCCCCTGAACACCATCGACACCCACGCACCCGACGGAACAGACGCCGTCCAAAGCGACGACGTCGAGATCAGCGCACCACCGGACCTACCACCGCTGCATCAGGTCGACCTCGGACGCCTGGGCACCGTCGAGGCTCGTGTCGCCGGCGACATCTCGTCGTCGCCGGCCACTCTCGCTCTGCTCCACGGGTGGACCGCCAGCGCTGACATCAACTTCTTTCCCGCCTATGGAGCCCTCGCACAAGAGGCCGCCCTGTTCGCCCACGACCATCGCGGCCATGCCGGGGGGTTGCGGGCACGCCGTGCAGTGCGCCTCGAGGACTGCGCCGACGATGTGATCCGCGTGGCAGATGCACTTGGCATTGAGCGCATCGTGCCCGTGGGCTATTCGATGGGCGGGGCGATTGCGCAGTTGGTGTGGCAGCGCCATCCCGACCGGGTTGCCGGCATGGTGCTGTGTGCCACAGCCGGCAGTTTTGCCGAGGCGCGCGACGAACGACTGTCGTTCCTCGGGCTCACAGGATTGGCAGCGCTCGCTCGGGTCACTCCCGGTCAGGCACGTGACTGGATCTCGGATCAGGTGTACCTGCAACGCAAAACCCAGACCTGGGGCCCATGGGCGGTATCGCAGGCGGCACGACACGACTGGCGCATGGTGCTCGAGGCCGGCCGGGCACTCGGATCGTTCTCCTCTCTGGACTGGATCGGCGAGATCGACGTGCCGGTGTCGATCGTCGTCACCATGCGCGACCCGGTTGTGCCATTGCGCCGACAGGTTCGACTCTTCGAGACGATCGAGCATGCCGCTGCATTCCGCGTGGACGGTGAACACGATGCGATCGTGGCGGTTGCAGACCGCTTCGTTCCTACATTGGTGCGCGCCACGCGCCACGCACTGGGAACATCGCGATGAGCGACCGGTTGACCCGCAGTCGTCTCGCGCGCACCGCTCGGGTTGCCCGGCTTGGTGCTCGCGTGGGCGGCACGTGGGCGGGCACATCGGCCCGCAAGGTATTCGCTTCGGCGGAACGGCGCATCGAACTCGACGATCGTCGGCGCCTCGCCACCGCCGAGCAGGTCGCGGCCGAACTCGGCCAGATGAAGGGCGCCATGATGAAGCTCGGCCAGATGGCCAGCTATCTCGATGACGGCCTGCCTGAACCGTTCCGGATGGCGCTCGCCAGCCTGCGCAACGATGCACCGCCGATGTCACCCGATCTCGCAGCCAGCGTCGTCCGCGATCAACTCGGCGATGACCCCACACAGGTGTTCGCCCAATGGGATCCAGAACCCATCGCGGCGGCCTCGATCGGTCAGGTTCACCGAGCCGTGCTCGTCGGCGACGACGGTGTGGAACGACCGGTGGCGGTCAAAGTGCAGTACCCCGGTGTCGACGAGGCCATCGCCGCAGACCTTCGCAATGCAGACATGTTGGGCGTGCTGCTGCGGCAGGGATTCGGTGGTCTCGACCCGAGCGAGTTGGTCGAGGAAATCACCCAGCGCCTCACAGAAGAACTCGACTACCGACGCGAGGCCGAGAACCAAGCGATGTTCGCCGACTTCTACCGGGACCATCCCTTCATCCATGTCCCCGAGGTGGTGACAAGCCATTCCACCGCACGGGTACTCACCTCCGAGTTGGTCAACGGCTACACCTGGGATGACGTGATGACCTGGGATGAGGCCGAACGCAACGCGGCAGCCGAGACGATCTTCCGATTCGTCTTCCGCAGCCTGTACACCATGCGATCGTTCAACGGCGACCCTCATCCCGGCAACTATCTCTTCCACCGCGGCGGGCGCGTGACGTTCTTGGACTTCGGACTTGTAAAGCACTTCACGGCAACCGAGATGGAGACCTTCGAAACCATGGTCCGGCTGGCCGCCGTGGACCACGACGCCGCCGGGTATCGAGCGGTACTGGAGTCTGCCGGCATGTTGCAGCGGGATGCTCCGGTCAGCACGGACGAAGTCGGCGCCTATTTCTCATACTTCTACGAACCAGTCGCGACCGATCGCACGATGACGTGGACACCGACCTACGCATCGAGCATCGTGCGTCATACATTTGACCGCTCCAGCCCCATCGCCCAGTACGCCACCGTGCCCCGAGCGTTTGTGTTCATCCAGCGCATCAACCTCGGTCTCTACGCCCTGCTCGGTGAACTAGAAGCCACCGGCAACTATCGGCGCATCGCCGAAGAGCTATGGCCATTCGTCGCTGCGACACCCTCCACCCCTGCCGGGGTCGCCGAAGCCGAGTGGCTGGCCCGGCGACGCAGCGCCGCCGACGCCCAGTAGCGTCGCGGGCATGTCATTGCGCCGCCGTCCGAGAACCTCGTTGCTGCTCAGCACCACCGTCGCGGCGGGTGCCCTGGTGCTGAACGCCTGTGGTGGCGACGACCAGAGCGTGGACGACGCCAACGTCACCGACGTCGAATTGACCCCCGCTAGCGAGGGCTCTGCCGACGAACCGGCCGACGCCCCCGCCGACGAACCCTCCGACGGCGCAAGCGACCGACCCGATGTCACCCCGCCCACGGACCTGCCAAGTGAACTGGTGATTACCGACATCATCGACGGCACTGGGCCTGTGGTGCAGGCGGGCGACACCGTGTGGGTCGACTACACCGGCATCCGGTCCGAGGATGGCGTCGAGTTCGACAACTCATACGACCGCGGCGAGCCCTTCCGCTTCACCGTCGGTCAGGGATCGGTCATCGATGGTTGGGACCAGGGGCTGATCGGCGCCAGCGCGGGTACGCAACGCCGACTCGATATCCCTGCCGAGCTTGCCTACGGCGACCAATCTCCCGGCGGTGTGATCCGTGCAGGTGATGCCCTCACCTTCGTGATTGAGGTCCGTGCCGTGGTCGGATCGTCGACGGCTGCCGATGCGCCGGAAGTGGCACTCACTCCAGCAGAGACGGTGACCGAACTCGTCGTCGACGACGCCATCGTCGGAGATGGCGCTGCACTGGCCATCGGCGACACCGCAATCGTTCACCTGCGGATGGCCCGCGCCGACAACCTGGTGCAACTGATCGACACCTGGGGTGACAACAATGCGCTGCTCATCGAGATGGTCGACGGCTTTACCGTTCCCGGATTGTTTGAGGGCCTGCAAGGTATGAACGTCGGCGGTGTGCGGGTTCTCACAATCCCCGCCGAATTGGCCTTCGGGTCCGACGGCGCCCCCAGTGTGGGCCTCCCCGCCGACACGCCCGTCACCATCATCGCCCAACTCGTCGGACGCCTCTGACCCCGCGCCCGACCGCCGATAGGTTGGTCGGCTGTGACGAACCCACTGGAGCAACCATGAGCCCATCGGATCCAAACCGTCCCACCACCTTGCCCGAGAAGATCTGGAACCGGCATCTCGTCGCGTCCACCGAAGGCGAATCCGACCTGATCTACATCGATCTTCATCTCGTCCACGAAGTGACCAGTCCGCAGGCCTTCGACGGGCTGCGGATGAACGGGCGCAACGTTCGCCGGCCAGAGCTCACGGTGGCCACCGAGGATCACAATGTCCCCACCGCCGATATCGACCGACCGATCGCCGATCCGGTGTCGGCAACCCAGGTCGACACCTTGCGTCGCAACGCAGCCGAATTCGGTATCACCCACTACCCAATGGGTGATGCTGACCAGGGCATCGTGCACGTCATCGGCCCCGAACAGGGCCGCACCCTTCCCGGTATGACCATCGTGTGCGGTGACAGCCACACGGCCACGCATGGCGCCTTTGGCGCGCTGGCCTTCGGCATTGGCACGAGCGAGGTCGAGCATGTGCTCGCCACGCAGACGTTGCCGCAGTCGCGACCGAAGTGGATGTCGGTCACCGTCGATGGAGAGCTCGCCTCCGGGGTGACCGCCAAAGATGTGATCCTCCACATCATCGGGGTCATCGGCACCGGTGGCGGATTGGGCCATGTCATCGAGTACCGCGGTTCTGCAATCGAGAGCCTCTCGATGGAAGGCCGCATGACGGTGTGCAACATGTCGATCGAGGCCGGTGCTCGCGCGGGCCTCGTCGCCCCCGACGCCACCACATTTGAGTACCTCGCCGGTCGTGATCACGCCCCTCAGGGTGCAGATTGGGATGCCGCGGTAGCCGAATGGTCGACCCTGCACAGCGATGACGGGGCCGAGTGGGATACCGAAGTGTTCATCGATGCCGCCGACATCACGCCAAAGATCACGTGGGGAACAAACCCCGGCCAGGTCATCGGCATCGACGATGTGATTCCGTCTCCCGATGCAGCCAGTGACGCCACATCGCGCGGCAATATCGAGCGGGCACTCGACTACATGGGTCTCACAGCCGGTACCCCGATTCGCGATGTCGCTGTGGACACGGTATTCATCGGGTCGTGCACGAACTCGCGAATTGAAGACCTCCGCGCCGCCGCTGATGTGCTGCGCGGCCGCACCGTGACCGTGCCTCGGGTAATGGTCGTGCCCGGCTCGCACCGGGTGAAAGCAGAAGCCGAGGCCGAAGGGCTACACGAGGTGTTTCGTGCTGCGGGGGCCGATTGGCGCGAACCCGGCTGCTCGATGTGCCTAGCGATGAACCCAGACCGTCTCGCACCCGGTGAGAGAGCCGCGAGCACAAGTAACCGCAACTTTGAGGGCCGCCAAGGCCGTGGGGGCCGCACCCACCTCGTCTCCCCCGGTATTGCCGCGGCCACGGCCGTCACCGGCCGCTTCACCCGTCCGGAGGATCTGTCATGAAAGCCGTCCGAGTCATCACAGCCACTGGTCTCCCACTGCGTCGCAGCGACGTCGACACCGACCAGATCATTCCCGCGGAATGGCTCAAGCGTGTGGAGCGCACCGGTTTCGAAAAGGGGCTCTTCTCCACGTGGCGCGACGACCCCGCCTTCGTGATGAACGACCAGCGCTACAGCGGTGCCGGCGTGATCGTGGCCGGACCGGCATTCGGTGTTGGCTCCTCCCGCGAACACGCTGTGTGGGCCATTCAACAGGCCGGATTTGACGCGGTGATCGCCCCAAGCTTCTCCGACATCTTCCGCAATAACTGCACCAAGAACGGCTTGGTGCCAGCGCAGGTGGACATGGACATCGTGGAGGCCATCTGGGCTGCGATCGACGCCGACCCCGCAACACCGATCGTGGTCGATATGGAACGGCGCGTCGTGGAGGTGCCATCGGCCGGCATCACCGCACACTTTCCGATGGACGATGCCACCCAACACCGATTCCTTGAGGGCCTTGACGACATCGCGCTCACCTTGAGCCACGCCGATGCGATCACTGCGTTTGAGCAACAGCGGCCGTCCTGGCTCACCCACTCGTAGCGTCGCAACTCCAGGCTAAGTCAATGCGCTCACCGCCGAGTGCGGTGCCGCGAACCACAGCACTGCGCCCGTCAGCGGCCACCATCATCGTGGCATCACGAGCAACAAACCGGACTCCTACCGCAGTGATGTCCAGCACCACCTCTGTGCTGCGGCCGGCGATCACGGTGCCCTCCCCCGCGTCGATGCCAACGGCGTCAACACCTCCAGTCGCACCGAGTTCTCCAGACAGTGCAACATCGGCAGAAATGCCAGGGCATCTGTATGCAAGGTTCCACACACCGAATCGGCGCACCGCGCCATCTGCTCCAACAAGGCGGATCGACGCAGCAACTGGGCCGGTTGGCTGAGGCGAGTCGTCCGCGCAGGCATAGGAGCCGCTCACCACATCGCCATCGACGAGACCCGAGAACGTGCCCGACCCATCGGACTGGGGGCGCACGGTAACCGCACTGGAGAACTCCACCGATCGCGTCGCGACCACAAGATTCGCGGGGATGACCTCAGCGGTGACACCGTCGCGGGCGCCGGCACTCGTGCCCTCGATGACGACGCTCGCTCCATCGCGAACAGCCACGATCTGCAACGCGGTCGCTCCGCTTACCTCCACGGTCGAACAGGTGGCGTAATTCGTCCACAGGTCAATCTCGGCCGACGGCGTTGATGCCATCACCACCGTCATCTCGACATCGGCAGCCAAACCCGGCGCATCCACACGGACCGCGACACTGTCGGCGAGTCCAAAGGGCGTCGGAGCGGGTGCCGGAGCGGTCGTGGTCGCCGTGATCGCCACCGGCGGCGCCAAAGTTGTCGTCGTGGAGGGTGCGGGATCTGCCCCGGGCGAGCACCCTGCGAGTGCGGCAATCGCGCATACGCCAGCGAGGCGCATCGCTTGCATGGGCCTTAGGCTGGCCGCGCGCCTTCGGTCGCGGTATCGGCCTCAAACGTGGCCAGATCGCTCAGGCGTGGATCGTTCGAGAACACCTCGACCGGCTTTCCGGGCGGCAGGCGCAATTGACGTTGTAAGACCCGCATCTGGGTGTGCTGGTTGTACTCGACGAACGTCACTGCCCACCCGTCACGGCCGGCGCGCGCGGTCCGTCCTGAGCGATGCAGATAGTCCTTCGTGTCACCCGCGGGGTCGTAGTGGATGACGGCGCCGATGTCATCGATGTCGATTCCACGGGCTGCCACATCGGTGGCGACCAGCACGGCGAGACGGCCATCGGCGAAACGTTGCAGAGTGCGTTCACGGGCCGCCTGGGAGAGATCCCCATGGATCGCCGCCGCATCCACCCCCGCCTCGCGAAGTTTGTCCTCGACTTTGTCGCACAGTCGTTTCGTTTGGCAGAACACCACCGTTTTGGCGAAACCACGCGAGATGGATCCCACCACCCTCGCTTTATCCATGTGATGCACCGCGAGAAAGAGATGATGCATCGTGCCCACCGTGTCGTCGGCGGCGTCGATGGCCACCTCGACCGGATCGGTGAGATAATGACGGATCAGGTGACCGACATCGCCATCGAGGGTTGCGGAGAACAACATGGTCTGGTTCCGCCCGGTGCAATGGCGCAGCACCCACTCCACCTGAGGCGTGAATCCATCGTCAGCCATACGGTCGGCCTCGTCGAGGCAGACGATCTGCACCGCAGAGAGGTCGACTTCACCGGACTTGATCAAATCGATCAGACGCAACGGTGTTGCAACGACGAGATCGGTGCCGCGCTGCAGCGCCGCAATCTGTGGCTCACGACCCACACCGCCGTAGACCGGCAGCACGCTCAAACCCGCGGTGGTTGCCACCGGGTCGAGGACCTCAGCAACCTGCACCGCAAGCTCTCTGGTGGGAACCAATACGAGGCCGTGTGGCATCCGCGGGGTGGCCTGGCCCTGCATCCGCGCCAGCATCGGCACCCCGAACGCCAGCGTCTTCCCGGAACCGGTCTTGGCCCGGCCACACACGTCGTGGCCCTTCATCGCTACCGGAATCGCTTCGATCTGGATGGCGAACGGCTGCGCGAACCCAGCTGCAGCCAACCCGATATCAACCGACTCGGGCACGCCCAGCGCAACAAATCCTGTGGGGGGTTCCACTGGCGCCAACCCGCTGCCGCCAGTCAGCGAGCCGGTCCTCGCGGGCGTATCATCGTCGCGACGTGAACGTTCGTGACCGCGGTCGGAGCCGTCACCTGATGACCGGCGGCGCCCGCCCGAGCGGCCACCGGAGCGCCCCGACGAGCGCGCGTTGTTGTATGTCATGGTGACCTGCACCCTATCTGCCACCCCCCGGACCACGTCGTGCACGCCATCGATGCGACCCAGCCACCACCGGGCATTTCAGCGGTGCTTTGCCTGTGACGACGCACAGGAGTAGCCTCCCTACCGATGAACGCCATCGCCGACCGTCGCGAATTCCTTCTCCTGCTTACGTAGGGCGAACGCGCACGGTCCCGTTCGCCCGCCCCCACCGCCCCGGTCGGGGGCTTCTTGCTTTTTCAGCGCCCGCCGGATTCGACCGCCACGCTGCACACACCAACGATCGACACGACACCTCACGACGGAGACGACCACCACATGGCTCCCACACCCGCAACTCCCGCACAGATGCCTTTCGAGCGGTACCAACCCTTCATTCCTCTGGTGCTCACCGACCGCACCTGGCCAAACCGCACCATCGACGCAGCCCCGATCTGGTGCTCGGTCGACCTGCGCGACGGCAACCAGGCCTTGATCGACCCGATGGACCCCGTGCGCAAGCTGGCGATGTTCCGCGAACTGGTCGCGATGGGCTTCACCGAAATCGAAGTCGGTTTCCCATCGGCCAGCCAACCCGACTTTGATTTCGTTCGTCAGTTGATCACCGAGGACCTCATTCCCGACAACGTCTGGATTCAGGTCCTCGTGCAATGTCGCCCGGAACTGATCGCACGCACCTACGAAGCGCTCGAGGGTGCCCCGCGAGCCATCGTGCACTTCTACAACTCGACGAACCCGCTGCAGCGCGAGGTCGTCTTCGGCCTTGACAAGCCCGGCATCGTCGACATCGCCGTAGAGGGCGCACGACTGTGTCGCGAGCATGAAGCGAACCTGGCCGGCACGCAAATTCGTTACGAGTACTCACCGGAAAGCTTCACGCTGACCGAGCCGGACTTCGCGATTGAGGTCTGTGAAGCCGTGATGGACGTGATCGCGCCCACTCCTGACGACCGACTCATCTTGAACCTGCCCGCGACCGTCGAGTGCTATTCCCCCAACGTGTATGGCGACGTCATCGAATGGTTCGGTCGCACGATTCGCGACCGTGACTCGGTAATTATCAGCCTCCACCCTCATAACGACCGTGGATGCGCTGTCGCCGCCGCCGAATTTGGTGTCATGGCCGGTGCCGACCGTGTGGAGGGAACCCTCTTTGGCAACGGTGAACGCACCGGCAACGTCGACGTTGTCAACCTTGCCATGAACCTGTTCGTCAACGGGGTGGACCCCGGCCTCGACATCTCCGATATCGACGCCCTGCGGCGAACCGCTGAATACTGCAACCGACTGCCGGTGCACCCGCGACACCCCTATGTCGGCGATCTCGTCTACACCGCATTCTCCGGCTCACACCAAGACGCCATCAAGAAGGGATTCGCCGCCCTGCCCGACGACTACGAGACCTGGGGTGTGCCCTATCTGCCACTCGACCCCAAACATGTCGGGCGTACCTACGAAGCCGTCATTCGCGTCAACTCACAGTCCGGCAAAGGCGGCGTTGCCTACGTGATGAAAGAGGAGTTCGGCTACGACCTGCCCCGTCGACTGCAAATCGAGTTCTCCAAGACCATTCAGCACATCACCGAAGACTCGGGAACCGAGATCTCACCATCGGTGATGTGGGATGCCTTCAGCACCGAGTACCTGCCCGAGACACCGCATATGCGCCTGCGCAGTCATGAGTTGCACACCTCCACTGCCGACGGCGCGGGCCGCACCCGACTCAGTGCCCAAGTGGAGGTCGATGGCACATCGGTCACGCTCACCGGCGAGGGCGACGGACCGGTCGAGGCATTGGTGACGGCACTGCGCACCGAATGGGATGTCGCCTTTGACGTCCTCGACTACTCCGAGCATGCCATTGGCCGTGGAGCCGACGCCCAAGCGGTGGCTTACGTCGAGAGCGCCACCGGCACCTCCACCAAATGGGGTATCGGCACCGATCCGAACATCACCACAGCTTCGCTTCGCGCGGTGCTGTCGGCCTTCGAACGCCAGCGCTACAGCGACGACTAGGGTGGGATCATGCGCGTTGTTGTCGACTTCGATCTCTGTTCGGCCACTGGTGGGTGCGCCCAGGTATGCCCTGAGGTGTTCGAGGTACGTGACGACGGGTACCTCTACGTTCTCATCGAGGAACCCGGCGAGGAGTTGCGCGCCACGGTGACCGACGCTGCGGATCTGTGCCCGACCGCGGCGATCACCATCGAGGGCTGAGCCAGTGGCTGACGGTTTCCATGCCCGCCTTCAACGGGCATGGGAGGTGAGCGATAGCGCCCTGTGCGTTGGTCTCGACCCGGACATCAGCCGTATGCCCGAACCACTCGACGGGCGCCCCGACGCGATCGAACGTTTCTGTATCGACATCGTCGATGCCACCGCCGACCTTGTCTGCGCCTTCAAACCACAGATCGCATACTTCGCCGCTCACGGCGCCGAGGATCAACTCGAGCGGATCTGTGCCCATATCCGCGACAACCACCGCGATGTCGTGCTCGTTCTTGATGCCAAGCGGGGCGACATCGGCTCCACCGCAGAGCAGTACGCCCGCGAGGCATTCAACCGCTACGGCGCCGACGTCGTCACTGTGAACCCCTACCTCGGCACCGATTCGATCGAGCCGTTCCTGGCCGCTGGTGGCGGGGTGATCGCACTGTGTCGCACCTCCAATCCCGGCGGCGACGAACTGCAGATGCTTGAGGTGGAGGGCGAACCCCTCTACATCCGAGTTGCACGCATGGTTGCCCAACGTTGGGCACCGCTTGGCGATTGCGGAGTGGTCGTCGGCGCCACATATCCCCGCGAACTGGCCCGTGTGCGTGCAGAAGTTGGCTCATTGCCGATCCTGGTGCCGGGTGTTGGAGCACAGGGTGGCTCGGCCGCTGATGCGGTCACCTCTGGTGCTGACGCCACCGGACGCGGCGTGATCATTAACTCATCGCGCGCAATTCTCTACGCCGACTCCGGTGCCGAGTATGCCGAGGCTGCGCGGCGGGTTGCCATCACCACGCGCGACGACTGTCGCATCTGATCACCCCTCGAGGGCAATGACGCTGGTCACCCCGGCCGCCGCACGCAACCGATCTGCGACACTGTCATCCACCCGTGACCCGGTGGCGATCAGCATCAACGCAGAGCCGGGGCGATCGAGCCGCCCCACGTCCATATCGGCGATATTCACCTGCGCATCACCGAGGATGGTGCCCACCGCACCGATCACACCCGGCCGGTCGTCATTGGAGATCAGCAACAGGTGGTCGGCAGGCGGCACATCAACACCGTGCCCGTCCACTTCCACCAATCGCTGGCGGGCGCTGCGCCCGGTGAGAGTGCCCGCAATCGAGTGCTGCCCACCGGTGATCGTGAGCAGATTGACGTACTCGTCCGACACCGCGGTCGACACCTCGCGCATCTCGAGGCCGGCGGCGCCGGCCAGACGCGGTGCGTTCACATAACTCACCTGCTCATCGGAGATCCGCGAGAAAAACCCTTTGAGTACGGCCAAGCCCAGAATACGCGTGTCATAGGCGGCGATATCGCCCTCCACCCGGAATTCGAACGATTCGGGCGTTGAACCGACCAGTGACGAGTACAACCGTCCGAGTCGCTCGGCCAGACCCAGATAGGGCCGAAGGTTCTCGTTGGCTTCAGCGGCATCAACGTTCACAGCCCACGGCACGAAATCCCCGGCCAACGCCAGCAACACCATGTCAGCGATGGCATCGCCGGCCTTGTCTTGGGCCTCACGGGTGCTCGCGCCGAGATGTGGGGTGACCACCACCTCGGGGCGGCCGAACAGCGGTGACTCGGTACACGGTTCCGTGGAGAACACATCGAGTGCTGCTCCCGCAATGATGCCCTCATCGATACACGCAGCCAGGTCGGCCTCGTCGACGATGCCACCGCGCGCCACGTTGATGACCCGCAACGAGGGTTTCGCCCCGGACAACAGCTCGCGGTTGATCAAACCGGTGGTCTCGTTGTTCTTCGGTAGGTGCACGGTCAAGAAATCCGAGGTGGCAACCAGATCAACCAACGACATCAATTCCACGCCCATCTGTTTGGCGCGGTCAGCCGAGACGAACGGGTCGTAGGCCACGATCCGCATCTGAAATCCGCGCGCCCGGTCGGCGACGAGTTTGCCGATACGGCCCAACCCGACGACACCGAGGGTCTTGTCCGCGAGTTCCACACCCTCCCAGCGTGAGCGTTCCCATCGTCCGTCGACCAGTGCCGAGTGGGCCTGAGGGACATTGCGAGCCTGAGCCAGCAGCAGCGCCATGGTGTGTTCGGCTGCAGAGATGATGTTGGACTGCGGTGCATTCACCACCATCACGCCCCGCTCGGTCGCGGCAGCCACGTCCACATTGTCGAGACCGATGCCGGCGCGGCCCACCACGACCAAGTCGCGACCCGCTGCCAGCACCTCATCGGTGACCTGCGTCGCCGAACGAATAATCAATGCATGAGCACCGTCGATTGCGTCCACAAGCTCTGACGGGCTGAGACCCTCGCGGACGTCCACCGTGTGCCCGGCGGCGCGCAAGCGATCTAGACCGCCGTCGGCGATGGCTTCAGTGACGAGGATTCGCGACATAGACCGACATCGTTACCTACCGACACGGTCACCACCAACCACGCACACGTCTTCGTACGAGATGTCAATGCGACCGGACACACCGAGTCGGCCGTGGCAGCCCACGCCCCCACGGCTACCGTGGGCATCGTGAGTGATGACGTCGGCCCCGACATCAACATCGTCACCTTGTCGACCCCGGCCGAAATGGCCGATGCCGGACGCGTCCTCCAGCAGATCTGGGGGGCGAACCGGCCGATGGTCGGCCCCGAGCTGCTGCTTGCGATCGAGCACGCTGGCGGTTATGTGGCCGGCGCATATGACGGCGACCACCTCCTCGGCGCCTCGTTCGGCTTCCTCGCTCGCCACCAGGGAGATGCCGCTCTGCACAGTCACATCACCGGTGTGCTGCCGGGAGTGCGCCACAGCGGGCTGGGACGTGCCATGAAATACCACCAGCGCACGTGGGCTGCCGAGCGTGGCATCGACTGGATCACATGGACGTTCGATCCCCTCGTGCGCGCCAACGCCTGGTTCAACCTCGAGGTGCTCGGAGCCGAGATCTCGGAGTATCTGGTGAACTTCTACGGGCCGATGAGCGATGCGTTGAATGCCGGGGATGACAGCGACCGACTCGTCGCTGCATGGGCCGTGGCCGACCGGCCTCGACCCGACAATGCACCAGCAGACCTCCACGTGCCCACACCGGCCGACATCGTGGCTCTGCGACGCACCGACCCCGCCGCTGCCGAGTGCTGGCGCGTCGACGTCCGCGATGCCCTCTCAACAGCGATGGCCCGCGGCGCCACGGTGATCGGCATGAGTCGCGACGGTGACTACCTACTGAAAGACGGCACGTGACATGCATCTGACCGGACTCGAACTACGGCGCATCGCCATGCCGCTGGTCACACCCTTCCGCACCAGTTTCGGTTCCCAGACCGCCCGCGACATCCTGCTCGTGGGATGGTGTCACGACGGTGCCGACGAACCCACCGGATGGGGCGAATGCGTCGCAATGTCCGAGCCCCTGTACTCATCGGAGTTCGTCGATGGTGTCGCCACAGTGATCGAGCGATTCTTGGCACCTGCATTGGCCGCTGCCGGTGACATATCGGCTGCCGACGTCGACCGGGTTCTGGGACCGTTCAAAGGCCACCATATGGCCAAAGCAGCACTCGAGATGGCGGCACTCGATGCCGAGTTGCGGGCGCAGAACCACACCCTGCACCAACTGCTGGGTGGCACTCGCGACCATGTGCCAAGTGGTGTCAGCGTCGGCATATTCGACAACCTCGACGACCTTCTCACCGCGGTGCAGGGATACGTCGATGACGGCTATGCCCGCATCAAACTCAAGATCGAACCCGGCTGGGATATCGAACCGGTGCGCCGCGTTCGCGACCTCATCGGCGATGACATGGGCCTGCAGGTGGACGCCAATACCGCCTACCGGCGCACCGATATCGACCATCTCTGCCGCCTCGACGAGTTCGGCCTGCTGTTGATTGAGCAGCCCATGCCCGTCGACGACCTGCTCTCCCACGCCGCCCTCGCGGCCGCATCGACCACACCCGTCTGCCTCGACGAGTCGATCGAGTCGCTCACCCAGGCATCGGACGCCATCAATGTCGGCGCCACATCGGTGATCAACATCAAGCCGGGGCGTGTCGGCGGCTATCTGACCGCGCGCCGCATCCACGACCTCTGCCGTGAGCGCGGCATTGCGGTGTGGTGCGGTGGAATGCTGGAGACCGGCATCGGCCGAGCAGCCAACTGCGCCCTCGCCGCCCTCGCCGGCTTCACCCTGCCGGGGGACATCAGCGCCTCGCGTCGCTTCTGGGCTCGCGACATCGTGCGTGACCCAATCGACGTTGTCGATGGATTGGTCGCGGTGCCCACCGCGCCAGGCCTCGGTTACGACCTTGATCATGACGTGCTTGCCGAGGTGACCACCGAGCGTCGGATGTTCACCCTGCATCCCGGCCAATGACCGGTGGGCTGGGCATCACCCTCGGACATCAGCAGCGGTAGCGTGCTCGCGTGCCCCACGAGTTCCTCACCCCCGAATGGATCGAGGCCGCGCGGGAGATCCGTCAGCGCCATGCCGACGCTGTGGCCCCTCCGACCGTTGATGTTCGGGTGAACTTGACCGTCACCGAGGTGCCCTTCGGCGATGGTGAGATCGCTGCCCACCTCGACACATCCGACGGCACTGTCGATCTCGATCTCGGCGTTGTTGATGACCCCCACGCCACCATCACGCTCACCCACGCCACCGCGCGGGCGCTGCTGGTGGAGCGCGACCCCGCCGTGGTGATGCAGGCCTTCATGACCGGGCAGGTGCAGGTTGAGGGCGACATCATGCGGGTGATGGCGCTGCAAGCCGGCCTTCCCGACGACGAGGTCTCGCTCGCTGTCGCCGAAGAGATCGTGGCCATTACTGCGGGCATCTAACACCCGCGGCGAACCGTATTACGAGGTTCGTAGCGACTCGAGCGCAGCGGCCAAGCCGTCGACCGTCCATGTGGTCGCACTCTCGGCCGATGCACCAGGGGTCCACGGCATCATCCGCTGCAGCGAGCCGCCCATGACCGACAACGTCTCACCCGTCACCCGGCATTCCTCTGCGGCGAGCAGCACCACGAGAGGTGACACATTGGCCGGGTCCCATTCGTCGAACCCTCCCGGGGGTGGCTCCATGATCTCGGGGAGCCCTGGTTGAGCGAGCGTGAGCCGTGTGCGAGCGCCGGGGACGATGCAGTTCGAGATGACGTCGTAGCGAGCCAGTTCCTGCGCAGCGATCTGACTGAGCGTCGCGATTCCCGATTTCGCCGCGCCGTAATTCGATTGACCCGGATTCGCGAACAGCCCCGAGGTGGAGGCCGTATGAATCAACGACCGTGGTCGACGCTCACCGTCATGATGGCGCTGACGCCAATGCGCCGCTGCCCAGTGCGTCATCGCGAAATGGCCCTTGAGATGTACCCGCAGCACATCATCCCAATCGGCTTCGGTCATCGTGACAATCGCCCGGTCCCGCAGGATTCCCGCATTGTTGACGACCACATCGATATTGCCAAAGGCTGCAACGGCACCGGCAACAACCGCTCCGGCGGCCTCCCAGTCCGACACGTCGTGATGGTCGGCGACCGCCGAACCTCCCGCGTCGACAATCTCTGACACCACGGCATCGGCGGCGGTGTCATCGGAGCCGCGGCCATCATCGTCGACTCCAAGGTCGTTCACCACCACTGAGGCACCCTCGGCTGCCAGTGCCAGAGCATGGGCCCGGCCAAGGCCGCGACCGGCTCCGGTCACCACCACCACGCGCCCTGTGAGCCGACCGGTCATTCCGACACGCTAGTGACCGAGCAACCGCGCCGACGAGGCCGTTGCACGCGCGATTCGCACCCCAGAATCAGACGGCGGTGACTTCAGCGACCGCGCCCGGCTCGAATTCGTCGCCCGCACGCACCGTCTCACCGTTGACCGTGACCTCGTCCACGATGCCATCACGCGCACCAAGGATCAGTTCCACCTCGAAACCGGCGTCGCTCAGAATTCTGCGTGTCGTCTCGAAATCGATGCCATCGCCCAGCGATGGCATCACAAGCACCTCCACACCGAGCGACACCGTCACTCCCACAGTGGTCCCACGATCGACGCTGGTACCCGGGGCCGGATCTTGATCGATAATCTGACCCTCGGGGATTTCATCGTCGTAGATGGATTCGACCGTGGTAATGCGCAGTCCGATATCGACGAGTGAGGCCCGCGCTGCGCCGACTTGGGCACCGCTGAGATCGGGCACCGTTCGCGCAGCCGGCCCCGATGACACCACGAGGCGCAGTACGGTGCCCGGTTCGACGCGGGAACCGGCACGCACGGTCATGTCGCCGGGCACATCCCACGAGATCACCTCACCTGCAGGAATGACCTCGTTGGCAATTCGTTCTTCATAGGGGTCAAGCCCCGCCTCGGATAAGGCTGCGGTGGCCGCCTCGGCAGCCAGGCCGGTGACCTCCGGGAGTTCACGCAGTAAAGGCCCATCGCTGACCTCCAGACGAAGGAGTCCACCCTCGGCGATCTCGACCCCAGCCGACGGGCTGCTCGATATGACCGTTCCCGCATCAGGAACCTCATCGGATCGCTGCCGCACGATTTCAACTTCCCAGGAGAACGGAGCAACGCGATTGATGGCCGCGGACTCTTCCACACCAACAAGATCGGGAACGGTGTGCACTGGCGTCACCAGCAGCCATCGCAGGGCAAGAACCACGATGATGACGCCCGCAGCAGCAGCGGTGGGCAGCAGCCATCGGGGACGCCGACGGGGTGCGGCGCCGCCGTCAGCCTCGGGCTCGGCGGTGTCAGCAGCGGGTACGTCAGCAGCGAGTACGTCAGCGGATGCGTCCGCTGCGGGGTCGTCCTGCGCAACCTCGACAACCGGTGGCGATGGTGTCGGTGCGCTGACAGCGTCAGCGATCGACGGGGCATCGGAGGTGACGATCGTCAGTGGCTCGGTGCGGTCGGCAACGGCGGTGGTGCGTGGCACAGGTCGCGACGGCACAGGCACCGGTTCTGGCCTCGGGAGACGGCGCGCGACCTCCAGTAATGCGGTGCCCATCGCCACCGCATCGCTGCGCTCTGCCGGGCCGGGACGGGCTGCTCGTTCCAACGGTGCAGCAAGTGGTCCGAGTTCGGCGCCGACCGGGAGCAACCGGTCGACACGAGCGGCGAGGGTGGCGGTGGTCGACCCGGCATCGAAGGGAACCGACCCGGTCACAGCCTCTACCAACACCAGCGCAAGTGCATAGATATCCGACGCCGGCCCCGGAGGTGCACCGTGTACCTGCTCGGGTGATGCGTAGGCCGCAACATGATTGTCGATACCGGCGGGGTCGACCCAGAAAGGCTCAGCCAGCACGCGTGCGGGACCCACATCCGCCAGGCGTGGCCGGCCATCAGCACCGAAGAGGATCTTCGACGGCGTGATCTCCCCATGGACCAACCCATGGGCGTGCGCTTCGGCCAACGCCCGACAGATATCGAGACCGACCGCCAGAGCCTGTGATGGCGACAGACGCCGACCGCGGTCGAGCACATCACGAAGGCTTCCGGCCTCGATTGGTTCGGTCACGACCCACGAGCGCCGACCCACAGGAGTTGCCTCGCTGCCCCAGTCGAACACGGCAACCAAACCCGGATGGCTCACCGCTGAACAACGCCGCATTGCTGCGTCGAAGCGCTGATCGAAGCCCACCGGTGCCGACAGGGCAGGGGTGACGCATTTCAAGGTGACCGGCTGATCGTCGTCGACACCACGCGCATCGAATACTGAAAAGCTTGACCCCGACGACACCGCCGCGGTGACGACCCATCGGCCGCCGACCACCGTGCCGACATCGGGCAGCACCTGCTCGAGCGATCCATCCACGAGCCCTCGACGCTATCGGTGTTCGCGCTCCGGTTGGGGTCACCGCCGACGGCCGGGCATGATGGCGTCGTGGCCGACGACATCGACCCAATCCCCTCCCCTGAAAGCGCCGAACACGCCACCGCCACGGTGGCTGACGACGCATCGACGCCCTCGAACGATCGAGCACCAACCACGGGTGGCCGACGGCGCATCGACCGCGGTCTGCTCATCGTGTCCGCCGTCATCGCACTCGGGCTGGTCTTTGTCGCGCGAGGTCTGCTGATCGGAGTGACCGGCGACGACCGAGTGGACCTTCCCGCCACGGTGGAGTCGGTCGTCCCAGTGCCCGATGCCGAACAGGCTCTGGCCCAAACGAACGTCTTCGTCGATCTTGCACCCGGCTATACGGGTGTGCTGATCATCGATGGCGTTGAACTCGAAACCGTTGACCTGTCAAGCCTGCAGGACAGCCTCACCGACCCCGGGGAACAGATTTCGGTCCCCCCGGTGACCGTGTTCGAACCCGGTAACTCCACGCTCACGTTCACCCCTTCGGCCGCTGCCGAGATTGAGCGGTTCGAGTCGGGAGTTCACCGGGTGACAGTGGTGCACTGGCCCATAGCCGAAGGCCGTGAACGCGCGCGATCGTTCACCTGGCAATTCAACGTGGTGTAGTTCTCACTGGGCGTTGTCGCTCAGGAAGGCGGTATCTCGCCCGTTTCCAACAGCGTCTCAAACGCGTCGGCGTCTATCTGGGGTACACCCAACTGCTCGGCCTTCGTGAGTTTCGACGCGCCGGCGCCCTCGCCCACGACCAGCACGGTCGTGCTCTTCGACACGCTGCCCGGCGAGGTTCCGCCGCGGGCAACGACCGCCGCTTTGGCCCCATCGCGGGTGTACCCGGGCACATTGCCAGTAATGACCACCACCTGACCGTCCAGAGTTGCCGCAACCGTCTCATCGGGAATGAGAGCGGGATCGACCACATCGAGGCGGACACCATTGGCTTCCAACCGATCGACGAGTTCACGGTTCGACTCCATGTCGAACCAGGCGGCGATCGAGGCTGAAATAACCGACCCCACCCCGTCAACGTCGTCGCGTTCAGCATCGGTTGCCGACAGGACCGCGCGCACATTGCCAAAGGCCACCGCGAGCGACTGAGATGCAGACGGGCCGAGGTGTTTGATACCGAACCCGGTGAGCACCCGCCAGGCCGGTTGTGACCGGGACGCATCGATTGCCGCGATGAGTTTCTCGGCAGAAATCCGCGCGAAACCCTCCAAGGTCTCCACCGTGTCGGCGTCGAGTCGGTACAGGTCGGCCACATCGTTCACAAGGCCGGCCGCGGTGAGTTGAGCCACGGTCCGCTCGCCGAGACCTTCGATATCCATCGCCCCACGGGTGGCCCAGTAGATGATGCGCTGGTCGCGTTGGAATGGGCATGCCGCTTCGACGCATCGCGTGTCGGCTTCGCCATCGACACGGACCAAGGTGGACGAGAGCGAACATGGGCACAGCGACGGAAAGCTCCACGGTTCGCTGTCGGCGGGGCGCTCCGACAGAACCGGGCCGACCACCTCGGGGATGACATCGCCGGCCTTGCGCACCACCACCACATCGCCAGGGCGCACATCTTTGAGCCGAACTTGATCCTGGTTGTGCAATGTGGCCATCGACACCGTCGAACCCCCGACAAACACCGGTTCGAGCACAGCAAAGGGTGTGGCCCGCCCGGTACGCCCAACGGAGACCTGGATGTCGACCAGGCGTGTGGTGCGCTCTTCGGGCGGAAACTTGAACGCGATGGCCCAGCGCGGCGCCCGCGATGTGAACCCGAGCCGACGACGCTGATCTGCGCTGTCGACTTTCACCACCACTCCGTCGATGTCGTAGTCGAGATCGTGACGATGATCGGCCCAGTACTGGCAGAACTCGAACACCTCATCGATGGTGTCGACCGTGCGGATCGCCGGGTTGACCGGTAACCCGAATTGTTCGATGGTCGTCAACATCGCCGTGTGATCAGCAGCGGTAATGTCGGTGCCCACATCACCGGTGACCTCGCCGACGTCGTATGCCCAAAACGCGAGACTCCGCCGAGCGGTCACCGCGGAATCCTTCTGGCGCAGCGACCCCGCAGCCGCGTTCCGTGGATTCACGAGCGTGCGCTCTCCAGCCTCGGTTGCCGCTTGGTTATAGGCATCAAAGCCACTGACGGGCATGTAGACCTCGCCACGCACCTCGAATACCGGCGGGGCACCCTCGATCTGATGAGGGATATCTGAAATGGTGCGCACGTTCGCCGTGACGTCTTCACCCGTGCGACCGTCGCCACGCGTAGCCGCAGTGACCAGAGCACCACGCTCATAGCGCAGACTCATTGCCAACCCATCGATCTTGAGTTCGCATACAAACCGTGTCGGTTCACCATCGAGACCACGCGACACCCGATCGCCCCACGCCTGCAACTCGTCGGCATCCATCGCGTTGTCGAGACTCATCATCGGTGCGGCATGGGTGACCGGTGCAAAGGTCGCCGAGGTCACCGACCCGACGCCCTGGGTCGGCGACTCCGCATCGACTAATTCAGGATGGCGCTCTTCAAGTTCGTGCAGTTCGCGGACCAGCAGATCGAACTCGATATCGGGGATCTCGGGGGCGTCGTTGGTGTGGTACGCGATGTTGTGACGATCGATCTCGGCGCGTAGCGCAGCGATACGTTCCCGCGGATCCTCAGCCATGGCTGGAGTGTAGAGAGAGGGTGCGACCGGGTCGCACGCACCCCAGGCATTGCCGAATCACGTGCTCAGCATCAATTTGGTGGCGCACGCCGCATCGCGAACTCGGCGACCAACGTCGCGCAAGGTACGGCAAATATCAGCGGCCACTACCGGCGGATACGACGCGAGCCCACGGCGCGGGCTGATCATGCTGCGATCCCGCAACAGATCCGGGTCGATACCGCGCTTGACGAGGTCACACCACATGTCGGTAAGCGCACCCCAGGCCCGTGACGCCGTCACCCCAACCGGCCCGTCGGTACTGACAGCACCCCACGCGATCCACCCGCCACCATCGAGGAAGCGCTCGAGGTACCCCGCCACATTGGCGACCCGCGGCGAGGCCGGCAGCGACAGCACCTGCGGGCCTGCCTCGAGCAACGGCGGCCAGTCGGCGTCGTAACAGCAGTGCAACCCAACAGTGCCATAGGGCTGTGCGGCGGCCATGGCCGACGACACCAGGTCGGCTGCAGCGTCAGGAGCCAGGGGGAAATCGCTCGACATCAGGTCGGCAAGCCAGGGTTCGTCGAGAATGATCAACTGCGGGTGCCCGGGCAACGCCGATGCCAACAGCGCACCGAGTGCGCTCACATGGGCGGCCACCGTGCGCTCGGCAACCTCGAACGCGAGGCTGCGCGGCGCTCCAGCACGCACCAACGCGCCACCCAGGGTGACCGGGCCGACGAACTGCCATTTGAATGCACGCCCCTCTTCCAACAGGTGCGGTGCATGTTCCACGAATGCACGAAAGCCACCGAAGTTCTCGGTGTGCAGGCCGGTGACAACCGCCGCATCAGGATCGAGTCGGTCGATGTCGACCGCTACCGTGCCGTACTGGCCGAGGGTGATTCCCGCCGCGCCAACCATCGCCTGAGCAACCAGGGATTCCGAGCCGCTTCGACGCGGTAGCCGCGGTACCACCGGCACATCGAAGTTGGCAATGGTGAACTCGACAGCGGCGTGAGCGTCGCGGTGCGGAAGGCTTCCCACCCCCACGCTGGCGCCAGGAGTGATCACCTCGAGCGCAGCGCCTGTCGCCATGGGCTCACCTTGCCATGTCGGGCATGGGTGGCACGACCCGGACGCTGCCGGCCGGCACCGGGAGCGGACACCGTCACCTCCCGGCAGACTGTGCGACGTGCCCGACCACGTCGCACACAACGCCACCCCACACCGCCGTCGATCGCTGATCGCGGTCTGGGTGCTGCGCATGGCCTGGATCGCCGTCGGCTCCGCGGTGTCATTCGTGGTCGACGATGCCGGCGCCACCCGATGGGTGCTGGCCGCGGTGTGGACGATCGCTGCCGTGGCCGTATCGGTGCCCGCGGTGATCACGCTCACCGTCGCGCGCATCACGGTGCCGCTCGCGCCGATTGCCGTCGCCATCACTGCCATCGACAACGCCGCCCTCGAACCGCTGGCATTAGGTATTGCTGCCGTGGCCGCCAGCGCCGCCACCGTCGTCGTGTTGAGTGCAGAGGTCGGCGCTGCGTTTGTCCAAGCATCGGCCTACGGCGCAGAGACACGGTTGCTGTTGCGCCCTCCCGCAGCCTTCGGTGCCGCTGCTCTTGTGATGTGGGTGGTGTGGTCGGCCCTGTCGAGTGTTGCTGCAGTCGCACTCGCGCAGGAGATGGTGTTGACCACCATCGTGACGGGAGGGCCTGCCATCGCCGCCGCCGTCTTTGCAGCACCGCGGTGGCACCGCTTGGCACGACGGTGGCTTGTCGGTGTCCCCGCTGGAATCGTCGTGCATGATCCCCTGGTGCTCAACGAAACGCTCATGATGCGTCACCGGGACCTCACCGGGGTGATGTTGGCATCGGCGGACACCGGCGCGGCTGACCTCACCGGGCCAGCTGGGGGCACCGCCATCGAAATCACCGTGCGTGAATCGACCACAGTGCTGATCGCCGATGGTCGCAACAACCCGCGGGGACGAGCGATTCATGCACGTGCGGTTCTGGTGGCTCCCACGCGCCCTGGGTGGGCGTTGAATGCGCTTTCACGGACACCGTCCACGGCATCGATGCCCTGACCGCAACGGTCGTCAACAACCCAGTTCGATGACGCCTAATTGACGACGATGCCTCCGCCGAGCACGCAGTCGTCAGCAAGGTCATAGAGAACAGCGGACTGGCCGGGAGCCACACGGCGATGAGGGCGTGCTGTGGTGACAATGTGCCGACCAGAAGCATCGGGGCCGCCAATGGTGGCCGCCATCGGTTCGCCATGAGCACTGACCTGCACCAGCACGTCACCACACACCGGTGCATCAGTCCACGACATCGACCCGACGGCCATTGCGTCACGCAGCAGATGATCGTGGGCGCCAACCACCACCACCGGTCGATCAGGATCAGCATGGTCGACATCGACGACGTACCGCACCGGCCCACCGCCGGGCAGACCCAGCCCACGTCGTTGCCCGATGGTCACCGTTTCCACTGATTCGACGCGGCCGATATCAACCCCGTCGGTGTCGACCACCGCAGCCGCACGTAGTGGGATCCGATCCCCAAGAAAACGTGCCCGCCCTTCGTCAGATCGGATGAAGCACACATCTTGACTGTCGGGTTTGCCGGCGGTGCGCAGGCCGATCTCTCGCGCGATCGCCCGGACCTCATCTTTGTGCATTGCCCCAATCGGCAGGAGCGTGCGCGACAGGGTTGCCTGATCTGCCATGTGCAGTACATAGCTCTGATCCTTTGCCGGGTCGGCACCACGGCGCAGGGTCCAACGGTCGTTACGGAGTTCGATTTGCGCGTGATGCCCCGTTGCCACAGCATCAAAGCCGAGGAGGTGCGCCCGCTCGGCCAGCCGTTCGAACTTCAGATGCCGGTTGCACTCGATACACGGATTGGGGGTGATTCCGGCGCGATGACCATCGACATATGGCGTCACCACATGTTGCTCGAAGTCATCGGAGAAGTTGAACACCACATGGTCGATGCCCAACTGGTCGGCGACACGACGTGCATCCTCGACATCAGACACGCTGCAGCAGCCGGTATCGGCATCGCCGCCCCACAGCCGCATCGTGACCCCAACAACCTCATGACCCTCATCGACCAGCACCGCGGCGGCAACAGAGGAATCAACCCCGCCACTCATGCCAACGAGTACCCGACTCATCGGCGCAACCTCGCAATGACATCGCCCAGTACCTCGCCCGCTCGTTCGATGTCGTCCGCTGTGGTGGTGCGACCCAGGCTCAGCCGCAATGCGCCACGGGCGCGCGATGGCGGCACACCCATCGCCGCGGTCACATGCGAGGCCTGCATGGCGCCGCTCGCACACGCCGACGCAGCGCTCGCTGCGATGCCCGCAGTGTCGAGCATGAACAGCAACGCCTCCGACTCGACCCCCTCGACACAGACATGACAGATCCCGGGAACGGTGGCCTGCGGGGCCACCGTTGGTGCCACCCCATCGACCACCGAGATCATGTCCAGCAATCGGTTGCGCAGTTCATTCACCCGGGCCACCACCTCGGCCCGTTCAGCGGCGGCATCAGCTAGGGCTGTCGACATACCGACAACCCCGGCAACGTCCACCGTGCCGCTGCGACGGCCGCGTTCTTGACCGCCACCCAGCAGCAGCGGAGCTGGCGACACACCGTTGCGGACAACGAGCGCCCCCACCGAATGCGGCCCCCCGAACTTGTGCGCCGACAGTGACACCATGTCGGCCACGCGACACATATCGGCCATATCGAGCCATGTGGCGGCCTGCACCGCATCACAGTGGAACCACGCACCCGGGGCGTGACGGCGGATCACCGCCGCCACCGCATCCAGGTCGGTGATCGTTCCGACCTCGTTGTTCACCGCCATCACCGATACCACCGCCACGGGCTGGTGAGCCTGCGCCCTATCAAGGGCATCGGCGAGCGCATCGAGGTCGATATGGGCGTCCTCGCGACACCGCACGACCACACCACCGCTGTGTATGACGGGATCGAGCACCGCATGGTGTTCGGCTGCGCTGCATACCGCCACACCACCGGTTGCGACGACGGCACCGGTGATGGCCTGATTATCGGCCTCGGTGCCACCGCTGGTCACCACAACATCGGCTGGAGCGACTCCCAGAACATCCGCCAGTCGCTCGCGAGCATCGTCGAGGGTGCGACGGGCATCGCGTCCACGGCGATGCGCTGCCGCCGGGTTTGCCCACTGGTCCGACCAGACCGCCGACATCGCGTCAACAACCGACGCCCGCACAGGACCGGTTGCCGCATGGTCCAGGTACACCCCGAGTCGCTCCGATGACACGCCCCTGAGCCTAGGGCAGCAATACGATCACGACGGCTGTGAGCCACGACCACCGATAGGTTGCCGACGTGGAACCCCGCCGACGCGATGATGCCGCCAGCAGCGACAGCGCTGCAGCGGGCGACGCGCGCACCATGGCCGGCTACACGGCCGACACCTATGGCCGTGCCTTCGCAGATGTCTACGACGACTGGTACCACGACTTGAGCGATGTGGATGCTCTCGCTGCAGTGGTCGATGCGCACGCCCCAGCGGGCGCAGTATGCGAACTAGGGGTCGGCACCGGCCGTGTGGCGCTTGCTATCGCGGCTCGTGGGCGCCGGGTCATCGGGATTGACGTGAGTTCGGAGATGCTGGAACAACTCGCCGTCAACGACACCGAGCGCACGATCGTGGCCGTGCGCGGCGACATGGTGGATGACCTCGTCACAGCAACCCACGACGAGCACATCGCTGCCGTGGTGGCGGCCTACAACACGGTGTTCAACCTGCACACCGAAGATCGCCAACGTGCGCTGTTCGCCTCCGTGGCCACCGTGCTAGCGCCCGGTGGGATCTTCGTTGTCGAGGCAGCCGTGCCGCCGAGCGATGACGACAGCAGCACCACGGTGGGTGTGCGATCGATGACGACCGAGCGGGTCGTGCTGTCGGTGGCGCGGCATCACGGCGACGACCACATTGCCGAGGGGCACTTCATCGAGTTCACCGATGGCGACCGAGTACGTCTACGACCGTGGAGTATCCGCTACCTCTCGATCACTGAAGTCGACCAGATGGCGACCGACGCCGGACTCGTGCTCGACAACCGATTCGCCGACTGGGACGGATCAGCATTTACGTCGGGCGACGACAACCACATTTCCATCTACCGGCGCCTTTCATGAGCGCACCGCGGAACCCACGACTCCCCATGTCGCCGGTTGGTGTGCCGACCCGGCATCTGAGCGGTCTATCCTGAGGAGCACTGTGAGCCAGCTCCGCCTGAACCAGCTGACCGGTCGCTGGGTCACCATCGTGTCCGAGCGGGCGCAGCGACCGACCGACTTCGCACCACGCTCTCCCGTCGCCGACGGTCCGAGTGATCGACCGTGCCCGTTCTGTCCCGGCAACGAAGAGTCCACGCCACCGGCACTTGAGACCATCGACGAATCAGGATCGTGGACCGTACGGGTGATCCCAAACCTGTACCCCGCCTTTGACGGAGAGGATGGATTCGCCGTTCACCACGAGGGGCCGGTGCATGTCACTGCCGACGGCACCGGCATCCACGAAGTCTTCGTGTACACCCCCGACCATCTCGCGGGCCTCGACCGACTCGACGACACCGCGGCGGAACAGTTCATGCTCGCCTTACAGCGACGCTTCATCTCGCACGCGGGCGCTAAGCACATCCGCTACACCCAAGCGATTGTGAACCACGGTCGCGAGGCCGGTGCCTCGCTCAGCCATCCCCACGGCCAACTCATGGGACTTCCCTTCGTTCCCGGTGAAGTTCTCGAAGAGGAAAAGGCCTTTGCCCGTTTCGCCGGCGGATGTGTTCTGTGTACAACGATCGAGGCAGAACTTGCGGCCGGCACGCGCATCGTCGCCGCCAACGATCACGCCGTGGTGCTGTGCCCCTACTGGAGCGGTACGCCATACGAATTGCTGATCATTCCTCGCGATCACGGCCAGCATCTACAGGGTGCGACCAGTGAGTCGCTGGCCGCGGTTGGGCGCACGCTGCGCGATGCGATGGCCGCGCTACATGTCACCCTCGGCGATGTTGCCTACAACGTGGGTTTCCACTCGGCACCTCATCAGCACGCCGGCGAATACCACTGGCACATCCACATCTGGCCGAATCTCGTCACTCAAGCCGGCTTCGAGCGCGGGACCGGCGTGCTCATCAATGTTGTCCCACCGGAGCAAGCCGCTGGATCATTGCGGAGCGTCAGCACGAGCAGCATCGGGCGCTGAGCAGCGCTACATCCCGATCGCACGCACAGCCGCCGTCACCGCGGCGCCCAGCACGATCACCACGATGAGATGCGCCCGTCGCCACGCGGCAACTATCGCCGCGCCGACGCCGACCGCCCGCGCATCAATAGTCAATGCTCCCGCTGACGTCACCGTGTCGTTGACCACCAACGCGGCAATGAGCGCGGCGGGCACCAACGCCGCAGCGCGGTCGAGCACCGGTGGCAGCCGGCGACCCGCAGCCAGCACCATGCCGGTGGCTTTGAAGGTGTAGGCAACGACGGCCAGCACGATCACCAGTGTCCATGTCATCGTCGCACCCCCAGCATGACCGCCGCGGCAGCGCAGAGGATCGGAAGCCCCACCGGTAGCACCGGGGTTGCGACAAGGCAGATCACGGCCCCGCCGATGGCTGCGGCACGATGTGCAGGCTGGTCCATCAACGGTGCCAGCATCGCTACGAATCCGGACGGAAACGCAGCGTCAAGTCCGAATACGGCCGGGTCGACGGCGCTGCCCGCCACCGCCCCCATGAGCGTTCCGATATTCCAGAACACGTAGACCCCAATCCCCGTCACCCAGAATGCACGTCGCGCGTCAGCGTCATCACGCGCCGCCGACGCCATCGCGGTCGACTCGTCGATGGTGACCTGTGCCGCGATCAACCGGGTGGCCAACCGACCTCGGGGAAGCACCCGCGACATCGCGAGGGCGTAGACACCGTTGCGGGCCGCAAGCAGCGTGGCGCCACCGAGAGCAGCCACCGTGCCACCACCAGCGGCGATCACGCTGATAGCGGAGAACTGCGACGCGCCGGTGAACACCGCCAACGACATCACACACGTCTGCCACACCGATGCCCCGGCACTGACCGCTCCCGCACCGAAGGCGATGCCGAACACCCCAACAGCCGCAGCGAGAACGAGACCCGCCGACACGACCGATCGCTGGTCGTTCATCGACCCATCGCGATCCACACAGTGGCCATTCCGGCAAGGTCGATGGCCGCACTGTGTGGGCAGCCCTGCCAGGCAACATCGTCGACCGCGAGTCGCTCGCCCATGGCATGACCTCGGCCGGCTCCACCGAAGTTGGCCGCGTCGGTCGACAAGATGACCTCCCATGCGCCCTGGGTGGGCAGCCCGACGCGGTAGCCACCGCGCTCGACCGGCGTCCAGTTCGTCACGCAGACCACGTGCGACACACCGTCTGTGCGCAGATACGGAAGGATCGAATTCTCTGCATCTGCCGTGTCGAGCCACCTCATGGACTCGACGTCGTCATCGCCCACCCACAGCGCCCGCCATGTGGTGCGCAGATTCCCGAGGTGCGCAACCAACGCCGACATCGCGCGATGAGGTCCATCAGGAACCGTGTCGGGATCGATGATGCCGGTGTGATCCCATTCCGACCATGGAGCAAATTCGGACCCCATGAACAACAGCGGCGCTCCAGGTGCTGACCACTGCCAGGCGTACAGATTGCGCAGGGTGGCAAATTTCGTCAGGTCGTCACCCGACATATTCGCCAGCAGGCTGCCCTTGCCGTGCACCATCTCGTCGTGGCTGAGCGGCAGCACGGACCGTTCGGCGAATGCAAAATCGGTGGTGTGCACCAACTCGCCATGGTGGTGGCGGCGATGCACGGGTTCGCGACGTGCCCAAGTGAGCGTGTCGTGCATCCACCCCATGTTCCATTTGTGCGTGAAACCCAGCCCACCGTCGGCAACCGGGGTGGTGACGCCCGGGAATGCCGTTGACTCCTCCGCGATCATCAATGCATCGGGGACCTCGTCGGCGATCACCGTGTTCAGTTCGCGCAGGAAGGCCACATTGTCGTGGTCGATATTGCCACCCTCGGCGTTGGGGACCCACTCCCCGTCGGCGCGCGAATAATCCAGGTACAGCATCGATGCCACCGCGTCGACCCGGAGGCCGTCAAGGTGGAATTCCTCGAGCCAGTAGCAGGCATTCGCAATGAGGAAGTTGCGTACCTCGTGCCGAGCCGTGTTGAACACGTAGGTGCCCCAGTCGGGATGTTCCCCTCGGCGTGGATCGGCATGTTCGTATAGAGCGGTGCCATCGAAACGTCCGAGGGCCCAGGCATCGCGAACGAAATGCGCAGGTACCCAATCGCAGATCACACCGATGCCCTCGGCATGGCACCGGTCCACGAGCCGAGCCAGGCCCACGGTGTCACCAAGTCGCGCCGTCGGGCTGTAGAAACCCGACACCTGATATCCCCACGACCCGCCGAAGGGATGTTCGGCCACGGGCAACAACTCGAGATGGCTGAAACCCATACCCACCACATGAGGGATCACCCGGTCGGCGAATCGATCCCAGTCATCACCCCCGGCGAACGAGGGTGCATGCACCTCATAGATCGATAGCGGTGCATCACCGTCGATGAATCGTCGCCGGCTTGCCATCCACTGGTGATCGGACCACGTGGGTGGCTCCGGATGCGGCACTCGGCTGGCATCGCCCGGTGGGCATTCACTGCGACGCGCCATCGGATCAGCGCGTAGGACTTCGCGACCATGGGAGCCAACGACACCAAACTTGTAGTGATCTCCCGGTTGGGCGGTGACGACGACACCCCACACACCAGATGATCCGAGTGGCTCTAGCGGGGTCCGTGACCACCCGTTGAAATCACCGAGCAGGCTGACCGCGTGAGCATTCGGCGCCCACAGGGTGAAGCGCCACTGAGCGCCCACCGGTTGCGGCCCCAGCGCTGTCCACAGTCGACGGTGAGTCCCCTGCCCGAACAGGTGCAGGTCGAAGTCGCCCGGCGACGGCGACACCACATGATCCACAACCCCAGAGTATGGTGCGCGCCGTGCGCATCCTGATGCTGTCGTGGGAACTCCCGCCGACGAGCTCGGGCGGGATGGCCGCCCATGTGGACGGTCTGGCCCACGCCCTGGCGGCCGGAGGTGACGAAGTTGTGGTGATCACCCGTCGCGACGACCGCCAACTCGATCGCGATAGCACCCTCGCCGGCGTGCGCATTCTGCGCGCCGAGGTCGACCTGCCGTGGCTACCCGATCGAGCTATCGCCCGTGTGGCATCAGCGAACCACGCCATGGTCGCCGCATCAACCGCACTGGAGCAGTGGCGTCCCGACGTCGTCCATGCCCACGACTGGCAGGTGGCCTGGGCGGCTCAGGTGCTGTCGCATATGCACGGCGTGCCGGTCGTCACCACATTCCACGGCACCGAGCGCAGCCGACACGGCGGGCACGTCCCACCGGGTGTTCCCACCGATGTCAATGGTGTCGAGTGGTGGGCGGCGGCAAACTCTCGCCGCGTCATCACCATTACCGGCCTGCTCGCCCGACAGGTCATCGGCGATTTCGAGTTGGACCCCGCCGTTGTCCACCCGATCATCGGCGGCATCGACCCGGCATGGTGGCGCACGGTGGCGGCTGATGAGGCAGCACCTGCCCCCGACGACCCACCCCTGATCCTCACATGGGGCCGCGTGCAGTACGAAAAGGGCTTCCAGGTGCTGATCGACGCGATGGCCACTGTGCGCACTCGGGTCCCCGAGGCCCGCTGCATGATCGCCGGTCACGGCACCTACTCCGCAGAGTTGCAATCTCGTGTTGATGTGGCGGGCCTATCCGATGCCATCGATCTGCCGGGGTGGCTCGACGACAACCGGTTGCGCGCCGCGGTCCACCGCGCTGATTGCGTGGTGATCCCGTCGTTGTACGAGCCCTTCGGGGTGGTTGCCCTCGAAGCATTAGCCGGCGGCGGCCCGCTCGTGGTGGCGGCCACTGGCGGACTCGCCGAAGTCATTGGAGACAGCGGCGCTGCGCTCACATTCGAGCCGGGCAATGCCGCCATGTTGGCCGACCGAATCGTCGCCGCCCTCAACGACGTAGATCTTGGCGATGATCTTCGTCGTCGCGGCGCGGCCTTGGTGGACGACTACACATGGGCGGCGGTGGCGGACCGCACCCGTGAGGTCTATTCCGCGGCCATCGGGTAACCCGCCGAGCAGCGTTCCACCGGCGACGAAGTGCCATGCTGTCGGCCATGGACACCGTCGTAACCCTCGAACGTCGCGATGACGGCATTGCCATCATCACCTTGTGCAACGGGAAGGTGAACGCTCTATCGCGGGCGGTCACCGGGCAATTGGCAGCAATTGCCGACGAGCTGCGCAATGACCCGCCCAAAGTAGTGATCGTCACCGGCGGTGACCGCATCTTCGCTGCCGGTGCCGATATCAGCGAATTCGGCGGCCCGGAGGAAGCCCGTGAGGTCACCATCGCCATTCACACTGCGCTCGACGCGATCGCCGCTCTCCCCCGCTTCGTCATCGCCGAGGTGGCGGGCTACGCCCTTGGTGGTGGTTGCGAGCTCGCGATGGCATGCGACTATCGCGTCGCATCCACCAAAGCCGTATTCGGCCAGCCCGAAATTCTTCTCGGCATCATCCCCGGAGGCGGGGGCACCCAACGTCTTCGCGAACTGGTGGGAATCAGCCGCGCGAAAGAACTCTGCCTGACCGGCCGCCAGGTCGCAGCCGATGAGGCGCTGCGTATCGGTCTCGCTGACGAAGTCGTTGACCATGAGGCACTCCGAGAGCGGATCCTTGAACTCGCCGGCCAGATCGCTCGGGGCGCAACCGTCGCGCAGGCCTTGACGAAACAAGCCATCGACGAGGGTGCTGACCTGTCACTCACAGACGGGTTGCGGCGTGAACAAGACCTCTTCGTCGAGGTCTTCACCTCTGAAGATTCCCAGATCGGGGTGCGGAGCTTCCTCGAGCACGGACCGGGCAAAGCCGAGTTCACCGGAAACTGACCGCCGCTTCCCTATCGCACATCGCCCGGTCGCCACGGCCGGAATGCACGACTTCTTTCATCATCTGCGCGACCATGACGGGGTCGCTCATTGTTCGGTGGCGCGCGCCCATGGCATCACATGGCACCGTGAACAGCGCCTCGTCGCCCATGGCATCCTCGATCGTCCCGAATCGCGGGTGGTGCGGTGCACCGCAGTCGCATCCACGTGGCGGCAACGGTGTCGCATCAGCACTCTTGCACCTGGCCGCGGTGTGATCTCCCACGGCGCGGCCGCTCGCTTACATGGCCTTGACGGCTTCGCCGACCATCAACCGGTCGACCTGCTCTGCCACAAGGGCGCCTGGCCCGGTCGGCCCGGTGAGGTCATCACCCATTTCTCACGGGGGCTGACCGATGCCGATGTTGTAGAAGTTGATGGCATCCCGGTTCTCTCGGTGCCGGCAACGCTGGCACTACTGGCACCTCACGGTGGCGCGGGCCCCACCAGCCGAGCCGTTGTCTCGGCCCTGCGGGCCGGATGGACCGTCGACGAGCTACGCGCCGGAGCAGTGCGTTGGCGCCGTCGCGGCCGCCCCGGACCGGGGGCGCTTCTTCACGCCCTCGATGCGATTGGTCAGGCGTCGACGCCGTCGAGCATCTCGTCGGCCGCAGCCCACGGATCGACGGTTCGCCCGACGACTGACTCGGTGAGTTCATCCCAACGGTCGCCCGTGCACAACTGACGCGCCCGCTCGTGGAGACGATTGGCCACGATCTCACGGAGTTCTTCTCGGGTACGGAACTCACGACGTTCGCTCAGCAGCCCCGATGATTCGGCATGTTCACGATGTGCGAGCACCGCATCCCACAGATCGGGCACCCCGGTTCCATCAGCTGCCACAGTCGCCACGATCGGCGGTCGCCACGAGTCGTGCGGCAATTCCGACAGGTCGAGCATCTGTTCGAGATCACGACGGGTTTCGTCCACGCCGGCCCGATCGGCCTTGTTGATCACGAACACATCAGCGATCTCCATCAGGCCCGCTTTGTTCGCCTGCACACTGTCACCCCATCCCGGGTTCACCACCACCACGGTGGTGTCGGCCTTGCCAGCCACTTCGACCTCGACCTGGCCCACGCCCACGGTCTCGATCAGGATCCATTGCCGGCCGAGCGCATCGAGCAGGCGCACCGCCTCCGGTGTGGCCAGTGACAAACCACCAAGGTGCCCACGGGTTGCCATCGACCGAATGAACACCCCCGGATCTGTTGCATGATCCTGCATCCGCACGCGGTCGCCGAGGATGGCACCGCCGGTAAACGGCGAGGATGGATCGATAGCCAGCACCGCCACCTCAAGCTCAAGCGAGCGCAGGTGACCGATGAGCGCCGACGTGAGCGTGCTCTTACCAGCACCCGGGGCGCCGGTGAGCCCAACGGTGTAGCCGTCGCCACTGCGTGGATATGCGAGGCGACCCACCTCGCGAGCAGGGTCACCGCCGCGTTCGATCAGCGAGAGCAGGCGCGCCGTGGACGAGCGGTCGCCCTCGAGGGCAGCGCCGAAGAGTTGGACCGGGTCAGCAGGTGGCCGCGCCATCAGATTGCGTTCTCTGTCTGCGACAGGTCGATCACCTCGGTGACACCATCGATGCGGTCGCGCATAATGCGCTCCACGCCGCCTTTCAACGTATCGGTGCTGACCGGACAGGTACCGCACGCGCCGACTAGGCGAACGGTCACCACACCCGTGTCCTCGTTCACATCCACCAGTTCGATATCACCACCATCGGCTTGGAGCGCCGGACGGATGACTTCGATCGTTGCTTCGACCTTGCTTCGCATGCGCTCTCCATTCAACCAGCCGACGGGACCGTCGACGCACCCCGTACCCTTCGCACCGTGGGTTTCAGAACCGACGCATCCGTGACCTTGGCACATCAAGGCGGCTGGGATGAACTCCTGTTGATCGCCGGACCGATCGTCGTCGTCGTCGCCTTACTGGCCGTGGTGAAACGACGTGTGGAGCGCGCAGCTGCCGCGACCACACCCGACAGCGAGGTCGACGACAACAACGGGTAAACCTCAGCCGTGTCGACGCACGATGTCGGCGCCAACCCCAGCGAGGCGGCCGGTGAGGTCGTCGTAGCCGCGGTCGATGTGATGCACCCCAGTGATTGTCGTTGTGCCTTCCGCGGCCAGGCCGGCCACCACCATCGCTGCGCCCGCCCGAATATCGTGCGCTCGCACCGGTGCACCCGACAAACGGGGCCGGCCACGTACGGCAGCGTGATGGCCAGTGGTGGTGATATCGGCGCCAAGACGCATCAGTTCTTCCACGTAGCGAAAACGACCGGGGTAAAGATTCTCGGTCACCACGCCAACGCCATCGGCAACGCTCAACATCGTGACGATCAGAGGCTTGTAGTCCGTGGCCACGCCCGGGTAGGGCAAGGTCTGCACATCGACGGCACGCAGTCGCCCGGTAGAGGTCACCGACATGGACGGCACCTCCCGATCGCCCAACATCGCTGTCCCGGCGGAGATATCGATACCCATATCGCGGCACCGGCGAACGAACATCTCCATATCATCAGCCCGAGCATCGAGCATGGTGAGTTGACCTCCGCTGACCGCAACCGATGCGATGTAGGTGGCGGCTTGGATGCGGTCCGAGACCGTGTGATGTTCTGCCGGCCGCAGGTCGTCGCGCCCCACACCGCGAATACGCAGTTCAGCCGTGCCGATTCCAGAGATATCGCCGCCCATCGACACGAGCAGCCGACACAGGTCCACCACCTCGGGCTCCCGCGCTGCACCATCGATCACGGTGTCACCCTCGGCGGTCACCGCGGCCATCACGATGTTCTCTGTGGCCCCCACGCTGGGGTAGTCGAACACGATGCGCGCACCCCGCAGGCGATCAGCGGCGGCCGTCAGCTCGCCGTGCGCGAACTTGAACTCCGCACCCATCATGCGCAGCCCCTCGATATGCATGTCGATCGGCCGTGATCCGAAGTCGTCCCCACCCGGCATCGACAGCACAACCCGCCCGTAGCGACCGAGTAGCGGACCGAGCACATTGATCGACGCTCTGATGCGCTCAACCAGCCGATATGGCGCCTCCGGCGTGATGTTGCCGTCGTTCGTGAGTTCAACACGGTCGGGGCTCGGCCGGCTCACCCGGAGCCCGATGTGGGCCAAGAGATCGCCCATGATGTCCACGTCGGCGATCCGGGGCACGTTCGTCAACCGGGTGGTGCCGTCGCATAGCAACGCCGCAGCCATCAATTTCAACACTGAATTCTTCGCGCCGGGCACGACCAAGGTGCCATCGAGCGGCCCTGAGGAACGCACCTCGATGCGGTCACCGGTGAGATCGGGGCCCCCGAGGTCGCTCGTCACGGACCCCAGTATGCTCCCGCCGTGCCGGTCGGACAGCGCACCCTGCGCACCACCTGGCCCGCCGGAGACCCGCGAGGCCCCGCAGCGCTCACGCCCCGTGAGGACGTCGTCGCCGAAGTTCTCGTGGCGAACGACCCAGGTGACGACCCTCAGGCGACCACACACGCATCATCCGACGTGGTATTTCGACAAGCACACGGTCCGTTCACCCAATGGGAACGTCGCGTCAGCACCAGCCCTGACGGGCAGATCCATGAGATCACGTCCTACGGCATCGAGGTGCCGTGGTTTGGTTGGCTCTACGCGCTGGCGGTCGCCCACACGGTGCGGCACCGCCCCCCACACGGGTCGATGCCGTGGTGGGCACCGCCGGATCGACTCGATGCTCGGACCGTGCGCGTCCTCGGCCTGCTCGCAGCAGCCGCCATGGCATCAGCGTTCACCAACACCTTGTTCACCCAAACGGTCGCCTTTGCTGCCGACGATTTCGGGGTTGGTAACACGGGCATCGGCGTTGCCGGGTCGCTCGTACGCGCCGGCATCATCATCACCATCCCCCTTGCGGTTGCCGGCGATCGAATCGGCCGACGACGAGCTGTGCTAATCGCTGCATGGTCAGCGCCGACCATCACAGCATTGGGCGCACTCGCGCCGAATTTCGGCTTGCTCGTCGCCACGCAGGCCATCGGGCGGCCGCTGGGACTCGCCGTTGATTTCTTGATCGCCGTGATTGCAGCCGAAGAGATGCCGCGCAACTCTCGGGCGCATGCGGTTGGCCTTCTCGCCCTCGCCAACGGGTTGGGTGCCGGTATTGCCGTGGCAGCCCTGCCGCTTGCCGACCTTGGTGATGCGGGATGGCGTTGGGTCTATGTGGTTGCACTGATCTGGCTGGCGGTCGCGGTCGACCTCACCCGACGCCTTCCCGAAACCCAGCGATTCGTCCGCCCCCATGTGCGCCGTACCACCATCGATCGATCACGTTTCGCTGTTCTCGCCGCCATCGCCGTTGGGGTCAACGTCCTCGTCGCTCCGGCCAGTTTCTTTCAGAACGGTTACCTCGACGATGAACGCGGCTACTCCGCCAGCCTGATCGCGGTCTTCACGCTCTGCACCGCCACCCCTGCAGCCGTGGGGTTGATGATCGGAGGGCGCGCCGCCGACAGCAGTGGGCGGCGGCGGGTGATCGCCAGCGCCCTGCCGTTCGCCGCGGCGGGAGTCGTGGCGTCATTCGCCGTCGGTGGTCCAGCGATGTGGGGCGCCACCTTCCTCGGAGGGTTGCTCGGTGGCATCGCCTACCCCGCAATCGCGGTCTACCGCACCGAATTGTTCCCGACCGGTGCACGGGCACGAGCATCAGGTCTTCTCACCCTGGTGGCTCTGGTCGCCGGCATTGTCGGCCTACTGAGTGCCGGCGTGCTCCTCGATGCGGGCTGGAGCCATGGACGCGTGATGGCGCTGTTGGCTCTCGGTCAACTGCTTGCCGTCATGATGGTGTGGGCACTTCCAGAGACAGCTCATCGCGAACTCGAAGACCTGAACGACATTGATTGAGCGGTCAGCACTGTGCGCGCCCGGTGTGACCGCGACAACACTGGGCCGCGGTGACATCACACCGCGACAAGTGGGTTGGTGAGAATGCGTCGCGCCTCGTTCAACTCGATGATCGAGGTGGAGGCATCGGTGCTGTCCCCTCCGTGATCCGGATGAATTTCACGCATTCGAGCCCGGTAGCACCGCATGATGTCACGCCGATCGGGTGTCGGACCGGTCGGATCGAGCCCCAAGATGTTCATCGCCCATCCACGCGGGTCGGCTAGGGCCGACAATTCGCTACTGCGCGCACCCGCCAGATGCTGGATCAAGGAGGCCCCGATCGGGCCACGCCATCTAGTTGCCCGGTCGAGCAGAGGCGCAATGGTGCGACGATGCTCTCCGGCGAGGCGTTCCAGGGCGTACACCGCACCCAACACCTGCGCGAGGTCGGTGCCCGTGGTCGCGAAGTCGAAGCGGATCTCATCGCCGTCAGACTCGAGCCGATGGCGGCTCACCGCAAGTCCGTGACGATCGATCTGGTAACGGTGCCGCAAACGCGGTTGCACCACACGCTCGCCACGCTCGACCTGGCGCAACAGGTGCGTCACCTCGAGCAGGTCGTCAACAGACAGCTCGCGGCTGTGACGCGCAACCACCGCTCCGAGCAACAAGCCGCCGAGACCCGGCGACGGATCCACCGGCAGGTCGAGCGCACCAAGTGACAATCGGCGGGTCGGCTGCGCCGGACGGCTGTGGTAGACCTCGATTTCGGCGAGCAGCACGTCCGGAGCGTACCGGTCAGCCGTGGCGCCGTCGGATTGTGCTCACACACACGTCGACGGAGACGCGGTCAGACCCAGGGCCGGCAGGTGTCGCGCAGGTCGCCCGCCGCCGTCGTGACGTCCGCGGGATCGAAGTCGTCAGCCGTGAACGCCGCGCAGAGCTGTTCAGCGTTCCCCAACACCGTGTCCCACACCCTCGCTGTGATGCCGAAGGGGGCGCCCGCCGAGCGGATCTGTGGGACGAGATCGAACAGTTCCATTCGCGCTCCGGAGGCGTTCACATCGCGTGCCAGACGGTCGGCGATCGAGAACACCACCGACAAGATCCCATCCGGCGCAGCGTCGGCGTCCGCATCCAAATTTGCCACATCGCCGGCCTCGATCGCATCGAGCAACTCATCAACCACCTGTTCTGCATCAGCGGCCACGACCACCGACGTACCGTCCCATCGATGCGGGATCTGGGCATCGACCAATGCGCTGCTCAACGACGAACGCTCGGCCGCAGACCACTCATCGAGTTGAAATTCGGTGCCGTCCTCATCTGGTGACAGCAGTTCCGGGAACGGCCCAATTTCTGCTTCGAGACGCTCGAAGACCACATCGGTCTGCTCTTCAACATGCTCGGGGACGAGTAACTCATCGCCGTTCCACGTGTGTTCGATTCCGGCGGTGGCGAGAGCCTCGGCCAACGCAGACCGCTGGTCGAAATCCCAGACGCCAAGGTCGTAGTGCACCACGACGGTGTCAGGATCGTCGGGGCGGAATTCGCCGGTGTCATCCACGTCGGCAGGCTAGCCCGCGACCAGTGACCGGCGTGGCCGTCACCCCAACCCAATGTGGTCGCCAAGGAACTGCTCCACCAGTTCGAACTCGCGACGACGCGACGCCGGTGCGGAGAACCCATGCCCTTCGCCCTCGAACTCGTGGTAGTCGATCAGGCCGTCCGGTGCACCCGCCACAAGGCGGCGACTCTGCTCGATCGGCACCACCGGGTCGTCGGTGCCGTGCAGGAGCAGCAGCGGTGCGCCCAATCGCCCGATATGCATCATCGGCGAACCGACGTCATAGGCCGGATCGCCAACCGGGCCAACCAGCCCGAGCGGGTAATGGGCCTCGTAACGATGATCGACATCGAGCAGGGCTGCAAGATCACTTACGGGATATGTGGCCACCCCCGCGGCCACCGGCGGCGCGGCAGAGCACAACACCCCCAGAACCGTCAATCCTCCCGATGACGACCCTGCCACGGCCGTGGTGGCAGGTGACGCCCACCCCGCGGTGTGCACATAGTCGATGGCAGCGCGCACGTCGACGACGTCGTGCACGCCCCACCCACCGCGAAGGGCCTGCGCGAATTCTCGACCGTGGCCGGTGGTGCCGCGAGGGTCGACCACCACCACGTCCACGCCGCGCGACCACCAGTAGGCAATTCGGGGGTTGAACTCCACGCGCCACTGATCGGTCGGGCCTCCGTGCACCATCACCAAAGCAGTTCCGCCGCCGGCTGCATACCGGCGCAGGAACACCGCCCCAGCGGGCCCATCCACACGGTGCACCTCCGGCTCTGGCAGTCCGTACGCCTCCCAGCCAACAGCGGGCCCCACCATGAGTGTGGTGCGGTGCACGGGGGCATCGGCTCGATCGTCGCCCACGCGATACGACACGACCTGCGTTGGGGTGCGCGCCCCGCTACGGATCGCGACCAGGTGCTCCCCCGCCCACGACAGCGATGAGTGCACACCACGGCCGATGTCGGTGGTCGCACCGCTGGATCGATCAACCAGGACAAGTCTGCCGAAGCCGGCGTCGTTGCGACAGAGAGCGACAGTGCGGGCCGACGGTGACCCGGTGAAGGAGACAGCGCCGGGGCCCCATGTCGGATTGCCGTGTTCACAGGGTTCATCGACCAACGCATGGTCATCGATCCACACGTTGAGCCATCCGTAATCGTCGCGGAGACAGCCCAGTGACCCGTCGGCGAGGAACCGCGGCTGGGTGGTCTGGGCGGTGCCAACCAGCGAGCGTTGAGCGGGACCGTCCGGCGCGGCCATGACGAAGCGCACAATCACCGATCGATCCCACGCCATATCCGGTACCGACCACGCCTGCCAGCGCACATCGATGTCTCCGTTCACGACCCGGATAGCCGGATCCATGCAGAAGTCGTGTTCGCCGTCATCAATTCGGTATTCGCGATCGGCGTGCAGGTCTGTCAGCCACACTTCGGCCTCATCCACGACAGATACCACATAACGCCCATCGGCGCTGACTGCGGGCATACGCGTCGAGCGTCCCCGCGCCGTCAGCGGCCGCGAACCCCCGTGCAGGTCCCCACGGTGCAGCTCGCCGTCACGACCAGCCACCACGAAGGTGTCACCGCTGGGCATCCACGCAGTCGCACCTCCACCATCGCCACGCCCGGCGGCGATGTCAATGCCAAGAGCGACCTCGCGTTCAGGCCCACCATCGACTGGCACCAGCAGCACCCGAGCTGGCCCGCCGGGACTGCGGGCTACCACCGTGACGCGCGACCCTGTCGGGTCGATTCGCGCCTCGGTCAGATCGCGGCCTGATAACAGCAGTTCAATCGGCACCGCACCCATGACAGCGACGGTACAGCACCGCACTACGGTGTTCCCATGGCAAACCCCGCCGCCCAGCGTCCCGATCGCAACCTCGCTCTTGAACTGGTCCGCGTCACCGAGTCCGCAGCCCTCGCTGCCGCGCGCTGGGTTGGCCGTGGCGACAAAGAGGGCGCTGATGCGGCAGCCGTCGATGCCATGCGCCTCAGCCTGTCGACGGTGCAAATGAACGGCGTCGTGATCATCGGTGAGGGCGAAAAGGACGACGCGCCGATGCTCTACAACGGAGAGGTTGTTGGCGATGGCAGCGAACCTCACGTCGATGTCGCGGTCGATCCGATCGACGGCACCACCCTCACCGCGCACGGCCTCACGAACGCACTGTCGGTGATTGCCGTTGGTGAACGAGGATCGATGTTCGACCCGGGTCCATCGTTCTACATGGAGAAAATCGCTGTGGGTCCCGAAGCGGTGGATGCCATCGACATCACCGCCAGCGCCACCCAGAACCTGAAATGGATCGCCAAGTCAAAACGCACAACGGTGCGCGATCTGACCGTGGTGATCCTTGACCGCCCACGTCACGCCGATCTGATCGCCGAGGTACGTGCCTCTGGCGCGCGCATCCGGCTTATCCGTGACGGCGACGTCTACGGCGCCATCGCGTCCGCATGGCCCGATGCCGGCGTCGACGTTCTGCTCGGTATCGGCGGCACTCCAGAGGGTGTGATCTCGGCCGCTGCGATGAAGTCGATGGGGGGTGAGATCCAGGCACGGCTCGCGCCCCAGTCCGATGAGGAGCGTTCGGCCATGATCTCTGCCGGATACGACCTCGATCAGGTCCTCACCCAGGATGATCTGGTGCGTGGCGACAACTGCTTCTTCGCGGCTACCGGCCTCACCGACGGGCAGCTACTGCGCGGAGTGCGCTTCGATGCCCGTGGAGCCCGCACCCAGAGCCTGGTGATGCGGTCGCGCAGTGGCACCGTTCGCTTTATCGATGCCCGACACCGGGTCCGCAAACTGCAGGAATTCTCAGCGATCGACTATTCCTGAGCCGACGCTCAGGAATGGCCGGCAGCACTCAGACGAGCGTTTGCGCGCCCAAGCGCTGCAGTCGCTTCCGCGTCGTGTTCGTGACGCAGCCGTTCTTCGGCCCGTTCTTTTGCTGCCCGGGCGCGCTCAACATCGATGGCTGAGGCCACCTCGGCGGTGTCGGACAGCAGCGACACCTTGTCGTTGCTTACCTCAACAAAGCCACCGTGAACGGCAATGTCCTCCACCGCGCCATCAGCGAGGAACACCCTCGTATGGCTCGCGTCGAGGGCGCCAAGAAACGGAGCATGCCCGGCTTGGAAGGCGATCTCGCCCCCGCCAAGTGTTCGGGTGATCACCATTGTGGCCTCACCGGAGTAGAGCACCGACTCCGGAGACACCACCTCGACGCTGAAAGAGGCAGACATGACTCAGGAGTTCTCCTCAAAGCTCTTCGCCTTGGCCAGAACCTGGTCGACGCCACCGACGTTCAAGAAGGCCTGCTCGGGGACATGGTCAAGTTCGCCGTCGATCAGTGCCTCAAAGGACTCCACTGTGTCGGCGACCGGCACGTACTCTCCCTGGAGACCGGTGAACACCTCGGCCACGTAGAACGGCTGCGACAAGAACCGCTGCACCTTGCGGGCGCGGTTCACCGTCAAGCGGTCCTCCTCCGACAGTTCGTCGAGGCCGAGAATCGCGATGATGTCCTGCAATTCCTTGTACCGCTGCAGGGTTTCCTGCACGCGACGGGCAACGGCGTAGTGGTGATCGCCAACGGTCTCGGGAGTGAGAATCGTCGAGGTCGACGCCAGCGGGTCCACCGCCGGATAGATACCGAGAGCGGCCACCTGGCGTGACAGTTCGGTGGTGGCATCGAGGTGGGTGAAGGTGGTGAACGGCGCCGGGTCGGTGTAGTCGTCAGCGGGCACATACACAGCCTGCAGCGACGTGATCGAACGGCCACGAGTCGAGGTGATGCGCTCCTGCAGCTGGCCCATCTCATCGGCCAGCGTTGGCTGGTAGCCCACGGCCGACGGCATACGACCGAGCAGCGTCGACACCTCGGAACCCGCCTGCACGAAACGGAAGATGTTGTCAACGAAGAGCAGCACGTCCTGGTTCTGCTCGTCACGGAAGTACTCCGCCATGGTCAGCGCCGACAGGGCCACACGCAGACGCACACCCGGCGGCTCGTCCATCTGGCCGAACACGAGGGCGGCCTTATCGAACACGCCCGATTCCATCATCTCGAGCCGGAGATCCGTTCCCTCACGGGTGCGCTCACCCACACCAGCGAACACCGACACACCACCGTGCTGCGAGGCCACGCGGTTGATCATCTCGGTAATGAGCACTGTCTTGCCCACTCCAGCACCACCGAAGAGACCGATCTTGCCGCCCGCAACGTAGGGCGTGAGCAGGTCGATGACCTTGATGCCGGTTTCGAACATGCGCGCCGACGGCTCGAGTGTGTCGAATGTGGGCGCCGGACGGTGAATCTCCCACCGCTCCATCTCGTCGAAGCCGTCGGGGTCTTGGTCGAGGGCCTCACCCCAGACGTTCCACACGTGGCCAAGTACCTTGTCACCGACTGGCACGGTGATCCCGCGCCCGGTGTTGCGCACCTCGGTTCCTCGCACCAAGCCATCGGTCGGCTTGAGGCACACCGCGCGAACACGGCCCGATCCCAGCTGTTGCGCGACTTCGGCGAGCACCCGTTCGGGCTGCCCATCCACGACGATGTCGAACTCGAGCGCAGCATTCAATTCAGGGAGCGAACCACGTGGAAACTCCACGTCGATCACGGGGCCGGCGATCGCAACGACGCGCCCAGGGCTGAGGGTGGTTTCGGTCATGCTCATAATCAGTTGTCTCCGGTTTCCGGTGATGTGACCAGCGACTCTCCGAGGAGGTCGACGTAACGCACGGACGGGTTCTTACCCGATCCGAGGGCTTCTGCACCACCGACGATCTCCATGATCTCGGTGGTGATCGCGTCCTGACGGGCGCGGTTCATGACAATGCTCAGGTTGCTGATGAGGTCTTCGGCGTTGTCGGTTGCCGACTTCATTGCGCGCTGACGGAAGGCATGCTCTGATGCAGCTGCGTTGAGCAAAGCCGCGAAGATTCGCGCCTCGACGTACCGTGGGAGCAGCGTTTCCAAAATGGTTGTGGGATCAGGTTCGAACTCGTAATCGCCACCGGAACCATCGGTGGAGCCAGCCTTGCCGTCACCACCGGCAACCGTATCCGCACTCAAGGGCACCAATGGACGGAGCACGACTTCCTGGCTGCCTGCCGAGATGAAGCGGGTGTAGACAAGTTCTACACGGTCAACCTCACCGGAGGCATACAGGTCGACAACGTATTCGCCGATCTGCTTCGCATCGGCATAGGACGGGGCATCACTGAATCCACCGAATGCCGTGCCGAGTTTGTATTGACGGAACCGAAAATACCCTTCCGCCTTCCGCCCGACAGGAACCACCGTGTAGCCACGCCCAGCGGCAACATCGGCCTTGATCTCACCCTCGGCTGCACGTTGCACACCCGCGTTGTATCCGCCGCACAATCCGCGGTCGGCTGAAATCACCACGTAGCAAGTGGTGCGAACTTCATCGCGGCCCACCAGCAACGGCAGATCAGAACTTGCTCCGGCTGCCGCGAGATCGCGAACGACCTCAGTGATCTGCTCCGAGTAGGGCACAGCCGCCTGGACCCGCTGTTGAGCCTTGACGATGCGCGAACCCGCGATCAATTCCATCGCACGCGTGATCTTCTTAGTTGCCTGCATCGACTTGATGCGGCTCCTCAGCGCACGTTCGGTACCACCTGCCATCTAGATCACTCCGTGGCGAGGGTCTTGTCGGATGCAGCGTCGCCCACCTCGTCGGCGTCAACCGATGAAGGATCAACCGCCACGCCGGAAGCGGCGTCAGAGCGTTGGAAACTGGCCTTGAATGCCACCACCGCGTCGGCGAGTGCATCGGGCACGCCCGCGGTACGGATTTCGGTGAGGAGGCCCGAGTGGCGGGTGCGAACGAAGTCCAGCAGTTCTTCTTCGAACCGGCGCACGTCAGCGACCGCCAAGTCGTCGAGATAGCCCTTGGTGCCAGCGAAAAGCGACACAACCTGCTCCTCCACCGACATCGGACTGTTCAGCGACTGCTTCAGCAATTCGACCAGGCGATAGCCACGGTCGAGCTGCGCTTTCGACACAGCGTCGAGCTCCGAGCCGAATGTGGCAAAGGCCTCAAGCTCACGGAACTGTGCGAGGTCAAGTTTCAGCGTACCCGCGACCGACTTCATGGATTTGATCTGAGCGGCGCCACCCACACGTGATACCGAGATACCCACATCGACAGCTGGACGAACACCCGACTTGAACAGGTTGTCCTGTAGGTACACCTGGCCGTCGGTGATCGAAATAACGTTGGTCGGGATGAACGCCGACACGTCGCCGCCCTTGGTCTCGATGATCGGCAGTGCGGTCATCGATCCTGCACCGTTCTCATCGGACAGCTTCGCGGCGCGCTCCAGAAGGCGACTGTGGAGATAGAAGACGTCGCCCGGGTAAGCCTCACGGCCCGGCGGGCGGCGCAGCAGCAGCGATAACTGACGGTAGGCCTCAGCCTGTTTCGACAAGTCGTCGTACACCACCAGGGCGTGTTCGCCCTTTTCCATCCAGTGCTGACCCATCGCGCAACCGGCGTAGGGGGCGAGGTACTTGAACGGTGCGGCGTCGGCTGCAGGAGCCGTCACAACCACGGTGTACTCGAGCGCGCCGGCTTGACGCAGGGTCTCCACTGTCTGAGCAACGGTTGAACCCTTCTGGCCGATCGCGACGTAAATGCACTTCACGCCCTGGCCCTTCTGATTCAGGATCGTGTCGATCGCGACAGTGGTTTTGCCCGTCTTGCGATCGCCGATGATGAGTTCGCGCTGACCGCGACCGATCGGTGTCATGGCGTCAATGGCCTTGATACCGGTCTGGAGCGGTTCGTGAACCGGCTTGCGGCCCATGATGCCGGGTGCCTGAATCTCCATACGGCGCAACTCGGTTCCAACCAGGTCACCTTGGCCGTCAACCGGCTCACCGAGCGCGTTCACCACGCGACCGAGAACACCGTCACCCACCGGGATGGACAGGATTCGACCCGTTGCCTTCACCGGCTGACCTTCTTCGATGGCTTCTGCGGCACCAAGAACCACCGCGCCAATCGTGTCCTCATCAAGGTTCAGCGCCAAGCCCACCGACCCGTCAGCAAACTCAAGCAGCTCATTCACGGCGGCGTCGGGCAATCCGGACACGCGGGCAATACCGTCGCCGATCTCGGCGACACGGCCCACAGTGCGGGCCTCGACAGAGGGCTCATAGCCCTCGAGGTTTTTCGTAATGGCCGCCGCGATGTCGGCGGCGGAGATCGTGAGTTCAGCCATTGGTGTGCTCCTAGAGACGGCTCTTCAGCTGGTCGAGACGGGTGCGGACGGTGCCGTCAATGACGGTGTCACCGACGGTGGCGACAACGCCACCGATGACAGAAGGATCGACAACGACCTTCAGGTTGACCGGCTGCCCGGTCGCATTGGCCAGGGCAGCGGCTAGACGGGTCTTTTGGTCATCGGAGAGGGCCACAGCGCAGCGCACCTCGGCGACCTCAAGATCCTTCGAACGCGATGCACGAGCGACAAGCGAGTCGATGATCTCGGGCAGGTCCCGACCGCGGCCGGAGCCGATGACCATCGACACCAACTGCATGGTCGTGGCAGTCGCGCGGTCACCAAGAAGCGACTCCACAATGCCCTGGCGGCGATCGGCTGGCACCGTCTCGTCGGTGAGCGCATTGCGAAGCGCGTCGCTCGACTCAAATGAACGAGCGAACCGGAACAGTTCGTCCTCAACCTCGTCGAGCGTTCCCTCGGCGCGGGCGATCTCGAATAGGGCGCGGGCGTAACCCTCAATGCGTGCGTCGCTCATGACGACGACCCCACTTTCTGGATGAAGCCCTCGATCATTTGCTGCTGAGCAGCATCGTCGAGAGTCTCGGCAAGAAGACGCTGAGTGACCTCGGCGGACAGGCTGACGATCTGGGCCCTCAACTCGTCTCCAAGGCGATCTCCCATCGATGCAGCGTCTGCCGCTGCTCGCGCCTCGAGTTCTGCGACCTCGGCATCGATGCGTGCCCGACCATCGGACAAGATATCTGCTGCTTGTGCATCCGCTTCCGCGAGCAAACGGGACCTCTCGGCATTGATGTCACCTGCTGCCCGACGAATCTCCTCCGCCTCCTGACGTGCACCCGTCACGGCCGCATCGGCAGCATCGAGGTCGGCCTGAATACGCGCGGTGCGGTCTGCCATTCCCTTCTTTGCAGTGGGACCAGCAAACTTCCACAGCAGAGAGAAGATGATCAACGAGGCGATACCGCCGTAGATCAACTCCGCCGCCGGAGGCCACAGCCAATGCACGCTTTCGGATGGATCAATGTCGCCGCCTGCTGCGACGAACCCATGGATGTTCACTGCGACACCCCCGTGTTCATGAGTTCGTCGACCACTCGACTCACCGCATTGGGATCCGGCGCCCGCCCCGTGGCGAGCTCGACTGCACGGCTGGCAACCGTGGCAACCGCGGTGCCGACTTGAGGTCGAGCCGCGCCATGGGCAGCATCTACCTCGGCCGATGCTGTGGCACGCCGCGCCGCAATCGCATCGTTCACCTCAGACAGACGAGCAGTGCGTTCCTGTTCGACCGTCGACCGTGCGGCGTCGATGCGAGCAGCAACTTCGGCCCGCACCTCGGCCAGAGCCGTTTCGTATGACGACACTTCACCGCGTGCTGCGTCTCGCTCGGCCTCAGCCGACTCGTGAGCCTCTCGAATTGACGCATCGCGAGCATCCATGCTGCGGCGGAGGCGCGGATAGAGGAAGAACCTCATCAATAGGGCGAACACCACAAAGGCGCCGGACCCCCAGAAGAATTCCTTCGCTTCGGGCATGATCGGGCTGGGACCCTCGTCGCACGCTTCAAGACTCTCGATCTTGGTTCCCGGGCTTTCGCCATCGGGAATGATCGCGCAGTCAGCGAAGGTGTACTCCGAGTACCCCTCCTCGCCACCTTCGGCGGTGAGGAGCACTTGGGGTCCCTCTGACCCATATGTGACGACGGCTCTTAGCACGTCAACTCCTTAAACACGTTCTCGGTTATGGACATACGGACCGGAATCCGGACCGTCTCAACGATCAGAGACCGATGAGAATGAACACCACGAAGCCGATGAGGGCGAGCGCCTCGGTAAAGGCGATACCGAGGAACATCGTGGTGCGCACCATGCCGGCGGCCTCGGGCTGACGGGCCATGGCCTCGACCGACTTGCCGACGAGATAGCCGATGCCGATACCGGGGCCGATAGCCGCGAGGCCGTAGGCAAATCCGGCTGAGCCGGCGGCCTCGGCGGCCTTTGCGCCTTCATCGGTGAGCTGGGCGAGGATGCTGAATGCTTCCATGTTGGGGTTGTCTCCTGATTGTTTCGGTTGATGGGAGAAGTTGGCCCGAGGTCAGTGCTCGGGGTGGGCGGCGCCACCGATGTACACGGCAGCGAGGATCGTGAAGATGTATGCCTGCAGGAACGCGACGAGCACCTCGAATGCAGTCAAGAAGACCAGCATGAAGAACGGCAGGATGCCCACGGGGATCAGCGCCACAGAGTCGCCCTGCACAAGTTCCTTGGTCAGCAGGGCAAAGGTCACGAGCAGAATGTGACCAGCGAGCATGTTCGCGAAGAGTCGCACCGTCAATGAGAAGGGGCGAACCAGGAACGTCGAGATGAATTCGATAGGGGTCACCAAGATGTACAACGGAGCAGGGACCCCCGGGGGGAAGAGCGAGTTCTTCAAGTAGCCCAGGCCCTGGTGTTTGAAACCAACGCCGATGAACACCACCCACACCAGCAGCGACAGGAACAACGGAAGAGCCATTCGTGCGGTGGCAGGCATCTGGATGATCGGAATGATTCCCGGCACGTTGCAGAGGTAGATGAAACTGAAGAGGCTCAGCAGGAACGGGGTCCAGCCACGTCCACTGCTCCCCATGGTCGGCAGAATGATTTGGTTCTCGACGAACTCAACGATCGCTTCGGCAAAGTTGCGAATTCCGCGCGGCGCCTTTGACCCGTCGGCATTGCCAGCGATGATGAAGATCACCGATGCGATGAGCGCGGCAAGCACGGAGATGGCCGCCACCTTGTTGAACGACGGGAAGACATCCTGCCAGCGCAGGATCTCGTTGATCGGTGGGAATTCGAGTGCGAGCACGTTTCTTACCGTTCCTAGTGATTACGGGTGGGTTGATCGGATGCCGGAGTGAGCGAATGAGATGGATACGTGGTTCAACTCCCAGAGCAGCAGCCCGAGGTGCGCCACAATGATGACCGCTCCAAGGGCTTGGAGTGAAATCCACTGCTGATCGCGTACCAACAGCACTGCAATCATGATGATGCCGAGGCGGATGACGAACCCGCCCAACGCCGCCACCATGACGGCCGGCGGCGAGATACGCGCTGCGGACGACACCATCAGCGCCGCGAGAACAAAATTCGCGAGCACCAACGCCAGCGCGAAGGCACCTGACGCAAGGCCGTCAAGACCCCACACAACGGTGGCCGCACCGACGATGAGAGGTGACGCGATCACACCACGCCGAGCGAGATCACCAGAGATCTGCATTTCAACGGCGGGGGTCTCCGCTGCATCCACGGCAATGTCAGCCGGTGACAGTTCGGCATTCATACCGCAGCCTCCGAATCGCTGCGCCGTGGCGCACGCGCTGCGTTCTTGCGCTCGGCCTCAAGCGCAGCGATCGTTGCCTCATAGGCATATTTCATGCGGACGAAGACACCGACAGCAGCGAAGACGGTCAGACCGATCATGAATCCCGGCCGTGTGCCAAGCCAGGAGTCGATCAACCAGCCAAGCCCCAAAAAAAGACCCAGCATGATCGCTGCTTCCATGCCGCGGCCGAGGTTGTCGTCGGCTCCGGCGCCACGTGCGTCACGTGCTCGGGTGAAGAGGAGTTGCATCGGTCGGGGTGTGCGTTGCGCTTCGTGAGTGCAACACCGGTGTACGGCATCGCGGGGGATGTTTGTGAAACCTCGCACAAACTAGACGGTGCGACATGGTCGCTGCAACACGATCCGAAGGATTCTCACCGAGGGCGGATCTGCTCGGCCGCGGGCCGATCGAGTGCGGCCTCAATCTCCTCGGTCCGTTTACGGCGCACACTCGGATGCAGCACCGTGAACAGGACCAGTCCGATCGCTGCCATGCCGAACGGGAGGTACGTCGGGTTCTGATCGGTGAGCACCGGGTACAGCACGAAACCCGACAGCACCAAGGTCCACGCCCACAGGATCGCGACCGATCGACGGTGCCCGTGGCCGAGGTTCATCAGGCGGTGGTGCAGGTGACCCTTGTCGGCCACATCGATCGCCTGGCGTTTCGAGATGCGTCGCACGATGGCAAACAATGTGTCGAGGACCGGCACGCCCAAGATCAACAACGGCAGCACCAGAGGCGCCAAGAAGAAGAAGGTCTGCCCGACGAACTCTTGGCTGCCCGGCGTGGCACGACCTCCAACAACCGACGTCGAGGCCGCCATCAGCAAGCCCAGTACGAACGCTCCTCCGTCACCCATGAAGATGCGCGCCGGGTTGAAATTGAACGGCAGAAAACCCACCGAGATACCCGCGGTGACCACCGCGATCAGCGGGCCAGGGTTTGGCTGGCTGAGCAGGTCGAGCTCCCCGAGTCGCCAGGCGTACAAAAAGAACGCGGCCGATCCAATCGCCACGATCCCTGCGGCTAAACCATCAAGGCCATCGATGAGGTTGATGGCCTGTGTCATGCCGAGCAGCCACACCACGGTGACAACCGGTTGCCAGTCGCCCGACAGCACGAACACATCGACGAATGGAACGCGGAAGTAGAACATGGTCACCCCGAACCACAGCAGAACAAGCGCTGCGCCGACGATGCCGGTGACCTTGGCTGGTGGCGGGAGATCCATCAGGTCATCGGCCACTCCGATGACCAACACGACCACCGCGGCGATGACGACCCCGAGTAGTTCTCGCCCATCACCCAGCACCGCATCAAAGCGGCCGAGCACGGCTGCGACCATCATCGCCACCGCAAGGCCAATGACCATCGCCACTCCGCCCACATTGGGGATTGCGAGCACATGCACACTGCGCTCGTTCGGTTCGGCCATCCAACCCCGCACCCGCGCCGCATAGGCGACAAACGGGGTTGCTACCGCCGTCGCCGCTGCGGCGATCACCCCTATCAGGAGATAGTCACCGAGCGACGGACCCATGGATGATCAGGAGTAGATGGGAAAGCGTGCGCACAACTCGGCAACCGCGGCACGCACCTTGGAGATCTCGGTGGCATCGTCGCGCCCACGCAGGGCGCGAGCGATCAGTCGGGCCGCCGTGGGCATCTCGGCCGGGGTCATGCCCTGAGTCGTCACCGACGGCGTTCCGATTCGTACCCCGCTGGTCACAAAGGGGCTCTGCGGATCATCGGGCACCGTGTTCTTGTTCAGGGTGATTCCGGCCTCATCCAATGTGGCCTGGGCCTGTTTACCGGTGAGTTCGACATCGAAGGGTCGCAGGTCGACGACGATCATGTGGGTATCGGTACCCCCCGACACCATCCGGAAACCCTCATCGGCAAGAGCCGCAGCAAGAGAAGCCGCATTCGCCACGATGCGGTGGGCATATTCGGCGAACTCTGCGGTCGCGGCCTCGCGAAATGCAATCGCCTTACCCGCGATGGCGTTCTCTTGAGGTCCTCCCTGCCACCCGGGGAACACCGCCTTGTCGATCGCGGCCGCATGCTCGGCTGTGGTGAGGATGCAACCACCTCGCGGACCGCGCAACGTCTTATGGGTCGTGAACGTCACCACATCGGCGAAGGGCACCGGGTTCGGATGCGCTCCGCCGGCGACCAGCCCTGCCAGGTGGGCGATATCGAAGAGCAACAGCGCCCCGACTTCGTCGGCGATGGCGCGGAACGGCTCGGGGTCGATGCGGCGTGGGTAGCTCGTGGTGCCGGCCACGATCATCCGCGGCCGATGCTCAAGCGCAAGATCGCGCACCGCATCCATATCGATGCGTTCTTCGGCTCCAACGCCATAGTTCACGAAGTTGTAGAGCATCCCGCTCGCATTCACCGGTGAGCCATGAGTCAGGTGACCGCCATGGTCGAGCCCAAGACCCAGCACCGTGTCACCAGCGCTGAGCAGTGCTTGGTACACGCACATATTTGCGTTCGCACCCGAGTGCGGCTGCACGTTGGCATGGTCGGCCCCAAAGAGCGCACACACCCGAGAGATCGCCAAGGACTCAATGTCGTCGACCACGTGGTTGCCGCCGTAGTACCGCTTGCCGGGGTATCCCTCGGCGTACTTGTTGGTGAGTACCGACCCCACTGCGGCCATCACCGCAGGCGAGGTGAAGTTCTCACTCGCGATCAGTTGCAGACCAGTGGCCTGACGCTGCTGCTCGGCCTCGAGCAGTGCCGCGATTTCGCGATCGGGATCGGTATCGGATGGGAACGGCATCAGAACGACTCCTCGAGTTCGGTCAACTGGGCCACGCGGCGGGCATGGCGCCCACCTTCAAAGGCTGTGGCGAGGAACACATCGATAATTTCCAACGCCAGTCCCTCGCCGACGACGCGCGCACCAATTGACAGCACATTCGCATCGTTGTGTTCGCGCGCCATCCGTGCGGTGTACAAACAGTTGCAGAGCGCGGCTCGAACCCCACGCACCTTGTTCGCAGCCAGCTGTTCGCCCTGCCCGCTGCCACCCAACACGACACCGACATCGGCCTCGCCATCGCGAACCGATCGCGCGGCCGCGGCGCAGAACTCCGGGTAATCGACGCTGTCGAGGGAGTTGGTGCCGTGGTCGATCACCGTGTGACCGGCAGCGGCCACATGTTCGATGAGACGTTGCTTGAGGGGAAAGCCGGCATGGTCGGCTCCGAAGGCAATGGTGGCCACGGGTCACGAGTGTACGACCTGCGCCCAGATCGACCGGGTCGAGATGCGATCGGGGGCACCCGCCCGCCCTGGAATAACGTGAAGGGGTGAGTTCTCCCCCTGTGTCCTCCTCCGCTACCACACCGGTCATCATCGGAGTCGGTGAGGTTCTCCAACGCGTCGATGACCCAACGGTGGCCGAACATGCCATCGGCCTGATGGCTGCCGCTGCTCGTGCTGCTGCCGTCGATGCAGGGGCCACTCGTGCGCTCGACACTCTCGACGCCGTCGCGGTGGTCTCCACACTCACCTGGCGCTACGGCGACCCAGCGCGCCTCGTCGCCGCCGACCTCGGCATTGCGCCCGACCGGCTCATCGTCACCACGCCTGGCGGCAACTCGCCGCAGTCACTGGTGAACGAGGCGTCGCGACGCATCGTCGCCGGGGAACTCAACTCCATTTTGTGCGTTGGTGGCGAAGCGTTCCGCACTCGCATGCGCGCTCGGCGTGGCGATGTGACCCTCGACTGGCCAAAGGTGCCTGCCGAGACCTTCGCCGCCGAACCACCGGAGACGTGGGGCAAGGACCTCACCATGAACTCGCCGCATGAGACCGAGCTCGGTCTGATGATGCCGGTGCAGGTGTACCCGATGTTCGAGACCGCGATTCGTGCCGCTCGCGGTGTGAGCCCGGCCGAGCACCTCGCCGATATCGCCCAGTTGTGGTCGAGGTTCTCTGCGGTAGCAGCCACGAATCCGAACGCGTGGATCCGCACCGCGATGAACCCTGGCGACATCATCACCCCAAGCGACCGCAACCGCATGGTGGGTGCGCCGTACACAAAGGTGATGAACTCGAACAACGATGTCGATATGGCGGCTGCGGTCATCGTGTGTTCAGCCCAGCACGCCGAATCCCTCGGTGTGCCGCGCGACCGATGGGTGTTCCCCCATGCCGGCACCGACTGCCATGAGCACGCGTTCATCTCCGATCGCGACGAGTTTTTCCGCACGCCGGCAGTCGAGATCGGTTCGGCCCGCGCCATGGAACTGGCCGGTGTTGGAATCGATGACATCGACCACATCGACCTGTATTCGTGCTTCCCCTCCGCCGTGCAACTCGGCGCCAAGTCGCTGGGGCTGAATCCGTACTCAGATGAACGGCAACTCACCCAGACCGGTGGCCTCGCCTTCGCCGGCGGCCCCTGGAATAACTACGTGATGCACGCCATCGCAGCCATGGTGCGCCGTCTGCGTGACGAAGCCGGCAGCCGCGGGCTCGTGTGGGCGAACGGTGGTTATGCCACCAAGCACGCCTTTGGCGTCTATTCGACAGAGCCACCCGCAACTCCATTCCGCCACGACGCACCCCAAGAGGTGATCGATGCGCTCCCTCGCCGCAGTGCCGTTGCCCCCGCCGACCTCGACGACCCCTCGGGCCGCATCGAGGCGTACACGGTGATGCACGAACGCGACGGATCTCCCGGTACCGCATGGGCCGCGGTGCGCGTCGCTGATGGCCGCCGCATGTGGGCGCGCGACGACCGTCCCGACGTCGCGGCCGCCCTGTTAGACGGCGAGTGGGTTGGACGTCGGGTTGTTCTCGATGCCACGCACCGCATCACCGATACCTGACCCGATCGTGGATGCGTGATCTATCGAACAGCGTCGCACCGATTCATCGAGTGCTCAGGGCTGGCATGCTGGAGCGATGACCTCCGCACGCCCCGCCATCATCTTGGACTGCGATCCCGGCCACGACGACGCCGTCGCCATCGTGCTCGCTGCCCATCTATGCGATGTTCTCGGCATCACCACCGTGGCCGGCAACGCTCCGCTGGAACGCACCACCTACAACGCCCGGGTCATGCGGCACCTACTCAACCTCAACACCGAGGTGCATTCGGGAGCGGACGCACCACTGGTGGTGCCCGCAGCCGCCGCTGGCTATGTGCACGGCGAGAGTGGTCTCGACGGTGCAGAACTTCCTGAGCCGACCCGTCCGGTCGACGGCACCGATGCGGTGGGTTTCATCATCGACACGGTGCGGACCAACCCGGGTTGTTCACTGGTCGTCACCGGCCCGATGACGAACGTCGCGCTCGCCATTACTTCTGCTCCCGACATCGTCGACCTCGTGGCCGAGATCTCGTTCATGGGCGGCGGCACATTCGGGAATCGCACCACCATGGCCGAGTTCAACCTGTGGGCAGACCCGCATGCCGCCGCCACTGTCGTGCGCAGCGGCGCCCCATTGGTGATGGCCGGGCTAGATGTCACTCACCGCTTCCAGGCCACCGAGCCACGCATCACCGCGGTGCGCGCGGTGGGAGGCACTCTCGCCACAACCCTCGCAGACCTGTTCGATTTCTTCTCCGAGAACTACCGGAGCCGCCATGACGACATGGCTGGTGCAGCGGTCCATGACCCACTCTCGGTGCTTGCGGTCTGCCGACCCGACCTGTTCACGTCGACAGCACGATTCGTCGACATCGTGACCGATGGCGAACACACTCGCGGGATGACAGTGATCGACCGGCGCACCCTGCTCGACCGGCCGGTGGCAAACTGCACGGTGCTCGACGACGTCGATGCCGATGCCGCGTGGCAGATCGTGGTCGACGCTGTTGCAGCGGCCACCCACTGAACGTCGACCGTCGCATAGCGTGCACCCCGTGACACAGGGCGACACCTTTCCTCGGCAGTGGGCGCGCACCCGACGGGGCACCCTCGGCGATGCCCGTGACCTCACGATCACCCCTGACGGATCCACCGTGTATTTCCTGCGTGCGCGGTCCACCTCAGACCCGGTGCATCTGCTCTGGGCTGTGGACACCGCGACTGGAGATGAACGCCTCGTCGTCGACCCGGCACAACTGTCGACCTCTGGCACCGAGTCCGCGGCTGAACGTGCCCGCCGTGAACGGTTGCGCGAATCCGCCGATGGCATTGCGGCCTACCACTGCAATCGCGATGTCACCCGTGCGGTCACGGCACTCGCCGGCACTGCGGTGCTGATCGATCTCGACACGGGCCGATGCACCACGGTCGATCTCGGCGCTGCGGTGTTTGATCCGCGACTGTCACCAGATGGCCACCGCCTAGCCGTCGTGCGCGACGGGCGCCTCGTCGTTGTCGAGGTGCCGGACCCGGCCACCACGGCCACTGATTCTGCCCCGGTGATCACCGCCGATATCGGCGAGGCCACACCAGATGTCGCCTGGGGCATGGCGGAATTCATCGCCGCCGAGGAGATGGGACGTCACCGCGGGTTCTGGTGGGCTCCTGACGCCGAAAACCTGCTGGTATGCCGCGTCGATGAGTCGATGGTTCCGGTGTGGCATATCTCTGATCCAGCCGCGCCGTGGGAGGCACCTCGTGCCGTGCGGTACCCCGCAGCAGGAACCGCC
>Ga0255769_10000162_pt1 | contig 76368 bp, 77 predicted proteins | sample 041ome_9_FD_179637 | JGI IMG/M metagenome (GOLD analysis project Ga0255769, IMG submission 179637) | Coastal salt marsh microbial communities from the Groves Creek Marsh, Skidaway Island, Georgia - 041413US metaG (version 2) | ecosystem: Environmental > Aquatic > Marine > Intertidal zone > Salt...
TCACAGAATTAATGAAATAATCGATGATACGCCGCTTGAGAAAGCTGATACGGCTTTTTTTAGTGATATTGTTCTTGGGACCAATGAGCGATTAGAAGAAATTGATGCTTTAATTAAATCCAAACTGTGTGATGATTGGACAATAGAGAGAATAGAATCTGTTGCTAGAGCGGCAGTTCGTGCGGGTATATATGAATTGATAGCAAGGGTTGACGTGCCAACGAGTGTTATAATCAATGAATATATTGATGCCACTAAAGCATTCTTTGATGATGGAACCCCAGCTTTCGTAAATGGAATTTTAGATAAAATAGCGAAAGAAAAACGCAGTTAAAGGTGATTGAACACTGACGACATCCGAATTTGACTTGATTGAAAAATATTTCTCTCCTTTAACAGGAAATGGGGCACCTGCTTTTTCATTGAAGAATGATGCGGCTGTATTTTCACCCAAGTCAGACACAGATTTAGTTTTCACGAAAGATGCATTGGTAGCGGATGTTCATTTCTTTTCAAACGATGATCCTGAATTAATCGCCGAAAGGGCATTGCGTTGTAATTTATCAGACCTTGCTGCAATGGGGGCAGAGCCTTTAGGTTATTTATTAAGTTTAGCGCTTCCAAACAAAGACTTATATATTGAAGCATGGCTATCAAGTTTTTGTAAAGGATTAGAGAATAATCAAAAATTGTTTAAATGGTCGTTATGGGGCGGGGATAGTGTCGCGACTAATGGCCCAATCACGATATCTATAACGGCCATTGGTGAAACTAAAAAAGCAAGTCATTTAACTAGAACGGGTGCAAAAGTAGGCGACGGTATTTATGTGTCCGGCACTCTTGGTGACGCCGCGGCTGCTATTAAAATTATCGAAAATGATCTGGATGTTGCAGGGAGTGATTTTATTCTAAATCGTTTTTATAAACCTTTCCCAAGACTAAAATTAGGTAAAGCGTTAGTGAATATTGCCTCTTCTGCGCTTGATATATCCGATGGATTAATTGGTGATTTATCTCATATATGCAAAAATTCGGGGGTGGGTGCTCACATAAATCAACCCAAGATACCAATTTCTGCTGCTTTCGGTAATCTTTTGGAAACTAAACCAGAGTATAATCATCTTTCGTGGACAGGCGGTGATGATTATGAATTACTTTTCACAGTGCCTCCAGAAAATGAAAAAAGCTTGCTTAATATCCCGAATTGTCAAAGTCATGGCATTACAAAAATAGGTGAAATTATAGCTGAGCAAAGAATAGTTTTATTAGATGAGCGGCAAGCCGAAATAAGAATTGATAATAAAGGTTACCGCCATTTCGAAAATTAGGTAAGCAAATGGCAGAAGAAGAAAAAGAGACAAGTGAAGAAAATAAAAAGCCATCTGGTGGTGGTAAAAAACTTTTAATTGTAGGTCTTTTAGCGGGGTTAATAGTTGGTGGTGGAGGTGCCGCTGGCTTCTTTATAATGCAGTCTGGTGATGAAACTGAGCCTGTTGAAGTGGTAATTGAAGAGAAAGCACCTGAGCTTCCTGATTATCAATATGCAAAAATTAAAAAATCAAACCTACCACTATTTTATAAGGGTCGAGTTCTCAATTATGCTGTAATGAATGTGTCATTAGAAACTATCGGAAATGATGATAAGTTATTGGTTGTAAAAAACGTTATCATTATCAAAGATGCATTGCTTCGTTATTTTAGTGTTAATCCGATAGGACGTGAAGATAACCCAAGAATAGTGGATTTTGATAGGTTATCAGCAAAAATAAAAGAAGTAGCAAACCAAGAAATTGGGCGGGAAATCGTTAACAGGGTAGTGATTAGTGAAAGTAGAAATTTTTAATTTAATTCCCTGCCGTAGGATTTGATCCACCACCACCGAAGCGCCCAACGTTACCAAATAATTCGGCGAAAAAGTTTTCATCTTTACCATGTGTTACTGTTTTTTTGGAGACTGGATCGACGATTTGATTATCTTCTACAGAATATCTTCTAATATCAGAAACATAGTCTTCATTATCAAACGAGATAGCAAGAATGTCCATTTCTGTTACTCTTTCTTTGAAAAAGGCCCATCGCTCCGTTCTTTTGGTATAATAATACCAGTTATTATCATCGAATGTGGGACGCATAGTAGGGTTGCCTAGCATGGTTTGAACTGAAACCTTTGTATCAACATCTACTCGAATAGCATCACTCATTTCTGGGTCGGGGATATAGCCACGGTAGTTTTTAATTGAGGAGCATCCCGCAAGAAGAGTAATTAAAGACATCATAATAATGCTATTTTTGACATTTATCTTCATTTTTTTAAGTTTTCAGTTATAAAAACTGTCCTATACTTAGATTTAATTGCAGAATTAATAGCAAAATGTTAATTCATCTTACAAAGTCTAATTACTAAGCTTTACATATTAATATAAAGCCTTAATTTTAGCAACAAAATGACATTTGGATTAACAGTAGTCAATCATTTAGTGTATGAATTTTATTTAAGGGTATAATTCTTAACTAAAACCAGTTTATCGAAAGAAATAATGAAAAATGTTTAGGTTTTTATTTAATAAAAAGAAACTGAATAATGCAGCACATAATATATTCAGTATAATCATCGAACATTCCCGCGTAATCGATTTTTACGAAAACTATTCTGTGGAGGATAGTTTAGATGGACGTTTTGATTTAATGTCCGTTCATATGGCGATAGTTATGGAAAAATTAGATCATCATAAAAATTTTAAAGACGTGCCAGAATTTAAAAGAATTCTACAAGAAATAATGTTTGATAACCTGGATTTAACTTTGAGAGAAATTGGAGTGGGTGATTTGGGTGTGGGAAAAAAAATTAAAGTGATGGCTGAAGCATTCTATGGACGAATGATAGCGTATCAAAATTTATTTTCTAGTGAAAATAAAGATGAAATGTCTAATACATTAAAGCGTAATTTATACCGTGAGAAAACAATAAATGAGGACATATTGAAAAAAATGGTTTCATATATATATCAGCAATATGAATTGATTATAAAGCAAGATATTGAGAAAATCTTAGATGGTCATATTGAGTTTAAATTACCGAGCAATTAAAAATTATGAATGAAGAAAACACAGCTAATGAATTCAGTAGGACTTTTAATCTCGATCTAGTAGAAAAAAAAGCGACTAAGATAATTATCGAAGCGACTTCGGATGAATGCCTTTTACTTGCCGAAAGGTTCTCGATAATTGAAGTTGTGTCGCTGAAGGCTACATGTATCGTTAATCGAAGGAAACAAAAAGAATTAGGCGATTATTTGCTTCGCGTCAAAATGGACGCTGAAGTTATTCAATCGTGTGTTGTGACTTTAAATGAAGTGCACGAATCAATAAACGAAGAATTTTCAATTATTTTTCAAAAAAACGCGCCGCCATCAAAAAACAATAATGATAGTCAAGAAGTTGTTTTTAACATTGATGATGATGATATTGAAATTATCGAAGATAAAGAGGTAGATATTGGCGAATACGTTGCTGAATATTTAGCCCTGTTTATGAATAGCTATCCTCGACAAAATGAGATCAAAGGCGAAGAATTAGGTTATAAAATTCTTAGTGAAGATGAAGCAACAAAGAAATTAGAAAAGAAAAATCCTTTTGCAGTTTTGAAAGAGCTTTAACATAACACTTGAAGATAACTGATATTGCTATATTTTATATGATATCTTTATTGGGCTATATATATTAGATTGAGTTAAGATAATTAGAGTAAAATTCAAATTAAGGGTATGCTTTGACGCGTGAACTTGTAATTTCATTGGATGCAATGGGCGGTGACCACGCTCCTGAGATCGTAATCGAGGGGGCGAGTATTGCGCGTGAACGTGTTCCTAGTCTAAAGTTTTTAATATTTGGTGATGAAACTAAAATCGTCCCTTTGCTAACGCGCTTCCCAATTCTCAAAAATTGTTGTGAAGTTTTTCATACAGATAAGGTGATTTCAGCGGATGAACGACCAAGTCAAGCTTTAAGACGAGGAAGAGATTCGAGTATGGGACAGTCCATACAAGCCGTAAAAGATGATAAAGCTTGCGCGGCGGTTCTTGCCGGCAACACTGGCGCTCAAATGGCCCTGGCGAAATTTATTCTTCGTACTATGGAAGGGATCGATAGACCAGCTCTTGCATCACTCATACCGACAAGTAGAGGGGAAAGTGTAATGCTTGACCTCGGCGCGAATGTTGAATGTGATGAAAATAATTTGGTTCAGTTCGCAATTATGGGCGCTGCATTTGCGCGCACAGTATTAGGTGTCGTTAAGCCGACTGTAGCTATACTAAATGTGGGTGTTGAAGAATTAAAAGGCAGCGATGTCATTAAAGAAGCTGATAGAATGCTTCGCGAAGCTAATATCCCAATGGATTATAAAGGTTTCACAGAAGGCCATGGATTAGGTGGTGGTGAAGTTGATGTCGTGGTGACTGATGGTTTTACGGGTAATATTGCGCTTAAAACGGCTGAAGGTACGGCAAAAATGATTGCTAACCTATTAAAACGTAGTCTGATGGAATCTATTCTGTCCAAAATTGGCGCTTTATTTGCCAGTTCTTCATTGCAGTCTTTAAAAAATCATCTTGATCCAAATAATCATAATGGTGCCGTATTTATGGGATTGAATGGTTTGGTTATTAAAAGCCATGGTGGCGCGTCAGCTAAGGGATTTGCTGCTGCAATTGGTGTTGCTGTTGACATGGCAGAAAATGACCTTGCGGGGAAAATTACACGTGATTTAACAAACTTTAAGAATACAATTGAAGAAACCGATGAAGATGAGGCTGACGAAACGGTTATAGAAATGAATATCAAGGAACAAACATAATGACCGCCATTCGTTCGATTATATCGGGCACAGGATCATATTTACCTGAAAATATCCTAACGAACAAAGATTTAGAGAATAAAGTTGATACATCTGATGAATGGATTATCGAGAGAACGGGCATTAAGCAACGCCATATTGCCGCGGATGATCAGGTTACCTCAGATTTAGCAGTAGCCGCTGCATCCAAAGCTTTGGAAAGCGCAAATTTAAATGCTGCAGACATAGACCTTATCGTTGTCGCAACATCGACGGCGGATCAAACCTTTCCTTCAACCGCAACTACTGTTCAACGTAAATTAGGCATAACGAAAGGTGCCGCATTTGATGTGCAGGCAGTCTGTTCCGGTTTCGTTTATGCGTTAACAACTGCGGATAATTTCATCAAGGCTGGGCAAGCAAAACATGTGTTAGTAATCGGTGCTGAAATATTTTCAAGAATATTAGATTGGGAAGATCGAACAACATGTGTTTTGTTTGGTGATGGAGCCGGTGCCATCGTACTTTCTGCAAAAGCAGGTGTAGGCGATAATTCTGATCAAGGAATTCTTGCATCACGCATTCACTCTGATGGTCGCTATAATGATATGCTTTATGTAGACGGTGGAGTTTCTTCGACACAAACGGTTGGACATTTAAGAATGCAAGGAAGAGAAGTTTTCCGTCACGCAGTTGTAAATTTAGCCTCAGTGGTCGGTGAAGTTTTAGAAGATACCAATATGACATCTGACGATATAAATTGGATTGTACCTCATCAAGCCAATAAACGCATATTAGATGGCACTGCTCGCAAGTTAAAAATCTCTCCTGATAAGGTTGTTGTCACGGTCGATAAACATGCGAATACATCGGCTGCTTCTATTCCTTTAGCGCTTGATGAAGCGGTGCGCGATGGCCGAATCACCCAAGATGACATTGTGATTCTAGAGGCAATGGGTGGGGGATTCACGTGGGGTGCTTGTCTTTTAAGGTGGTAAAAGTTTATTTTACCCCCCTTTTTTTACCTTTTTTGCTATTTTGTTACGTAAACTAGTCCTTTAGGAAGTTTGTGCATCCCTTTGATATTGACCGCATAATTCTGCTGCAGTAGGCTAAAGAAAACAAAAGAGGTAGGAAACATGAGTGGAAAAACAGTAACAAGGGCGGATCTGATTGAAGCAGTGTATCAGGAAGTGGGGCTATCCAGAAATGAATCATCAGATTTGGTTGAAACAGTTCTTGATGAAATTGCCTCTACTTTGACCAATGGGGACAATGTTAAAATTTCTTCATTTGGTAGCTTTATTGTTCGCGATAAAGGTGGCCGTATTGGACGTAACCCAAAAACAGGGGAAGAAGTTCCAATTGAACCAAGAAGAGTACTCGTCTTTAGACCTTCACAAGTCTTAAAAGATAGAGTGAGTAATTCATAGAAATTGGAAATTGTTTCTGCTTCTATAGTAGCAACACATGCAGCGCAGAGAGATATTGAGCTAAATGTCAGCCTCAAAACATGCCAAATCACCAAATGCTTTTCGAACTATCAGTGAAGTCGCTGATGGTATCGGTATTCCACAACATGTATTAAGGTTTTGGGAAAGCAAGTTTAGCCAAATTAAACCTATGAAGCGTGGTGGTGGTCGTCGTTATTACCGCCCTGAAGATGTTGAAATAATTGAGGCAATAAGACGGTTACTTCATGATGATGGTTATACCATTAAGGGCGCGCAAAAATTATTAAGAGAACATGGTGTCAAAGCCGTTGTTCATCAGACATATACTAATGCCTCCGCAGAAGATGACAATGCTGCGCCAGACGTAATTGCGGTTGCAAATAGTGACGATGTTTCATTGACGTCTATAAGAGATAATCTTCAAGTTACGAGAGACAATTTAAAGAAGTCTTTGAAAACTTAACCATCATTAGTGCTTAACAATATCATTCCATCCCATATGTGTAATATGTAATGGAGCATCTTCATATCGACCAATTATATTACCCGATATATAATCGAGTTCAGTTTCTTTGATCGGTTCCAATTCTTCGAATTTATCAACGCCATCAAGTGACAATTTTATATTCTCTTTTGCGCATTTCTTAGCGAGTTTGTTTAGCTCAGAGGAATAACCTTTTGTAGATTTTATTTTTTCTGGAATAAAAAGACAAATACCGGATACACCACAGCCTTTATAATAGCCGATATCACTCGGAATTTTTTCACTGACTATTGTTACGTTCCTACAAAATTTTTGTAGGCTTGTTGTAATTAAATTCATACGAGCTTCAGGAAAACCTTCTGGAAAACCAATAAGAGAAAAAGTAATATATTTTCTTAAGGGTATGGGGATAGACTGGCAATGAAATAAGAAATTATGGAGCCGTGTAAGATTAAAAAGGGTTTTATAATGTAAGGGGATAGCGAACATAGCCCTAAAGTTATTTTTAAAGAAATCCTGCATCATTTCTATAATTTCATCGAGCATATATTTATCAAGCTCTATCATTGATGCCAGGCAAAAGGGGTTTGGTAAGGAACGGTATCCAATGGGTGACGTGTCACTATTACTTCCTTTTTTCTTTTTATTACTTCTTAGACTAATCATAAAAGTAGAAACGATATTGTTCTTTTTATCCCAAATTGGCTTGTATATTAACTCATATGGTTTTTCTTTTTTTTCATCTATTGGTGATGGAAAAGACTCAAGTTTAGGCTTTGGCGCTTGCTTTATGATATCAGGAGTGGAATTTTTAATACTGGAATAAGCAACATCTTAAAATAGCAATTTACCGTGACGCCGTCCTGTTGCTGTTCTGATAATAACGTTGCAATCTTAGCATTGTCCTAAATATTCAGTTGATAGTTTTTTTAGTATATCTCCACATAATTGCTGTGCGTCACTTTGAGGGGTATTTGAAAAAACAACTAAATGTTCTGTTTCAGATCTTGAGAATATTACATCTTCGTCATTGGTATTTTGCTTGAGGCGTATCGACAGTTTTTTTAAAATTTCGTCGCGTTTTCCGTACCAGGAAAACCCGAGTTGCTCTTTCAAATACTGAAGGCTTATCAAATGAACTTTTCCAGTTGCAAATAAATCGCTAACAGAAATAATTTTTTCAAAATTCTGGATATCACCATAACGATTAGCACTTCTTCCGATAAAGGAAGAAAATACCGCAATAGTAGATTTGGTAACATTGTCTAACCGTTTAAACATTCTGTTTAATATCCATAATCAAAGAAATTCTAATTATTTAGGATAAAACAGCTATTTTAAATTTGATTTAAGAATTAATTAAAATTGTAATAAATGAAATTCGAATAAAAATTAATGTTGGCCACCATTGGATGCAATAAGTCGATTGATAACATCATCTGAATAATCGAGTAGTTTTCCAAATCCGGTTGCAATTTCTCGTCTGCCGGATTCGTCATATTGATTATTTGCAATAAGCTCAGCTTTGCGTTTTTTCAATGCGTTATATTTTTCCAGGGTGTCGCCCTTATAAATTAAAAATAATGTAAGGCCATTGGTTCTTGAAGGTGAAAAGAGATCGGTCAATAAAAAGTCATTTTCACGATATGCTTTTACCCCGTTACGTTCAGCAATATGATTGACAACGGGTTCCCATTTGGTGGCTTCTTCTTCTGAAAACATTTCGCTAAGTCCGATTTGCTTAACATCCATACTTACCACCTCGGCAAAGGCAGCCACGACGCCCATGTGAAAATGAATGTTCTCTACTGTAAACTCTTCGAGATTTTGTGCTTGTGCGCTTGAGATTGCACCAGCAAAGAAGATAGCAATTAGTTTTTTTAGCATTTTGAAATCCTATATTTTTAATATGTGAGTACTTTATAAATAAAATAGCAAAAGATCAATTGGCCTGTTGCAGGAGCGATGCTCTATGGTTATATTGCGTTCGAATTGATGTCGGAATGTAGCGCAGCATGGTAGCGCGCTTCACTGGGGGTGAAGAGGTCGCAGGTTCAAATCCTGTCATTCCGACCATTCACTAAATACCCAATTCACCTTTTAATTTCTTCGTCAATTTTGCGGCAATGATATCATATGAGTCTTTGATATAATCTTTGATATCTTGATTGTTCATTGCTTTTTCAGATGTAATTTGTATCCAGTTTCCTTGAGTTAGATAAGGGGCTCTTTGAATGCCATCCAATTCCGTCAAAATCCGAAAATTAAGTTCACTACATTTAAAACTCATAGTGCGCGCGTTATCATCTTGTCCTGAATGTATTGCGAATACTTTACCGCCAATTTTCCATACGCTAGCATCCCCCCATTGTACGATATTGGAGGTTGATTTTAATGATTTACAATAATCGTTGAATTCGTCTCTGGTCATTTTATTACCCCTTGTTGACCCAATTATAAACTATGATACAATTTTTAAAAAGTGAATATGAGGGAATAAAATGAGACAAGATCAAAATAGGCGTGATTTCATAAAATTGGCAAGCACAGTTTCTGCAGGTGTTGTCTTAACGGGAACTGCGGCCACAATTACGAAAGCGCAAGAAAGTGATATAGCTGGACCTCTACCGCAAACAGTTGAAGATCAGTTTGATACTTGGGTGGAATTAAATATTGATAATCTAAATCATAATATATCCGAAGTACGTAAAAAAATTGATGGGCGTCCGATTATGGCTGTTATTAAATGTAATGCTTATGGTCATGGTCTCATTGAAATTGCCAAGTCAATGGAGTTAAATGGAATTAGCCATTTTGCTGTTGTAAAAATGGATGAAGCGGAACACTTAAGGCACAATGGTATAGAAGGTATGGTTTTAAACCTTGGCCCATTTTCTGCACGTGATGCTAGAACGGCCATTACACATAATATTAGCCAATCCGTCTTTTCGGATGCGGTTGACATATTAAATGAAGAAGCTGTGAAATTAAATCGTATTGCGAAAGTTCATATTAAAATTGATACAGGGCTCGGGCGAGTAGGGGTGCCTTATAAAATTGCTGATGCCTTTGTCGAGAAAGTCGCCGCGCTTTCACATATTGAAATTGAAGGTGTTTTGACGGCCATGACCGAAGATGCCGATTTTAATCCCATCCAAATTAAAAGATTAAATTCTATCTATGATACTGCAAAAGCCAAGGGGATTGATTTAGGAGTGCGTCACGCTGCATCAAGCGCCGAAGTGGATCATGATCCCGGCTCACATTTAGATATGGTGAGACCAGGGAGCGCCCTTGTTGGTTTAGAGGCAATGCCAAATATGGATATTAGGCCTGTTCTAGGTGTTAAGACGAGAATTATTTATGTGAAAGACATGGAACCGGGCGATTCAATTGGGTATCACCAAGCTTATAAAATTGAAAAACCAATGCGGGTCGCCACATTGCCGCTTGGGTATTCAGATGGCTTTGCCCTAAGCAGCGTAAATAATGCTAATGTCCTTATTAAGGGTAAGAAATACCCTATGATTGCTCTTATCACGGCCAATCATATTTCAATTGATGTTACAGGTTCGGATGATATCGAAATAGGAGATATTGTTACTATCATTGGGAAAGATGGTGATGAAGAGATCACCAATACAGAATATTCCAATCAAACTGGGGGGCATGCCTATCACACGGCTAATTGCTTGAAACCCTATCTTACGCGATTAAAGGTTTAAATTAAATCCATGGTTTTAAAACTGCTGTGGCCGCCTTTGGAAAATATGAGACGGTCATGAAGCATCACACCTAATTGCTTTTCGGCTTCTGCTATTTTCTTAGTCATATCAATGTCTTCGCGGCTTGGTGTTGGGTCACCGCTAGGGTGGTTATGTACCAGTATAATCGCGCTTGACCCTAATTCTAATGCACGTTTGATAATCTCACGTGGATATACGGGCGTGTGGTCAATTGTTCCCTCTTGCATTTTTTCATCGGCAATTAATCTATTCTGTCGATCAAGAAAAAGCACACGGAATTGCTCGTTCTTTTTATAGGCTATTTGTGACGTACAATAATTTATAAGTGCTTGCCAATTGCTAAACACTAGTTTTTCCATAACTTTGCCTTGCGATAGCATTTGTGCACTCGCTTCCGCGAGTTTTAATGCCGTTACGACATTTTCGCCTACACCATTAAATTCCATTAGTCTTTCCGGTGAGGCACTAATGACTTCGGCGTAAGAACCAAATTCCGAATTAAGTGATTTTGCGAGTGGTTTTACATCACGTCTTGGAATGGCCATCATTAATAAAAGTTCAAGAAGTTCATAATCGGCGAGTGCTTTTACACCGCCTTTTCTAAAGCGTGTTTTAAACGCTCTCTATGATCTTTCTTATGCTCATCAGACATAAGGGGGCTTAGTATGACCCTCTGGTGATAGAGTGAAAATCTCTACTCCATCAGCGGTCACCCCCATACTATGTTCAAACTGCGCCGAAAGCGATTTATCGCGCGTTACGGCAGTCCAGTCATCAGATAGAACTTTTACTTCTTTAGTGCCAAGATTAATCATTGGCTCAATTGTAAAGAACATGCCTTCTTTGATGACGGCGCCTTCACCTTTTCGGCCATAATGTAGAACATTTGGACTATCGTGAAAAATGCGCCCAAGGCCGTGGCCACAAAATACTTCCACTACACTGCATCTTTGACTATATGCATATTCTTGAATGGCATAGCCGATATCACCCATTGTATTACCGGGCTTAACTTGATCGATACCGCGCATGAGGCATTCATAAGTAATGTCAACCAGTCGCTTTGCTTTAACATTTGGTGGGCCAACATAAAACATGCGGCTCGTATCGCCGTACCAGCCATCAACAATAACGGTGACATCGATATTAATAATATCGCCTTTTTTAAGTTTTTTAGGTCCGGGTATGCCATGACAAACAACATGATTGATCGATGTACAGATGGATTTTGGAAAGCCATTATAATTAAGAGGGGCACTAATGGCACCATGATCCGCGACAAAATCAGCGCAAATTTTATCCAGCTCGTCAGTACTGACGCCCGGCACGACAAGAGGTGTTATCATATCAAGAGTGCGCGCCGCCAAATTTCCAGCTTTTCGCATGCCTTCAAAATCTTGAGGATCATGAATTTTAATTGCGCTCGTTGCTTCGACCGGTGCATCAGATGCTTTTATATATCTCATTATTCTTCCAAAATGGGGATACTATGATCCACCTTTATACCTGATGGTGTAACTGTACAAATATAACAATATGCTTCAACACCGTTTTCTTTTGCCATCTTTAACGCATCTGCATAAGCGGGGTCAATGTCTGATGCGACTTTGAATTTATTTATATCGGACCTTTGTGCCAAATATAACATGACACTGCGGCTGCCTTGATCAACCATGTCTTTCAATTCATTTAAATGCTTTGTACCACGAGCTGTAACAGAATCAGGAAACTCAGCAAGTGCCGTTTCACGGCTTAATGTGACACTTTTGACTTCCACATAACAATCCGCATTTTCAGGATGATTACTTAAAAATAAATCAATACGGCTTTTTTGTCCGTATTTCATTTCTCTTCGCAAATCATCATACCCTTGTAATTCTGATATCGTGCCGTCAAGGATTGCTTCTTCAACCAATTTATTTGGCCAAGATGTGTTGATACTGACCATAGCACTGTCAGCTTTTACAATTTCCCATTTATAATCTAACTTTGCTTTAGGGTTTGTCGCTGGTGACAACCAAACTTCATTGCCTTCATCTTTTAATGAAAGCATTGATCCACTATTGGCACAATGAGCGGTAACAATTTCGCCATTATCCAATTTTACATCGGCCAGGAATCTCTTATATCGTTTAATTAAAGTTCCATGGAAAAGTTCATGTTCATATTTCATATCTTAGGATATAGTATTATTTTAATGTTTATTCAATTGAGTTGATAAAAAGAATGGTAAAAAAAGTTACTGCTGCCCTCATCATTATTGGTGATGAAATCTTATCCGGCCGAACCAAAGACGCGAATTTAAATCATTTAGCCAAATGGTTAGGAAGCATGGGCGTTATTTTAGATGAAGTCCGCGTCATTCCCGATGTCGCTGAACGTATTCAGAAAACAGTAAATGAATATCGTGCTACTTTTAATTATGTGTTTACGACGGGAGGTATCGGACCCACACATGATGACATTACAGCTGAAAATGTAGCGCGTGCATTTGGTGTTGATTTTTTATTGAATGAAGAGGCAAAGAAGCTACTTGAAGATAAAATGGGAAAAGAAAATATGACGCCAGAACGTTTAAGAATGGCAATGATCCCTGATGGCGCAACCTTAATTAAAAACCCTGTTAGTGCAGCACCGGGCTTTCAAATGGGAAATGTATTTGTGCTCGCTGGAATTCCAGCAGTTATGCAAAGCATGTTGCAAGACTTAGAAGATCGTATTACAGGTGGGCCAAAAATTACATCAAAATCAATACATGTTTTTCATGGAGAAAGTAAATTCGCAAATATCCTTTCTGAAGTAGAGACGACTTTTGAACATTTAACTATTGGTAGTTATCCTTTTTATAAAGAAGGGGCTTATGGTGCTACATTCGTTATTCGATCAGCAATTGAAGAAAATGTTGATCAAGCACTAAATAGTTTAAAAGAAAAAATTATTGGATTGGGATACGAATATTTTGCTGGAGAAGCTCCAAAGTAAAATCAATTTCGCCGAGTCTTTACTTTTTTGATGAAATCTTGAAGAAAATTGCCAAAAAAGACAAAAAAAATGAAAAAAATGAAAACTGGTGGTTCCATTCGTTAAAATAATGTGGCATACCCTTTTATCGATTTACCAATCACGTTTCAATTGTGCGCTCGTGGTGAAATTGGTAAACACAGCAGACTTAAAATCTGCCGCCTTCACGGGCTTGCCGGTTCAAGTCCGGCCGAGCGCACCACCTACCTTAACTAATTGAAATAAAACAATAAAATATCTTTTTATGTGCTCTTTAAGCCAATTGTTAATTAGACAATGGTTTTAATTATGATTTCGTGAACTATATGCGATGCATTTTTTTCTAGAAAATTTTTATTGTTCAAATTTTAGAAAAATTAATATGAAGATTGTAGAATTGTTAAGAATTTTTAATGTTTTAATTGAATTGATATATTGAACTCTCTGGAATATAAGGATTTTTAGATTTTGTTAACCTTATCGTTTTAGACTTTGTTAGTAAAAAATATAAGAAAATAATAACATTTCGTAAAATTGCAGTAAGCAAAAAGCGTAGGGATTAGTTGGAAAGTTATGAACGAGAATCTTTCATCAGCAGGCTTGATCAAACTGGCTCAGGATAGCACCAAAGGGTCTAAAGAAGCCCTTATGGAAAATATCACTGATATGTTCCTATCTCCTGATGGGCGTTTGAATGATCATGAACGCGTTTTGATGAACGATATAATGGTTAAACTTCTTAAGAACGTTGAAAAGAAAATCCGTAAAGGATTATCTTAGAGATTAGCCGAATCTGATGAGATTTCTATTGAACTAGTGACTATGCTTGCAAATGATCACATTGAGGTTGCAAGACCAGTTTTAGAGAAAAGTGCACTTTTAAAAGATGAAGATCTTGTTGAAACGATTCGCAATAGAACGGATTCTCATCGTTTATCAATTGCCATACGTGAACATGTAAGTGAAACTGTTTCTGATGAACTGATTGAACATGGAAACGAAGATGTTATTGAAGCTCTAATTCAAAATTCAAATGCCGAACTTTCAAAAGCATCCATGGATTATTTGGTACAAGAATCGCGATCAGTAGACCGATTCCAAGAACCACTGCTTAATCGAAACGATCTTTCATTTGAACTTGCACATAAAATGTATTGGTGGGTTTCAGCTGCACTTCGCCGAAAAATTGTCGCGGAATTTGATATTGATGAAACCTTACTGGATGATGCATTAGAAGATGCAACCAAGGAAGTCATTGAAAAACATAATGAAAAAGAAGGGGGCATGGAAAATGCAATCCTTCTGGTCAAAAATTTGGATAGCCAAAGAAAATTAAATTTTGATTTTGTTGTTACCTCTCTTAGGCAGCAAAAAATTAATGTTGCTGTAGCAGCACTTGCTGAGTTGAGCGGACTTGGTATAAAAATAATATGGCGAGTGATAAGAGAAAAGAATGATGAAGGACTTGCTGTAATTTCAAGAGCGATAGGATTAGAGAAGAGCCAATTTTCAACGATGTTTCTTTTGATCCTGCAAGCCAACAGTGGACCAAAAGCAAGATCGACACCAATCTTAAATACGATGTTAAATTTATATGATAGAATAAAACCAGATAATGCAAAGGCGGCCGTAAAATATTGGCAACGCGATTATCATTATCAGGAAGCACAAATGTTATTACAGGACGCATGCTAAGCCAAACCATGCTCCACACATTACTGGGATAGGAAAGTAAAGTGCAAAACAAGAATAATATAACGAACAAAACGATCATACCGTTGGAAATCGTCGAGAAGCTTAGGGCGGAAAAGCTTGTCAAAAATCAGCTTGAAAGAAGCGATAACCCAACAGTAAAAGATCAAATTCATATGCTTCTGGCAAAAATGAAGTTCGATGAAAATGTTCCTCTTTATGTTTCTACTATCAAAGGTGAATTGGTGTTTGTTAATGATGGCTATCGTGCGCTTGTGAGTGATAGTGAATCGATAAACGGCCTGGTGCATCATCCGCGCGGCGAATATACTCTCCCGGCTAGCCTTTTATCAATTTTAAACGAAGTACAGTTAACGCGTAGTAGCGTAACGGTAGAAAAAACAATACATATTCATGGTAATATGCGTCAGTATCGTTCTCGTCATTTTCCTATTTGTGACGATCAAGGGTATGTCATCGCGATTGGTGGTACATATACGGATTGTACTGAACAATATAAAGCGAGTAACTCAGAAGACGCGAGTATTACTGAACAACGCTATCGTGACTTTGCGCGTGCAACGTCAGACTGGTATTGGGAAGTTGATAAATCATTTAACCTCACATATTTGTCGAACCGTTTTACAGCGATCACTGGTGTGCCATCATTCTTGATGATGGGTAAGCGTCTTGATGATGTCGGAAATCTTTTAGAGGGATTTGAAGGTGGCGAAGTCAAATGTACATCATTTATGAAAAAGAATGCCCCCTTTAGGGATCAACTTATGGTCTTAAAAGATCAAGATGATGAGAATATCTATATTTATCTGAGCGGTGTGCCATTATTTGATGTTCAATCCGGTGAGTTCCAAGGATTTAGGGGGGCAGGAACCGATGTTACCGATAGCCATAAATCGAAAGTTAAAGCAGAAAAAGTTCAAAAAACACTTAATGAAACACTTAACGATTTAAAAGATAAACGTGCAAAATTAGATGTGGCCACAAAGCAAGCTGAGGAAGCACTTGAAGCCAAGGGAGATTTTCTTGCGGCTATGAGCCACGAATTAAGAACACCACTTAACGCAATCATTGGGTTTGCTGAAACCATGACAATGCAAGCATTTGGTGAACTTAATGACCAATATATTTCTTACAGTAACGACATCATGAATGCCGGCCGACATTTGCTTCATCTTATTAATGATATTCTTGATGTTGCTGTGCTTGAAAGTGGGAAAATCCAACTTGAAACAGAAGACGTATCACTGCGAGAAGTAGTGGAAACAGCACGTAATATGGTTGTGATTAACGCAGATAAAAAAGAAATTGATATCAGTGAATTAAGTATAACTGATGATATAAATATTTATGCTGATACGCGCCGCATTACTCAAGTATTCGTAAACCTAATGGGCAATGCTGTGAAATTTACGCCGGAAGGTGGTAAAATTGGTATTAGAACGAAATTGTTTGCTGAGAATGTCATCGCTGTAAGTGTTTGGGACACAGGTATCGGAATATCACCAGAACAACAAGACCTTGTATTTGAAAAATTCCATCAAGACCGCGGTCATATTTATGCGAGAAAAGAAGAAGGTAACGGACTTGGATTACATATTTCAAAGCACCTCGCACGCCAAATGGGTGGAGATATGATCTTGAAAAGTGAAGTCGGTGAGGGATCTGAATTTACGGTGTTAATCCCGCTTACTAAATAATTCAGCTAATAAACTGTTCATTTAGAATACGTTCTTCAAGTGTATGTTCTTTATCAAATAAAAGCTTTTTAGAATGTGACGTATCTTGCTCAACGGATACTGTTCTTACGTTACGCACTTCGATAGTATCAGCTACCGCACTTACTGGCCTTTTGTTTGGATCACATGCTTCGAATACAACTTTTGCACTTTGTGAAAGAAGTGCTCCACGCCAACGGCGTGGTCGAAATGCGCTTATGGGCGTAAGGGCAAGAATATTTGCATGCATTGGTATAATTGGACCATGAGCAGATAGGTTATAAGCAGTACTTCCAGCAGGTGTAGAAAGCAAGACACCATCGCAAACGAGCTCTTCTAATCTAAGTTTGTCGTCGATATATATTTTGATTTTTGCCGCTTGGCGTGTTTCTCTTAATAATGAAATTTCATTAAATGCTATTGCATCCGTTTTGTTACCATCAATATCGATGGCTTCCATCCTAAGAGGATGCAGTTGGAAAGGAATGGCTTTGGATACACGCTCCAGAAGATTATCCGTATCATATTGATTAAGAAGAAAGCCAACTGTACCCAAATTCATTCCGAAAATAGGTTTATTTACTTCAATCAGTTCATGAAATAAATGTAGCATATAACCGTCACCACCAAGGGCGACAATGACGTCAGCTTTGTTAATATCTACAAAATCATATAATTTTCGAAGTGCTGAAGCGGATTCTACAGCAAGTTCATTGTGGCTATTCACCAAAGCAAGTTTAATGTCAGTTTTCGACATAATACGCCAATCTTAGAAATTAATACAGGATTAGAATATAGGCGTGCGAGCGGAATCTTCAACCCATTTGTGTAAAATGAGTTTAGCGCGCTGCTCGTTTGTGTTCACAAATTGATTATATGTATGCTTGATTTCTTCTTTACTTAGCTCGGTATCCATCATTTTTGCTTCACGGGTTAAGCGAAAAATAGTTAGAAAAACCGATTTATCAATGCGTGCAGCGCAACAAACAATAGCCAGGGCAGCTGGACCACGATCATATAAAATATTACACATGATTTCATCAGGAATATTTAAGATTTCTGCAAAAGCAAGTTCAAATAGACGTGTATTTCCTTGACGCAGACTTTTCATCAAAAAAGAAATGTGTAGTTTGTCTGCTTTTTTAAGCTTAGATATTAGAGCGACTTCAGGTTCAATATTAGGACTTGAAAGGTCATCTTCTTCTTTTAACTCATTGATGCTTTCTTCAAGGACACCTTCAAGCTCATCAGCATCAAAGTCATGAATTTTAAGAAGCTCGCTCTTAAGCGACATGGATATCCAACTATACATGCGTGCTGCGATGTCTTTTGGTAAATCTTCGCGTCTTACGAGTGGCGGTTGAAGGACTTCTCTGACTTTCGCTTTTTCGATAATTTTTTCAATCGTGTCATTGTCAATCTTTGCTTCTTGATTTGTCAGAAGCGTCACAATTACATTATCATCGTTTGTACTCACTAATTCTCTGCAGACATCAGCAGATAGCATTTTACGTGACGCAATGCTCATTTGATGTTGGCGAGATCGACGTTGAATAATTTTTATAAGATCTTTATCTGTAAGAAGAGTGTTCTGAATAAGAATAGGGTTTGCGACTTCAATTTCATCATTAGCAAGCAGTATAATTAGTTCAGCAGGAACATCAGAACGATCATCAAGTTTTAATGATAATTTTTTACGAATATTTATTTCAATATCTGAAATAATCGTGCTCAGAATGTCCATCATCAAGTCAATTTCAGTAACTGAAATTTGTTGATGTTGGGCTTCGATTAAATCCGTAATACCATCAAATAATTCCGCTCGAGCTTCTTTGCTACTATTGTGAGCTAGAACTATTAATTTCGCGATTTCTTCGCCGGTTGAATTCTCTGTTTCACTCATTGTTTACACACCAGATAACCTCATTTATTTCCACATAAATTGAAGGCTTTTAAAGTCTTTTTTATTCTTATGGAAAACTATAAAGGTAAAAGGTTAAGAAAATACATCTTTTCAAAATAAAATAGAAAAAAGTTATATAATTATAAAAAGTTCAGATTATTCAATAATGTCTAGTGCTGTATCTTCTATTTCAGAGAGAGTTCTTAAGACGGCAGCATTCGCTTTGTATGCGTTTTTAGCTTTAATAAGCTCTGAAAATTCAATGGCTGGTTCAATATTTGGAATATTAACAAAAATCTCTTCATTGGAAACGGGATTATCAGGACTAAAAACGGTTAAAGAAGAAGGACTTACAGGCACGCGCGTTGCCGTCACTCCGCCATTTTTAAGTGAAGAATTGACCGTTTTTTGCGGAACATATGCTCGAGATGCCTGTAACGTAGCCGTATTACGGTCACCTCCTACAGGTAAAGACGTATTATATGCATTCGCGATATTATTTGCGGCCGTATTGGCGCGCGTCGACGCTGCAAGTAATCCAGATAGACTTGTGTTAATTCCATTTATCATACGAAAATTATATACTGCACTTTCTAATCATTAATTAAGGATTAGGAAAAATTTTAACTATTAGGGGTTTTATTAGCGATTTTTGCCAGTGCTTTTGAAAGATTTAATGAACCGAGTAATCTATTTTCAACTTTCGACCATTTTCGAACATAAACCAATTTATGATCTGGACGTAATTTTGTCACCGAGCCTTGTTTGGTTAGAAAATCGATCAAGCCAGGTGGATTTGGGAACTTCGAATTTCTAAAAGAAATAATTGCACCCTTTGGGCCTGTCTCAATTTTTTCTATACATGCAATTTTACAATATTGTTTAATTTCTATAACTTTTAATAAGTGCTCGACTTCTTCTGGTAATGACCCAAATCGATCAATTAATTCTCCACCAAAAGCATCGATATCATTTCTATTTTTCAACTCAGCAATTCTTCTATAAAGGGACATTCTTAGATTTAAATCTTTAACGAAGCGTTCAGGTATCATAACAGATGCACCCACATTTATTTGAGGGGACCATGCTCCTTCTGCATCATCATCATTGGCAGAAGATTTCGCCTGAACGACTGCCTCTTCGAGCATTTGTTGATAAAGTTCAATACCAACCTCTTTGATATGCCCGGATTGCTCATCGCCTAATAAATTACCCGCGCCACGTATATCAAGATCGTGACTAGCAAGTGTAAAACCCGCGCCTAACGTATCGAGTGTTTGTAGTACATTTAATCTTTTTTCAGCTTGTGGCGTAGGAATGCGTCTTGGTGGTAAGGTCAAATAAGCATAGGCGCGAACTTTAGACCGGCCAACCCGGCCACGTAATTGATAAAGTTGTGCAAGACCGTAATTATCAGCACGATGAATAATCATCGTATTTGCCGTTGGAATATCAAGGCCGCTTTCAACAATAGTCGTAGAAAGAAGGACATCATATGCACCATCATAAAAAGCATTCATAATATCTTCAATTTGCCCGGGTGACATTTGCCCATGTGCCATAACAACTTTTACTTCTGGGACGGTTTCTTTTAAAAATTCATGAATTTCTTTAAGGTCAGAAATCCGGGGGCAAACATAAAAACTTTGTCCACCACGGTAATGTTCACGAAGAAGCGCTTCACGAATAACCAAATCATCCATCGGTAGAACAAATGTTCTTACTGCTAATCTGTCAACAGGAGGAGTAGCAATGAGACTAAGGCCTTGAATACCGCTCATGGCAAGCTGTAATGTCCTTGGAATTGGTGTCGCAGTTAATGTTAAAACATGAACATTGCTCTTTAATTTTTTCAATTGTTCTTTATGACCAACACCAAAATGTTGTTCTTCATCAATAATGAGAAGGCCTAAATTATTAAAATTGATCGTTTTCCCAAGTACAGCATGAGTGCCTACAACAATTTCACAATCACCTTTTGATAACTCTTCTTTTGTAAGTTTTTGTTCTTTTGCCGTTACTAACCGTGATAAGTGGCCAACTTTAATATTAAATCCGCGAAAGCGTTCTGAAAAAGTTTTATAATGTTGTCGCGCAAGCAAGGTGGTGGGGGCGACAATCGCGATTTGGAAGCCTTCCATAACGGCAAGAAATGCCGTTCTTAAGGCGATTTCCGTTTTACCGAACCCAACATCGCCGCAAATCAATCGATCCATAGGGCGACCACTAGAAAGGTCTTCTATTACATCGCCTATAGCATTTAATTGATCATCTGTTTCTGAATAAGGGAAACGTGCGCAAAATTCGTTATATAAACCATCAGCGGGTTTTATAATTTCCCCTTTACGTAGGGCACGCTCTGCAGCAACTTTTATTAATTCATCCGCCATTTCTCGGATACGTTTTTTAAGTTTAGCTTTGCGGCCTTGCCATGCTACACCACCAAGCTTATCGAGTTTTCCGTCACTGTCTTCGTTACCGTACCGGCTTAAAACTTCAATATTTTCAACGGGAACGTAAAGTTTATCACCACCATGATAAGTGAGAAGAACGCAATCATGTGCGGCTCCACCAACATCAATTGTTTTAAGTCCAACATATCGACCAATACCATGGTCCATATGGATCACTAGATCCCCCGGCGTTAATGCGGAAGCTTCAGAAATAAAGTTTTCTGCTTTGCGCGTGCGTCTAACTTTTCTAATAAGTCTATCACCAAGAATATCTTGCTCGGAAATAATCGCGAACTTATCAGTTTCAAAACCATGCTCTAGCGGTAAAATTATAAGACCGATCGTATCACGGGGTAGCCGCTTTGCACTTTTCCAACTGTCTAATAACTTATAGCGCGACATTCCATGATCATTTAGCACTGCACTTAGGCGGTCACGTGCACCGATACTATAACTTGCGAGATATATTTTCTTGCCCGCTTCTTGTTTTGCAACGATATGCTTTCTAAGCGCGTCATAAATATTGATTTTTTTATCATTACGTTCCGGTGCAAAATTGCGACCTTGTGACCCTTTATAAGAATGGGTGTTTTTAGCGAGTGGTACTTCAAATGGGTTAAACTGATGAAAATTTAATTGATCAGAATAATCGTTCCATTCAGCCGCACTCATAAATAACTGTTCCGGCCGAACTGGTTTATAAGGAGCGATTGTATCTGTTTTATTAGGGGCTTCTGAATAGGCGGTTTTACGAGATAGATAATAATCGGATATAGCACTTAAGCGTGTTTCTAAGGCTTCGGTACTGAGATTATCCATTGTAATTAAAGGTGCATTTAGATAATCGAAAATAGTTTCAAGTTTCTCATGAAAAAACGGCAACCAATGTTCCATACCAGCATGTTTGCGGCCATCTGTTACGGCTTCATAAAGAGGGTCATTGCCACGTGCAGGGCCAAATTCGGTGACATATTTGCGTCTGAAGCAACTTATTGATTTATCATCAAGAAAAATTTCCCCCATTGGAACAAGCTTAATACCGTCTATCTTGGTGTCGGTCCTTTGGCTAACAGGGTCAAATAACTTTATTGTATCAACCTCATCACCCCAAAGATCAATTCGTACGGGTTTTTTATTACCAGGTGGAAAAATATCAATAATACTGCCGCGAATGGCATAATCACCATGGTCAACTACAGTACTGGATCTGCTATATCCGTTATGGGTTAAATAATTTGTCAGGTTATCAATATTAATGGTGCTGCCAATTTTAGCCGTGAAACTTGCATTTTTAATGATCTCTTTACAGGGAATATGCTGTGTGACGGCATTAATGGTACTGATGATAATTTGTTTTTTATCAGTTGGATTTAAGATATTCATAAGGGCGGTCATACGCCGTGCTAGAATGTCAGGATTTGGGGATACCCTATCATAGGGTAGGCAGTCCCATGCTGGAAACGTAATAACGTTAGCTTCAGGAAAATAAAACTGAACAAGTTCAGCTATATTTTCCATGCGCAAATCATCACGTGCGATATGCATTAATGGACGATTTGCATTAACTGAATTTGCAATTTCAGCAATTATAAGTGCGTCCATACCTTCTGGTACGTTGCTTAAAGTTAACGAGGTGTTTTCTTCTGAAATATTGTTCACTTTAATATCTTGATATAATCAATGGATTTTAACATTGTCATGACATCATGATCATAATGTTCTGGTGCGGGGCGATCATTTGTTATCCAGGCGACAAGATCAGAATCAGCTTCACGAAGCAACGTTTCATATTTATCAAGTTGCTCGTCTGTCATATCATGTAAAAATTGATCGGCGAATGAGCCCAATAAAATATCGGCTTCTTTTATACCGCGGTGCCAGCTTCGGAATTTAAGCCGTTTTTTACGGATATCGATACTTTCGTTTTTATCTATTTGTCCTTCGATAAAACCGGGTGTGTTAAAACGTGTCACTTAACTTCTCATTCATCAATTGATAAGGTATGTTATGTGTATATAAAAATATGTTTGAAATGAAAACAATTAAACCTAAAAAAAGACAAACCTAATGCGACCGGAAATTTTATATCCTTTATTTGCTGATACGGAAACTCTTCCAGGGGTAGGCGCGCGTATCGCAAAAAATTTGGAAAAAGTAGCTGGCAGTAAGATCATTGATCTCTTATGGCATATGCCTTTAGACGTAATTGATAGACGTAATAGCCCAGCCTTAAAAGATATTCTTTTCGATCAAATCGTCACGGTTGAAATTACCGTCGGAAAACATGAAGGTTTACAAGGGAAAGGCCGTAAACCCTATCGGGTATGGTGTCATGATGATACGGGATCGATGAAATTAATATTCTTTCACCCGAGACGGGATTATATTTTACAGCAATTACCAGAAGGCGAAAATCGACTGATTAGCGGAAAAGTTGAAATCTATAATGGTGCTCTTCAAATGAGCCACCCAGAATATATAATGCCAATTAATAAAAGAAACGAAATTCCGCATATTGAACCCATATATCCATTGACTGCCGGGGTAAGCGGTAAAGTTATGGCACGCATAATTGGCGAGGCAACTAAAAAGGCGAAACCGTTACCAGAGTGGTTAGATCAAAGTCTTTTGGATCGCGAGAAATGGTTGAATTGGTATGATGCTTTAATTGATATGCATCATCCCAAGAATAAAGAAGACACCTTCAGTGATGCTCCTTCACGAATAAGATTGGCCTATGATGAAATACTAGCAAATCAACTTGCATTAGAAATAATGCGTAGACAAACTAAGAAGAAAAAAGGTCGGGTAATGGCATCTAATGATAGTTTAACTAAGCAAGTGATTGATCAGCTTCCTTACGCCTTAACCAATGCCCAACTAAGGTCTATTGATGAAATAAAAAAGAACATGGAGGATCCTTCAGCGATGATGAGGTTACTTCAGGGGGATGTGGGCAGTGGCAAGACAGTTGTTGCGCTTATCTCTATGTTGGTTGCCGTTGAAAATAATGCGCAAGCTGCAATCCTCGCACCAACTGAGATTTTAGCAAGGCAACATTTTGATAGCTTGTCAGAAATGACAAGTGGTCTTGATATCAATGTCGCAATTTTAACAGGGCGCGATAAAGGAAAAACGAGAGAGGCTTTACTTTCTAAATTAGCGAAGGGCGAGATTGATATATTAATTGGTACACATGCAATATTTCAAAAAGACGTTATTTATAATGATCTCGCAATGGCAGTTATAGATGAGCAACATCGATTTGGCGTAGAGCAGAGAATGGCTCTTTCGGCGAAAGGGAAAAAGGGTGTTGGTATGGATCTTCTTGCCATGACGGCAACCCCAATTCCGCGAACTTTAACGTTGACCGTTTATGGTGATATGGATGTCTCAAGACTTGATGAAAAGCCGCCAGGGCGAACGCCTGTTGATACCCGCGTTATGTCATTAACCCGAATAGATGATATTGTTGGCGCTGCACGTCGTGCTATTCAAGATGGTGCTAGGCTTTATTGGGTATGCCCACTCGTGGAGGAATCGGAAGTACTTGACTTAGCCGCCGCAGAGGAAAGGTATCGTCATTTATCCCAAATATTTGGCGATCGTGTTGGTCTTGTCCATGGAAAGATGAAATCAAAAGATAAAGATGAAGTAATGCAGCGGTTTTCAAATGGTGAAATTGATATTTTGGTTGCTACCACGGTTATTGAGGTGGGCGTTAATGTTCCTGAAGCTACTGTTATGATTATTGAACATGCGGAACGTTTTGGTCTTTCACAACTTCATCAACTTAGGGGACGTGTCGGACGCGGGGCTGATAAATCAACGTGTCTTTTATTATATGGTCAAACACTTGGAAAAACAGCGAAAGCGCGATTAACCATCATGCGTGAAACCGAGGACGGGTTTATTATAGCTGAAGAGGATTTGAAATTAAGAGGCGCGGGCGAAGTGTTAGGTACACGTCAAAGCGGATTACCAAAGTTCAGAGTGGCAAGCCTTGAAGAACATCATCATTTAATTCCAATGGCACGTGATGATGCACGATTGATTTTGGAAAAAGACATGGATCTTACGTCTGAGCGTGGAAAGAACTTAAGGATTTTATTATATCTTTTTGAAAGAGATGAAGGTGTGCGCTACCTTAATTCTGGATAAAAACATCATAACGGGTTGATTTACCAGTTATCTGATGAGATGGCATTTTAAGTCCTTGAATAGAGTCTGCTTTCATAGGCCATTTTAACACCACACGTTTTTTTGCATGGTTTAAGGCAATCTCAATCAATTCTTTCGCATCTGGATCTGTACCGACAATTTCTCGTATGAGACGCATTTCTTTTTTCACGAGCGCAGATTTCTTTCGTTCTGGGTGCATGGGATCGACCAAAATGACGTCTGGCTCTAATGTAGGGATAATATCTTTCGCATCTCCATAAAGCAGGGTCATGCGATCAATTATTTCTCTATATTCGTCACTGGCATTTCGTGCCTTATCTAATCCTAGTTTTAAATGCTGATGCATTTCTTTATTTCGTTCGATTAATGTGACGTGTAACCCCAATGATGCGAGTAAAAAACTGTCTCTACCTAATCCTGCGGTGGCATCAACCACAATTGGATTAATGCCGGTTTTTAAACCAATTGCTTTTGGAAGTGCTTGTCCGCGTCCGCCGCCAGATCGAAAGCGATGACCTACTGGACCCCCAACAAAATCACAAACAAGCGTTTCTTGAATTTTTTTAGCCATTTTTCTTAGACAAATCTTCAGGATTTACGAGGCCAGCAGAGATGACGTATTTGGCGCCTTGATCTGGAGTCATATCTAAATAAATCAAATCTTTTTTAGGGGCAAATAACAAGAACCCAGATGTTGGATTTGGTGTTGTGGGTAGAAATAAATTGACCACTTCATCTTCCATTCGTCCTTGAATTTCGCTCGTATTTTCGCCAGAAACAAACGCAATTGCCCATAGGCCTGGTCTAGGGTACTCGACCAGAACAACATCACTGAAACTTTTGGCTTCCTGTGATACAACCGTTTCAAATATTTGTTTTAATGTACTATAAACACTACGAATAACTGGCATGCGGTCAACAAATTTCTCTCCAAATCTAAGCAATGCTCGCCCAAAAAGGTTAGCGGTTAATGCCCCTAATATGATCAGGAAAACGACAACCCCGACAAGGCCAAGACCAGGAATAGAAAACGGTAAATATGTTTCAGGGTTATATGCATTTGGAATGAGTGGTTTTACACTTTCATCAACAAAAGTGATGAACCACCAACCAATGTAGATCGTAATACCAATTGGTGAAGCCACAACAAGTCCTGTAAGAAAATAATTTCTAAGGCGATGAAAAAGGCCTACTTTTTTCGGAGGTTCTATTATTTCGGTCATTTATAAATCTTTTTGATAAAGTCTGTATGTTTTATATTTTACGCAGCCAATGCTTTCTAACAATTTAGAGAGACGTGTATTTTCCTCTAGTACCCAAGAAAGTTCGGCTTGTTCACAGCCAATTTTAATGGCACTTTGTCGGCAAGCTTCAAATAGCCCAAATGACATGATACCACTTAAACGGCTATTCTGATATTCTGTTCTAACTCCCATCAAAGGAACCCTTACGGTTTTGAAACTAGGTTTTATTTTCAGTCTCCATAGGAGTTTAAATATACCAAATGGGAATAATTTTCCGTTTAAGTCTCTTATGATTTCGTTGATATTAGGCAGAGTTACCATCATCGCTTGCGGTACACCATCAATTTCTGCAATATAGGTGAAGTCTTCTCGGATAATCATTTTTAGTTCTTTAACCGCGTGATCAAGTTCAGCTTCAGTAAATGGAATATATTTCCAGTTTTCAATCCAGGCATCATTAAAAATATCTAGAATGATTTTTAATTCTTCTTCATATTTATCCATATTGATAGGGCGAAATTTTACCTGACCTTTATCAACAGCCCGATCAACCAATTTTTGTATCGTAGGTGGAAGAATAGGGTCGCTGATATCAAGGGTATAACCCCAAGTATCTTTAACACTCGATAAACCATAATTGTGGACCAGCTTTTCATAATAGGGGCGTGCATGGCCCATAAGAAGGCGGGGTGGTGTATCAAATCCTTCAACGAGCATACCTGTTTCTTCGTTAATGGAAAGGCTAAAGGGGCCAATAACCTCGATCATTCCATTTTCTTTTAACCACGAACAGGCAGTGTCAAACAGAGCATTGGCAACGTCTTGATCATCAATACAATCAAAAAAGCCATAATGTCCGGTTTTAACGCCATGCTGCGGTTCTACAAGCTCATCTATTTGAGCACTAATTCGTCCTACCGGCATACCGTTTTTATAAGCGATCCATAACCGCACATCCGCATGAAGAAAATATGGATTTTTTTTCTCATCAATTATATCCATACGTTCCATGATAAGCGGTGGAACCCAATTTGGATCATCTTTGAAGATATCCCACAGTAGCGTAACAAAAATCTTGCGATCTTTTTTGCTCAGAACGGGTTTTATTTCAATTGAATGTGAAGACACAAAAGATCCTTTTAATATTTATTCTTCTGTTAATAAGATAAAGCTAATGCCAGCCAGACCAAATAATAGAAATGGAAGCCATGCAGCAATGATAGGTGGGACCGCGCCATATTGCCCTAATGCGATGAAGAGATTATTGACGACAAAAAAACCAAAACCCATAGAAAGAGTGATCAGTATTCGGCCAAATAAATTTCCGCCCCTATGTAACCCAAAGGCAGCAAGCCCGGCCAATAAAGGCATTAATAGTGTACTTAGTGGCGTTACGAATTTCTGGTGGAGCATGGTATCAAGATTGTCTGTGCCATGACCCTCAGATTGCAATTGATCGATTGCACGGCGAAGTCGCGGTAAGTTAACTTGGTCGGCAATTATGGCAAGTGAGATAAATCTTTCTGGAGGTATTGTTGTGTCCCAATCTAGATTCTCTAGTACGGTGATTTCAAGTGTTTCCAAATCAAATGTTTTAACCTCAAATAGTTTCCACTTGTTATCGCGATGAACGGCAAAATCGGCTTTAATTATATTGGTAATGTTTTTATTTTCATCACGAATATATTGTGTCACTTGGTCAAGAAGTAGGATGCTACTGTTTCTGCTAGCACTTTCTGCTTTAACTAAGTTTTGACCGTCAGTAACCCAGGAATCATAGACGGAATCTGGGGCAGGTGGAATATCGGCAGCAAAGGCATTGGCTTCCCAGTTACGAAGCTCGGCTCTTGCATGAACAGTAACGGTTTCTGAAAATACAAATGTAACCAAACCAATGAGAAGAGAAATTCCCATTAAAGGTACAAGGATCCGAAAGGCCGACCATCCTGATGCTTTCATTATCACGATTTCACTATTCACGTTCAAAACAGACAGGGTCAAAATAGCAGATAATAGAGCGACAAATGGTGAGAATAATGTAATGAGATGCGGACTTCTTAATGTTATATATCGCCATAGGTCAGCATATACTGCACCATCACCTGCAAGAATTTCTTCTGATTTAGCCAGTAAATCTAGCATTTGTAGAGTTGCAATTAGCCCAACGAGGATAATTGCATATCGAGTGATAAAGATTTTTGCGAGATAAACATCCATACTGCCAGGATTGAAAAACCTGCCAAAATGTCCACCATAGCTCATGACGCGTTCCACCATATCAGCTCGCCATCTTCAGTCGTTTGAATATTTTTGTCGCCGCCTCGGAGATCACTTCAGAAATCATTTCAAGCGTTTTAAGCGGGGTTCCACCTACTTTATAAGCACCAATATAATATAATCGCGCCGTAAGAAGGACAAATAATGCGGTCGGCAACCATATAGAAATAATAGGATCGATGCTTCCTTCAGCGGCAAAGTCTAAACCGAATTCGAGCACTTTATGATAAAGAAGCAGTAGAAAAACGCCTACCGAAATACCAAGTGCACGTCCTGACCTTTTTGCAACCAATCCAAGAGGGACGGCAAGAAAAGGCACAATTAAGATAGATAAGGCCCGGGCCGCTCTTGAATGCAGTGTTGCAATAATTGCAGTATCCCCTGAATTGCGTTCGGCCCAAAGTTCAAGAAATGTCATTTCCGCAGCTTCATCACCACGGTTTCTGAATTGTTCAAACATTGGAACTTCTAATGGTAAATCATGCATATCAAAATTAAGTATTCTTGGGCGGTCTTGACTGGCATCGAAATCAATCAGACTTCCTTCATATAGCCTTAAAATAATATATTTTTGATCAGGGGATGCGAAGAAGTTTCCGCTTTTAGCACTCACGGAGAATATATGGCCATCGGCATCTTCTTTTTGAGCGAAGATATCAATGAGTTCACGTCCGGAATTACGTGATTCTTCAATACGAAGGGTCAGTCCTTCACCAAGGTTCGTAAATTCATTGGATTTAATCGCAGCGCCAAGTGCGCCGCTTCTGACATCAAAGATAAGTTCTTCATAAGCATATTTGCTATATGGTTGAACGAAACCTACTACGATAATATTGATGGCGAGCAAAGTAAGAGCAATCAGAAATGACGGAAATAAAAGGCGATGCAGGCTAAGTCCACATGATAAAAATGCGTCTAGTTCGCTGCTTAATGCAAATTTACGAATAGCGAGTAGCACACCTAAAAACATGGCAAGCGGAATGACCAATGTAAGATATTGAGGCATTAAATTGCCTAACATTTGCCAAACAACATCAATAGGGCCGCCTTGATTAATAACAAAATCAAATAGGGAAAGCATTTTTTCCAGAAGAAGCAATAATGCTGCAACACCTAGCGTGGCTAAAAGAGGCACGATTGTGTTTTTTAAAATATAGTAATCAACTTTTTTTAGCATTATTTATAAACTGTCTTAATATTGACTTGTAATCTTATCATAGCTCATTTATGGCTAACTATATAACTTATTTAAGTGATATGCATCTGTATAGTATGGAAAAATAGCAACAAAATAAATGTTTTTTGTGTATGCTAAAACTTTATGGTCAATATTAGGCAATTTGATTTTAAAATTGTTTTTTTTACTTTAATAATATTATGTCGACGAAATACAAGAAATTGGAAAAAATAAGCATGCTCGCCATTTTAAGTAGCCCTGAATCATTTCAGAAAAAAAATGAAATGAATAAAATTCGGGCTATTATCAAAGAAGAGGGATCAGGAATTATTCACTATGAAGTGAAAAATTTCAATGATATTGTTGAGGCTTTAACACGATTTAAACAATGTAATGTTTCCGCGATAATTATTGTGGGTGGGCAGGCCATATCGTCGGCTACGTTTGAATATTTAATAGATAAAAAACCATTTGGTAAAAAAAGCATTCCGATTTCCGTATTATCTGGCGGTAACGAGAGTTTCATTTCACAAAGTTTTGGTGCAACAGCGCCTAACGTAGAGGATGATCTTAAAAATATTCTTAAAAAACATAGAGCCGGCTCACTTCTTAATCATCTGGTTAAAACTCCGTTGATGAAAGTAGAAGGTGTGATGCATGTGGGTAAGCTATATGGATTATATTTTTGTGCTGGTGATATAGCTGAACAAAAGTCATTGTTTCAACGCATTCTGCATCGCTCAGGACTAAAGCAAACAGTTCAAAATTATAGCACAATAGTTTCTCTTCTTTATAAGGCGTATATTGGTTCACGCATGTCTGGTGACGTGGAAGATATGATACGTATTAATAGAAACCAGAGAGGCGCCGTAGTAGGGCGTTATTTTATGGTTATTATTAGTAGCCTTGATTGGATTTTCTTAGGAACAAAGTTTCCCCCTAAAAAAAGTGCTGATACGTTGAATTTTTTAAGTGTTGAAAATACAAAAGATGCCATTCTCAAAACTGGCAATAGACTGTTAAAAGGTGAATATAAGGAAGCAATGCTTCCAGGGCATATTATTACGGAAGTTGAACATTCAAGACTGGTATTCAAAAAAAGATTTGTTGTTGATGGTTGTTTTTATGAAACAGACTTGAGTGGAGAATTGTTCATCACGTCATCTGAAAAACTTACTTTTATTAGATTAGATTAATTAGCTTAACACGCCTAATTCTTTTCCAACGGCAATAAATTTTTCCAACATATAATCAATCTGATCAAAACTATGCGCCGCTGACAAACTGCAGCGCATAAGATTTAAACCATTTGGCGTTGCAGGTGGAACCGCAAGATTGACATATACACCTTCTTGCATCATACGTTGCCAGTATGCGATAGCGGTATCTTGAGCATCAATTATAATCGCAGCGATAGGGCTTTCACCTGTAGTGCCAACATTAAAGCCAGCATCAGCTAACCCTTTGTTAAGTCTCATGGAATTATCAAGAAGTTTGACGCGTAGGTTACTATCTTTGATTAACTCTAACGCCTTCGTTGCGGATGCAACGACTGATGGCGGAAGTGACGCTGTAAAGACATAAGGACGACAAACAAGTCTTAATACTTCAAATTTAGGATGGTTTGATACGCAATATCCGCCAACTGTGCCGACACTTTTACTAAATGTACCAACTGTAAAATCTACTAGGGCCTCAACACCTTGTTCTTGTGCGACACCACGTCCAGAACTACCAAATACACCAATTGAATGTGCTTCATCAACGAGCACATATGCATTATGTTTTTTAGACGCTTCAGCGAGTTCTTTAATTGGGGCTTGGTCGCCTAACATACTGTAGACTCCTTCAATAACCACTAGAATACCTGCTTCGGGATCTTTTTTTCTGATACGTGCGAGTCTTTTTTCAAGATTTTCTGGATCATTATGGGAAAATCTTACGACCGTTGCATTGCCCATAGCACACCCATCATAGATACTCGCATGGCTATCTGCATCAATAACGACATAATCTTTGGGGCCAGCTAAGGTTGCAATTACTCCTAAGTTTGCTTGATAGCCAGTTGAGAAAACAATGGCATGATCCGCATCATAAAAATCCTTAAGTGTTTCTTCTAACTGTTTATGGCCATGGTAAGTGCCGTTTAAAACACGCGATCCTGTTGTACCTGTACCAAAGCTTTTAAGCGCATCTTCTGCGGCATTCATACATTCTTGATTATAGGTCATGCCCATATAATTGTTTGTGCCAGCTAGAATTGTCTTGCGACCATTAATAATGGCTTCTGTTGGGGAAATAACTTGATCCATTTTAACAGTAAAAGGGTTTAAATCACCTTTTGGGAGCTGATTAAAGCTATCTAAGGTGGCATCAAATTTTTCAAATAAATCAAGTGTCATTTATGGTCTTACCAAATAAGAGAAATATTATTCTTCAAGAATTTTTTTAATGGCTTCTGCTACTTGCCCGACTGTTTCTAAGTCAGGTAATATATTGAGAGGGACTGTAACATCAAAGTGATCTTCGATGGCAGCAAGCATATCCATTACTGAAAGTGAATCTAATTCAAGATCAGTGGCAAAAGTAGTTTCGGTTGTTACCGCTATTGCTTTTTGGTTGAATGGTTCAACTAGAACGCAAATCTGATCAAAAATGTCTGTTGTACTAAGTGTCATTATTTATACCTTTAAAATAGGTCGTTAACTTACAGAATATCGCTTTTAAAATCTATTATAAAATTTAGATTAAATATATTCGTTATTCTTATACCAGTCGAGCGTTTCTTTTAGGCCTGTTTTTAAATCAATCTTCGCGTGCCATCCATTTATGTCAAAGTCATTATTTTTTCTGCATACCCAATCAGAGTGACATATTTCGTTTACTTTTTTAGCAGATACCATGGGAGCATAGTTGAAAATACGCCCGAATATGTCATTTATATGTCCAAATAGTTTTAAAAGAAATTTTGGTATAGTGATATAAAAAGGACTAACGCTAAGAATTTCGCTTGCAGTTTTATAAAATTCTTCATGTGAATAACCGTTCTGGTTCCCATCGTCGATTTCCAGAGTTTTTTGGAAATAATTTTTATTATTTATTAAATATACTATTGCAGTGATAAGGTCATTGATGTTTATCCATGAAACACGATTATTTTTATCTTCAGGAAAAAGTGCTAGACCAGCGTTTAACATTCTAAAAATTTTCAAGGTTTCAGTGTCTCTAGGCCCATATATCCCAGGAGGGCGAATGATTGTCCAAGGTAGTTGATGGGTGTTAGATTGCAGGATTATTTCACCTTGCCTTTTACTAAAGGCATAATCAGATATATTTTCTTCTCTAGCCGCGAGCGATGAAATTTGAAGGAAATGTGGTTTTTTATAACTATCTATTACGTTTAATATATTTTCAATGGCATTTGCATTTGCATCTAGAAAATCATCTAAGTTTTTTGCCTTTACCAATCCTGCAACATTAATAATGACATCTGCGTCTGCTACTAATTCTTTGAGTGAAGATTGGTTTTCTAAATCACCGCTCACCCAAATTACATTTTTTAACTCAGGCTGAGGTCTTCGAGTTAAGGCTTTTATAATAAAACCTTGCGATGCTAGCGTATGAAGCAAATGACGGCCAACAAAACCTGTCGCACCTGTTAAGGCTATTATTTTCGTCATCTACATTCCCAAATAAAAAACGCTAGTCTATATTATAGATTAGCGTTCTTGAAACGGTTTCGTCAATCAACTTATACTATTTAGGTAAGTTGACCTTCAAGATATTGCCGACGCGCTTTTACGCGACTAAGCTTTCCTGACGAAGTTCGCGGTAGTGAGCGAGGAGGCACGAGTATAACTATTGGAGCTTTACCAATAACCGCCTGAACTTCTGTTATAATTCTATTTTCTAGGTCTTCACGATCTTCTTCATCACGTTTGCGACATTGTACTAAAATAGCGGGAACTTCTTCGTCGTTATCACCGGGGATTGAAATAGCAGCACTATCACCTGACCTAAGTTCAGGTAATTTTTCAACAGCCCATTCAATATCGTGTGGCCAATGATTTTTTCCATTGATAATAATAAGGTCTTTTATTCTACCGATAATAAATAATGAACCATTCGCCAGATACCCAATATCGCCAGTATCAAGCCATCCATCCTCTGATAAACACTGCTTTGTGGCTTCTTCGTCCATGTAATAACCAACCATAACACTTGGACCCTTTACACAAACGCGACCAATTTCTCGCTCGCCAAGTGCTTTGTCATGCTCACCACGAATTTCAAGATTATATTCAGGAAGAGGCTTACCGCAGTCAACAACTTCACGGTAATTAGCTCCATTCCCATTAAGCTTATGTTCTTTAAAGGATTTTACATTCCCATTAAGCACTTCTTCGCTAACAAGATCGACGGAATATCCGGATAGTTTTTTACCGAAACTTACCGCTAGGGTACATTCTGCTAAGCCATAACTCGGCATAAATGCCTTTTTATTAAAGCCGCATTCTTTGAATGTTTCAGCAAAAATTTCAAGTACGTTAGGGCGTATCATATCTGCGCCTATACCCGCCACTTTCCATGAAGAAAGGTCAAGACCTTCTAAATCCGTAGAATTTGCACGTCTAGCACATATTTCATATCCGAAAGTTGGTCCAGAACACATTGTGCCTTTATTTTTTGAAATCAGTTTTAGCCATTGCATCGGCCTTCTTGCAAATGCTTCTGTCGCTAAATAGTCAATTGAAACCTGACAGGCAATTGGCGATATTAACATACCAACCAAACCCATATCATGATAAAACGGCAACCAGGATACAGCACGATCGTCATCGTCCACTTCCATGCCTATTTTACCAATACCATAACAATTCGACATAAGGGATTTGTGTGTCACGGCGACGCCGTGTGGAAAGCGTGTGCTGCCGGAAGAATATTGTAAATAAGCCAAATCATCTGAAGCTACTTCAGGTAATTTTACATTTTTGATATCTGTTAAACTTGACTGTGCTTCAAAAGTGTCGGGCGTGCCAACAAATTCCATATTTAAACCACTCGTCGCTTCATCTAGAAGTGGCAACATGTAAGATGCAGAAAGTGCGGCGCTTGCCTCACAGCTTTTCATTTGTTGATGCAGTTGCTCTGTATATCCATCGCGCCCACCAAATGATGTTGGAAGGGGAAGAGGTACAGGAAGTAATCCAGCATATTGACAGCCTAGAAAATAACACACAAAATCTTCGTTGGTTTCAGCAATAAGTGCAACACGAGAGTTTTTCTCAATACCAAAATGAACGAGACGCCGACCAATTTCATGTGCCCGGTCTCTAATTTGTCCATATGTAAGGCTTGTTTCCAACTCACCACGTGGTGAATAAAAGTTTAACCCACGCTTACCTTGAGCCGCATAATCTAATGCGTCCAGGAGAGTATCAAAATCGGCATACCTTCTAGGGAGGGTGGTGTCTTGTGTTGGAGTAGGTTTAAGCATATATGAGTTTTGTCACTTAGCTGTTTTCTATAAATTAACCCAAGAATAATCAGTCGTTACGATTCTGACAATCTTTTGTTTATATAGTTTAATATAAAAAAAACTATAATGTTATATTTTCGTATTAAATAATTCCCCTTCGATACATGCTGGAGCATTATATCGCAAGTAGTTTTTTATCTTTTTCAGTAGATATTTTATAGAGCTGATAGGTTTTTGCAAACAAATAATATAGTTCAAATTAGAGCTATTAAATTTTTAAAATACTACAATGAAGCATTTTTCTTTGGTCTTTGAGAAATATAGATCCCAATAGCAATAAAGAAAATGGAAAGAAAAGTCGTTTCTTTTAATGCTTCATCAAGGAAAATAAAACCAGCTAACACTCCGACAATTGGTATAAGGTAAGTATTATATGAAACGAAAGTTGAGCCGGCTTTTTGAGTAAAAATTACTAAGACCATTGTCGCTATACCTGTCGGTAAAACACCAAGGTAAATTAATGATAATATTTCAAAAGTACCGTAATTTACCTCTAATGGGCTTTCAAATATAAACGCTATGGGCCAGGTAATAATTGAGGAAGTCGTTAGTATGACTAATGAGGTATTTATAGGCTCCGTTTTTACATAGCGTCTTATTAAAATGTTTGCGAGTGCATAACCAAAAGCGGCTAATAACATCGCTATTAATGCTAATGTACCGAGTGTACTATTATCTGCGGAAAGATTATCATAAAATAGTACGAGAATACCGCAAACACCACTCACTATACCAACAAGGCCAGTCCAACTCATTTTTTCATCATGGGTTGTGAAATGGGCCATAACAAAAACAGATAACGGAATGATGGACATGCAAATAGCCCCAACACCACTATTAATATAGTTCATAGACCAGTTTATGAAAACGAATGGTATACAGGTTCCAATGAACCCAATTATGGTCCCTTTAATCCAAATAGATGAGTGGGTTGGGAATTTTCCACCTTTAAATAATACATATGCAGCAATTATTACTGCGCCGATTGTTATTCTTGCGGCTGCGATTGTTAAGGGAGGAACGGTAGGGGCCATAATTTTTAGAAACAAAAATGAACAGCCCCAGACAGTTGAAAGGAATAATAAGTAAAAATAATGAGAAATTGGTCTATTATCAGTCATATGAAATGGTTATTGTCCCTTTATGTATAAAAAGCGAAATAATAGAAATATTACAAAATCCTATCTTCAAGGCGCAGCCTATCGCTACCTTGAAAGATATGCAACTACAGAGGCGAATTTATTTTTCATTTTAAAGAGGAAAACGGATAGAATTCTTAGTCAAAACGATCAAGAAGATTTTAATATAAGTGAAATTGAAGCGTGGATTAATGAAGTAGTTGTAGAGTGTGTGAAGCATGGACTTGTTAATGATCGTTTATACGCCGAAAGTAAAATGAATTCATATTCACTTTCTGGAAACTCTTTAGCCAATATAAAAAATAAACTTCGATCCAAAGGTGTTCCACAAGACATAATTAACGATGTAATCAATGAAGCGATAAGCAATACCCCAGATATTAATTTTAAGAGTGCCATCAAATATGCAAAAAAAAGACGTTTTGGCCCTTTTCGTATTCGCGAATTAAATGAAACAACTTTTGATAAAGAATTAGCCTCAATGGCACGAGCAGGTTACTCATATAGCGAATCTATAAAGATATTAAAGGGAAAACTCGAAGATTTAGAAGATGTATTATATGGAAACTAGTCGTACCGTTTTTTCTAAACTCGCTCTTAATTATACTAGTATGTATATATACCTTGGTGTCATGACGCCATTTTGGGCTATTTGGCTTAAATATAAAGGATTAAGTCCCAGTGAAATTGGCGTAGTAATTGCTATTCCTTATATTATAAAAATTATAGTTGCTCCTCTCATTAGCCAAACAGCCGATCGACGTAAAGAATACAGAAGGCCACTTATATTATGCGTGTTATCTAGTGTTGTTTTTTCGACATTCTATTTTTTTTCAGATGGATTTTGGATGTTGTTAACGATTACCGTATTGGTAAATTTGACTTATCCTGCAATTGTTCCGCTGATGGAAACGATTACTGTTGCGCAAACATCAAAACATAAATTACGATATGGTAGAATAAGGTCATTTGGATCATTTTCATTTATATATGCTGCTGTCGTTGTCGGTTGGCTAATAGGCAGCCAAGCAATTGATGCAATACTATATTATGCTTTTGGCAGCTTGTTGGTCTTATTAATGTCAGTGATGATTTTACCAAGCGGGAACAAGCAAAATAAAAATGTTGTTGAGAAACAGCAAAAATCACCGATTAAAGATTTATTATACAGTAGGGACTTTCTCTGGTTTTTATGCATTGTAGGACTTTTGCAAGCCAGCCATGGTGTATATTATTCGATGGGTAGTATTTTCTGGCAAGAAAATGGTTTAGAAGAGAATATAATCGGCTTTCTTTGGGCTGTTGGCGTAGTTGCAGAAATATTATTTTTTGTATTTGGTGGGGGAATGGTTAAAAAATACCCAATTTCAGCAATTTTTGCTGTTATCGGATTAATGGGGGTGGTGCGATGGGTCGTTATGGCGTCGACAGTATCATTGCCGGTCATATTTATTGTCCAGCTTCTCCATGGCTTTACCTTTGGTGCTAGCCACTTGGTGGCGATAGAATATATAGGCCAGAAAGTATTAAGTGAGAATGCCGGCACGGCGCAGAGTTTATATTCATCATTACCTTTAGGGCTTGGAATGGGGCTGGCCACCTATGCGGGTGGATTAATATATGAAAAAACAGCTGGTGATGCTTATCTCGCAATGGCGGGAATGTGTTTTGCTGCATTTTTAGCTTCAGTTATTCGCTTTTATCGCAAAAAATAAACATTTCACCTTAAAATTAAAATAAATTGTCGGGTTTTCTAAAGGTGCCCCGTACTATGGGTACATGACTTGTGGGAATGGGATTGAAATATTTTGGAGATTAAAATGAAAAAATCAATTTATCTAATAACAGGTGTTCTAACTTTGTCTGTTGCAGGCTTAGCCATATCACAAGACCGTGGTCCTGGCAGAGGCATGAGCCGGATGGATACAGATGGTAATGGTACTGTCGAAAAATCAGAATTCACTGCTATGTTTGAAAAACGTTTTGCTGAAACGGATACAAATAACGATGGTATTACATTTGAAGAATATCAGGCTAAAGCAGAAGCAGATCGTGCTGCATGGCAAGAGAGACGCGCGGAACGTCGTGCCGAAAGAGAGGCCAAAAAAGAGGAACGATCAGCTGAACGCGAAGCAAAAATGGCAGAAAGATTGCAAGAACGCTTCAATCGTCTTGATGAGAATGACGACGGAACAGTAATAGCAGAAGAATATGCAGCGGCTGGCGATAAAATGTTTGACCGAATGGACCGAAATGATGACGGTATTTTAAACGATCGCCGTGATCGTGGTGAGAGAGGCCGAAGAGGCGGTCGCGACGGCAGATAATATAGAATGTCCCGTGTGCAATGAATTTACCCCATAGGTTCAAAAGCGCATTACTTAAAAGGCGAGAGATATCTCTCGCCTTTTTTTTATTTTAAACACTTGAAGTTAGAGCGTCATATCCCTATTTTGCAGGGATTAATGATTAGGAAGCCTAATGAGTAGTGATAATAAGAATAGTGCCTATAAGGTGATAGCGCAAAATAGAAAAGCGCGCTTTAGCTATCATATAGAAGAAGATTTTGAAGCGGGTATTGTACTGACCGGCTCAGAAGTAAAATCACTACGCCTGGGTGAAGCGAATATTGCTGATAGTTACGCAGAAGTGAAAGACGGGGAAGCTTTTTTGATTAATGCTCATATAAAAGAGTATGAGCAAGCGAACCGCTTTAATCACGCAGCTAAGCGTCCACGAAAATTATTATTACACCGTAAGCAAATCAATAAATTAATGGCGGCAATGCAACGTAAAGGTATGACGATAGTACCACTAAAAATCTATTTTAATGATCAGAACCGTGCGAAATTAATGATTGGTTTAGGCAAAGGTAAAAAGCTCCATGATAAACGAGCAACCGTTAAAGATCGGGACTGGAACCGTGAACAGGGTCGCATCTTAAAAAATGATCATCAGTAATAAAAAAATACCCGCCAATTTGGCGGGTATTCAGTAAATTACGGGTTCTATTTTCGTTTTAGAAGCTCGGTACCGCGACCGGATCACCAAATTTCCAACTTCCATCGGGTTGCAAGCAAGCTTGACCGTATGCGGGAACTGCTTCGCCGCCAATTTCAATCGTTGTCGTATATTCCCGAGATTGCAAGCAATTGTTATTTACAGCCTGCTGCTGTGTAGGTTGATATTGATTTTGCGATTGTAAGTATGGGTTCTGTTGTTGATAAACAGGCACTTGTTGTACAACCGTTTGAACAGGACGCTCCACATAAACTACATTGGTTCTAGGTGCAAAACGATATCCAGGATATCCATAACCATAACCGTATCCTGGATGACCATAATTATAGTTCACGCCGACGTGTGTGTTTCTGCTATTAAAAGTAGATGAAATAATTGCACCTGTGAAAAGGCCGCCTACAAAAGCTCCGCCGTTGTTGCGACGACCGTGTCTAAACCCACGATTATAGGCACGATTATTAACGCGTGCGTTACGTCTGAATGCTTTGCGATTGCGGTTATTATAGCCAATTTGACGCCCACCCATACCGCGATTTAAGCTTAATCTACCACGATTTCCACCGTTATTAACGATAACATTATTGTTATTATTAATGATTGTACGATTTTTGTTTTTACCGCGCTGTTGAGATGATGCTGTCATAGGTAATACTATTAAACTAGCAACAACAAGACCTGAAATTACTACGGTTTTGTTTAGGAATTTGTTTATTTTACTCATGTTCTATTCCTTCAAATTTAATTAATAGAACCCGTCCACCTAAATAATAATATATTTTATTAACCTGAACTCAAACTGAATAATGATGTAATTATTCAGAAAGCTTGCTTTATGACTGAGGTTAGCCCAAAAATTCTTGAATGTTTTTAAACACATCTTCGAACATTTCTGTCGTTAACCGTCCCGTATTGGTATTATATCGAGAACAATGATAACTATCGATTAGTTTTAAACCATTTGATAAAGCATGTGTCTGGTTGTGAGCAAATTTAAAGGCGGATTTTTTTTCGCCGTATGTTGAAAGCACGGCATTATGGGCAACGCCACCCAAGGCAAGAATAATTTTTATGCTTGGCGTTTTTTCTATTTGTTCAATTAAAAAGGGGCGGCAATTTGTCTCTTCTTCACCGATGGTTTTATTTTGCGGTGGAACGCACCGCACTGCATTAGTAATCATAGCTTTATGCATAGAAAGACCATCATCTATGCGTGAACCATATTCACCTTTTGCAAAACCAAATTTAAGTAATGTTGGGTATAATAGATCACCGGCATAATCACCCGTAAAAGGTCTGCCCGTTCTATTAGCACCTTTTAATCCGGGGGCTAATCCAACGATCAAGAGTTCAGCATCTTTTGTGCCAAATGCAGGCACAGGACCATTAAAATACTCTGGAAATTTTTCAATATTACTATTTCTAAATTTAACTAGTCTAGGACACATTTTACAATTTAAAGGGGCATTTCCCGGTAGGGATTTTTGATGTCTTTCAATGATGTCAATATTTTCCCGCATTATGGATGACCAATTTCATCAGATGATGCCTGGCGACCAAAGGCCTCTTCCATATTTGCAATTTCAATAAAACTATCAGCTTGTCTTCTTAATTCATCAGCTATCATTGAAGGGTTGGTTTTTGTGCTACTGACAACGGAAACACGCACGCCTCGTCTTTGTACCGCTTCTACCAATCTTCTAAAATCTCCATCGCCTGAAAATAAAACCATATGGTCAACATGTTCAGCCATGCCCATCATATCAATGGCCAGCTCCATATCCATATTACCTTTAATGCGTTTATCACCGTGTGCGTCTGTAAATTCTTTGGTTGGTTTCGTAATCATGGTGTAACCGTTATAGTCTAACCAATCAACTAGCGGACGAAGGGGAGAATAATCGGCATCTTCGATGATTGCCGTATAATAATTGGCGCGCACTAATCGACTTTTGTCGGCAAAATAACGACGTAATCTGCTATAATCGATATCAAAGTTAAGTGATTTTGCAGTCGCAAAAAGGTTCGAGCCATCAATAAAGATCGCCAATTTTTCATCGGGATAAAATAACATAATAAATTCCTAAAATATAAATAAAATATTCCAAATTGTAACACTAAAGGGGTTATTTTTAAAGAAATTCTGAAACCATAAGTTGGGGGTATTCGTTTTTTCTGGTTTCTCAAGTCCTCATCATATAGTTTCATGACGATTTATTAGAGTAGATTGATAAAATGATAGTTATAGGATTAGGCAGCAACCTTACGACAGAGAAATATTTAACGTCGAAAGAGATTTTAGAAGCTGCGATTTCATTGCTACGTGAGAAAGGTTTGGATGTTAGAAAAGTTTCAAATTTTTATGAAACTGAACCTGTTCCAAAATCTGACCAGCCATGGTTTGTAAATGCAGCCATTCGAGTTGAAACATCTTTTGCTGCCGATAATCTATTAAACATTTTACATGATGTTGAAAATGAGTTGGGAAGAGTTAGAAAAGAAAGATGGGAAGCGCGCATTATTGATCTTGATTTATTATGTTATAATGATCTTATCGTTCCAAATGAAAAAATATGGTTGAAAAAAGTAAAAGAAGAAGTGCCAAAAGGTGTAATTATTCCACATATCAGATTACATGAAAGAGACTTTGTTCTGATTCCCATGAGTGATGTCGCAGCCGATTGGCAACACCCAATTTTCAAGAAAAATACTCAAAAATTGCTTGATGACCTAGTTTCAGTCGGAATAGTGCGGCTTTTATCTGAAAAATAGGTTAAATTATCAATATAGCGACTTTACAGAATGGCTTAGGAATTGTATAAGCCCATCTTTGTATGCCAATAAGGCAAAATTAATATTATATGGAGAATGTGCAATATGGCACGCGTTACCGTAGAAGATTGTGAAGATAAAGTCACAAACCGTTTTGATCTTGTGTTGCTAGCTGCACGTCGTGCACGTCAGATTTCTGCAGGGGCACCAATCACTGTTGAACGTGATAACGATAAGAACCCTGTTGTGGCACTTCGTGAAATTGCCGATGAAACTATTGTTGCTGATGATCTTCAAGAAGCTGTACTTTATGGACTTCAAAAGCATGTTGAAGTTGATGAGCCTGAAGAAGATGATATCTCACTTCTTTTAGCTGAACAGAAGCTCTCTGAAAATAACCAGGATATGACTGCTGATAACCTTGCTAAGGTTGCCACGGAAGTTAAAAATGACATCGCAACTGCGGAAGCTGATGCAGCAGCAGAGTTTGAGGCTGCATTAAAAGATGATAGCGAAGCATAAGTTTCAACGCCAATAAAAATTTTTCAAAAAAAAGACTTGTTTGAGGTGTTCTCAGCAAGTCTTTTTTTGTACAGTATGCATAAATAGAAAAATAAGATGGAATTGATTTCATGATACGTCAATTTGAATTGATTGATATGGTTAAAGCATACGACCCAGATTTAGACGAAATGCTTCTAAATAGGGCTTATGTGTTTTCAATGAAAGCACACGGAATGCAGAAACGTGCTAGCGGTGACCCTTATTTTTCTCATCCGCTAGAAGTAGCGGGTATTTTGACAGGAATGCAACTTGATTGTGATACGATTGTCACTGCGCTTTTGCATGATACAATAGAAGACACAGTTGCTACATATGAGCAGATAGAAGAATTATTTGGCTTAGAAATAGCCAAAATGGTCGATGGTGTTACAAAATTATCTGAACTTGAATATACATCAGAAACTTCAAAACAAGCCGAAAATTTTAGAAAATTCTTATTGGCAATGTCTAATGACATTAGGGTTTTGCTTGTTAAGCTTGCTGACCGTCTTCATAACATGCGTACGCTTCATTATATTAAGAAACCTGAAAAGAGGGCGCGAATTTCTCGTGAAACACTTGATATTTATGCGCCACTTGCCGAGCGGATAGGAATGCAGGAATTGATGAATGAACTTGAGGATCTTGCATTTCCGCATGTTTATCCAGAAGCACACGAATCAATCATGAAACGCTTAGATTATTTATACTCTAATACCGAAAATGTTCGTGATGAAGTGATTAGGGAATTAGAAAAAATATTTGCTGATAATTTCCTTGATGCTGAAGTGGTCGGTAGACGAAAGCAGCCCTATTCAATTTGGAAAAAAATTACATTTAGAAATGTAAGTCTTGAAAATCAGGCGGATTTATTCGCTTTTCGTGTGATTGTTGATGATGTTGCAGAATGTTATAAAGCGCTAGGGGTCATTCACAATACATGGCAAGCGGTGCCTGGGCTTCTTAAGGATTATATATCTATGCCCAAGCCAAATGGGTATCAATCAATTCATACAGTTGTCATCGGACCACAAAGAAAACGGATCGAAGTGCAAATCAGATCTACAGAGATGGACATTATTGCTGAAAAAGGGGTTGCTGCCCATTGGCGATATAAAAATGAAGGTTCAAAAAAAGATAATGTTCATTATCGCTGGTTGCAGGATTTATTAGAAATTTTAGAGCATGCGGCAGATCCTGAAGAGTTCTTAGAACATACAAAAATTGCAATGTATCAAAATCAGGTTTTTTGCTTTACACCAAAAGGAGAATTAATCAACCTTCCTGCAGGTTCAACAGTTGTTGATTTTGCTTATGCAGTTCATACAAATGTTGGTGACACATGTGTGGGCGGAAAAGTAAACGGCGAACCAGCACAACTTAACAGAATATTGGCGAATGGTGATCAAGTTGAAATTTTGAGATCTAAAGCTCAAATACCCCATCAGAATTGGGCCGACTTCGTTGTCACTGGAAAGGCAAAGGCTGCAATACGTCGGTATACAAGGCAGCAAAAGAAAAAAGAACATATCACCCAAGGTGAAGAAATTCTCAAACTTAGTTTTGAGCAAGAAGAGCGAGACTATACTAAGAAAGCCATTACAGCCGTGGCAAAAAAGTTGAATTTAAAAGGTGGATCAGCGACAGTTTTTGAAAAAGTTGGAAGTGGTGAACTTTCTGATCGCGCGGTTTTAGAAATTGTGTTTCCGAGCTTAAAGAATAAGCAGGATACTATTTCCACTTCGGCAATCGTTGTTGATAAAAGCCGTCCCCACAAAGCGGGTGACAATCAGTTGCCAATTAAAGGATTAACCCCTGGCCTGGATGTTCATATTTCTAAATGTTGCCATCCCATTCCAGGAGATAGAATAGTTGGCATTGTTGCTGAAGGTAAGGGGATAATGGTTCACACGATCGATTGTGAAGCTCTTGAGGTTTATACGGACACGCCAGAAGATTGGCTTGACCTATCATGGCAATATCCGGAAAACAAAACCTCAATTCATATTGCTCGAGTTAATATAACTCTTAAGCATGTATCTGGGGCATTAGCGTCTGTTCTTTTATTGATTGCAAAAGACCATGGAAATGTAACGAACGTAAAGTTCATTGAAAGATCGATAGATATTTTTCGGATTGAGCTTGATCTTGAGGTCAGAGATGCTAAACATTTAACGGATGTGATTACGGCACTTCAAGCAAGCAAATATATCAATTCAATTGAGCGCGCATATACATAAAGAAATACGAAAGATTATCATGAATAAAGAAGAAGTTTTAAATGAATTTAGAGATGCTAATGCATTGTTAGAAGGGCACTTTTTACTCTCTTCGGGACTTCATAGTGAAATGTATTTGCAATGTGCCCGTGTTATGATGGATCCTGAGAGAGGCGCTAAGATTTGTAAAGCTTTAGCAGAAAAAATTAATGCTACTATTGATAAGAAAATTGATATTGTGGTTTCTCCTGCAATGGGTGGCGTAATTGTTGGCTATGAAATGGGGCGACAGCTAGGGGTGCCATCGATTTTTACTGAACGTGTTGATGGTGAGTTTGAACTTAGAAGAGGGTTCGAAATTCCAAAGGGTGCAAATGTTTTAATGGCTGAAGATATAGTGACCACTGGGCTTTCATCAAAAGAGTGTATTGAAACAATTAATAAATTTGGTGGCAATGTTGTTGCGGCCAGCTGTCTTATTGACCGGAGTAATGGAAAGATAGATGTAGGAGTTCCTTTGGTCTCGCTTATTGGCCTTGAAATTGCGGCTTATGATAAAGATAACCTTCCAGATCATTTAGAAGGATCAGAGGCAGTAAAGCCTGGCAGTAGAGATCTAAAAAAATAATCAGGGGGAAAGCCCTTGTTTAGGCGCCGAAAAAAACAATCATTTTTAATCAAGGTAAGAGAATTCTTATGGCCTTCAGCCGGATGGCGTCGTGCGGGGCATTATATGAAGCACCGACTTGCGCGTATTGATGGTTCGCCTTATGCGATCGCCGCTGGCTTTGCTTCGGGCGCGGCGGTTTCCTTTACGCCATTTGTAGGGTTCCATTTTATTTTTGCGGCAATAATTGCATGGATTATGCGGGGTAATATATTAACTTCTGCAATTGGTACTGCGGTTGGAAACCCTTGGACTTTTCCTTTTATTTGGGCGGCTAGCTACAATGTAGGTATCAATTTATTAGATGGTACGGCAACAAATGATTTAATGGGACAATTGGATAAAATGTTTGGTAATTTTACTATTGTTGATTTAGTGAACGACCCATTAAATGCATTAGGTCCTTTTTTAGAAACTATTTTCTTTCCTATGCTATTAGGGGGTACTATTATTGGTGCTTCATTATGGTTTTTTATTTATTGGCCAATATATAAATTGGTTTCGGAATATAAAATTAAACAACTTAAAAGGCGTCAAAAGAATAGAAAGGTTATCGACTAATGGCTGAAGATCGAATTCGTCTTGGTGTCAATATTGATCATGTTGCAACAGTTAGAAACGCGAGAGGTGGATTTCATCCAGATCCATTAAGGGCAGCCTTGCTTGCAGAAGAAGCTGGTGCAGATGGGATTACGGCCCATCTTCGTGAAGATAGGCGTCATATTGTTGATGAAGACATTGAAAGATTAATGGCAAATATTTCTATTCCGCTCAATTTTGAAATGGCAGCTACAGAAGAGATGCTTAAAATCGCTTCTAGATTAAAACCAGCATCCGCTTGTATCGTTCCCGAAAAGAGAGAAGAGTTGACCACTGAGGGTGGTCTTGATGTTATTGGTGGCTACGATAATTTGAAAGTTTACATAGGAAAATTAAAGCAAGCAGGAGTAAGTGTTTCGCTATTCATTGATCCAGATTTAGATCAAATTAAAGCTTCTAAAGAATTGGGTGCTGATAAAGTTGAATTGCATACAGGATCTTATGTTGATGCTGAAGGTAAAAATCAGGAAGATGAACTCGAAAGGTTAAGAGCAGGCGCAAAATATTGTGGTGAAATCAACTTAGAAGTCCACGCAGGGCATGGGCTTAACTATGACACCGTTGAAGCGGTCGCAAAAATTCCTGAATTTACAGAGTTTAATATTGGCCATTTCCTTATGGGGGAAGCAATATTTGTTGGTCTAGAAGAAACTATCTTAAAAATGCGCGAGTTAATGGATAAGGCTAGAGGTTAAACCATAGATGTCATTTTTATGCCATAAAGGAAATGTTTTATGAAAATTATTGGCCTTGGTAATGACTTAACGGATATTAGGCGTATAGAAAAATCTATTGACCGATTTGACGGACGGTTTATGAAGCGTATCTTTACGGACGGCGAGATTGCATATGCAAAATCTAAAGGTAATAAGGCTTCAAATTTTGCTAAAAGATTTGCAGCTAAGGAAGCATGTTCTAAAGCGTTAGGCACAGGATTTGCGCAAGGTGTGTTTTGGAAAGATATGGAAGTAATAAATGACGAATTAGGCAAGCCTTCGTTGAAATTATCTGGTGGAGCATTAAATAAATTAAAGTCATTAACACCCGACGGCATGGAGGCGCAAATCGATTTAAGTTTGACGGATGAATACCCCTTAGCGCAGGCGATAGTTATACTCACTGCAGTTAAATGTTGATAAGTTCTTCAAAACCCTTAGTGTTTGGCTAAGAAATAGATATATTATAAAATAAGTGAATTTAGTTTATGGACAGTAACGAAAATAAGAAAACAGTTAAAGAAAGCGCAGAAAAAGCGCTACTTAAGGATGATGAGACTTGGGGAGAGTTTTTTAGAACGATCTTTTATGCTTTTATAATCGCGATCTCCTTTAGAACTTTTGTTTTGCAACCCTTTTCAATTCCGTCAGAATCTATGTTGAATAACTTGATGGTTGGTGATTTTCTTCTGGTTAATAAATCCTCTTATGGGTTTTCTAAACACTCACTTCCCTTTAGTCTGCCACTTATCCCTGGAAGAGTTTTTGCCGATGACGTTGAGCGCGGCGATGTTGTGGTATTTAGATTGCCGCGTGATCCTGGAACCTATTATATCAAAAGAATTGTTGGCGCCCCGGGCGATAAAATTCAAATGGTAAATGGAGAGCTACAATTAAATGGCGCCGCTGTGCCTCGCATCAAATTGGATGACTATGTTCGCATTAATGAATATGGCCGTGAAGAACGATTTGAACAGTACGAAGAAACCATGCCTAACGGTAAATCTTATATCACTCTTAACATTGAACATCGTCCACTTGCCGATAATACCGAAGTCTTTATAGTACCAGAAGGGCACTATTTTGCCATGGGGGATAATCGTGATAATTCAATGGATAGCCGCTGGCCAAGCAATATTGGAGTAGGGTTTGTGCCTTATGAAAATATAGTTGGTAAAGCAAAATGGTTGACTCTTTCATTTGATAATAAAAGTGCGCTATGGGAGTTCTGGAAATGGTTCCCAGCTGAACGAAGAGACCGCTTTTTCTCCGCAATCAATTAGGGACTTAATTTGAGTAGTCAATATTCAGAGCTATATGAAATACTTGGATATTCATTTAAAGATGAGAGCCTCATTAGAGAGGCTCTAACGCATCCAAGTCTTGAAGGAACCCCTAGCTATCAGCGTCTAGAGTTTATTGGAGACCGTGTATTAGGATTAGCTATTGCCGCATGGATGTTTGAGATACACCCAAATGCAGACGAGGGCGGGTTGGCTAGTCGGCATACTAATTTGGTTCGCCGAGAGGCTTGCGCCAAAATTGCGGCAGACTTGAATTTAGGCGATTTTATCCATATGGCAAAAAGCAGTGAAGACACTGGGGGGCGTAAAAGAGAAACAATCATCGCAGATGTTTGTGAATCGGTTATTGGCGCAATTTATCTTGAGGCTGGTTATCTAGAAGCAGAGAAATTTATAAGAAAATTTTGGCATGAGATGGCGCATAACGTTAAAGTCGCAAAAAGAGATGCGAAAACCAGACTCCAAGAGTTGGTGCAGTCACGGGGGAAAAGTACTCCTGTCTATACAACCATAGACAAGAAGGGGCCTGATCATCAACCAACATTTACAATAGTCGTAAGTGTACAAGGAGAAGGCGAAGAAACAGCAAAAGGTTTTTCGAAGAGAGATGCTGAACAGTTAGCTGCAGAAAAGATATTAAAAAGATTAAAGTCCGAATGGAAAATTTAAAAAAATTGAGAGATATATATGAACGTTGATTTAAATCAATTAGATAAGCGTTGCGGTTTTGTTGCACTTGTTGGTGCACCGAACGCAGGCAAATCAACATTGTTAAATTCGCTTGTCGGAAGCAAAATTGCGATTGTTACCCACAAAGTACAAACCACAAGGTCAAGGCTTATTGGTGTTGCGGTTTATGGCGACAACCAGATGGTTTTTGTCGATACGCCGGGTATTTTTGCACCCAAAAAGAGATTAGAACGTGCCATGGTTGCTGCTGCATGGGAAGGGGCCAATGACGCGGATGTTGTTGTCTTTATGGTTGATGCGACTTTAGGCATTGATGATAGTACCCGTGCAATAGCAGAAGGTTTAAATAAAAGCGGCAAGAAAACCGTTCTTGTGTTAAATAAAATTGATCTTATAAAACGTGATAGTTTGCTTGCAAAAACTAAAGAATTAAATGAACTGGGTGAATTTAATGAAACCTTGATGATTTCAGCAAAAACGGGAAATGGCCTTGATGATTTACAAGATAAGATTACTGAATTTCTTCCCAAAAGCCCTTGGTTATATCCTGAAGATCACTTAACAGATATTACCGAGCGTATGTTGGCAGCCGAGATAACTCGTGAGAAGTTTTTTATGCGTTTTCATGAAGAACTTCCTTATGCCGCGACAATTGAAACCGAAAGGTGGAAAGAATTAAAAGATGGCAGTGTACGCATAGAACAAGTCATATATGTAGAACGAGATAGTCAGAAGAAAATTGTTATCGGCAAGGGAGGGGGGGGCCTTAAAGTGATCGGTAAAATGGCCCGTGAGGAGCTAGAGGAGCTACTTGACCGCAAAGTACATCTATTCCTATTCGTAAAGGTAAGAAAAGGTTGGAGCGATGATAAAGAACGTTACCGTAATATGGGACTTGATTGGATTAAATAAGTGCTAATCTAATCACAGACTCATAGGACTTCTTTGTAAAGCATGCTTTTTTAACAGAGCTTCACAATAAGGGCGGGCAAGCCAAACTGACTTAAGAAGCTCTATACAGATGAACAGTCCTTTTCCTATAATTTCGTCTTTTTGTTTGATTATTTCCTTTTGTAAGAATATTTATTCGCCTTGGTAAAGTGAATGAATTGGAAATATTTGACGACCAAAAAGGCTCGCTGTTAGATCAACGGCGATTTTAGCAGTGCTATTGTTTGTATCAAGTGCAGGATTAATTTCTGCAATATCCAAAGAACCCATAAGGCCACTATCATGAACCATTTCCATGCAAAGCTGTGCTTCCCGATATGTTAAGCCGCCTGGAATTGTTGTTGCAACTCCTGGTGCAATAGAAGGGTCAAGGCTATCCACATCAAAACTAACATGGAGATGTGCGCCTTTTTCTGACACTTCATGTAAAATTTCTTGCATTGTTTGGCGAATACCAATTTCATCAATACGTCGCATATCATAAACATTAATACCACTTTCAATAACCAATTTTTTTTCATTATGGTCTACGGAACGTATGGCGATTTGATAAACATTTTCTGGTGCAACCATTGGTATGGCATGGCCTACAGATAGTAAATCAGGATGCCCAAGGCCAGTAGCAACAGCCACAGGCATACCATGGATATTTCCAGAGGGTGAAGTGTCATTCGTATTATAATCTGCATGTGCATCAATCCATAAAATGCAAATGGGACGATTTTTCTCTGCACAGTATTTTGCAACCGCGGCAACAGAGCCAATTGACATCGCATGGTCGCCCCCCATCATTATTGGAAAATGCCCATCATTCATTTCAGAATAGATTGCATCTGATATTTTATTTGCCCATGCGACATTTTCATCTAAATGTCGATAACCGTCTTTTGGCGGAAGTTCAGGGTTTTCAGGGCCGTTTAGATCACCGATATCGCGAACTTCGCAACCTTGCTTAATAAGCATCTTTGCAAGTCCTGCTACACGTAATGCTTCTGGCCCCATTGATGCGCCACGGTCGCTTGCGCCGATATCGCTTGGTACACCGATAAGTGAAACTTTATCTGTCATCGTAAAACCCTTTTAAAATAGCTGGCATTGATAATTATTAGTGAGTGAATCTAATTTTCAGTCATCTTACTGGCTTTTACATAAATGAAATAACTATTATTAAAGAAAATGCCAAATATTATTCGGTAAGCTTGTCTTATAGTAAATTATGTTTTATAAACCTCATAATACAAGGCTTATGTGAAAATAAAAACTTTATAATTGAAAGAGAAATTATGAAAAAAAAGGCTATTGACCATATTGATCTGAAGATTCTTTCGATTCTTCAAAGTGATGCAAGAATAACCAATCATGAACTTTCCAATAAAGTGAATTTATCCCCTAGCAGTTGCCTTCAGCGTGTAAGACGCTTGGAAGACGAGAAATATATTAACCGATATATGGCGCATATTAATCTCGATAAAGTATGTCGAACCGTAACCATTATTTTAACGGTCAGCTTGCACGATCATACCAATGAAAACTTTGATACCTTTAACAGTGCTGTTGAAGAATTTCCGGAAATTACAGAATGTTATACTGTAAGTGGTAACTTTGATTATTTTCTCCGCGTTGTTTGTCCTGATATGAAGCGATATTTGGCACTTAATGATGCATTGATTGAAAGAATGGAAGGAACAGCAAATATTAGCGGTCATGTTGTATTAGCAAATACTAAACCGTTTAGTGGCTTTTCCATCGAAAAACTAGTTGAGTAACCTTTTTTAGTGCTTGAACTTTTTTTATAAATTTGGCATACCTTTTTGTTATACTATAACATCAAATAAGAGGGGTGGCCTGTGCCAAAAGTTAAGTGCATTTTTTATTATTCAGCAGCAATTTTTTTTGTTCCAGCGATTTCTTGGGCGCAAGATAATGATTTTCAAAATAACGAATTTGACCAAGCGAATAATATTGATCGTGTCGTAACATACGGTCGGGCGGAACAATTAATTGGAACCGCAGAATCGGCATCGGACGGTGTAGTTGGTTATGACGATTTTACGACAAGACCATTATTGCGAGTAGGTGAATTAGTTGAAGTAATCCCGGGCATGGTTGCAACACAGCACAGTGGTTCAGGCAAAGCAAATCAATATTTCTTAAGAGGATTTAACCTTGATCATGGTACGGATTTTCTTTCTACATTAGAAGGAATGCCAATAAATTTGCCTACACACGGTCACGGACAGGGGTACCTTGATCTAAATTTCATTATTCCAGAAATTATTGAAACAGTTGAATACCGAAAAGGGCCTTATAGTAGTGAAGTTGGTGATTTTTCATCTGCCGGATCAGCCACGTTTAATGTCTATGACAGTTTAGATGAAAACTTTACCGAAATTAACATTGGTCAATATGGGTATTACAGAATTGTCAGCGCCGGTAGTGCCGAAATTTCAGACGGGAATTTATTATTTGCCGCAGAAGGTCAATTAAATGATGGCCCTTGGGTTCTTGACGATGATTTAAAGAAATATAATGCCATGTTAAAATATAGTAGTGATCATGGGTTTATGAAATCAGAGCTATTGGCCACTGCGTATCATTCAACTTGGAATGCTACTGATCAAATTGCTTCTCGCGCAGTTACAAGTGGCTTGATAGATGAAACAGGAAATCTTGATGATGACTTAGGCGGTGAAACGACCCGTATGACATTATCTGCTAAGGTTGAAACAGAAAACCTTAAAACCCAAATATATGGTCAATATTATGATTTTAATCTCTTTTCTAACTTTACTTATTTCCTTGAAAATCCGATCAGAGGGGACGAGTTTGAACAAGTTGACAATCGTTCAGTTTGGGGTGGTAATATTTCATATTCGGATGAATTAACGCTTTATGATATTGATGTCGTATGGACGCTTGGCGGATCTCTAAGATATGATAATATTTCAGAAGTTGGCCTTCATAAAACTGAAAGTCGTATCAGATTTCAAACCATTCGTGATGATGAAGTTGATGAGTTGGCATTGGGTACTTATGCTGATTTGAAATTTTATTTAAGCGAAAACCTTCGCATTACTACTGGATTACGTGCCGATCGATATAGTTATTCTGTTGATGCCATTAGAGCCGCTAATTCCGGCACTGGAAATGACATTGTTCTTAGTCCAAGGTTTGCTGCAGCGTATAGATTGAGTGAGCAAGCAGAAGTTTATGCAAACTATGGTCATGGTTTTCATTCAAATGATGTGCGTGGCGCAGCGATTACAGTTGATCCAGTATCAGGAGACCCGGTTCCGAACGTGCCCATCATTGCGAAGAGTAGGGGCGGTGAACTTGGAATAAGATTTGAGCCAACTGCTGATATTAATTTCACTGTTTCTGGTTTCTGGCTTGAACTTGATAGCGAACTTGTTTTTGTGGGAGACGCCGGTACGACAGAAGTTAACGACGGCTCAATACGGTACGGTGTTGAAATGGCCGCCTTCTGGCAGGCTAATGAATGGCTTGCTTTTGATGTCACAGCAGCAACGACGGATGCAAAATTCAATTTGGATAATGATAATTATATTCCAGGTTCTGTAGGTGCCGTTCTTGGTGCTGGTACAACTCTGACACTTGATAATGGCTTAACGGCAAGTCTACGTTTACGCCATTTTGGAAGTGCCCCATTGATTGAAGATAATAGTGTCAGGTCTGAATCAACGACTTTGGTTAATTTTGGCGCCGCTTATGATATTTCAAATTACACGATTGAATTTAATATTTTTAATTTGTTGGGAACTAACAACAGAGATATAACCTATTTTTACGAATCTCAACTGCAAGGCGAAGCCAATGCAGTATCTGATATTCATTATCACCCAGTTGAACCATTTACCGTAAGACTAGGCTTTAAAATTAAATATTAATCTTTGCATTAATTAAGTATACTTGTTCTGCGATGAAATTATTTGATTTATTATCTGAAATAAAAATTAAAGAATGGCTTAAGCGAAAAAGTGAGCCAGGATATGTGCCGCCTGAAGCTCCAGATGAAACCACTACTGGGAAACAGTACGAATCATATTTATTAGATGAAATAAAATCGCTTATTCAAAAAGCAGGAAAAGAAACGGGCGTCAGGCGCCGGGAAATTATGGGCAAATCCAATGCTCTTGAAATTCAATTGCTCGCGTCTTTAGAGCAGGGGGGTATAATATGATGGCCGCACAAATGGAAAAGGTAATTTTAAATTATAAAAGTGAATTTCTTTGGAGCGATAAAAAAGAATAAAAAAAAGAGAGGTTGAATTAACCTCTCTTTAATCAGAATTTTATTTTATTCAGTTCTTGTTCCTAGCACGCTTGCTACATACATGTCCCATGTCGCTTTTCCAACGAGATCTTCACCTTCTAGTTTGGCGGTCATATCTAATGTTGCAGACATACCAGCTTCGGGTACATACATAGGACCCTTTAATTTTAACTCACCGTCTTTATATGTCCCGGTTAATTCATCACCATCCGCCATGGCGGTAACATTTTCACCATCAACTTTAATTTCCATTGGAACCATTGCACCACCTTCTGCACTTGAAAAGATTACGTTCCAATTTCCATCAACATCAGCGGCAGTTGCTGATGATATCATTAGTAAAACCGTCGCCACTATTGTTATTAATCTTGTCAAATTCTTTCTCCCAGTATTTATGAGAAATTACTTTATAAAATATTTTAAAGAATGGCAAATATCACAAGTTCATATGATCTAGGGATACAATGATGCCTTCAATCTGTTTTTCAGAAACATGTGTCATGACTTGATTAGACTTTTCGTTCAATGAATTTGTCGCATCATGATAAATTTCTTCACCAGTTTTGGTGATTTTAATTCGACTTACACGAGCATCGCGTGGATTATCTGCTTTTTCAACAAGGCCAATTTTTTCCATCGGGCTAAGCATACGTGTCACTCCTGACGCTGTGCGGCAAATCGCATTAGCGAGATCAATTCTGCGCATAGCATTGCCGGGGGCATTTATTAAACGATGAAGAACGATATATTCGAGAAACCCAATGCCGTGAACTGATGCAAGTGATGCGTCCATTTTTCGTGTTAAGGATGCCGTTTTTACCCACAATGTTATTGCGGTTTCGCTGTTTTTATTTATTGTATTCATTTTTTTCCAATTACTTTAAATATACTTGATTATTCAAGTATTAATTAATCTTTTTATATTTGTATGTTAAGTGTTAAAAAAAGCAAAAAATTTTAGTATCTGAAAACTACTATAACTCTTGCGAAATGAAGCCTCTGGTGTTAGTTTCCGGCAATTAAATTCGCTTGAAATAATGAAAAGAGCACATTGATATGTCAGTTGATAAAGAAACGGTTGCGAAGATCGCAAATCTTGCCCGCATTGAGGTTTCCGAAGATGAGTTGGAAAGTACAGTGGGCGAATTAAATAATATTCTTGATTGGGTAGAGCAGCTTTCAGAAGTTGACACTGATGGCGTTGAAGCAATGACCAGTGTCGTTGATGCATCACTTCCACGTCGCGAAGATAAAGTTACAGATGGCGGATATCGCGATCAAGTTCTTAAAAACGCCCCGCAATCAGAGCATGGATTTTTTGCTGTGCCAAAAGTTATTGAATAGGAACGGGAAATGACTGATCTAACAAAACTTACTTTATCTGAAGCGAGAGACGCATTACACAAAGGGGACATTTCCTCCGTTGAAATTACGCAAGCACATATAAGTGCTATTAATGAAGCAAAAGAATTAAACTGTTTCATCGAAGTGACCAGTGACAAAGCCATGGATATGGCAAAAGCTGCTGATGAAACAATCAAATCTGGAAATGCAAAAGGGATGACGGGAATTCCGATAGGAATGAAGGATCTATATTGTACAAAGGGTGTTCATAGCCAAACATGTAGCCATATTCTTGACGGATTTAAACCAGAATATGAAAGTACGGTTTCGCAAAACCTTTGGGATGATGGAGCTGTGATGCTCGGGAAAACCAACATGGATGAATTTGCCATGGGGTCATCAAATGAAAATAGTTATTATGGCCCAGTTAAAAACCCCTGGCGTGCGAAAGGATCTGATAAAAATACGGTTCCTGGTGGGTCATCGGGGGGCTCTTCTGCCGCTGTTGCTGCGGATATTGCTATTGCAACAACGGGAACGGATACCGGTGGGTCAATTCGCCAGCCTGCATCGTTTACTGGCCTAGTGGGGCTTAAGCCTACCTATGGGCGTTGCTCACGCTGGGGAATGATTGCATTTGCCTCTTCTCTTGATCAGGCGGGACCACTAACAAAGACGGTTCGCGATGCGGCTATTATGATGGAAAGCATGGCGGGATATGATCCGAAAGATTCCACATCAACAAATATAGCAGTTCCTAATTATGAAGCTGCATTAAATGGTGACATTCGTGGACTTAAAGTCGGTATTCCAAGTGAGTATCGTGTCGACGGTATGCCTGAGGAAATAGAAAACCTTTGGACGCAAGGTAAAGAGTGGCTCAAATCAGCAGGTGCTGAGATTGTAGACATTAGCTTACCGCATACGAAATATGCACTACCGACTTATTATATTGTCGCGCCAGCTGAGTGTTCATCAAACCTCGCACGTTATGACGGTGTTAAATACGGCCTAAGAGTAACAGGGGATAGTTTAGATGATATGTATAAGAAAACCCGTGCTGCTGGTTTCGGTGATGAAGTAAAACGCCGAATCTTGATTGGTACTTATGTTTTATCAGCGGGTTATTATGATGCTTATTATTTAAAGGCACAAAAAATACGTACATTGATCGCGAATGATTTTAAAACGGCATATCAAAAATGTGATGTTATTTTAACACCTACAGCACCAAGTGCGGCTTTTAATCTAGGTGAAAAAGTATCAGATCCACTTGCTATGTATTTAAATGATGTCTTTACAGTGCCGGCTTCATTAGCAGGACTTCCAGGTATTTCTGTTCCTGCTGGTCTTAGCGCAGAAGGTTTGCCGCTAGGATTACAATTGATCGGTCAAGCATTTGGCGAAGAACAACTTTTAAATGTGGCTGACGTGCTCGAAGGTGCGGCATCATTCAATTATAAACCAACTAAGTGGTGGGGAGAGTAATTATGACAAAACTATATCCAGGTGTCACAGGTGATTGGGAAGCTGTTATTGGGCTTGAAATCCATGCTCAAGTTATATCTGAGGCTAAATTATTTTCTGGTTCGGCGACGACTTTTGGTGCGGAGCCGAATACACAGGTGAGTTTTGTTTGCTCAGCGCAACCGGGGATGCTTCCTGTGATAAACGAGGAATGTGTTCGACAAGCGGTGCGCACAGGCCTTGCAATGGGTTGTGAAATAAATTTGCGCAGTATATTTGACCGTAAAAATTATTTTTATGCTGATCTGCCACAAGGTTATCAAATTTCACAGTTTAAAGACCCAATTGTTGGTGAAGGCGAAATAGCCATTGAACTATCCGATGGTTCAACAAAAATTATTGGTGTTGAAAGACTTCATCTTGAGCAAGATGCTGGAAAATCCATGCATGATCAACATCCGACTATGACTTATGTGGATTTAAACCGTTCTGGTGTTGCTCTTATGGAGATCGTTTCAAAGCCTGATATGAGCACACCGGAAGAAGCGGCTGAGTATTTTAAGAAAATTCGATCTCTGGTTCGTTATGCGGGAACTTGTGATGGCAATATGGATCAAGGCTCTATGCGCGCTGATGTCAATGTTTCCGTGCGTCGTCCCGGCGAAGAATTAGGCACGCGAACAGAAACAAAGAATGTAAATTCCATTCGTTATGTGATGCAGGTGGTTGAGAGCGAAATTCGTCGTCAGATAGATTTAATTGAAGATGGTGGAACGGTAGATCAGGAAACACGTCTATTTGAAGTAGCGACAGGAACCACTCGAACGATGCGTTCAAAAGAAGAAGCGCATGATTATCGTTATTTCCCTGATCCTGATCTTTTACCATTAGAATTCAGTCAAGAATTTGTAGATGAGTTAGCTGCAGAAATGCCAGAATTAGCAGATGCGAAGAAAGAACGCTTTATCGCGGACCTTCACATTACACCTTATAACGCGAGTGTGTTGGTTGCTGAGAAAGAAAATGCTGATTATTTTGAAACGTTGCTTGCTGTGACTGTTGACAAAACAGGGAAACCTGTGTCTGAGCTTGGAAAGTTAGTTTCAAACTGGATTACGAGTGATCTATTTGGAGCGTTGAAAAAACTTGGTAAAACCATTTCAGAAAACCCTGTTTCAGTTGAGAATGCGGCTGAGCTTTTAAACCTTCAAGTTGAGGGAACAATTTCAGGACGCATTGCCAAAGAAGTATTTGAAAATATGCTTGAAAGTGGGAATTCACCTGAAACGATTGTAGACGAGAAGGGGCTTAAACAAGTTTCCGATACAGGTGCAATTGAAGCTATGATTGATGAAATTCTTTCCGTTAATGCTGATAAGGTTGAAGAATACCGCGGTGGGAAAGACAAGCTATATGGATTCTTTGTTGGTCAAGTGATGAAGCAAACAGGCGGTAAAGCGAACCCGCAAGTTGTTAATCAATTGCTAAAACCAAAATTGGACGGTTAAGGTATACGATCTAATAATTTTTCTTATAAGCCGATGAATATTTCATCGGCTTATTTTTTATGTTTTCTAAACGGCTCAAAAAAAATGGTTTATGCTTTCTTATCATTATAGAAAAAGCGATTCTAATTTTATCTAAGGATCACTTAAAAAAGCCGTTAATTGAGCAAAATTAACCTTTTCCATGAATATTAACTTTTAATGGTTAATAATTTTTTCCATTTAATATCAATTGTTTACAATAAATTTCAAACCGTTAACCATTTATTTAAGGTTATAATCCAATTTTGTTAACCATAAGGCGCGCCAAAAGCGCTGAAATTAAAAAAAACAATTTATATAGTTAATATAGGAGCAAGCATAATGGGAATGGTAGACCAAAATTACATTCAAAATCGCATCGAAGCGGGGGAAAAGGGTAAAGCAGAAGTACTTTATGATTTAGGAATTTTATATTCAATTGGTCATGGTGTTGAGCAAGATAATATCGAAGCATACAAATGGTTTAATCTCGCAGCAATGCGTGGAATGATCAGTGCACAAGTTGATCGTGCAGAATTGGCAGACATAATGTCAAATATGGAAATTTCTGAAGCGCAACGTAAAGCACGCGAATGGGTAGTAACACATTAATAAGTATAGTTTTGTAGTATAAGTAAAGAGTTGAGTTCTTAATTTTTTACTATTCTCATTGCTATATATATTGACCTTATGAATGGCATGGAATTTATTTCCATGCCTTCTTTTTTTCTTTAATTGATTTTTTATTAGAAATGCTTTGACAAGAGAGCTTCGCTTCACTAAAAACGGCGGCGGAGAGGTGGCTGAGTGGTCGAAAGCGCTCCCCTGCTAAGGGAGTGTGCCTTCACGGGTACCGAGGGTTCGAATCCCTTCCTCTCCGCCATTAAAAAAGGGCTTCCAGATTATGGAAACCCTTTTTTAATTTGTATATATTCGAAGGTGTCTTTTTCTATAACTTTCAGAAAAGTCAGATAATCTTTTTGCTCACTATTTGAAAGAAAATTGTAGACTACGGCAAGGTGTTCATCCTCTTCATTGATAACACTTTGAATTTGTTCAATAACGCCTAAAGTATAGTGGTATAATTCTTGCGCTTTATCGTAACTAACGCATTCACTTTTTAATTTTTTAAGTAATGAAAAATCATCATAAATATTAAAATCAATAGGGGACAACTCGTTGAAATGATGATCTATCTTTTCATCTATCATAAGTGTTGCTTCTAAATACTTTAAAATCTTATGCGGAAATTCATTGTAGCGATATGTGCCATATATTGTTCGCGCCAGTCGGCATCATAAACGATGCTAAATTGCGTAATATTCGTTCCAAAATAAATACCTCCACCTGCTTGATAAGAATTTTGTGGAATTTGACTACCGGTTAAGGTGAATTGATTATCATATCCTGCAAATTGTGCCGTTATTGACTGTGGATCATTTCTAAACTCTTTAGAATAACCACCATGAAGACCAAACCTAAGTTGTCCAATTACGTCGTCACCACTTGTAAAGTTAGTGGTATAGGCAAATTCCATTTCAACAATACCTATCATAGAATCGGTTCTGATTTCTGAAACAGATAAGTCAATACCGCCACCGCCGCCAGATTCAGTATATGGGTCTTGTTTAATATTGGTGTAATTGATGATAGCTGAGGGGGTTAAACTAAACTTACTACCCAAATCAAGTTGATAGCCAACTTTAAGGTTAGATGAATATTGTAAGCCATCCCATTCACCTACAGATGTACGCGAAAAATCGCTAAAAATAACGTCTCTGTCGCTTTCAAAGTCAAGTAAACCAACATTAGCCTGAGCTTCAACGAATAAATTAGATAGCCAAAATGACCCGTAAACTCCTGCTTGCGTATTTTCAAGTCCAACTCGGCTTGAACCTGCATTATCCAATTTAATATCCGCGAAGTTCTTCGCGATGCTAATACCCAATGCACCCTGATCAGTTACAGCGATTTCATAACCGGCAGCTAAACCAAATGTCAGGCCATAAGCTGGTTTTTCATCAATTGAATTGTCGAAATCATATCTACTACCATACTGTTGCACCCAGAATCCATGCCCTGATCCTAATGGACTATCTGGAACTCGTTTTAAGAGACGCAGATTATCGAGCCGCCCAGAAACTGCACCAACTGATAAACTATTATTAGTTATTAAAATTTGTCTGCTTGCTTGCGATAAGTTATTAGGCATCATTTGATTATAAATAGAAGTGAACTCTTCTTCTGTTACAATGCTACTAATTTGCGAAGCTATTTCTTCATTATCAAATAACGCTGGAATTGAAGCTTCATAAATTGCTGAAAGGTTTTGATTAAGGCCTAATTCTAGGGCACTTTTTCTTCTTAATTCAACAGTTACGGAAGTATCATCTATTTCTGAAGAAATATCATAAATAAATAATTGATCATTTGCGTTAAATATATTTGCGTCACTATCAATAGTCAGGCTATTGGATTTTATTATTTCAAATGTATTTTCTTCGCCAACGAGAGACGCGATCTCAATAGACAGGTTACTTTCTGGGCCAAAAACAACGTCACCAGTAGCATTTACGCCCCCTGTAAAGTTACCATCCCCTTCAATTTCTACTATTAAGGTACTCTGATCGTTAATTGCTAGGTTCTCAGTATTTAATCTGTTTGCAGACGTAACACGAAGTTCAGATTGATCATTTAGTGTGATATTTAAATTGCCATTAGGTGAAATAATGCCACCTTCTATAACCGAATTACCATTCATATTGATTGTACTAGACCCTGTGCCAAGGATTAATGCGCCATCAATCCCACGAACCAAGCGAGGCTGATATAATTCTTCCAGTATGCCTTCATCAATAAATGCTTGTGTTGCTTCATTTAATTCTGTTTCTGACAAGCCAACGATATCAATTGTATTGATACCATCACCCAGTAAAACATCGCCTACTATTTGTCCTTCGTTATTAAAGTCAATAGTAGTATTATTATTGGAAAGGTCTAAAGCAATTGTTTGACCATTGCTATCGGCATCCTTAAATGTTCTTAGAATTCCAGTATTCGTAAATTCACTAACAGAGCCTGAATTATCGATTATTCCGTAAGCGGAAGTACTTGCGCCAGCTGCTGTAACACTTATTGTACCATCATTTTCTATGCGATTAACAACACTGCTTGAAGCTATTCTAATGCCGTAAGCATCACCACCTGAGCCGCTTCTAATGCCATCATTGTCAAATGTAGTATTTGCAGTGGAAGCAATAATTCCGTTATTTATTATTTCCGGAATTGTAGTATCAACACCAATATCTATTGCAATTGAATTCGCATCTAACACTTCACTTTCAATAGTACCCCAAAGTCCATTATATAGACCAAAATCGAAACTTGTTGAATATGTGGTAGAATTATTTGTCGCCCCTGAAATTAATATGGCTGTTGTTTCTTGTCCACTATTTATCCCTCTGGCTCTAATAGTACCTTGATTGACAAAAGAATAATCACCATAAAAGGAGTTTGAATTTCCAAGGGTGATGTCTGTCCATGGAGTGTCATCAATTTTTTCAGGGGTTATCATCACAGCATAACCTCCACCCAAGGCACTGATATTACTAGTGTTTGTAGATAGGCCGGCAGTGGATTCGTTTTCTGCAACATTAATTTCATTACCATTAATATCAAAATAGACAATACTATTTTCAAAACCACCGGTAATGTTCGAACTAATTCTTAGTGAAGCTATTCCTGAGATCGCATCCGTAGTAACATTTGTAGAAAAATTGGTAAAAGAGTCTGTTCCAGTTTGAATAGCGCTCCTATTTTTATAAGAACCGGTAACATCACCACCAATATAAATACCATGATTATTTACATTCCTAGCAGTAATGTTGGAATTTGACGCTATATTTCCATTTACATTTCCAAATATCTCAACTGCGTTACTGTTATCACCAGTAACTAAGATGTCGTTTAAAGTTAAATTGCCATCTAAGTCAGATTTTAAAGATACGCCTGCCGAGTTGCTGCCAAACAATCTTATGTCACCGTTAGCATCAAAAAATAAATCACCTTGGAGGGTTCCATCCCCTTCAACAAGTAATCCAAAATTATTGGTTCCGAGATTATCATTGTCCCCAACGGCACTAATAGTAATATTATCCGAAACAGTTAGATCAGAAACTCGTGTCCCGGCATCTGGAACCAAGATATTAATGCCAATTGCATCACTCTGTGCATTATTATTAATACTACCGTTAATAGTAACATCATTATTGCTATCAATTGTTATACCTGTTCCGCTTTCAAGTTTGATACTGCCGTCTGTATCAATAATGATATCAGCAGCACTGCCACCATTAGCTGAACCTGTGCTTATTCCGGTATTTCTTTCATCGGAGATTGTCACTTCTTGTGCATAGGCAGAAAGACACGTAAATGACCCTAGTTGTACAGCAATGAAAAATGATTTGCTTAATTTTGATACATTTAATTTATTATTATGCTTATAAGCGCTATTAGAGCTAATACTCATTTCTTAACCTTTAAATTCTTCAGTGGAAAATCCTAAACAGCATAATTCCAAATTTATGATGAACATGTAATTAACAGTAGCTATAATATGTTTTTACTCAAATTACCCGTTTTTTTTAATATAAATTTGCCTATTTGAAAATTATTAACAAATTCTGATTGTAGAATTTAGGTAATAGTGATTTTTTCAATTTTAGAGATGCAATTATGATAAGGCTGTTATAAAGTCTAGCCAACAAACTCAAAAGGGAAAAAATGGATACGATACAGGTAATATCACTGGCTAATCTTGCATTGGCATTTATTCCTGTTGTCATTGTGCTCATCATTTTGCAGCAATGGAAAGGCGATAGTAAAGAGGCCCTTTTCGGCATATCTCGGATGCTCGTTCAACTCCTTGTCGTTGGTTATTTTTTAACGTTTCTATTTAATGCAGAAAACGTTTGGATTATACTTACCGTGCTATCAGTAATGCTTTTAGTTTCTAGTTGGATTTCACTTAGAACTTTAAAAATCCATCGTAAGGCTCTGTATCCATTATCATTTATCTCAATTTTTATTGGCGGCGGATCGGTACTCTTTATGATCACTCAAGGGGTGCTGGGATTAGAGCCATGGTATGAGCCGCGCTATTTAGTCCCGCTTGCCGGAATGATTTTTTCCAGCTCAATGAATAGTATCAGCCTAGCAGCCGAAAGAGTTGAGGCCGAAATGAGCAGAGGAGAGCCATACAAAAAAGCACGCAGTATTGCTCTACGTGCTTCGCTAATTCCGATCGTGAATGCTTTATTTGGTGTTGGTCTCGTTTCATTACCAGGAATGATGACGGGGCAAATTTTATCCGGCGTCTCTCCATTAATTGCTGTGCGATATCAAATCATGGTGATGTGTATGCTTTTTTCCGCGTCTGGTATTTCGGCGGCCATATTCTTAGCGCTTATAAAAGAACGTCTAAAAATAAAACCGCCCGCAGCCGACTGATTAATTTATTTTTTTTACTTTAATATTTTTATACCAAACCGGATCACCATGATCTTGTAATGCAAAATGGCCAATTTTTGATTTACCAAATCCCGGCCAAGTGGCAAATTTGCTGTCTTTAATAAGTGAAGCCCAATTATCATCCCACATGGTTGTTTTAATAACCATTTCACCGTTTTGCCAATGTTCAAGGTTGTTGCCTTTTACTTTGATTAAAACTTTGTTCCATTCGCCGACAGGCTTCACATTTTCAACTCGGCTTTTTACCAGATCATAAAGATCCCCAGCACGATGTTGTTTTATTTTGCCGTCCGCATGTCGATCATTGTCCAATACCTGCATTTCAGGGGCCGTTTCATAAGGAAATTTATAATCATCGCTTTCAACGGCATGATAAAAAATCCCACTATTTGATGCGGCGGCCACTTTCCATTCCAATGAAAACTCAAATTCGCTATATTTTTCACGGCTGATAATATCACCGCCCGTACCGTAATTATTTGGATTAAAGAAAATTGCCCCGTCTTCCACTTCCCATTTGGTTGGGGAAGTTTCCATTTTATAGCCGCGCCAGTTTTTGTCGATATCTTGACCGTCAAAAAGAAGTTCCCAACCATCAGCTTTTTCAGCAGCGCTTAATTCGTTGTCAGCGGCATGTGCAGAAAAAGTGATTGATGAAGCCAATAAGAGGCTCAATAATTTATATTTCATTTGGTTTATTTCCTAATTGTTATTTTTTAAAATTTATCACTTAAATGGAGAGCGAAATATATTTCGCTGTGCGTTCCATTTGATCCATAGAATTATAAATATGCGGACACAACCTTACGCGAAGCACATCACCGTTTCCGCCAATCGCACCCGAGATGCGATAATTTTCATAAATGGTTTTGGCAGCTTTTTTTGCGTCGGTATTTGAAATAAGGGCCACCACGATACCGCTATTAAAGCCGTCTGCTTGTTCAGTTAAGAAATCAATGTCACGCACTTGTTCTGATAAATGATTACGCAAAGTTCCTGCGAGCGCATTGATGCGTTCTTCTATACGTGTTTGCCCGATCATATTGTGGAATTCAACCGCACGCCCCAATGCCCAAAGGCGGCCATCGTCACGTTGGCCAAGACTTTCATATTTTTGAGCGCCATTCACTTTTGAGCGTTCCCAGCCCACAGTGACAATATTGGGCCATAGTTCGGCTTGTGCTTCTTTTTTTACATAAATAAAACTCGCTTCACGAGGGCCTAGGATCCATTTCTGTCCGCTTGAGGTATAAAAATCACATCCCATATCATGTAAATCAATATCCATATAACCAAACGTTTGTGCACCATCCACGAGCGATTTTGCCCCGTTTGCATGGGCAAGTTGGGTCAATTCTTTCCCCGGAAGGGTGGTTCCCGTTTGATTTGAGATATGACTAAAGGCAAGAACTTTCGTTTTTGAATTAATGGCTTCCTTAAAGGGGCGGATTAAATCTTCGATTGCATTTAACTTAGGGTCGGTTGATACGGTCACAACTTTAAATCCAAGTCGTTCAGCACGTTGATGCCAGGCAATGTTATTACAAGGATGATTTTGATCCCAGATAAGCACTTCATCGTCCGGGCCAAGGTCAAGGCCATTGATGACAGTATTATTGGCTTCAGATGTGTTTCTGACAAATCCAATTTCATCCGCATCCGCACCAAGGAAGCCCGCAATAAAATCGCGTGATCGTTGCATCAACCCGCCGTATTTACCACGATTTTGAAATGAACAATTCATTTCCATGTCGCGAGTATGTTCAATCACCGTTTCATGAACCACTTTTGGTGTTGGCGTCATATTGGCAGCATTTAACATGATCAAATCTTTTTCAATGATAAACTCATCGCGCAATTTATCCCAAAATATCTCTGTGCCTGTCATACCATTTTGTGCCGTGGCCATGGCGCGAACATCTCCTGCCGCCAGCGCCATTGTATTGCTGCCGGACATATAAAGTGCGCTCATGCCCGCGCTTGCACCGACTGCTTTTAAAAAGTTGCGTCTTGATTGGCTCATTATCTTTCTCCCTTATTTTTTCAAAAATATAATAACCCTTTGCGGCAAAATTAAGCAAACATTTATTCAGGTTGATTTCATTCTTTGAATGTGCGAGCTTTTTTGTCTATCAAATAAGGATTGATCATGAATAAAAAGGCACTTTTAACGCTTAGCATATTAATCAGTAATTCTTTATTATTAAGTTCAGTTTCGATGGCAGAAAATGATAAACCAAGGTCACGGGATATTGGCATTATTGTCGGCACAATAGCGCCGGGTGAACATAATGCAATTACCGATGTAGCCGGGGTTCGGGTTGGTCATCATACAGTTAATGCCGGTGATGATGTCAGGACCGGTATTACTGCGATTATTCCATCGGATCATAATATGTATACCCATCCTATTCCCGCGTGGATCCATACGGGCAATGGTTATGGGAAATTGGTTGGTGAAACACAGGTGCGTGAATTTGGTGAAATTGAAACGCCAATTATCCTTGGGTGCACGCTGTGTGTTTGGACGGCGGCGGAAGCATTAAAGGACTGGATGCTAGATAAACCGGGTGAGGGACAGCATACAGTCAACCCTGTGGTTGGCGAAACCAATGATAGTCGCGTGAATAATATGTGGTCAGATGATAGCGCAAAGTTGGAATATACGTTTGCGGCATTAAAGGCCGCAAAGTCGGGGCCGGTTGAAGAAGGTAGCGTTGGCGCAGGTCGTGGTACTCAGGCCTTTGGATGGAAAGGTGGCATTGGTACAAGTTCACGTGTATTGCCGAAAAGCCTTGGTGGATATACGGTTGGTGTTTTGGTGCAAACGAACTTCGGTGGCGATTTAAATGTAAATGGGGCTCCAGTTGGTCGCGAACTTGGGCAATATTCTTATCAAACGCAATTAGAAGAAGCGAGACAAGGTGTTGTTCCCATGGACGGTGGTTCAATGATGATGGTAGTTGCTACCGATGCGCCGATTTTATCTCGAAATCTTGACCGTTTGGCGAAGCGGGGCATGATGGGGCTCGCGCGGACAGGGTCCGTTGCTCATAATAGTTCGGGTGATTATGTGATCGCCTTTTCCACCAGTCCGGACGTGCGTCGTGACCGTGGCGCGCGGGAGCCCGTTCCTGCCAAAACATTAAGCAATACGGCGATGTCGCCATTATTCCAAGCTGTGGTCGAAGCAATACAGGAAAGCGTTTATAATGCGATGTTAAAGGCGGAAACGGTAAAGAGTAGTCGCGGAACGTTAGAGGCAATCGATGTTGATAAGGTCAAGGAAATCGTTGAAAAATATAATGTGACTAATTTCGATGAAAAATTATCACCAGGGAAAGTAAATTAAATGAGTAAGAAATTAGGTACAGATCAATTTATTGAAATTGCTAAGGCATCAGCAAGAATTAAGCATGTAGTCGCGCCAACACCGCTTAGATTAAGTAAAACATTAAGTGATAGTGACACGCGTGTTTTTTTTAAAATGGAAAATTTAAACCCAACCGGTTCATTTAAATTACGTGGTGCGGCTAATAAAATTCTTTCCATGACGGACGCTGAGCGAAAAAAGGGCGTAGTAACAGCATCTACGGGTAATCATGGAGCAGGTGTTGGCTACATGTGCCAGAAAACGGGCACAAAAGGAACCGTGTTTGGTCCTGATGATATGTCACAAGCTAAATACGACGGTATAGTTTCATATGGCGTAGACGTAGTGAAAAATGAAGGGGATCCCATTAACGGTGAAAAAAATGCACGCAAATTTGCGGCTGAAAATGATATTCCTTTTATTTCTCCTTATAATGATCCACAAATTGTTGGAGGTCAGGGAACGATTGGTTTTGAACTTTTTTCAGAAGTTCAGGATTTGGACGCAGTATTTATTTCATTAGGCGGTGGAGGCCTAATGTCTGGGATCGCGATCGCTATGGCAAATTTATCACCAAAGACAAAAATAATTGCCGTATCCCCCTCTAATTCAAATGTCATGATGCAAAGTGTGGCTGCTGGTGAAGTGCTTGATCTGCCGTCAGACCCAACCTTATCAGATGGTACCGCGGGTGGTGTTGAAATGGGGACGATTACATTTGAATATTGCCGTGATTATGTTGATGAATATTTAGAGGTAAGCGAAGAAGAGTTGATTGAAGGTTTAAGGGTTTTTATTGATGATACCAATACGATTGGTGAAGGGGCCGTTGGGGTCGCTGTTGCAGGATATTTAAAGCAACAGGAAAAATGGACCAGCAAAAAAGTCGCAATCATTGCTTGCGGCGGTAATATTTCCCGAAGTGTTTTGAAAGAGATACTTTAACTAATAGGAGGTAATAATGGTTGAAAGAAGAAATATCATTAACGTTTTTAAGGTGACTGTATCTCGTGAATTTAATTTTCCCTTGGAAATTGTCTTTGATGAATGGTTAGATACAAAAAATCTTGGAAAGTGGTTTTTTAGCACGCCTGAGGGTGTTGATAAAGTATCAGATGTTGATCCTCGTGTCGGAGGAGATTTCAGAATAGGAGAAAGACGCGGCGAAGAAATGGCAATGCATGTGGGTACATTTCATGAAATTGATCGTCCAAAACGTATCGTCTTTAGTTATTATATGGAAACGGCCAATGATGATGCACTCTCAAACGTAATTATCGATTTTGAAAAGACGGAAAATGGATGCAGAGTTTTGATCAAACATGAAATGGATGATGTTTGGTCAGAATATGAAGAATTAACCATTCAAGGTTGGAATATGATTTTTGACGGGCTTGAAAAAGTTCTGAACTAAAAGAAAAATTACCTAATGAGGTTTCTGGCTTTCATTTTGAGAAACCGTTGCTTTTTCAAAAGCTTCAGCGGCATCGCCGTATATACGGCCTTCTAATGATAGTTCTAAAAACCGTATATAATCTTTTTGATCAGTAATATTTTGCCGTGCCATTTCAACTACTTCCAGTTGAGAATTGGCCATTAAGTTATATTTTTTAATGAGAATAAGCATCTCATCACTAATTTTATTAAGTTCATTACGTATGTTGGTAATTGTAAGTTGATTTGCCTTAAGCATAATTTTATCCGTATAAAATTGTAATTATATATTAATTAATTATCGTTAATTCTATATTATTAATGATATTATTCAGACCTTTCCTTCTGGAGCAAGTAAAATAGTCGATATAAATAATATAAAAGAAGCATCGAGTGATCGCGATCAACTCCGCCAAACTTTACCTGACCAATTAAGAATATTATTTTCTCATATTATTCCTAATACACTCGGTAGTGTTGTGATAATGGTCGTTTACTTTTGGTCTTTTAGCGATAATTTTACCTCATCGCTGCAGTATTATTGGGCCACCGGAATGATGTTTTTACTAGCCGTCAGGCTTGTGATTTATCGCGCGTCTTTTAAATCCGATTTTTACGTAAAATCCAATAAATGGCTCTTAATTTATACAGGTATTACGTTTTTATTAGTTGTTATGTGGGGGTTAGTGACGCTCATACCCGTTGACTATCTGCAAGGGGAACTTCTTACTTTAACACTAGTGACGTTGTTAGTTGCTTTATGCTGTATCTCAGCCATAAGCAGCAGTGCACATACCTATGTTATTTGGGCTTTTTTAATACCTATAGCGATATTTAGTACGGTCTATTTAATTAATGCGAATTCAGAAGAATATGGAACGATAATGGGGATAGGGGCATTAACCTTTTGTGTCGTCGCAGGCCTTATTGGACAAAGTCTTCACCGAATGATTTTAAGCGCTCTATTTTTACAAAACCGCAATTCATTATTAATGGATGAGGTTGTGCAAATCGCCAAGCAAAACCAAAAATCATATGAAGGATTTCAACTGTTGCTTGATAATTTAGGAGCGGGTGCGGCAATGTTCGATCGAAATCGAAAAATCATTTCATGGAATAAGTCATTTGAAAATATATTTAATTTACCTACTGGATTAATAAAACGTGGCATGACCTTGAAAGAGGTTATTCGCAAAATTATCAAACAATCTTGGCAAGGTAATGTTGATGTTAATCATGCAGCTGACGCGCATATTAAAGAAATTTTGCAAGAGAAGAATGAAGATGACCTTGTGAAATTAGTAATGGCGGATGGTCGTAATTTATATAGTAAAGTAATGAAGATAAGTGATGATCAGCTTGTATTAAATTATACTGATGTAACATCACTTGAGCAGACCAGAACAGATGATATCATTCATGTATTGCAGCATGACAGTTTAACCGGTCTGCCTAATCAAGTATTGCATAAAAAAGAAGTCAGAAAGCGCATTGTCGATTTTAGAAGAGAAGCGGCTAAAAATGAGAAGCTTAAAGACGAACAATTTATGGCGCTTGTTTATTTTGGTTTAAATTCGTTAAATGAAATTTATGAATTTTTAGGTTTGAGTGCTGGTGATCAAGTTGTGACAGAAATCGCAAATCGCTGTAAAGAATTTTTTCAAGATGATGTGCATTTATCCCATGTTGCCTATGATGAATTTCATATTATCACCAGCAATGAAAATAATTTAAATGAAGTTCTAGAACTTGTTGAAGAATTAAATAAAATATTAGCTGCACCTATTAAAATAGGTGAAAACTCAATAGAGATGACTATTTCTGTAGGGATAAGTATTTATCCGGACCATGCCGATAAAACAGATCACATAAATCGAAATGCAAAGATAGCTTATATTAAAGCCATGCTTACTAATGCATATAGTGTCGTAGTCTATGACCACGGAATGCATCAGAGATTATGGAAAGAACGAATATGTTATTTGATATTCGTGATAGCATTAGCAAAAGCCAATTTTTACTTCATTAACAACCACAGATTAACATTGATAATCGCCAGATTAATGGTGTCGAAGCTTTACTGCGCTGGCAACATCCTGATAAAGGATGGATATCGCCAGAGATTTTAATACCGCTTGCTGAACATTCAAAACAAATAATCCCTCTTACAGAACAGTTTTTACCTGAAGCTTGTTATCAAGCAAAAAAATGGCAGGATCAAGGATTGGAGCCCTTTAAAATAGCGGTGAATATTTCACCATTTCATTTTCACGAAAAAGATTTCCCCAAGTTCGTTCGTAACTGTCTTGAAGCCTTAAAATTAGATCCAGAATATTTGGATTTAGAAATTACGGAGGGCGTCATCATGAACCAAACCGAAGAAATCATTAGATTAGGGCATAGCTTTGATTTAAATGTTATTGCTGAAGGGGTTGAAACAGAGGATCAGCTTCAAAAACTTGCCACAATGCGGTGTGATCAAGCTCAAGGGTTTTATATTAAAAGACCGGATACTGCAGATGAAATTACCAAATGGATCAAGAGCAATAACGCATAATTTTGCCTTTTTTTGTTTTATTGACAAGAATGTGGGTTTTGTCCATATATATGGTCATACAAAACGGATATAAAATCCCAACAAAATATAGGCTTATTCAATGTATAAAAAAATCTTTAAAATCGCCGCGGCTTTATCCTTACTTACAGTAGGAAATGTGTTCGCTCAAAGTAATCTTTATTCAGATGTTCCAGAAGGTGCTGAAGCCGTTTCATTAATTGATGGCAGAGCATTAACGATGCCTGATGCGACGAATGAAACAGTTCTGAAAAACCTTGCCGATGCCCGTTATAAATACATGGATTATCCGATGAATTCAGATAACGCTGTGTGGTATGGTCGCCGCCTTGCATATGCGGGTGATTTCCGTGAGGCGATTAAGATTTTTTCTGAAGGTATGTTAGATAACCCGAATGATCCGCAATTTTTGCGTCATCGTGGTCATCGCTATGTCACAATTCGAGAGTTTGATCGTGCGATCGCGGACCTTGAAAAAGCGGGAGAAATGATTAAAGGTAAGTCTAATAAAGTCGAACAAGATGGGGCACCAAACGAGTTTGGAATTCCTGTGAGTACTCTGCACGGAAATATTTATTATCATCTTGGGCTTGCTTATTATCTTAAGCATGATTGGGAGAACGCAAAACGTGTTTATGATCTTGATCTTGATGTTGCGACAAATGACGATAATCGTGTATCAATCACGCATTGGCGCTACATGATCCGTCGTCGCGCTGGTGAGACACATGATGCAGCAAAACATGTGCTTGATGTGATTAATAAAGACATGAAAATTCTTGAAAATCATACTTATCATAAACTCACTCTTTTCTATAAAGGTGAACTCACCGAATCTGAGATATCAGAAGGCATTGACTTAGAGGATAGTGCAGATGCGGCGACCGCTTATGGCCTTGCTAATTGGCACTATTATAATGGTGATGAAGCCAAAGCGAAAGAAATGCTTCAAAGTATGATGAAGGCTAAAGCGTGGGGCTCTTTCGGTTATATTGCTGCTGAAGCGGATTTAGCGGCGATGATGTAAAAGCTATAGATGCTTGAAATCAAAAATTTAACATTTTAAAATTTCTGCCGCAGGTAATTTAAATTCTTATCTGTGGCAGTTTTTTATTGATGCGCGTGATTAATTCGACCAAGATACAAATATAAACATAAGTAAACTGAGGGACTAAAATGGACAGAAGAAATTTTATAAAGACAACTGCCGCCGCGGCAGCACTTTCAATGTCAGCCAACAAGTCATTTGCGCAATCAAATAGTAGAGAAGATGAAATGATCCTGCTCACCAATGTTACAGGAGAGCCGGGAATTGAAACAACAGCAGGGCATCTTACAGATGGGATGTATGGCCTAGATGCTATGATTGAGGGTATTAATAAAGTCGAAGCCGATCCAACAATTCGCAGTGTTGGTTATGGCGGCTGGCCAAATATATTAGGCGTAATGGAATTTGATGGCGGCGTTATGGACGGTAATACCCGTGAGGTTGGTGCGGTTGGTGCACTAAAACGCACTTATCATGCGGCGCAAGTTGCTCGCGCGGTGATGCAAAAATTAAATCATGTTATGGTGACCGGTGATGGCGCCGATCGCCTTGCCGCAGAAATAGGCCTTCCTAAAGTGAAAACACTGCTTGAAAATTCCGGTGAAGTTTGGGAACAAAAATTACGCGATGTATTAAGCGAAGAAGAATTTAAAAAATTCCCTAATATTCCGCTTGCACCACTTAATAGTGTTATTACCGATCCAGAAAAAGTAAGAGATACGACCGTATTCATGTGTAAAGATGCAAATCAGGGTATCCACGCTGCAACAAGTACATCTGGTTGGGGTTGGAAATATCCCGGACGCCTTGGTGATAGCCCGATTGCAGGCGCCGGATTTTATGCTGATAGCCTATATGGTGCGGCAGCTTGTACCCATACGGGTGAAATGGCAATCCGCTGTAGCACGTCACGCAGTATCGTGATGGCCATGCAAATGGGCAAGTCACTTGATGATGCCGTGAAATTCGCGGTCGAGGAAGTCGATAGTTTAAAGGGCGGATTTATCGCCGGATTAGTGATCCACGCAATCGACAATAAAGGCAATCATAAGGTTGTATCTTATAATTTGGATGAACCTGGCTTATATTGGCTATGGAAACCATCCATGAGTGCTCCAGAACAACGTCCTAGTGAGTTGGTTTGAATTAATTAGCACCTCCTAAAAAGTGTGCATTTAGATAACTAAAATTTTTGGGGGATGTTGCTGTTTCCCCGCATAAGCGAAGTAGAATTATAAAATGGGCAAAATTACATTTGAAGTATGTGTCGATAACATTGAAGGCGCGATGAATGCGGTGAATAATGGTGCCGACAGATTGGAATTATGTGATGCGTTAGGGATCGGCGGCACAACACCAAGTGCCGGATTAATGCAACGTGCTGCAAAGTTAGGAAAACCCATTTATGCAATGATCCGTCCACGCGGCGGTGATTTTATTTTCAATTTTGAAGATATGGATGTGATGCTCCATGATATTGATACCTGCCGGAAATATGGTATGGCTGGTATTGTCATAGGTATAACCCATGAAAATGGTGCACTCGATACACAAAAATTAAAACGACTGATTGATCATGCAGAAGGCATGGGTGTAACGCTGCACCGTGCCTTTGATGTGACACCGGATACAAGCGAAGCATTGGAAATTGCCATTGAATTGGGAATCGAACGTATTTTAACGTCCGGGCAAAAAGAGACGGCAATTGAAGGCGCGTTTAATATTAAATCGGTTATTGAAAAAGCAGCGGGGCGAATTTCAATCATGCCGTGCTCTAAAATCAACCCACCGAATTTGGAAAATCTTTTTAAAATATTTAAAACAGGGGAAGTGCATTCATCATGCCGCACAATGGTCGGCAGCCCCTATACAGAAAATGCGCCATCAATGGCGCCGGGTGATGATTTCTCCCGTCATATTACTGATCCCGTCAAAGTGCGCGCTATTCGGGATTATCTTGCATCATTAGGGGATTGAAAATGAGAACATTATTTATATTATTTACATTAGTTATGAGTGCATCAGCATTCGCACAGCAATCACATTTATTACCTGAAGTGCCACATGGGTCACAGGCAATTTCATTATTTGATCAGCCTTTAAGTATGCCTGCGCCAAACGAAAAGGTATTGGCGAATTTAGTAGAGGCAAAAGCAAAGTATGAAGCGGACCCAATGGATGCTAATAATATCATTTGGTATGGCCGCCGTGTTGCTTATACGGGTGATTTCCGTAGAGCCATATTGATATTCTCTGAAGGAATTAGGAAACATCCAAATGACGCGCGTATGTATCGCCACCGTGGTCATCGTTATATCACGATCCGTGAATTCGACCGCGCTATCCAGGATTATGAAATCGCCGCAACATTAATTGAAGGCACTGAAGATAAAATTGAACCGGACGGCGCACCCAACCCAGCAGGAATTCCCGTCACCAGTACACATAGTAATATTTATTACCATCTTGGGCTCGCGTATTATTTAAAACATGATTTTGAAAATTCATTACGCGTTTATAAAATGGGACGTGATTTAAATCTCAATGATGATAACACGTCGTCCACGACCCATTGGATTTATATGAATCTAAAACGCTTAGGTCGTGATCAAGAGGCCGAAGAAGCTTTGCGTCATGTCACCGCCGATATGAATATTATCGAAGTTCATAATTATCATAAGCTCGTGATGTTTTATAAGGGTGAGGTGCCAGAAGCAGAAGTTTTAAATGCCGACCCTAATATCCCGGCAGGTGCAAGCATAACATACGGTGTTGCCAATTGGTTCCTTTATAACGGTCAGCAGGAAAAAGCTTATAACTTGATGGAGCGTTTCTTAAAAACATCATCATGGGGTTCATTTGGATATATTGCGGCGGAAGTTGATCTTAAATCCCGTGAAGCATTATTTAGTAGAAATGTACCAGCCGAAGCTCAGGCAATGTCATTTTTAGGAGAACCACTTTATCCGGCCAAACCATCAGAAAGACTTCTGAATAATTTAGCAGAAACCAAAGCAAAATATGATCAAAACCCCGATGATGTTATTAATATCATTTGGTATGGCCGCCGAGTGGCTTATACGGGCGACTATCGCCGCGCCATTGAAATATATTCAGATGGCATTAAAAAATTCCCAAATGAAGCACGTCTTTATCGTCATCGTGGTCATCGTTATATTTCAGTTAGAGAAATTGACCGCGCTGTCGCTGACTATGAAATGGCAGCGGAGCTTATTAAAGGTACAGAAGATAAAATAGAGCCGGACGGTGCACCAAATCCACAAGGGATTTATTTAACAAGCACCCATAGTAATATTTATTATCATTTGGGTCTTTCTTATTTCCTAAGACGGGAATGGCAGAAATCATATGATGCTTTTAAAATGGGACAAGACATTGATTTAAATGATGATAATATCGTTTCGGCGGCCATTGGATG